>Ga0105252_10000022_pt1 | contig 156688 bp, 140 predicted proteins | sample EasRivMeERMZT100_FD_89675 | JGI IMG/M metagenome (GOLD analysis project Ga0105252, IMG submission 89675) | Soil microbial communities from meander-bound floodplain in the East River, Colorado, USA - East River MetaG ERMZT100 | ecosystem: Environmental > Terrestrial > Soil > Floodplain... | reverse complement strand
TTTCGGCTCCGCGCGGCGCACCTTCCATCCCGCGCGTTCATTTTCGGGGTCGTAGTTCAGTTGGTTAGAACGCCTGCCTGTCACGCAGGAGGTCGCGAGTTCGAGTCTCGTCGGCCCCGCCATAAACTAACAGAGTGCCCTGCAACGCCTCTTGTTGTAGGGCACTCTGTTTCGTCGAACCGATGCTATTACCGGGCGCGGTGAGCCGTGGGCTTGACTGACTGGCTTTCTGGGTTAAACACCAGTGACTACATCTCTATTATTGCTCTCATCGGATCGCTAATAGCGTTCTTCTGGAATCGTGCTTATACAACAAGAACATTCCATCAGGCGACCAATCCAGAGCTTCAGGTCACAGCTGATATCCGTAATCCCGCCGGCAATCTCTGGCTCAGACTCGATAACCTCCACAACTCGGTTACTGCTACCGAGATCAAATGCACAATTTCCATCCGCTGGCATACCAATCGACGTACTTCTTGGAGGAGCTGGATTCGCTACTACTCCAAAACCATTTCACCAATTCGTCCGCTTAGTCACTGGGAAGGGCTCTTGGACGATCATCGCCTTGCAGATGTTCTTGGGCGGGAGTTTCAGGCCATGAAGACGGAGGAGATTCCGCGGGGCAGTGGCAGATTCGACTATTTCATTGTGGCAGCGCAGGCGTGGGACATTCGTGTCACCGTGCGTTATCGTGGCGCCATCGCTGGGTCGTCTCCGCTAACTGTGACAAGACAGTTGATGGTCCAACCCGTTCCGAAGGAGCACGCCTACAAACTGATTCAAGATGGGAAAGAGGAGCGAAAGTCCGTGGAGACTGTACAGTCTTGGAAATGTCGCTAGGGCTCGCTAGAGCAACCCATGCCGTTAACTATGAATTACAAATTGGGCAGTTCGATGTAGGTCTCGTCGGCCCGCCATACTTCAACGAAGAGCCGTTCAGGAACGATACCGAGCGGCTCTTTTCTTACGCCTCGAGTGCGAACGCCCCGATATCAGTAACCCTGCAAGAATACCGCCTTGAATTCTCATCAAACGCCATCTCAATATCGCACTGGACCGGTGCAGTATTGTCCGCCCGCGCCACGATGGTCATTTGACGCCGCATGCCACCATGTACCGTCGTGTCAACATTTCGAAGGATGTCATAGAAGCGGAACTCCTCTATGTTCACGTGCGGCGTAAGATTGTATTGCACCAGACCGACTGGTCGAGCTTCTCTCGCCCTCAGAGTGAAGCTCTTACTTTCCACATGAGATTGGGCATCGTCGTTCTTCAACTGTAGCTTCGCGGGCAGCCAATTGGGGATTGGCGGTGGAGTAGTGCTTACAATCTCGACGCTGACATTCTCGAGACTGGACAAACCGGCGTTAACGACGCTGATAAAGAAATCCTGCCTGACGTAGTTGTTCCCTTCGTGAGTCTCAGCTTCCAATCTATCGAACGTGAGAACCGCGCGATGATCTCTCTCAAGCTCGGCAATCCTGGTCGTGTTCTTCACGTGCGTTTCGTAAGGATACCGAAAGAACCGAATCACGATTAGGAGCAGGAAAGCACCCACAGCGGCTTTCCATGCGAGTACGTTGAATTCGTTGTCGAACCTTGGCCAAGCATCGGCGACAATTGGCCCCACGGCTGCGAAGAACCCGAGGATGCCCTGGGCAATGGCATACGGTCTTGGAAAGAGGCCAAGAAACCACTTCCAGAGATAGGCGCGAAAGGTCACTTCCGAACACCGACCTCGTCGTGCTTGCAAAGCAGCATCGATACCAACGTGAGTTGGTCAAGGCAACAGCAACCTCGAGTCGAATTCGTGGCGCACACGTTGAATTCATTCATCGTTCTTCCGCCTCGGGTACCGCAGGATGAATTCGCTGTTCAGCAAAACGAGCACAACCGCGACAACCACGACGCCGACTGGGCCATGATTCCTGAGTAGTTCCTGCGCGCTCTCCATGGAGATCACGATCCTGCCTCCGCCGACTTCTTCGCATACTCTCCCTCACTCCGGCGGCTGCGCTTCTTCCTTAGATCCGTTTCGGCATGGGGAGTCGCCGCGGCGATCAACCCGCTCAAATCGTACTCATTCGATGTCTGGCCACCGCCGTTGCCGGTGAACCGGTGGACCCGCTTGATGTAACCCTTCTTTTCCAGCTTCGCCAGGTGGCGCTGGACTGTCCGCGGGCTCCGCTTGATCGTTTCCGCGATGCTCCACTTTGCCGGGTAGGGCTGCCGGCCTTGGTACCACCAGTGCTTTGCGATCTGCATAAGTATATTGAATTCAACAGGATCGATCTTGAGCTCATGCTGGTGCGTCAGGATTGTGTTCGGGATCGCCGTCCAGCCTGCGTCCCAGACGTCTTTTGTCCACTTGAGCTCATTTTCGCGCACCGACGGGCGCCCGCGGTCTTTGATACTCGACATCAGAAACCCTCTCTTTCTTGGTTAATAAAATGTGCTATCTTCGCAACGTTGTGAGGGAAGATATCGCATACCAAAGCCCATTTGCAAGCTTGGCCGGGCGTCGCACGTGACCAGGGGAGGGAGAGACATCCGTGTCATGTCCCGGGAGTCGTTGATAGCCCACGAAGAACACATATCCATAACACATACGCAGTTTGGTAAACGGTAAACGTGAAAGAGAGGAAAACCCCTACGTCATCCGTGACTGGGCCTCGACGAAAGATTTCTCAAGAATCTTTCCGATCGGGCGACGACGAGCGCAAGGATATCAGAATAATCGCCGAGGGCCGCCTCATACGCCGCAACCGTTTGATGTAGCTCGTGGTCCGGCGCGTCCCGCACCGCGGCTGACTTGCTATAATCCCTACGCTACATTCCGTGATCCGCGAGCATCGTGCCCTTTATCAGAGTTACAACGTGATCCTCCTTGTTCCTCTCGTCGTTTGGCTTGTCTTCACCATAGCCGGGCACCCCGGCTGGGGCGTTGCTGCCAGCATCCTGGTCTTGCTCGCGATCGGCTATGTTTCTGGAGAGCGGGATAAAGCCCGTAAGCGCCGCGAGGAGCTACGGCTGCAGAACGAAGCGCAGCGAGCCCGAATTGCGCCCTGCCCTCATGGAGTCGCGGGTGCCCGCCAGGATCCGACTCGGTGCGCTCAATGTGTAGAGACGCGCGAAACTGCCGAAAGAGAAAAGGCTGAGCGCCTTCGGCTGCAGCGCCAAGCTGCGTTCGAGACATGGAAAGCGAAGAATCGAGTTCCGGAGTATCTTCGCCAAATGGACCCTTTTGCGTTCGAGCATCTCGTTTGCGAGCTCTATCGGAGTCTGGGGTACGAGGTCATCGGGACACCGCCTGCAGGTGATGGTGGTGTCGATGCATTCGCAAGACGGTCAGGCCAGACGTTTCTCCTCCAATGCAAGCGAGTAAAGAAAGGCGTTGGGGAGCCAGTACTGCGCGACCTGTTTGGAACCGTTACCGCGTTGGGTGCTAGCGGAGGCATTTTGGTCACCACCGGCACGGTGTCGGAACAAGCGAAGCGTTGGTCGGCAGGAAAGCCTTTGGAAATCGTGGACTTCGACACGCTAGTTGCACGGGTGCAGGCCGCTTTTTCCGAGGGAAGCATAGTTCCCGACACTTTTGATGTCCCTGACCACAAGATTGATTTGTGCCCGCATTGCGGAAGTCGGTTGCGCGTGGTGCGTTGGCGCCGCAAGCGCTTTCTGGGTTGCTCGGCCTTTCCGGGTTGCAAGTTCACTCGGTCGCTAGGCCGAGGACGGTAGGTAGCTCAGCAACGGTCCCAGCGTTCGATGTACGTCTCATCGGCCCGCCATGATCTAGCGAACTACCCGCCAAACAAATTGTGTCGGGGGGCATTTGGTACGTCGAACTCGACGCTGTAAGCTGGTAAATCATGTCGATTACATTGTGGCACCAGGTGCAAAGAAGGTCCCGTTGTCGTTGAACATCCGAAGAATTCTCGTGCTTGGCGTTGACGGTTTCTCTCATAGTGATAGTGAGTTTGCGGTGAAATGCGTGCCGTGGTCTCGAGTAGGACCCTCGGTCAACATCGCCGACTATCACGATATCGTCATCAGCTCGCCCCGATCTCGCGATGCAGCACCAAGAGCCAGCGCATATCGCGAAACGCTGAAGTCCTCGGTTGCATTCAAGCATCTCCATCATGGCGGGCGCATCTTTGTGGTTGGTGATCCGAGGCTAGCTCTGACCGAGAAAACAACACGGCGGGTTGGGGCGGTGGATTTCCCCGTCACGAATGTTACCGAATTCTTGGATTGGACGTGTCTCAAGATCGACTGGAACGACGCACACGGTGACGTGGTCGAGATTCAACACCGTGGGCCAGAGGGGTTTCTTGCTCCATATCTCGAGCGCATTCGCTCATGGAACTACTCCATGCGGTCGCTCGCGTGGGATTCTTCGCGCGGTGCCCCTGTGCTGCGAGAAATGAGCGAGGGGGGAAGCGGAGGTGTTACCGCGTTTAGGGTCGCGCTGTGTACGAACCGCGTCGGGGAACTCCTGGCGTCGGGTGTTGATTACCATTATTCACCAAATTCTCGTCCCTTGCAGCTATGGGACGGATTGTATTTCCTTCCCGAGATCGGGTTGTCGGAGCACGAAACGGTTCAATTGCTGCTCCGTGACGTCCTCGGAGTGGACGTAGCATGTCCAGAACCCGAGTGGGTTGATTCGATTGTTGCGCCTGGCCAGGAGATCGTGGATGCCAAGATCAGATCCACCGAGGCCGCCATTGAGGCTGCGAAGGCTGATCTGGATAAGTTCAGGCATGACCGCACGCGCCTCCGCGAACCGCTTCGTCTGCTCTATGACAAGGGAGTTACTCTTCAGGAGCCTGTCTGGGCAGTGCTTGAACAACTCGGCGGAACGATAGAGAGGCCACGCGAAGAGGGCAATGAGGACGGTTGGCTAACCAAGGATTTGCAGGGGACCACCCTTGAGTGCGTGCTCGAGATCAAGGGGACCGCTCGGAGTCAGCACGACGAGGAGGGCCAAAAGCAACTCCACCGATGGATTGAGCGTGGTGTTCGCAATCGAGGGAAGAAGTACAAGGGGTTGTTCATCGGGAATAGCAGCGTCGAGTCCGAGTTAGCTAATCGGCGGTATCCATTTGGCGATCAGTGGATCAAGAATGCCAAGCTATTTGAACTTGTGGCTCTTCGCGCTGAGGAGTTGTATGAGGCCTACGTTGCCAACAGTACTGGGCGGTTCGATACGGTTGGATTTTGGAGCGCGCTTGCAACTACAGTAGGTCCATTGGAACTAACCGGGTTCATCGTCAGCGGATAGCTATCGTCCTGATGAGATACCGGGCGGTTCGACGCACGTCTCGTCGGCCCCGCCATATTTCAACGAATGCCCCGCAGCGGTTTCTTTCGCTGCGGGGCATTTTGTCTTTTCATAGCGTGATCCCTTGTGAAAAGAGTGCTTACTTTCCCAGAGAAGGTGATTTTGACCCACTGACATCCGCGAGATTCATCGTGGTCGCGCTGCTACTACTCAGCTCAGCGTATACCAACGCCGCTTCAGCGCTACCCTTCCTCCCCATCGGACTCCGCCAAAGTGTCTTTATCGAATACCAATATTGTGATTGACGATAATCGATAAATCATATATTGATAGTCAATATACCAGGAGGTAGTCAAATCATGTCAAACCAAGTCTCTCAATCCGCCGCGCTGCCGATCGCGTACGTCGTGCTGCGCATCCTGATCATCGTGAACTGGGTGGCCTGCGCCGCGATCCTCGTTCTGCTGGTTTTCATGCCCACCAGGCAATGGATCATGTCCTCGCTCGACCTTTCACCTTCGCCGGAAGCTGAGCGAGTGATCCTGGGCTTGCGCACGGTCGCCGTGATCGGCATCGCCATGGCCCCGCTGTACTACGCCGTCCTCAAGCGGCTGCTCGCGATCGTCGAGACGGTTCGTGCGGGCGACCCCTTCGTGGCCGCGAACGCGCGCCGTTTGCAGGGGATCGCTTGGGCGCTGCTCGCGCTGCAGCTGGTCGGTTTCGTCGTCGGCGCGATTGACAAGGCCATTTCGACTCCGGGTCATCCGGTCGATTTGGACGCCGGCTTTTCGCTCAACGGCTGGTTAGCCGTGCTCCTCACGTTCGTGCTGGCCCACGTGTTCGCGCACGGCACGCGCATGCGCGAAGAGCTCGAAGGGACGGTGTGACGTGGCCATCGTCGTCAAACTCGACGACCTGCTCCACGATCGGCGCATGACGCTGACCGAGCTCGCGGATCGGATCGGAATGGCGCTGGCCAACCTCTCCATCCTCAAGACGGGCAAGGCACGCGCGATCCGCTTCTCGACGCTCGATGCGATCTGCGAGGCGCTCTCGTGCCAGCCGGGCGACATTCTCCAATTCGAGCCGGAGAAAGCCGAGCGCCAGCGAGGCAAACCGTCCAACAAGGAGCCCCTCAAGTGAAACACAACTCTTCTCCACGTTTCCTGGCCCGCATGACAGGTCTGTTTTTTCTGCTCACCATCCTGACCGGAATATTCGCGCAGGGCTTCGTCAGCGAAAAACTCATCGACTTCAGCGACGCCGCGGCTACGGCGACCAACATCCTGACGCACAAGGGCCTGTTTCAGTTGGGCTTTACCGTCTATCTCATCGAGATGGCGTGCCAGGTCGCGACCGCAGTGCTCTTCTATCAATTGCTGAAGTCGGTAAACAGGACCGTCGCTTTGCTGGCGCTCTTCCTGGAAGTCACCGGCTGCATCATCAAGACCATCGCCCGGGTCTTCTATATCGCTCCGCTATTCGTGCTGGAACACCCGGCGGCTTTGGAAGGACTCAGTGCGGAACAATTGCAGTCCGTGGCGCTCATTCTCCTTCGAGTGAATGACCAGGCCGCTGGTGCGGCTTTGGGGTTTTTCGGATTCTCAACTCTTCTGAGCGGCTATTTGGTTTTCCGCTCAACGTTTCTGCCGCGCTGGCTGGGGGTGTTGTCGTGCGTTGCTGGCTTAGGCTGGCTGACCTTCCTTTACCCGTCGCTTGGATACAGTGCGTTTCCCATCGCCGCACTCTTCGGTCTGTTGGGCTCAGCCACAACGATCTTCTGGCTACTTGTGTTTGGCGTGAATGAAGAGAGATGGATCAAACAGTCCGCGTCAGAAGTTGGGTCTTAGGATGCGATTGCCCATATTGGTCATTTACCTTGTCGGAGAATTCAAATGAAACACAACGTCACTTTGACCATCACGTCTCTGCTCTCGATCCTCTTCTTCTCGTTGCACTGGGCGGACGAAGTCGCTCGCGGGCTCGAGCCGGGAACCGTCAAGGCTTTCGGGGGCCTGCTCATCATTGGGGTGTGGCTTTGCGGAACGCTGGTGCTCACGGGGCGAACGGGGCTGATCCTCATCCTTCTCGGGGCCATCCTTGCGTCCGGCGTGCCCGTTCTCCACATGCAGGGAGCGGGGCTTGTCGGCGGCCGGATCGCGGCCAACTCCAGCGGCGCCCTCTTCTGGGTCTGGACGAACATCGCGCTTGGCGCGAGCGGGATGTTATCCGTCGTCCTCTCGGTGCGCGAACTGTGGACTCTGCGACGGGGAAAGGCACGGTAGTCAACAATGGAATCTAACAAGAGTCTGGCCCGATGGGCGGGCCTGCTGTATGTGCTTGCGAGCTCACTGGCACCCTTCGCCTACTTGTACGTGCCCAGTCGTCTCATCGTCGAGGGAGACGCCCTTGCGACCGCGGATCGCGTGCGCGCTTCGGAGGGTCTGCTTCGCGCGGCGATTTATGCCGAGCTCTCCGGTGTCACGCTTCTCATTTTCGCGGGCCTGGCGCTGTATGAACTGTTCAAGCGCGTCGATCAGAAGACTTCGGCGCTCATGGCCGCAATGATTCTGATCTCGGTGCCGATCTCATACGTCAATACGTTGTTCAACATCGCGCCGCTCGTTCTCCTCAAGGACTCCGCGATCGCGCCGGTCCTCGATCCGGGCCAGGTGACGTTCTTCCTGCGGCTCCACAATTACGGTCTGGTCGTCGGCCAGATTCTCTGGGGGCTGTGGCTGTTTCCGATCGGCGTCCTCGTCATGCGGTCGGGGTTCATCCCACGCTGGCTGGCATACCCGCTCTTCGCCGCCGGCGCCGGTTACGTGCTCAACTCGCTCGGCACGCTCCTGCTGCCGCCGTCGCTGCGATGGATCACGGAGCACCTGCAGATCCTGGGAGTGGGTGAGGTGCCGTTTTTTAGCGTCTATCTGCTGATCTGGGGTGTGCGCGGACACACCGTGGACCGATTCGCCGCGGTCCTGGTCTTGCTGCTCATCACGATCGGGCTCGCTTCATTGGTGTTGCTGTTTCGCGAGGTAATCGACGCCACCCAGTATGCCGGCTTCAAGCTGGCGGGTTTGGTTGTCCTCATCGGACTCGTGATGCGCTGGCGTCGGTCGGAGCCCCGCCATGATCTAACGATTTTTCCGCCAACAACTTGAGTTAGGGGCATCGGGTTTTTTCTGGGTGTTTACGGTCCAGTTAGAGATTCTCTGTGCCAATTCGGGAAGTCCTTTGTCCCGCTAGTAGATCGATCTTGGAGAGTCGCGCGGCATTGGGGCTATGAAGCCCCTGGGAAAGGATGGAAACATGCGTCCTCGGATACTGTTTTTTCAGACCCTCATGGTGGTGTCCTTGCTCGGCAACCCCGTCCAGGCCATTGACTTCACGGACTGGGTCACTATTGATGCGGGCAACGACATCGCTAGCGGAACGGTGTGCACGATCGATGTCACGATGAGTGGATTGGACATTGCCAGCGGAGTGACAGACGGTAGTTTCACCAGTTTCAACAACGCCTCTTTTTGTCCAGCCCTTTCGAGTTCCGATATGGTGGAGATTGTTGGAACGTCGCCGGCGTATTCATACACCGTCACATTCAGCGCACCCGTGACCGACCCGATTCTGCACATTTCGTCGCTTGCGTCGACGCTCGTGTTCACGGGAGTCACGCTAACGAAGCTCTGCGGGCAGAACGCTTTTGTAGTTGCTGGCAGCCAAGTCAGCGGAATTTGCTTGGATGGTTCCACTCCCAACGACGCCAACGGGACGGTCAAGGTCAATGGGTCGGTGTCGAGCATCTCGTTCACGGCGTACTGGGAGGGGTGCAGCGGATTCACGCGCGATGGGATTGCCATTCAGGTCGGAGTCGAGTGCGGCACACTTCCGATCAAGCAGAGCACGTGGGGAGGCGTGAAGGCATTGTATCGCTAGATGGACAACCTCAGGATCACACAAACAAAGAGCCGTTCGGCGCGTACGTCGAACGGCTCTTTCGTTTGGGGAGAAGGATCCCCTAGCCGCAGATAAGCACTCTGCAGAGAAGTTTTCCGTTCGTGCGGCAACAATACAACGCTTCGCCGCCCGAACAATCCGTGGTCCAGCACTTGGTGCCGGCGACGGCCTCGCGGCTAGTGAGTCCTGCCAACACGCCGGTCGCGAACGCGACCACCAATACGAGTGCAACCGTAAAGCGACGCATGATTCTCCTCCTTGGATTCGCGCGAGCGGAGACGCCAGGATGGTTGGGATTGTAGAACGGTGGCACCGGATTGGCAACCCGGTGGTAGTACGGAGGGTTTCGTTTCTAACGCACCCGCTTCGTCGTCTTCTTGGCTCCGTCGAACGCCTTGCGCACGTCGTCGAGCCAGGCGATGCGCGCTTTGGTGGCGCGAATGGCACCGCGCGTCGCCAGGCGATCGAACTCGTCGTCTTGTCGCGCTTCTTCCAGCTCCTTGATGTATTCGGTCAGCTTCTCGCGCGCTTCGGAGAGAAACGCGCTACGGCGCTTGGGTGTCAGCGCCCCGAGGAAATACATCCGCGTGCGAAGGGGATCGGGTGCGAGGGAGATGATGTCATACGCGAGCGGGGGCGCGAGCCAGGCCAGGAATTCCTCGCGGCCGGCGTCCGTGAGCTGGTAGGTCCAGTGCTGGCGGTCGCCGCGCGCGCTTTTTTGTGACGCGACCACGCCGTGCTTCTCGAGGCGTTCCAACAACGGATAGATCGCACCCGCGCTGCCGCTCCAGTGCGACGAGGGGGAATCGAGCAGCTCCTTGCGCACGGCGTACGCCGTCGAGGGACCGTACTTCCACAAGTAGCCCAGCACACACCCTTCGAGCTCGCTCAACGCGCGCATCACAAGAGGCGGCGGAGCGTGAACGTCTTCTCGATGGTTGCGTCGTCGCGCTCGAGCGTCACGCGAACGGTGACGCCATCTCTCTTGAGCGCGTCCGAAACCCCCTCGGCGCGGAGCTCCAGGATGGTCTTGCCGTCGATTGCGATCAGCACGTCACCCGGCAGCACACCCGCAGCCTCCGCCGGCGTATTCGCCAGCACGGCTTGCACGCGACGCCCTTTCGTTCCCCCCGTCTCGAGCACCATCCCACTCATGTCGAACTCGAACGCTTCCGAAAATCGCTGGCCGCGCTCGAGCACCATCCGCTTGTGCTCGTAGTCGTACGTCACCACGAAGCGCTTCAGAATCTCTGCGCCAATGAAACCGTCGCGAAAGTCGACGCCGCCCGGATTGTGGTACTCGGCCACGGGGAACAAGGTCACGACATTCTCGAAGGCGAAATCCCCGATCTCGATGCGGCGCACGCGCCCCACCGATCCCGTAATCGGACCCGAAAGCCCGCGCCCTAACACGGTCTCGATGGTGTGCGCCGGCGGAGCGAAGCGACCGTCGTCGTCGTCGTTGAGCCAGAGGCCGTGACCGGCTCCCAAGTCGATGGCCAGGTCGGCCGTGACGGGCGCCCCGCCATCGACCGTCACGCGCGCGTCGACGAACGCCATTCGGTCTCGTATTCGCAAGGCGACGATCGAGCTTCCGGGATTCGGTTCGAACGTCTTCGCGTCCAGGAGGTCCATGGTCTTGTGGTCGACGTCGACGCGCACCGCGTAGCGATCAAACAATTCGGCGCCGATCACGCCGTCGACTTCTTGCAGAAGATCGGACTGCGGTGGCAGCACCGCCACGGGAACCTCGGAGATCTCGATGCCTCCCACCGTGATGCGCTCGCTGGGTGCCACGCGTGCTTGCACCGCCGGCCCGCTGCCGCCGCCGGAGAGTTGGTCGGACCCGGGGAACTCGAGTGCCAGCGAGTCGACGCGGTCGCTGTGACGAAGCAATACGCCCGGTCCGGGCATCCCGGTGTCGAGAATGAGGCGAAACGGCGCCGAGCCGTTGATGGACACGGGAACGCGAACTTGATTGCGCGTGAATTCGATGGGCACGCGCGCGAGCACGCCGCCCGGCGCGGTCGCAGACGGTGCAGCCATGACGAAAGCTTCACTGGAGAACAGACACACGAACGCAGCAACGACGAGCGCGCTGCGCCACGGTTGGTGGGTTTGCATGACGCGAAGGTAGGCGGTCGGCGCCCCGCGGTCAAGGCCAAGTTAGTACGATTCGTACTAAGCCCGGGACCCGCACGGCCATGCTACACTTGTGTGCCGCCGCCCCCGAATCCATCGTCCCGTATCCCGACAGGTGGCCACGTTGTCTCGAGGCTCTCGATTTACCGCTGCGCTCGCCGTGTCGGCCTGTGCCTGGCTGGCCGCCGCACCCGTGCGCGCCAACGGCTTCGACTTGATCGGCTTCCTCGATCCCTCGGCGTCGAACAACTACACCGATCTGTGGGGCTGGAGCCACCCCTCCAACGGGCACTCCTACGCGCTCGTCGGCAACAACGGGACCGGCTTGCACATCGTCGACGTCTCTAATCCGGCCAACCCGTTCCAAGTGGTTGCGGTCACCACCGTCCCGCGCTACGACATCAAGACCTACGGCAATCTGGTCTACACCGTCGACGGGCTGCCCAACGGCGCGGGAGGGATTCTCGACATCTCGAATCCGTCTAGCCCGGTGGTGGTGGGGAGCTTCCTCGGCGGTCACAACCTGTGGATCGATTCGAAGGGCTTCATGTACGTCGCGCTCCCGGGGCTCACGTGCTACGACCTGAACCCAAACCCTCTCCAGCCGCGGTTCGCGTGGTCGATCGAGGCCGTCGACGGTCACGATTCCTACGTCGACGGTGACATTCTGTACGACTTTCGCGGCTACGCGGGCACCTTCATCTACGACGTGAGCGATCGCTACTCGCCGGTGGGAATCGGCTCCATCACGGACCCCGCCATCGTGTTTCACCACGAAGGCCGGCTCACCGAGAACGGGCGCTACCTCTACCTGTGCGACGAATTCGCGATGAGCCCCAAGCCCGACATTACCGTCTGGGACCTGCAGAACATCGCGAACCCGGTCAAGGTGGGGAACATCTACGACCCCACCGCGACCGCGCACTATTGCTACGTGGTGGGGAAAACACTGGCGGTCGCGTATTTCACGGCCGGTGTCAAGCTGTTCGACATCACGAATCCCACCCAGCCGGTCCTGATCGATCAATACGACACCAACGCGGGCACGGGAGAGGGGATCTTCCAAGGAGCCTACGGCTGCTATCCCTTTGGGCCCGGTGGTACCATCTACGTGAGCGATCGTCCCAACGGGCTGTTCGTGTTTCGCTTCGACTACGCGACCGCGGTCGGAAGCGCGCCCACACCCGCGTTATCGCTCGGCCCCAACACCCCCAACCCGTTCGGCGCCTCTACTGCGATCCCGCTCCACGCGGACGGCACCCAGGACGTGACGGTGTCGGTGTTCGACGCCACCGGCAAACAGGTGCGAGCGTTGCGAACGGGCGTGGTGGCGGCGGGGGAGCATGTAATCGAGTGGGACGGTCGCGACCAAGACGGTCGCGCGGTCGCGTCGGGCGTGTACTTCTGCCGCTTGCGCGGCGCCGGCAGCGAAGCCGTGCGCAAGATGGTGCTGGTCCGGTAACGCGCCGGAGCGCGAAGAAAACACGAAGACCGTTCGAACCAGACTGCTTGCCCAGTCGGCCCGAACGGTCCTGTGCTTGTCGCTATGACAAGTCCTTCGCTGTGGCCTAGCCGATTCTAGACGTCGTCGTCGTCGTCGTCATCGTCGTCGTCGTCCTCGACATCCACATCCTCGCCGACCACGATCGAGACGCCCAGAACGGTCAGGCGAATCTCCCCGTTTTCCGTTTCGACTTCGTCGATCCGGCCGTGCACTTGATCGTGATTGGTGTTGTGCCACGGCTTGACGTCGTAGGCCACCAATCCCTCGCTGTTCTCGGCATTGCGGACGCGCACGTCCAAGCGATCGCCGATTTCGAACTCCTCGATCCCTCTCGCGTTCGCGACGTTGACCCAGGTTCCCATGATCGCGATGGCATCGTTTTCCTCGTCGATGTCGGTCACCGGGCCGCGAAGCTTCCCTCGCGAGCAGTCCCCTTCGTCGTCATCATCGTCCCAGTTGCCGTCCGCCAGGATGTGCGGTCCGCAGTCCTCGACCTCGACGCCCTGTGCAACGAGGCGGTCCGGATCCTCCATGAAGGTTCCGTTCACTTCGACGAATCTTCCCACCGTGAGACCGTTGTTGCCGCCGCCGTTGCCGTCGCCCAGGCAGCCGAAGTTGGCGTCCTCGAAATTGGAGACCACACCGTCCGTCTCGGTCAAGAGCACGGTGATCTCGGCGGGCGTGGTAGCGGTCATGTTCGGGTCGGTTTTCGAGACGACGTACACGCCGGCCATGAGACCGTCGAACGCGTAGTTTCCGTCCGCGTCGGTGGTCGCTTCTTGATCTGCCTCGCTGGAGCCGTCGGTCGCGTTGCGCAGCGTCACCGTTACACCTTCGATCCCGCCTTCATCGCCGTCCATAACCCCGTCCTCGTTGGCGTCGTTCCACACCGTTCCCGAGATGGTGCCGCCGCCGTTGCTGGGTTCGTCGATGTCCAGGCGTCCCACGAAGCCGATCGACTGGCCCGGGCCCACACCGAACCGCACGTTGCGCGGCTCGCTGCTTTCACCGGGGGTCCACAGGCTGTCCTCGTTGGTGAACGAGAACTCGATGGCGGCACCATCGCCGTTGATCCCGTTGTCGGGATTGAGCACGGTGACTTCCGAGGGGATCAAATCCACGAACGTGAGCGTCACCGGCTCGGGGTGCGTTCCGGTACCGTCGTTGGTGAACGCCAGGTCGACGGACAGCGCCTGCAGGGAATCGATGTACTCGAGATTGGACCCCGTCAGCGTGAACGGACCTGCCTCGTCGCCGGCCGATTGCACCGTGATGGTGAAGTCGGCGTCGCCGATGGTGCCTTCGAAGTTGCTATTTGAAGATTGGGTGTTGGAAGGGGCAGTGGAGTCGTCACTGCAGCCGGCGGCCGCCAGTAGCAGGGCGGCCGCAACCATTACCAAACGAAGATAAGGGCGCATGGTTCTCACCTGTTCTCCCAGGAGGGCTTGGTGCTATTTACGCGCGCCCGTGGGCTATCCAGGGACGACGCGTCAGAGTTTTGCGAGCGCGGCGTCGTAGTTCGGTTCCTGCCCGATCTCCGGCACCTGCTCGGTGTAAACCACTTTACCTTGCTCGTCGATCACAACCACGGCGCGCGACATCAAGCCCGCAAGTGGCCCGTCTAAAATACGAACCCCGTAAGACTCGCCAAAGGCCTTATCGCGAAAGGTCGAAAGCGAGCTTACATTTTTGAGGCCTTCGGCGGCGCAAAAACGCTTGAACGCGAAGGGAAGGTCCGCGGACAGGCACAAAACGGCGACGTTGGGCTTGCCCGAGGCGAGCTCGTTGAACTTACGCACCGACGCGGCGCACACAGAGGTATCGATGCTCGGGAAGATGTTGAGCACGATCCGCTTGCCCTTGAAGTCCGAGAGCGACTTCTCGCTCAAGTCTTCCGCCGTCAGCGTGAAGTTGGGGGCGGTGCTGCCGATTTTTGGCAGCTCGCCGACGGTGCGAAAGGGTTTGCCTTTGAGGGTGACGTTGGCCATCGAGTCTCCTTGTCGTGGTTGGTTGCAAGGCGGAAATTATATCACACGGTACCTGCAACCGGCTCCGCCGTGACTTGACCGCCCCGTGGTTCTATGTTAGAAATCAACGAGTTATGCGTACCCGCACGCGTCGATCGGGGCGACACGAACGTTGAAGCGCGCCGCCGCCGGTGCCGGTTCGACGCCGCTCGCTGCCCTCCAGTCCGTCCAGTGCTGGTTGCCGCAAACCGAAACGTGGCTGTACACACAGGTTCGCTTTCTCCCCTCTAACATCGAATCGACCGTCGTGTGTGAGCGCGTCGCCAATCTCGACCAGTTTCCGTTTCCCCGCATTCGTTGCTTGAGGGACGCGCCGTTACCCGCCCAGTTTTGGGACCGCGCGATGCGAAAGCTCGGGGTTCGGAACCACCTCGCGTTCGCAATCGTTGCCGGCCGTCGCGCTGGGGCGCGTTTGCTGCACTCCCACTTCGGCGTGGTCGGCTGGCGCGACCTCGCTGTCGCGCGTCGCTTGGGGCTCGCGCACGCGGTGACGTTCTACGGTATCGACGTTCGCTACTATCCCCAGTCCGATCCGAGCTGGCTCGGTCGCTACCGCGAAATGTTCCGACAAATCGGCGTGGTTCTGTGTGAAGGCCCGTACATGGGCCAATCGATTCTCGCCCTCGGATGCCCGCCGGAAAAACTCCGCGTGCATCACTTGGGGGTCGATCTGGCGGCAATTCCGTTCGCGCCGTTGGAGTGGAAACCGGAACAGCCGTTGCGCGTCCTGATGGCGGGCTCGTTTCGCGAGAAGAAGGGGTTTCCGGACGCCATCGACGCGTTGGGTCGCATCCGCGGCGAGGTCGAGCTGGAGATCACCCTCATCGGCGATGCGCACGGCCTCGCGAGCACGGTGGCCGAGAAAGAGAAGATTCTCGCCGCCATCGCGCGCAACGAGCTCGGCGGAAAGACGCGGCTCATGGGGTACCAGCCGTACGCCGTTGTCATGGAGGAAGCGCGCCGCCACCACGTGTTCTTGAGCCCGAGTGTGACCGCGGGCGACGGCGACAGCGAAGGCGGCGCGCCGGTTTCACTGATCGAAATGAGTGCCTCGGGACTCATCATCGTGAGTACGACGCACTGCGACATTCCCGGTGTGGTGCTGCACGGACGGACGGGCCTCTTGGCGAACGAGCACGACGTCGACGCCCTCGCCGCGCATTTGCGTTGGTTGATCGCGAATCCGAGGCATTGGTCCGACATGCGAGCCGCCGCTCGCGCGCACATCGAGGCGGAATTCGACGCTCGCCGCCAGGGCGAGCGCCTGGGACGCATCTATCAAGAATTGGCGGGGGCCGCGTGAGCGCGGTGCGCATTGCGTCGTTGCGGACCGCCACACCCGCGGAGTGGGACGCCGCTTGGGAAGGATGCGAGACCGCCACCTTCTTTCATTCGAGCGAATGGGCCGGCGTGTGGCACTCGTGGACGGCAGGGAAGTACGTTCCCGCGCCGCGACGGGTCGAGTTCGAGGACGGCACGCGCGCGGTGATCGCGGCGTCGGTGCGCAAGGGGCGCGTGGGATTCGCAAGCCTCTCCGAGCTGTCGCCGGCCAGCACCTTCGGCGGGTGGGTCTCGACCGACGCGCTGGGACCTGCCCACGCGGCGGAGCTCGCGCGCGCGATCCTCGCGCTCTCGCCGCGGGTACGCTGGCGACTGAATCCGTACGACTCGCTGTCGGCGTCGATCACAGCACCCGTCTTGCTGGACGACACCACGCAGGTGGTCGAGCTCTCGAGCGATTTCGACGCCGTGTTCCACCAGTGGGATCAGGGGCAGCGCCAGAAGGTCGCCCAAGCGCGCCGCGCGGGACTCGAAGTCAGGCTCGCGGCGGACGCGGCCGACTGGAAGGCGTACTTCGACGCGTATCAAGACTCGCTGCGGCGCTGGGGCGCGCGCACGACGAGTGCCTACCCGTGGCGACTGTTCGAGACGCTGTGCGCGCTCGCGTCGCCGCGCATCCGGCTCTGGGTGGCTGCGTTGGACGGGCGCGTGATCGCTGGCGTGTTGTGCCTGTACGCGCGTCGGCACGTCGCGTATTGGCACGGAGCCGCCGTCGAGGAGCACATGAAGAAGCGCCCCATGAATCTTCTGCTCCACGCGGCCATGGAAGACGCGTGCGCGCGGGGGTTCCGGTGGTTCGATTTCAATCCCAGCGGCGGACACGAGAGTGTGCGCGCGTTCAAGGAAGGGTTCGGCGTAGTTACCAAATCGGCGCCGGTGGTGGGGCGCGATACCGCGCTCGCGCGAATCGTGTCACGTCTTCTGAAAGGCCGCGCGCGATGAACGTCGTTCGGCGCGCGCGGGAATCGATCGCCGCGGCGGGTGCGCGCGCGGTGGAAGGCCGCTTTCGGCGCTCGCGACGGGCGCGCGGCACCCCGCAACGGGGCGCGCAGGTGTTCATCCTGGGTTTGCCGCGCTCGGGCACGACGCTGGTTTACCAGTACCTGGTCCATCGCTTGCACGTCGCCTATTTCACCAACGCGGTGGGCGAGCACCCGTACGACCCGTGCCGGGCGACGTGGGCGCAGATCAAGGACGGGGGCGTGTATCGTTCCGACTTCGAGAGCGAGTACGGTCGCTCGCGCGGCGACTTGGCACCCCGCGAAGCGGGCCGCTTCTGGCTGCGCTTCTTCGACATCGACGCGTATCAAACGCCCGGCGACGTGGGCGACGCGGCACTGGCAGAGATGCGCGAGGCTGTGTTTTGCGTGCAGGCGATCTTCGCAGCGGCGCCGTTCGTGAACAAGAACGTGAAACACCTCCTGCGCATCCCGATTCTGAACGCGGCCTTTCCCGACCCGCACTTCCTGGTGGTGGAACGCGACCGCGTGGACGTGGCACTCTCGATCCTGCGCGGGCGCGCGGAATCACTGGGGAGCGAGGGCGCGTGGTTTTCCGCCCAGCCGCCGGAGTACGAGCGCCTGCGGCGTCTCGATCCCGTCGAGCAAGTGGTGGGGCAAGTGGTCGGGCTCGAGCGCAAGATGAACGAGGACCTGGCGCGCGTGTCGGCTGCTCGCGTGCACCGCGTCGATTACGAAGCGTTCTGCCGCTCGCCCGAGGTCGCGATCTCTGGGTGCGGCGAAGCGCTGCGCGGGGTCGCGGAGAAAAATCCGGGTGTTGCGAGCTTCGAGCTGCGCCGTCGCGAGCCGCGAACCGAGGCGGAAGCGCGCCTGGCCGCGCGCATCCGTGCGGAGCTTTCCGCATGAGGTCGTACCTCGCTCACTATCCGCGCACGGTCCCGGCGCGCATGGGCGCCGAGCGCGCGGCGCGTTTTATCCGCGCCGCGGCGGAGCAGAACTTCGGGGGCCGCCTGATCGACATCGGTTGCGGTGCGAAGTGGAAGGCCGACCTGGTGGGCGACCTAGTCGACGAGTACGTCGGATTGGACCACGCCGGGTCGATGCACGACGTCTCGCAGGTCGACCTGCTCGGGAGCGCGGACGCGATTCCCGCGCCCGACGCGTCGTTCGATTGTGCGTTGTGCACCTCGGTGTTGGAACACCTCGAGGAGCCGCGGGCCGCGCTCGCGGAGTGTTGGCGCGTGCTCAAGCCCGGCGGGACCGCGATCTATACCGTCCCCATGTACTGGCACCTCCACGAACAGCCGCGCGATTTTTATCGCTACACGCCGTTCGGTCTCCGCTACCTGTTCGAGAAGGTCGGCTTCGAGCGCGTGGAAGTCACTCCGATGGCGGGCTTCTGGGTGACGTACGCGAGCGAGCTGGGCTACTACTGGCTTTCCGCCACGCCGCGCGTGATGCGACCCTTGGTCTCTGTGTGCACCTTCGTTGCCAACGTCGTCACTCCTTTGATCGATGGTATCGAGTGCAAGATCCACCGGCGCTCGCACGAGTGGGCGTGGATGCAACTGGTGGTCGCGCGCAAACCGCGCGCGCGAGAGCAATAGGCCGCCGTGTCCCACGACGTCGACATCAAGCGCTTGCGACGGCGCGCCACCTCGGGGGCGCGCTGGATCGGTGTCGCCACCGGTGTTCGCATCGTCGCGCAGTTCGTTCAGCTCGCCGTGCTGGCGCGCCTGTTGCGCGTCGAGGACTTCGGACTGATGGCGATTGTAAACGTGGTGCTCGCGTTCTCGCAGGCCTTCGGCGACGCGGGGGTGAGCAACGCGATCATCCATTATCGCGACGCCCGCCGTGAGGAGCTCTCCAGCTTGTACTGGCTCAACGTGCTCGCGGGGGCCGCGGTGTTCGCCGTGGTGTGGGCGCTCTCGCCGTTGTTGGCGAGCTTCTACCAGCAATCCTTACTGACCGATTTGCTACGCGTGTCATCGGTGGTGTTCGTCGTGGTGCCGTTCGGCCAGTTGTTCCAAGTGCTCCTCGAGCGCGAGCTGCGATTCCGGCGCATCGCGGTGATCGAGACCGTGGCGACGGTCGCGAGCGCGGTGGTCGGTATCGTCATGGCGGTCGCGGGCTATGGCGTGTGGTCGCTGGTTTGGGCGGCGATCGTGTATGCAGTCGTGCGGTCGTTGGTACTTGCCGCGGTCGGGTGGTCGGAGTTCCGGCCCATGCCGCGCTTGGTACCGCGCGAGTGCCGTCGCTTCGTCCATTTCGGTCTCTATCAGATGGGGGAGCGCACGCTCAACCTGCTCGGTCAGCACCTCGACAAGCTCATCATCGGCGCCATCATGGGCCCGCGCGCGCTCGGGTACTACGAGCTCGCGTATCGACTGATCGCGCGACCCTACCAAGCCATCAACCCGATCTTCACGCGCGTCGCGTTCCCGGTGTTTTCCGTGGTGCAGAAGGACCGCGATCGCCTGCGCAAGGGTTTCCTCGAGCTGATCGAAGTGGTCGCGGCGATGGTAACGCCTTTGTACTTGCTCATGCTAGTGCTGGCAGCACCGCTGGTGCGCGTGCAGCTCGGCCCGGGCTACGAGCCCACCGTCGAGCTGTTGCAAATCTTGTGCGTGCTGGGGCTGGGGCTCGGCATCGGGAGCCCGATGGGAAGCTTGCTGCTCGCGTGCGGGCGCGCGGACCTCGGCTTCTTCTTGAATCTCTTGCGAACGGGGCTGGTTTTGTTGGGCATTTGGTTGGGTTCGAAGTGGGGCTTGGTGGGGATCTCGTGGGCGCTCGTGATCGTGTCGATCCCGATCATGTACCCGGTCGGCGTGTGGGTGCGTTGGCGGTTGGTCGGAATGCGCGTCGGCGAGTACGTGGCCCACATCGCGCCCTATCTCGGGAGCGGATTGGCCGCCGCGATCGTCACGGCACTCGTGCACCGCGTGGTCCCATGGCCCAACGCGGCGGTCGAGCTGATGGTGCCGGCCGCGGTGGGCGCGGGCGTTTACCTCGCGGCCCTGTACACCTTCGCGCGCTGGCGCTTGCAGCGCATCGTCGCGTTGGTGCGGTCGTAGCACCGCACGCGACCTCGCGCGTTGTCGCGCGACGCGCCGGCGTGATAGCATCTCCGTTTCCATTCTGAAAGGGTCCCTTGTAATGAACCAGCCCGTTCGCCCCAAAGACCGCTTTCTGGTCTTCGGGGCGCCTCAAATCGAACAAGCCGAGATCGACGAAGTCGTCCACTCCATCAAGAGCGGGTGGCTCGGGACCGGCCCCAAGGTCGCGCGCTTCGAAGAGGACTTCAAGGCGTACAAGGGTGCCCCCCACGCGGCGGCGGTGTATTCGTGCACCGCGGCGCTGCACCTCGCGATGCTCGCGGCCGGCATGAGCGAAGGCGACGAGGTCATCACCACCCCGCTCACCTTTTGCGCCTCGGTGAACGCGATCATTCATGCCGGGGCGACACCGGTGCTCGCGGACGTCGACCCGCGCACCATGAACATCGACCCCGCGCGCGTGGCGGAGAAGATAACACCGCGCACCAAGGCCATCATGCCGGTCCACTTCGCGGGTCGCGCGTGCGATATGGATTCACTCATGGCGCTCGCGAAGCAACACAACCTCATGATCATCGAGGACTGCGCGCACGCCATCGAGACGCGTTATCACGGCCGTCAGGCCGGGTTGTTCGGCGAGTTCGGTTGTTTCAGCTTCTATGTGACGAAGAACGTGATCACGGGCGAAGGCGGCATCGTGCTGGCGAAAGACGAAGCCCACGCGGCCCGCATCAAGGTTCTCGCATTGCACGGCATGAGCAAGGACGCGTGGAAGCGCTTCAGCGATTCGGGCTGGGTGCACTACCAAGTCATCGAAGCGGGCTTCAAGTACAACATGATGGACATCCAGGCCGCGATCGGAATTCACCAGTTGAAGCGCGTCGAGAAGAATTGGGAGCGCCGGCGCGAGATTTGGAATCGTTACAACGAGGCGTTCCGCTCGCTACCGATCGGGATTCCGAAGGACCCGGAACCGAACACGCGCCACGCCCATCACCTGTACACCCTCATGATCGACGAGAAGCACTGCGGCATCGCGCGCGACGCGTTCTTGAGTGCCATCCAGGCGCAGGGGATCGGCGTCGGCGTGCACTACTTGAGCATCCCCGAACACCCGTACTACCACAAGACGTTCGGCTGGCGACCGGAGCAGTATCCGCACGCCATGAAAGTTGGACGGGAAACAGTGAGCCTTCCGCTTGGCCCCAAATTGTCCGACGGCGACGTTGCCGATGTGATAGAGGCCGTGAAACGCGTGCTAGCGCACGCGTGATCCCACGCGTAAACCCAACATGAGCGAAGGCGCTTTGGTCAATGTTCGCGACTTCGAGCGTGAAGCCGCGTTGCGTCTGCCTCCCGACGTCCTTGATTACTACGCCGGAGGCGCCCTCGACGAAGTGACACTATGTGAGAATCGCGCCGCGTACGCGCGCATCTCTCTGTACTACCGCGTGCTCGCGGGCTTGCGCGACCGCTCGCTCGAGACCACCGTGCTCGGCGAGCGGGTCTCGATGCCGATCCTGGTGGCGCCCACCGCGTTCCAGCGCATGGCGTGCGAAGAGGGAGAGCTGGCGACCGCTCGCGCCGCCGCCGCGGCGCAAACGCTGATGGTGGTGAGCACGCTCTCCAACACGGATATCGAAGACATCTCGGCCGCGTCGCAGGGGCCGTTGTGGTTCCAGCTCTACATCTATAAGGACCGCGAGGCCACGCGCGACCTGATCGCGCGGGTCGAGAAGACGCGCTGCAGCGCCATCGTGCTGACAGTCGATGCGCCGCTCTTGGGTCCGCGCGAGCGCGACGTTCGCAATTGCTTCGCGCTACCCGAAGGCTTGAGCGTCAAGAATCTCCTGGGCGCGGGGCAGGGGACGGTGTCGCGCGAGTTGTTCGGATCGGGGCTCGCGAAGTACGTGTCGGCCTTCTTGGATCCCGCCATCTCGTGGCGCGACGTCGAGTGGCTGCAGAGTGTCACCAAATTGCCGCTGCTCATCAAAGGCATCGTGCGCGCCGACGACGCGCGGCGCGCGGTCGAAATGGGCGTGCGCGGCATCATGGTGTCGAACCACGGCGGGCGCCAGCTCGACACCTCGCCCGCGACCATCGACGCGCTCCCGTACGTCGCCGACGCGGTCGGGGATCGCGCCGAGGTCTACGTCGACGGCGGCATTCGTCGTGGCATCGACGTGGTCAAGGCACTGGCACTCGGTGCGCGCGCGGTCTTGGTCGGGCGACCCATTCTGTGGGGGCTCACGGTCGACGGCGAGCAGGGAGTTACGCGCGTGCTGGAGATTTTCCGCGCCGAGCTCGACAATGCGATGGGACTTTGCGGCTGCTCCACCGTCGCCGATGTCGATGCATCGCTGTTGCGACCGGAGTGATCATGATCGCCAAGTCGCTCCACGCGCTGCTCCACACCCTGGTCGACTACGCGGGCTTGTTCCCGCCCGCCTCTCTCTCCATGGACGCCGCGGTAGAAAACTACGCGGCGTATCGGCACGACCCCCGCGCCTGGATGTTGGGGCGCTTCATCGTGCCGGTGGCCCGCTTGGACGAGATGACACACGACGCGCAAGCGGCGTGGAGGAACAGCAACCCCTGGCGCCTCTCCGCGCTCGTCGGCGAGGATCTCGGGGGGGACGTCGCCAAGATCAACTCGTTCAACGCCGCCTTGCGCGGAGGCATCGTCGATGCGGTGGAGATCAAGGCGTCCCGCGTCGACGAGATCGAGCGCATTGCAAGCACGGTCCCGCGGGACATCAAGACCTACGTCGAGATTCCCGTGAATGACGACCCGCGAGGACTCATCGCGGCTATCGCCGCGAATAAGCTGCGTGCGAAGGTTCGTACGGGAGGAGTGGTACCGTCGGCCTTTCCGCCCGCAGAACACATCGCTCGCTTCATAAGGGAATGTTACACAGTCGGCGTGGGCTTCAAGGCCACCGCGGGGCTTCATCATCCGTTGCGAAGCGAACGCGCATTGACCTACGAAAAGGACGCCCCGCGCGGTATCATGCACGGGTTTCTTAACGTGTTTTTGGCCGCCGTCTTTCAGTACAATGGCCTGACGCGCGCCGACGCGTTGGAGATCTTGCAAGCCGAAACGCTGGCCGGCGTCGATTTCGACGACGACGGCGTGGCGTGGAAGGACTATCGCGTGACGATCGGGGAGATCACCACCGTTCGCCGTCGCTTCGCGGTCGCATTTGGGTCGTGCTCGTTTCGCGAGCCCGTCGATGACCTCATACAGCTAGGATTGATTTCATGACCATGCTTCGCTCCTGGGTCTCGTCCGCGCAGGCCGCGGGCACCGACTTTCCCATCCAAAATATTCCCTTCGGCGTGTTTCGCGATTGGGAGGGCGACGACGCCCCGCGCGTCGGCATCGCCATCGGCGACCGCGTGCTCGACGTCTCCGCATTGAAGGCGTCGTTGTTCACCGGTTTGTCAAAGCGCGCGGCCGAGGCCTGCGCCGAGCCGAACCTGAACGCGCTCATGTCGTTGGGTGCGGAGTACACGCGCGCGTTGCGCGCGCGCTTGATCGAGCTGCTCGATGCCTCCCACGTCGATCTGGAGACGAATCGACGCGTCGTGGAACCTGCACTGATCGAAATGAAAGAAGTCGAAATGCTCCTCCCCGCGCACATCGGCGACTACACCGACTTCTACGCTTCCATCTATCACGCCACCAACGTTGGCATGATGTTTCGCCCCGACACGCCGCTGCTCCCCAACTACAAGTTCATTCCCGTCGGCTACCACGGGCGAGCGTCGTCGATCGTGGTGTCGGGAACACCGGTGAAGCGCCCTGCCGGTCAAACCAAATCCGACGACGCGGCGGCGCCGTCGTTCGGGCCCACCCAGATGCTCGACTACGAGCTCGAGATGGGTGCCTTCATCGCGGGCGGCAACGGGCTCGGCGAGCCGATATCGATCGTGGATGCCCGCAAGCACCTGTTCGGCCTGTGTCTGGTCAACGACTGGTCCGCGCGCGACATCCAGCGCTGGGAGTACCAGCCGCTGGGCCCGTTCCTCGCCAAGAATTTCGCCACCACCGTCTCACCGTGGGTCGTTACGATGGATGCCTTGGAACCGTTTCGCATTCCCGCGTTCGCGCGCGCGGAAGACGACCCCGCGCCCCTCGCGTATTTGCACGACGCCGATGATCAGCGCGCGGGGGGACTTGATATCACGGTCGAAGCGTGGCTGGAAAGTTCAAAAATGCGCGAGGACGGGTTCGAAGCGGTGCGCGTATCGCGCGGCAGCTTGAAAGACATGTATTGGACCCTCGCGCAGATGGTGGCGCACCAAACCTCGAACGGGTGCAATCTCAAGCCCGGCGATCTCATTGCCACCGGAACCATTTCGGGCTCCGAGAAAGAATCACGCGGCTGTCTGATCGAGCGCACGTGGCGGGGCGCGGAGCCGTTCACGCTCCCCAGCGACGAGACGCGCTCCTTCTTACAAGATGGAGACACGGTCATTTTGCGTGCGTTCTGCGAGAAGGACGGCGCGCGCATTGGGTTCGGCGAGTGCCGGGGGATGATTACTGCATGAGGAGAGGACGATGAGCATTTCAGCCTTGCATCGCGACGGTCAGCGGATGGAGATCGATCCCAAGCACGTCGACGCGCTGCGCGCGTCGCTGCGCGGGACGCTTCTCACCGAAGGCGCCGCCGGCTACGACGACTCGCGCTCGATTTGGAACGCGATGATCGACCGCAAGCCCGCGCTGGTTGCGCGCTGCATCGGTGTCTCCGACATCGTCGCCGGCGTCAAATTCGCGCGCGAGCAGGGCGTCGCGCTGTCGATGAAGGGCGGCGGCCACAACATCGCGGGGCTGGCGATCGCAGACGGCGGGTTGCTGCTCGATCTGTCGGCCATGCGCGGCGTGTTCGTCGACTACAAAGAGAACTTCGCGCACGCGCAACCCGGAGCGTTGCTCGGCGACATCGACCGCGAGACGCAACTCCACGGCCTCGCTGCCGTGATGGGCTTCGTGTCGATGACCGGTGCCACCGGGCTGACGCTCGGTGGTGGGTTCGGCTACTTGTCGCGGCGCTTCGGGTGGACGAGCGACAACGTGCGATCGATGGACATCGTCACCGCCGACGGGCGAATCGTGCGCGCGAGCGAAGCCGAGAACGCCGACTTGTTCTGGGGTTTGCGCGGTGGCGGCGGAAACTTCGGTGTGGTGACGAACATCGAGTACAACCTGTATCCGATCGGCCCCGAGATCGTGGGCGGCGGCATCGCGTGGCACGCGGAATCCGCGCCCGAAGTATTGTCGATGTTGCGCGCGCTGACCGAGGATGCTCCGCCCGAGTTGGCGTTGGTCGGTGTGTTGCGCATCGCACCGCCTGCGCCGTGGATCGACAAGGCCGCGCACGGCAAGCCCATCATCGCCATCTTCGCGTGTCACACCGGCGTCATCGACACCGCCGAGAAGTTCTTCGCCCAGATCAAGTCGTTCGGGAAACCCGTGGGCGATATCATCCAGAGGCGGTCGTACGTGTCGCAGCAGAGCCTGCTCGACGCGACCCAGCCCAAGGGACGCCGGTATTATTGGAAGTCCGAGTATCTTCCCAAGCTGTCGCAGGACCTGTTCGACGCGACGCTGGGGCACGCGAAGAAGATCCTCTCGCCGCACTCCGCTGTTATCTTCTTCCCACTCGGGGGCGCGGTCGCGCAATATCCCAACGATCATTCGGCGGTGGGGAACCGCGACGCCGCGTACGTGCTCAACGTCGCGGCCTCGTGGGAGAAGGCCGACGACGACGTCGCCAACGTCGAATGGGCGCGCGCGGCCTGGCGCGACATGCGCCGCTTCTCGACCGGCGGGACCTACATCAACTTCCTCACCCAGGAAGAGACCACGGATCGAATCAAGGACGCCTACGGCGCGAACTACGAGCGCCTGGTCGAGATCAAATCGAAGTGGGACCCGGAGAATCTTTTCAGGATGAATAAGAATATTGTGGGGTAGGGGACAACCTCACCTGCTTTCGTCGCCACATGACCCTCCGCGTGACGCCCACCGTCAATTCCCCTTCTTCTGATACCCCGAGTTGCTGACCGTGACCTTCATCTCCTTGGCCGGGGCAGCGAGCGCGATGGTTGACGGATAGCCGGTGCCGTCGGGGAGAGTCGACATGGTGACGTTGAGGGTGACGGCGTCTTTGACGTCGGCGAGATAGGTGGCGACGCTCAAGCCGAGGATCTTGTTGGTGGTCATGTCGAGCTGGATGCCGAGATTGTCCCCGGGCTTCTCGTAATCCTTGATGTCGATGCGCGCGTTCTTGCCGCCGTCGAGCGGGGTGAAGGAGATCTTGCCAGCGTCCTTGGCGGCCTGGATCTTGGCGGGGTCGGGGGGACGTAGGTCTTGATGAGGGCGGCGGCACTCTGCATGTACTCGGCCATCTCTTCCTTCTTATTGGCGATGATCTTGCCGCGCACTCCGGGCTTGCCGCCGGATTGGGCCACGTCGGCGACTTTCAGGATCGCGGGTCTGAGAATAATGGTACGATGGCCGGCGATTGCGGATGCGTTAACAAGCGGGTTGAATCGCAGGCCTCGCCACGTTATCCTCGGATTTCAATCGGCGGTCACGCACCTTCGTTGCCCCGGTTGTTCGGCGTGACTGCGTTCGCAAGCCGGTGTGGACGCGAGGAGAGTCATGACCTCTAATCCTCAATCCCAGACGTGTTCGGTCTGCGGTGCCGTTAACCCCGTAGGTGCCCCCCACTGCGCGAACTGCGGCGAAGCCTTCCTGGCCGCACAACAAACAAGCCGCGCGGCTACAAATCGTTCCACGACGCGCTCCCGCGCCCGAGAAACGGAGACGCGCCGACGTGCCCCACCGACAGCGAGTCCAAGGCCGCCAAGCGTTGACGCGATTCCGAGGACGCCTCGCACGTCGCCGGAACGCTCGACGCTCCACGGTACGGTCAATCGATTCGAAGGTCGCCCCTCAGGACAATTCGACATCTGGACGTTCCATCTCGAAGTAGCAGAAACCGACGGGCGCGTGTCGAACGTGCTGGTTCAGGCTGGTCCCAGTCTAATGCACGGGTCGCTTCACAACGGCGATCACGTTCACGTAACTGGGAAATACGAGGAGGGGGTGTTCCACGCACGCCGCCTCTTCTCTGAATCAATCGGTGCTTCCGTGGGCCCCAAGAAAAGTTCGTCCGCGCAGCGCGTCGTTGGTACCGGGATCATAGTGATCTTCGCGCTCTTCGCGATTGTCTTTGCGTTATCTTTCATGTCGGACTACACGCGACACGCAAAGGGGAGTCCGTTTGGCACCAGCGCGCCGTTCTACTTGATTCCCATCCTGATAGCCATGGTAGTGACAATCGGCGGTGCCGTTGCCATATTCAAGCTCTGGCGTGACCGGTGATTCGATAATCTTCGTGTGGCACTCGCGTTCGGACGAAAAGAAGAGCAATGAGCAGTATCAACCCTCGCGAAGTCATCAACCTCATTGCCCGCCATGACGGCTGGCCGGCGGATGCCACGCCCGCCCAGTTACGCGCAAAGCCAGAAGCACGCACCCTCTTTAGGATTCAAGGCTCACCGCGAAACCCGACCGATAGCGTCGTGCAGCGGAGCCGTCGACTGGTGACAAGCGCCCATGCTGAAGGAGTGCCGGTCGTGTTCTCTTTGGACGGTGCGGCGGACAGAGTGTCGATCGGAGTTGGAACGTGCGTTTTCGATTCTGAAGGCGGACAGCACACGGTCGACCAACGGGCACACGTACTCGAACGATTGATGCGCTTCGCCTATCCAGGGGCTGAGACCGTCCAACAGCGCGCTCCAATCTTGCTGCGCAACGAATGGGCCTGTGTCTGGGTCGGCGTTCCCAAGCTAGGGCAACTTCCACGGATCGTGCGGGCTTTGTCGGGACTGCGGTACTCCGTGCTGATTATCGCTCAACCGCTCGACCTAGAGAAGGTGAGCCAACTCATCGACGAGGCCGGTGACTTGAAGCGCGCATATCTCGCTTCGGTCGCCGATAGCAAATTGTCCGAGCCAGCGATCGACCTCCTGCAGTCGTATCTCGGGCGATACATCAAGCGAATGCAGCTCGCCGCAACGGTGGGAGGCTGGCGCGTAGGTGTCTACATGATGTCAGAACGGAATGGAGCGGCTGCGTGCCGGGCCACCTATCGGGCAGCGTACGCCACCGCCGCACCCGGGAACGAACGACTTGCGTGGTGGGACGGACCCGAGGCGGCAAGCTGGGCGGTCCAATGGGGATTGCCGGACGCGAAGGAACGCCATCCGCTTGTTCCATTCCCGTGGCAGAGCGTTCTCTCGTCCAATGAACTCGCGAACCTGATGTGTCTTCCGAACGAAGAGTTGCCGGGGTTCCGTCTACTGGACCAGCCGAGTTTCGACGTGATTCCACCTCTTGCGGCCCAAGTCGACGACAAGACGAAAGCGCCCTCTGCGATCACCTTGGGTCGCGTCGTGTCCGACGGTCAACCGCTCGAGTTGGACTACTCCATTCGCACCGAGCAACTCACTTCGCATTCCTTCATTGCTGGCACGACCGGTTCGGGAAAAACGAACACAGTATTTCATCTCCTGCGACAACTAATGCTCCAGAAGATCCCGTTCTTGGTGGTCGAACCGACGAAAACCGAGTATCGCGCGCTGATTCGCGAACCGGAATTTGCGGGACTACGCGTCTACACTCTCGGCAACGAACTGGGCGTCCCCCTTCGTCTCAATCCCTTGGCGCCCGAGCCCGGCACCTCGATTGCCGAGCACATCGATTTGCTCAAGGGCGTGATCGGCGCGAGCATCGGGGCGTGGAACCCACTGCCGCAGATTCTCGAGAAGGCACTACATCGGGTGTTCCGCGAGTCTGGTTGGGACATCGTAAGCGGTACGAACCACCGGGTGAAAGGGGACCAGGCTCCACAGTCTGCGTATCCGACCCTTGTAGATCTACTGGACGCGGCGATCGCCGTGACCCGCGTGCTGGGCTATTCGGAGCGGGTTGGTCCCGACATCGAGGCGGCGTTGCGCGTACGAATCGAATCGCTCCTCGCGGGTGGCAAGGGGCGCATGCTGGGGTCCACGGAACAGCAGTCGATCAAAGATTTGCTGTCCCAACCGACGGTCGTCGAGTTGGAGTCCATCGTTGATGAGGACGAATGCGCCTTTGTCATGGGCTTGCTGCTGATCAGGATGGTAGAGCACCTTCGCGCGCGTGGTAACACGAGCAGTTGCCGAGTAGTCGTTGTGATCGAGGAAGCACATCGCCTGCTCGGTGAGGCGCAGCGCTCCAATCCAGAGGTCGAGGGTAGTGCCCGCTTCAAAGCTGTTTCCATGTTCGCCAACTTGCTTGCGGAGGTGCGCGCTTACGGAGCGGGACTTGTCATCTGCGACCAGTCGCCCTCGAAACTGTCGCGCGACGTGCTCAAGAACACCAACACGAAGATCGCGCATCGCATCGTCTCTGCCGACGACGCCGCTGCGCTCGCCATGGCGATGCGACTGCGTCAGGACCAAGCCGGTGCGCTGGCCTCGATGACGCCTGGCAGGGCGGCTGTGTTCTCCGGCGGCGACGATTATCCAATACTCGTGGCCGTGCCGCTGGTGAAGAAGGGTGATGCGTGGCCCACCAACGAAGAGGTGAGGAAGGCTAGCAACGTAGCGCCATCTTTGGACGCGCCCCATGCAGCGTCAGTTTGGATCGATCAGCTGATCGCGACCAGGGAGTGGCTCGAATCCGTCGACCGATTGCTCAATGTGCTGGTTGCCACGCCGGCGCGCGCATCCGACGCTTGGCAGGAGGTCAGCGAGACCGCAGCACGCTGCGTTCCGATGCTCCCCAAGCAGTTGGAGACGCTGAAGTACGCCGCCAAGGTGGCGTTGATCCGCGCCTTGCGAGAGCGAGGGCGGATCTACGGCTGGGCGTACGAGGAATTGGACCAACTGATCGACACCCTCGACCCCGCGATTAGCACGCTTTCAACGGGCACGCCCGATCGCGCTTTCACGACACTCGCCGGCAAGATGCATCGGCTGTCGGTGGGGCCGCTGTTGAGCTGTGCACTAAGCTGCGCCGAGGGCGGCGAAGTGGCATGCGTCTTTCGCGCGAGCGCGGCGCGCTTGTCAGATTCACCCGATTGGAGAGAGTCGTGGCACGGTGCGGAACGCGCTGACGGGCACGAATCCTTGAAGCGTCTGCTCGCCTATGCGAGTGAGATGATGATCGGTAGCCACGGTCCCGGCACCGATCCCAAATCATCCCGCAGGGCCATGTTCTGCTATGCACAACACATGATCGCGAAGGAGAAGGACGGACATCCGAAGAGCATGATTCTAGAGAACAATGAATTCGTCTGGGCGTTGTCGAAAGAGATGGCGCCTATGGCAGACAAGGGGGATCGACAATGAGCGACTATCCGGATAAGCCTCAGGAGCCCAAACACGACCGCGCGAAGGAGAGTCCGAAGGAGTCTGAATCAGCCCAATCCAAGGGTCTGGAACGTTCCAACATCATTCGCAAGGATCAGCGCACTGACGATCCACGACCAGAGAAGGTGGGGCCCTTTGACTGGAGCAAGACGCCTCTGGGGCGAGGGCCCATCGAACGAGAATCGAGGGCGACCGATGCGCCCCCCGGGACGCTCAAGCAATTGCCCAACACCGTGAATGAGTGGCGGGCTTATTTTACTGCGAACCCGGAAACGGGCACGCTCACGATCCGTCGTGAAGGCAGCATAGACCACGCGTACGTGCCCGGTCACGGAGAGGGTAGAGGGGCGAATTCTGGAGTTACGATCGGAGTTGGAGTGGAGGTCCGTCATCAGAATCGGGAACAACTCGCGGATGCGCTCAATGCAAATCAGGAGCTACGAGAGTACTTGCGATCAGTGCCCAATCTTTCAGGTACGGCGGCGCAAGAATGGGTAGAGCACCATCCGAGCCCGACGCTCACGCCAACTCAAGAACGGGCGACATACGAAGTCGCTGAACGGGAATACTCTGAGATAGCCCGAGATCGGCTGACTGGCGACAGCGCCCACCATCGAGCTTCCGAGAGCGTTCGCTTGACCCCGGAAGAGTACGATTCACTCCATCCAAGGGTGAGTGAGTTGATCACCGATATCGCGATCAATACGGCCGCTATCGCACGTGGTCATCAAAATGACATCGCCGAAGGACTTCAGGCTGGCTTGAACCTGCAGGACGTCAACGAACAGACGCGAGCTTACGAGCAGCTAAGACAGCTCCGAACATTCGTCCAGGGCCTCTCGGACAATCTGCAAGGGCCGGCAGGCGAGATGAAACGGTTGGGCTGGATCGATGCGAGGATGCAGGAACTCCAGCCACACGTCGACCCGCAGTATCTACAGGGAATCAGTGGCGGCGCGTCGCCATGATGAGGGTGCCGCTAGCGCAATGGCCATCGCGCGCTAGCGCTTCGCGGCGTACCGCGCCGCTCCTCCTTCTGACCTCACTTTAGTAGGACCATCTTGCGCGTGAGGGTGGTGCTCTCGGAAACCAGGCGGTAGAAGTAGACGCCCGAGGCGACGCTGGTGCCGCGAGCGTCGGTCCCGTTCCAGCGGACCTCGTGCGGTCCGGCCGCGTAGCGGGCTTCGGCGATGGTGGCGACGAAAGCGCCGCCCGCGTCGTACACGCCGAGCGTCGCTTCGGCCTCGCGCGTGAGCTCGAAGGGGATGGTGGTCGTGGGGTTGAAGGGGTTGGGGTGGTTCTGCTGAAGCGTCACGACCTGGCTGGACGACGGCGTGATACCCGTCGCGTGCACGTTCTCGTAGAAATAGATCCAGTCGTCGATCTCGTCGAAGCCGGTTAAGTCCACGTCGCCGTCGTTGTCGCGATCGTGCATCACCGCGCACGAGCCCGACGAGCTAGAATTGAACGTGCGCGGGGTCGTGAATACTCCCCCCTGGTTCTCGTACAGGGTCCACGTCGCGCTGCTGTAGCAGCTCGACACCAGCTCGAGGTCACCGTCGCCGTCGATGTCGGCGGCGTCGATGGCCATGGGGAAGCCGCCGGTCGGGTACGATTGCACGGCATTGAGCCCGCCCAGGCCGTTGCCGTGCAGGACACCCATGCGGTTGTCGAAGGTATGGTTGATGGCGGTGTCAACATGACCATCGCCGTTGAAATCCCCGCACGTGATTTGTTGCCACATATGGCCGCCCGACGGCACGGGAGGCTGCGCGGCGAGGCCGCCATTGCCGTCGCTCAAGAGAACGATCACGACATAGGGCGAGTTGTACGTGCCGCAGAAGACGTCGAGCAGCCCGTCGTTGTTGGCGTCGGCGACGGCGATGGAGACTTCGCCGTTTCCGCCCGCCTCCTTGGGCACGGCGGGCGGGAACGTGCCGTTACCATTATTGATGAAGATCGAGAGGTTGCTCGCAGAGAAGTTGGCCGTGACGATGTCGTCCCAGCCGTCGCCGTTCAGGTCGACGACGCCGACGCCTCGCACGCTGCTCCCGGCGACGTGAAAGGTCTTGCTCGGAAAGTCGCCGGTACCGTCTCCCAATAAGACGGAGATCTCATCTCCGTTCGAGTCCCCGAACACGATGTCGATCTCGCCGTCGTTGTTGAAGTCCGCGCCTTCGTTGGGACTGGGCTGCGAATTGGTGACCAGCGCCTCGGTGGTAAACGACGCGTAGGCACCGGCGCCGTTGTTCATGAAAATGCGTGCGTCGCCGGTCTGCTCGCAGGGAACGGTAAGGTCGCTCCAGCCGTCGTTGTCGAGGTCGCCCGCGTAGCCGCCGTAGGGCTGCACCCACGTCTCTTGCCCCTGTTGGGTGGTAATGCGGCCTTCGTAGGCGAGGTCCAGACTCCCCGCCCCGCTCTTGATCCAGAAGTTCCACGCGTAACCCTTCGCCAGCGGCTCGCCGATGGTGTTCTCGATGCTCCGGCTCAGGTTCACCGTTACCCATTCGCCCGCGAAGAAGGGCAGGTCGGGCGTTAACGTGACGGTGTTTCCGGCCACGGCGAGAGATCCCGACACGGGACCCGACCAGCGCCCGAAGGCGCGGAACGAGATCGGGTTGACCGATGCGGGGTCGATCGCCTGGGTGAACGTCACCCGAATGGTGGTGGTCGCGGGCACGTTGATCCGTTGCCGCAAAGGAAGGGCGGAAGTGACCTGGGGAGCGGCGTGGGCCGCAGTGGAAAGCACGAGTGCAAGGAGAACGAACGCGAACGCGATGGGTGAGCATGCCTTCATGGGAGCCTCCTCTTCCGAGGGCGTCTCGGAATACGCCGTGATCCAGAAGCCGATCTGTGAACAAGAAGACAATGACGAGTAGAGCGCTGTATCAGTTCGCCTTCTTCGCGTACCCCGAGTTCGTGGTCGTGATCTTCATCTCCTTCGCGACCGCGTCGAGCACGGTCGTCGCGGCATAGCTGGTGCCGTCGGGAAGACTCGCCATGGTGACGTTGAGCGTCACGGCGTCCTTCGTATCGGCGAGATAGCTGGCGACGCCGAGACCGATGATCTGATTGGTCGCGGTATTGAGCTCGATGGTCAACTTGTCGCCGGGCTTTTCGTAATCCTTGATGTCGACTCTCATTTGCTTGCCGTCGCCGCTCGGCGTGGTGGAGATCTTGCCGGCGTCCTTCGCGGCTTGGATCTTGGCCGGGTCGGGTGGGAGGTAGCTCTTGATCAACGCGGCGGCACCCTGCATGTACTCGGCCATTTCTTCTGTCTTGTTGGCCACGATCTTGCCACGCACGCCGCGCTTCTTTTGGTCTTCGGCCGTAGTCGCTGCGGGAACTTTGACGAGCTTTCCATTGACGTCGTAGTAGCAGGTGTTTTCGGTAGTGGACTTGTCTTCGCCCTTGAGGTTCACGACTTCGATTTCGACCCACTGATAGTGTTTCAAGTTCTGTTTGCTCTGCGCAATCGACGCCTTGATGGCGGCGACGCGCTCTTCAATCGTGGGAGCGGCCGCGGGCGGTGCTGTGGATTCCTGAGCGCGCACTGTGAGCGTCGCGCCCAACAGCACGAGCGCGCAGGCGAGGGTTGCGAATGTGTTTCTGGTTTGCATGGGGGATTCCTCCTCCGGGGGCATGTGGCGGTCTTGGATGGGTCTCGGGCGGGAGCATAGCACCACCACGGGCGCACTGGTGCAGGCGGTGCGGCGCAATCGGTCTCGGTTCCCGAGCGATTCTATGTATCAGCTGTCAGATCAAGAGGTTGCGCGTTTGACATCACAAATTGTGATTTCAAACGGGCGGGGTGGACGCCGCCGACGGCCATACGCGTTCACCGAGCAAGGCGTCGCCATGCTGTCGAGTGTCCTACGCAGCGAGCGCGCCGTCCTGGTCAACGTGGAGATCATGCGCGCCTTCGTGCGTCTGCGACGACTGCTGATTACGCACGCGGACCTCGCGCGGAAACTGGAGGATCTGGAGAAAAAGTATGATGCGCAGTTTCGCGTGGTCTTCGACGCGATTCGCGAGCTGATGACGCCCACCGAACCGGAGAAGCCACGCATCGGCTTTCGTTCGAAGGACGACTAGCTCGAGTGGATGAGAATTTACCGTCCCTGGGAAAGTAAGCACTTTTTTCACAAGCCCCCTAATTAGACTTGCCGCTTCGCGCGTGATTGATCGACCCTTCCTTGAAGTTGCCCCGGCACGAAACGCGACCCCGTCCTAAGGAGTACTGCATGAGAGCGCGTTACATTATTGCACTGATTCCTCTCTTCCTATCGGGATGTGGGGCGAGTGTGGACACGGACTCGATGTTTCGCGAGTACGACGACTACGCGAAGGAGGTGGGCGCGGTCACGACGGAACCGCGCGCCATCGAGATCCTCGACGCCGCGCAAGTGAAGCGCGGGGAAGCGGGGGCGTTGGTTGCAAAAGGAAAGAAGAAAGAAGCAGTGCCGTTACTCGAGCAGGCAACTGCTGACGCGCACCTGGCCTACGAGGTCGACCGCATGATGTCCGCCGCGCGCCGCGCGGAGAAGTGCAAATTGGAAGTCGAGCAGGCGCGCAAGAAATGGAGCGAGGCGGTCTTCGTGCTGGAGCAGACGGAGGAGTTCGTGGGCAAGGACGCGCCCACGGCCAAGATCGAACCGGACGCTGCGCCGGAGGCGCCCCCACTCCCGGCTTCGACGCTTCAACCGGATTCGTTTCCTCCCGCGGATATGACCGCGGTCTCCACGCAATGGACCTCGTGGCGCGAAGCGGCGTCGTTGTACAAGGTCGCGTCCGCGGACCTGGAGAGCTCGTACCGGAAGAGCTTCGACGCCACGCAGGCGGAGAAAGTCGACGCGGCGGTTCTCGATCAAAACAAGTATCTCGCCGCGCGCGCGGTCCAGTCGCTGGAGTCGCGCGTGCGCGTCCAGGCGAACGAGAGCGTGTGTGCCGACGCCACCGAGCGCATGGCGGCGTACGCGGACGCGCGTGAGGGGGCACTGCGCGCGACGCTGGAGCTGGAGCGCTCGCTCCAAGACGACCTCCGTCGCGACCTCGATCAACTACGCGCGGAAGCGAAGACGCGACAGGACGAGCTTTTCAACGCCTTGAGCCAGATGGAAGGGAAGTTCGCGAGCATCCATCGCGACGCGCGCGGCACCATCGTGAGCCTGGCCGACATTCTGTTCGACTTCGACAAGGCGACGCTGCGGCGCGACGTGGAGTTCAACCTGGTCAAGATCGCGACCATCCTGAATCAATTTGGGGAGATGAAGATCCTGATCGAGGGACACACGGACGCGATCGGCTCGGAGGAGTACAACCTGATCCTATCGAAGAAGCGCGCGCAGGCAGTCCTCGACTTCATGGTCTCGCAGGGTGTGGCCGCGGACCGCTTGAGCTCCGAGGGCTACGGCGAAAGCCGCCCGGTCGCGGACAACGAGACCGAGGAAGGTCGGCAGAAGAATCGTCGCGTCGACCTGGTCATCCAGGACGCGCCGGCGTCGCCGTGATCGCGCAAACCCAACTTTTCGGGCACCAGAACTGTATGTAAGGCGAGGACCGCTTCTGGTAGTGCCATTCCGAAAAGGGGGAGAACCATGTCATTCTCACATTGTCGTTGGAACGCGTTTGCGTTGTGTGTCCTGGTCGCGTCTTGTGTGTTCATCGCGTGCTTCGAAGGACCCGAGGACTGCGGCAAGAACGTGGCCCGGGTCGTGAGCATCAGTTACGAAGGCCCTGGCACGGTCCCCTCTTCGGGTGACGTCAGGGGCTACGCGGTGACGATGACGATCGAAAGATCGAATCTGGACGAGGCCGCGATCGCGTGCTTCATCGTTCGCGACGAGGATCCGTGGTACAAGTTCTTCTGGGCGGTCGATGATGTGCTGGCGGCCGGCTTCATCCTGTTTCGGGTCGGTCAGGACACGGTGACCATGGAGGGGCACTTCGCGCTCTTCACCGTGGATGGCGACAACATCTGCGGCGGCGGGAATCCATCGAGCGAAGACGGTTGCTCGGGAGAGGATGAGGCGGAGGTTTACCTGCAGACCGTCGACGCGTCTGGACCGACATCGCCCGAATCGGGGACGCGGACGATCAGAGTGGAGTGAGGTTCTCCGGCGTCGCACTGCTAGACTTCGCCCGTTACATTTCCTACAATCGCTCCGCATCTAACCCAACGGGGTCTAGCATGACGAGCTCGTTCTGGCTTGCGATCGCAATCGTGACGCCTTTCCTGGCGGCGGAAAACCGAACGACGCGTCCCACAAACGGCGGAGTCGTTGGCCGCGCCAAACCCCTCGATCCGCAAGTCGTGCGGCCGAAAGAACTGTGGCGCATTGGTGAAGACGACGATGCGGAGGCACTGGTCTTCGGCGCGGTGGGACCTCTGCTCGTCGATCGCGAACGGCAGCTCTACGTCCTCGATCCGCAAGCCCAGCAAGTCAGCGTGTTCTCCGCGCAAGGGGAATTCGTGCGAACGATCGGTCGCATCGGCGAGGGCCCGGGAGAGTTTCGCGAACCGCGTGGACTGGTGCTCATGCCCGATGGCTCGATCGGTGTGGTTCGCGAGCAGCCGCCCGCCATTTTACGCTTTCGCGCGAGCGACGGCTCGTTCATCGACAACTTCTACTTGACCGAGGATCCCTCGCATCCGTTTCAGCGACTTCATCGCGTGGTGTGTCGAGGCCGGACGCTGGTCGCGATTGTCGCGGATATTCGTGAGAGCCCGGCGGGAGTCGACATCACCGCGCGTCTGGTACGATTCGACGGCACCGGCAACTTCGTCGAGCAGTACGACAGCAGCAGCAATGAAATCAACTTCGCCAAGCCGGCCGCCCGGGAGCGTTACGACATCATGTGGCAGGTCGGTCCGGACGAACGAGTCGTCGTCAATCACGGGCTCGACTACTATTTCGACGTGTACCACCTCGATGGTAGCCGTGGCGCCTCCTTTGGTCGGGGCTACGAACCGCTCCCGCGAACGAAGGCAGAAATCGACTCAGTGAAAGCGTTCTACCGGCGCGTCGGGAATATCGGCGACGCGACCCTAGAGGTGTTCGACCGCGTCCGCGACGTGGCGTGGTTCGGGATCGACGACGACGGCGAGACATGGGTGTTGAGCAGCCGCGGGCGCGCTAATGCGCCCGAGGATTCGATTGGTTTGTTTGACATCTACGACTCGCAGGGCGCACTGCGCCGCACGATCGACCTCAAAGGAGAAGGCGGCCCGCGGGACGGTTATTTGTTGCATGGCGATCGCTTGTACGTCGTGCGAAGGGAGACGTTATCCGTGATCGCGTATCGCGTCGAAGGGCTCTAGGACGATGAAGCTCATATTCCACGGTCATTCGTGCTGGGAGGTCGTCGGCGAGAAGCATCGTCTGCTGATCGACCCGTTTCTCACCGGTAATCCCGTCGCCGACGTCACGCCATCCTCGTTCGACCAACTCGACGCGATCTTGATCTCGCACGGTCACAGCGATCACTTGGGCGACGCCGAGCCCATCGCGAAATTGACGGGTGCCACCATCGTGGCGAACTACGAGATAGCGAGCTATTACGCCGAGCGCGGATGCAAGTCGCACGGGATGAGCATCGGTGGTGGACGTGATTTTGAGTTTGGGCGTGTGAAGCTGGTCATCGCTCACCACGGCTCAACCGGTCCCAACGGGGAGGCGTTGGGCAGTCCCGCCGGGATCGTCGTGCACCTGGACGGGAAGCGCATCTACCACGCGGGCGACACCGGCGTGTTCCTCGACATGCAGCTCATCGCCGAGTTGAACGGTCCCTTCGACGCGTGCATGCTCCCGATCGGCGACAACTTCACGATGGGCATCGACGACGCGGTTCGCGCTTGCGAGCTGATCCGCGCGAAGCTCTTCCTGCCGATGCACTACAACACCTTCCCGGTCATCAAGGCGGACGGGGAGGAATTTCTACAAAAAGTAAAAGCGAAAGGACTGCGAGCGCGTGAAATCAAAGTGGGCGGCACGCTCGAGTTGTAGCTGGGTGGCCGTGGCGGTCGTCGTGGGCATCGTTTCGGCGAGTCACGCGCCGGCGCAGTGCAAGACGAGCGACTACGGAGCGAGCGCCGACAGCGTGGCCGCCGTGTTCGATTCCCATCAGTTCGTCCTGATTGGCAGCACGCACGGCGGGGAAAAACAGCAAGACTTCTTGTTGTGTCTCCTCTCGCGTCCCGCGTTCCAGAACCGCGTCACCGATGTCCTGGTCGAGTGGGCGAATCCCGTCTATCAAGGGCTCGTCGATCGCTATCTTCTGCAACTCGACGAGGTGCCGTCTGACTCGCTGCGCCTAGTCTGGTTCGACACCGACGCGCCCCACCTGTGGGCGCGTCTTCCATTGATACCGCAGTTTTACGCGGCGGTGCGCGCGATCAACGAGAAGCTTCCGCTCGAGCGTCGAATTCGCGTGCTGGGGGGCTGCGAGCCCATCGACTGGTCGAAGGTGAGGACCACCGCGGACGTCGCTTCGTGCTCCTTCAAGAACAACTGGGCGGCGCACGTGATCACGGAACACTTCGCGACCGATCCGAAGCGGCGTCTCTTGGTGGTGTATGGGGAGGGGCACATCTATCATAACGGCGGCAACATGATGGGGAATCTGGGGGTGAGCCTCGCCCGCGATCAGCTCTTCGTGGTGGGAACGATCGCCGCGCTGGATCCCAAAGACGCCGAGCCGGCGGCGCGGCTGGGCGACACCTCGCGGCTGTTTTTCTTGGACGCTTCGCGTTTTCCTGCCGCTGGACCCTACCCTCGTGCGCTGTTCTACGTGCAGGACCATGCGCTTGCGTACTACATTGACGCAGTGGTGTTCCTGGGCCCCGAACCCGATCGCGACCTGACGAATCAGATTGCGCTCACCGCCCATGAAAACGACGAGATCGCCCGTCGCGACGCGATCAAAGGCGATCTCCGACAACTCCTGCAACTGCGCCTCGGAGCGCGCGACCGCTGGTTTCGGTCACATCCCCACGATCTCCCGCGGGATCCAAGGCGCTAGCGCCCAGAAATCAACGGTCGCATCAACCGCTCCGCCTCGAAGCGGTTGTGATACGCGCATAGGACCTCAAGTTGTCCAGCGTACTCGCGCCCCCGCAGCCTTGCGCGCGCACAATACGCACTGACGCGTCACGTCGCACGCACAACACACGCAATGCGTCGACAGGAGTCGCGTGCGTCGCGCATCACGCGGGAACCATCTCATTCGCGCGCGGACCCCACGCACCCATAATCAAGAGCCACAGCATGATGGGCGGCTCACCAAAGTAGAGAATCATCGCGACCTTGCCGACTTGCGATGCGTACTGCGGCACAAGCAGAGAAGTAAAAGCATTGACGACGTAGGCAAAGCCCGCGACGAATAGCAAGTACCCGAAAATCCGCGGGATGAACCCCGACTTGACGGCGAGGACCCCGAACGGGAACAGCCAAAGTCCCCAGAAAATCGAGGCCACGTCAAGGCCCTGGGTGTGCAATCGGATAAACAAATACGCCAATGCATCCAGTTGCGGCCGATCAAAGACCGATAGAAAAGCAACACCGCTAACGAGTATCAGCGCCGCGAGTTCATTCAGCACATTGACGAACATGATCGGTGCCGAGACCAACGCTCCCAAAATCACCAGTTCCCGCGCACGAGCCTCGTTCACCCCCTTGAACAAGCGGTACAATGCCAACACCACGAAGATAGCAATAACCTGCGGGATCAACTCGCTCGCGATGCCGATGCGAAACAGCGACTCGGACGCCCGGATCCGATCCGCCGTCGCGGTCGCATCCCCGGACACGATCACCTTTCCGGGAACGTACAAGAGCCCGATTGGAGCAGTGATTCCTATTAGAAAATAGAGAAAGCCCGCGAGCCGTGCTTGCTTCTTGATTGTTCTCACTTGCTAGTCCTCCAGCGTAAACCCGACGTTCATTGTCACTTGCCAGTGCGAGATCTTCTGGTTCTCGATGTGGCCGCGCGTCTCCGTGATCACGAACCAGCGCAGATTCCGCACCGACTCTGCCGCCTTCGCGAGCGCGCTCTGCACGGCGTCCTCGATGCTCGTTTTCGACGATCCCGTTAGTACGACGGTTTTGTAGATATGGTTGCTCATGATTGCCTCCTATTATTTCAGACCATCCAAGACCCAAATATCGCCACCCTGCGGCGCCACGCGATCGAACACCGCCCAGCGTCCGTCGGCCGACCACACCGGATAGTCGATGCGAATGTCAGGTTCATCGAACTCGAGGATCTTGGTGGGTGCGGCGCCATCCAACGTGTAGATCCACAAACTCTTGTGCCCGCTCACTTCCAAGACGCGCGAGAAGTCGGGCGAGAAGGACATGTGCGCGCCGCTCGTGATCTTCGGCATGGGCTCCAGCGTGCCGTCCACGCGGGCCGCGTAGATCACGCGCTCCGTTCCTTCGCCGGATGCAAAAATGAACCGGTCGCCGTCGAACCAGGGCATGAAGTGACCGCTCGCCACCACGTCCGCCAAGCGATGCGGATCGCTCCCGTCCGCGTCCATCAGCCAGAGCTCCGCACGGCCGTTGCGATCGGTGTGGAACGCGATGTGCGCGCCGTCGCGCGAGTAGGAAGGATTGATATCGAGAGCCGGATCGCTGGTCAAATTGCGCGGCACTCCGCCTTCGACATCGACTGCCCATATGTCGGCATTCCCGGAGCGCGACGAAAAGAAGGTAATCACGCGCCTGTCGGGCGACCAGTTGGCTTGGTAGTCTCCGCCTGGTCCGTGTGTGAGCGCACGCTCACGGCCGTCGTCGAGCGAATGCAGCCACAGGTTCATGTCGCCGAGCCGGTCGGAGTTGAAAGCCAGGGTCTGCCCGTCGGGCGACCACGCGCCGCGACTGTCCTCGCGGGTCGTCGCGATGAGCGATTGCGGCAACCCGGTCGGAACTCCCGTCTTCGGATCGAGCGGTATGCGCCATAGATCGGAATTCAGACCGAGCACGCAGAACGCGAGGCGTGTTCCATCGGGTGAGACCGACGGTTGCACGTCGTCGCCGGCACCCGTCGTCACTTGCTGGATAGCCCCCGCGCGACCGCCGTCGAGCGAGACGCGCCACACGTTGAGCCCGCCGCCGCGCTTGGCCGAAAAGTAGACGTAGCGGCCGTCCGGCGACCACGCGGGGTCCATGTAGTTGAACCCGTCGCCGGTGAGTCGCACGACCATCTGTGTGGACACCTCGAGGACTTCGATGTCGGCGCGCGTGTTCTCGAAGCGACGGTAAACGACGCGGGTGCCGTCGGGCGACCACGCGGGGTCGACGTGCGACACGGCTTCAGATGCGTCGGTGGTGATCTGCTTGGGATTGCGACCGCGCGCGTCGGTGGTCCATATGCGCCGCGGACCGGCCCAAGCCGCGTCGAACGCGAGCTGCTTTCCGTCGGGCGAGTACGAAGGATTGAACGCGTTGTCGACAAGCTTGGCGGTGTTGCGGCTGTTCAGGTCGAGCACGTGAATGTCGCCGCCTTCAAAGTAGAAGCCGAGCATATCGCTCGTCGACAACCTGCCGGAGAGAAGATTCGCGCGCGCGAACGCAATCGACGTGCCGGCGGGTGACCACGCGGGCTGGATGTCGTCGTGCGCACCTTGGGTGACTTGCTCGCCGTCGTTGTCCGTCGAGGAACGCACGAAGAGCGACTTGTACCCATTCGACTCGGCGACGTACGCGAAGCGAGACCCATCGAGTGACCACGCGGGCCATTCTTCGAGCGCGGGATCGAAGGTCAGCTGGCCAGCCTTGACGGCGCCAATCGGCGGCGGCGCGGGCACTACCGGCTTCGACGGCTGGTCGCGATCGCCGATTTGCATCGCCACAATGACCGCGATCACGGCGGCAAGCAATGCGCCCCACCAGCTCTTTTGGTTCGACGCCGCGCGCGACGCGGGGTGCGGTGCGACGCCGCGCAACCCGGCCAGCATCTCGTCGGCGGATTGATAGCGATCCGATGGCTTCTTCTCGATGGCCCGCATCGCAACGTCGGCCAGCGCGCCAGCGGCGGAATCGCCGGGTCGTGACGGGCGCGCCGGCGTTTCATTCAGGATGGAGTAGAAAACGGCTTCGCGATGCTCGCCGCGAAACGGTACGCGCCCCGCCAGCATTTCATACAGCACCGAACCGAACGAGAAGATATCGGCGCGCTGATCGACGCTCTCGCCGCGAATCTGCTCGGGCGCCATGTACTGCGCGGTGCCCAACGTGGTGTCGGCGCGCGTCACGTGGCTTCCGCCCTGCAACTTGGCCAGGCCGAAGTCGAGCACGCGCGCGCGACCGTCGCTTCCGATCACCACGTTGGCGGGCTTGATGTCGCGGTGGACGATGCCGACGCGGTGCGCCGCGGCGAGCGCTTCTGCCATCTGTCTTGCTATATCGGCGACGCGCGTCGTCGCGAGCGGTCCCTTGGCGAGCAGCGCGGCCAGGGTCTCACCCTCAGCGAGCGACATGACGATATAAGGACGCCCTTCGAACCTCCCGACGTGGTGAACGGCGACGATGTTCGGGTGCTCTAGAGCAGCGGCCGCTTGAGCCTCACGCTCGAAACGCGCCAAGGCGTCGGCGTCGGTGACATGAGCGGGGAGAAACTTGATGGCGACGTGGCGATGGAGTGTCGTGTCTTCGGCGAGGTAGACTTCACCCATCCCGCCTTCGCCGAGCTTGGACAGGATGCGGTACTGATCGACCGTACGTCCGATCATGGTTGCGATCTAATCCACTCCGTTGTCACACTTCGCGGCCGCACGATGGGCGAGCCGACCGCACGATTGATCACCAGCTGCGCCAGCATGCCCATCGCGAGCGAGATCGCGAAGGGGACCGTGTAATACGGAAGCTCCGTGATCCCGAAATGGTGCCATACCGCGCCCATGCCGAAGTCGACGTTGGGATACGGATTCTTCGCCTTGCCGTGTTTCTTCAAGACTTCCGGTACCACATCACCCATACGCGCAACAGTGTCGAAGGCCGGATCGCCATGGAAGTTATGACGACCGAAATCCATCGTCGCCGTGAAGCGCGGGTCGCGATCCCGTAGCACCGCGTGCCCGTGCCCCGGAACGACGCGGCCCGCTTTCAGGGTCTCCCACGCGTACTCCTCGATTTGCTCATCGCTCGGAACGCCGCCGTAGCGTTCCATGGCCGCGAGAACCCACTGCGTGCTCTCCTGCGCCGAGCGACCATGCAACGGCCCCGCGAGTCCGTTGAACCCCGCGCTGACGGCGAGATACGGACTCGACAGCACCGAGCCCACGATGTGGCAGGTGAAGGCGCACACGTTGCCCCCTTCGTGGTCGCTTTGGAGAATCGCCGCCACGCGCATCGCGCGCGCAAACACGACGGAGTCCTTGATGCCGAGAATGTGTCCGAAGTTCGCGGCCCAATCGAGCGCCGGGTCGTGCGCGAGGCGCGGTCCCTTCCCATAGCGCTCGTGATAGATGCCGCCCGCCAAGGTCGGCAGCGATCCCCACAACCGAAGCGCGTCCTCCAACGCCGGCCGCCAGTAGTCGTCGCGCGCGAGTCCCTTTTCGTAGGCTCGCGCGAACGCCGACTCGTGCTCCATCGCCATGAGTGCGGCGGACAGGGTCGACATAGGGTGCGAATCGTGCGGCATCGCCTCCACCGCGCGCCACACCGTCTCGGTCACGCGCGGTTGCGCTGCGATCTCGCGATGGAATTCCTGCGATTCTATTTCAGAGGGAAGACGGCCGATCAGGAGGAGGAAAAAGATATCCTCCGGCGTTCGGTGGATCAGCTCGAGAACGGGAATGCCACGAATGACGAGACCCCTAACGGGGTCTACCACGGAGGTGTCACACACCAGCGCGCGCACGTCGCGCATGCCGCCGAAAGCCTGGGCCGCCGTGACCTCGGAGATCACGCGCGCGCCGTGCTGCCTAGACACCTCCGCGCGCTCCGCGCGGAGTTTCGGCACCTGCGCTGCGAAGATGTCGGCGAAGACGGCCATGCGCGCATGCTAGCACGCTGCACGCCGCGCGGACGACCCCGAAAATTTTTGCACGGCGGCGAGGTTTCGTAGTATGTAGGTAGCTCAAGGAGGCAATCGCATGTCGATCGCACAATCCATTCTTCCTGAATTCAATCACGAGATGGCGAACACCCGAAAGCTCCTCGAGCGCGTCCCGGAGGAGCAGGCCGCGTGGCGGCCGCATCCGAAGTCGTACTCGTTGGGCGACCTCGCGCTCCACATCGCGAATCTTCCCACCTGGGTGCCGATCACGCTCCAGCAGAACGAGCTCGACTTCGACCCGCCGGGCGGAAAGAAAGATCCCAAGCGCGTGTTCGACACGCGCAGGACCATGCTCAAGATGTTCGACGATAACGTGGTGCAGGCGGTCGGCGCCATCGCCGACACGTCGGACGAAGATATGAAGAAGCCGTGGACCTTGAAGAACCGCGGTACGGTGGTCTTCAGCTTGCCCCGCGTGGCCGTACTGCGCTCGTTCGTGGTGAATCACCTGATCCACCACCGCGGACAACTCACCGTTTATCTACGATTGAAGAACGTCCCGCTGCCGGCCATCTACGGCAGCAGCGCGGACGAGAAGTAGTGAATAGCGGGGCCGAGCGACGTTGAAGGAGGCGAACCCGTCACCCGACCCCGCACCCTAGAGCCCCTAGAACTGCTGCTCCTCGGTCGAGCCCGCCATACCAAGCGTCGACGTCATCCCGTTGGTCGCGATCTCGTTGATCGCGTCGAAGTATCCCGTGCCCGCGAACTCCTGGTGGCGAACCGCTTCGTAGCCCGCCTTTTCGGCCGCGAACTCCGCCTGCTGCAACTCCGAGTACGCCGCCATCCCGCGCGCGCGATAGCCCTGCGCGAGCTGGAACATCGCGTAGTTGAGCGAGTGGAATCCCGACAGCGTCACGAATTGATAGCGGTAGCCCATGTTGCCGAGCAGGCTCTGGAACTCCGCGATCGTGTTCTCGTCCAGGTTCGCCTTCCAGTTGAACGACGGCGAGCAGTTGTACGCGAGCAGTTTCCCGGGGAAACGCTCGTGGATCGCATCGGCGAAGGCCTGCGCCTCGTCGAGATCCGGAAGCGAGGTCTCGAACCAGATCAAGTCCGCGTACGGCGCGTACGCGAGACCGCGCGAGATGGCCTGTTCCAAGCCCGCCTTCACACGGTAGAAGCCTTCGTGCGTGCGCTCACCGAGTAGGAACTCGTGGTCGTACGGGTCGACGTCGCTCGTGAGTAAGCCCGCGCTGCCCGCGTCCGTGCGCGCGATAATGAGCGAGTCGACGCCCATCACGTCGGCCGCCAGGCGCGCGCTGACCAGCTTGGTGATGAACTCCTGGGTGGGCACGATGACCTTGCCGCCCAGGTGCCCGCACTTCTTCACCGACGCGAGCTGGTCCTCGAAATGAACGCCGGCCGCACCCGCGCGCACCATGTGCTGCATGATCTCGTAGGCGTGGAGGACACCGCCGAATCCCGCTTCCGCATCCGCGACGATGGGGGCGAGCCAATAGGTGCCATGACCGTTCGTCTTATTCTCTTTGTAATGGTGAATCTGATCCGCGCGAAGCAGCGCGTTGTTGATCCGGCTGACCAGCTCGGGAACGCTGTCGCAGGGATACAACGAAAGGTCGGGGTAGACAGCCGAGGCCGTGTTAGCGTCCGCCGCGGTCTGCCAGCCGCTCACGTAGATCGCCTTCAAGCCCGCGCGAACGTGTTGTATGGCCTGGTTCCCGGTCACCGCGGAGAGCGAGTGAATGTAGTCCTCGGTATGCAGCAGCTCCCAGAGCCGCTCGGCACCCAGCTTGGCGACGGAGTGTTCGATATTGAACGAGCCGCGCAGGCGATAGACGTCCTCTGCGCTGTACGGGCGCTCGATGCCCTGCCAGCGCGGCGAGGTCCGCCACGCAGTGTTGGTCCTGTCAATGAACGTGCGCCTGGTCATTGGGTGTCCTCCTTGGTCGGCGCGGTGCACGTCGGTCCGGGATTTAGCATGTTCTTGTTCAATCCAGAAAGTCGTACGCGAACGACGGCATGAATTCGACGAAGTCTTCGTGCGTCATCATCTCCGCGAACAACTTGGACGCGGTCTCGTAGCGGCCCGCGGCGAACGCTTTCTCGCCCACGGCTTCGCGAATGGAATCCATCTCTTGCTTCAAGACGCCCTGTGCCATCTCGCGCGTGACGACGCTGCCGTCGTTCATGCGAGCACCGTGGCGAATCCACTGCCACACTTGGGCGCGTGAGATCTCCGCAGTGGCGGCGTCCTCCATCAGGTTGTAGAGGGGGACACAGCCCGCCCCGCGCAACCACGACTCGAGGTACATCACGCCCACGTTGATGTTGGTGCGAAGCCCCTTTTCGGTGATGTCGCCCTCGGGAACGCTGAGCAAGTCTTTGGCGGTTACGGCGACGTCCTCGTGCGCGGTGCGAATTTGGTGCGGCGTTTTCATGTGCGCATCGAAGACGTCGCGCGCGACCGCCACCAAAGCGGGGTGCGCGACCCAGGTGCCATCGTGACCCGCAAGCACTTCGCGCAGCTTGTCGGCGCGCACGCGCTCGATGGCGGCGTCGTTGGCGGCGGGGTCGTTCTTGATCGGGATCTGCGCCGCCATGCCGCCCATCGCGTGGATGCCGCGACGGTGACAGGTGCGCACCAGCAGGTCGACGTACGACTTCAAGAAATGGCGGTCCATGGTCACCAATGCACGGTCGGGGAGGACGAAGGCACCGTGACCACGGAACCGCTTGATGAACGAAAAGATGTAGTCCCAGCGGCCGCAATTCAGTCCGGCAGAGTGGTCGCGCAGCTCGTAGAGGATCTCGTCCATTTCGAACGACGCGAGGATGGTCTCGATCAACACGGTGGCGCGGATGGTGCCGCGGGGAACACCGAGTGAATCCTGTGCGCGCAGGAACACGTCGTTCCACAAGCGGGCTTCGAGGTGGCTCTCCATCTTGGGGAGGTAGAAGTAGGGACCGGTGCCGCGTTCCATCAATTCTTGCGCGTTATGAAAGAAATACAAACCAAAGTCGAACAAACCCGCGGGGATGGGAACGCCGTCGACGCGGAAATGACGCTCATCGAGATGCCAGCCGCGCGGACGGACGATCAGCGTCGCGGTCTTGTCGTTCAAGCGGTAGTTCTTGCCCTCGGGACTCGTGAACTCGATGGTGCGCCGTACCGCGTCGCGGAGATTGAGCTGGCCTTGCACGCAGTTGTCCCACGTGGGTGAGTTGGAATCCTCGAAGTCCGCCATGTAGGTGGACGCACCCGAGTTGAGCGCGTTGATCACCATCTTACGATCGACCGGCCCCGTGATCTCGACGCGGCGGTCGCACAGATCCTTCGGAATCGGCGCCACCTTCCATTGGCCTTCGCGAATCGATTTCGTTTCGGGGAGGAAGTCGGGGAAGTGACCCGAGTCGATTTCCTTTTGCCGGATCGCGCGCAGCTTCAAGAGCTCGTTGCGACGCGCGGTGAAGCGTCGCGCGAGATCGGCCACGAAACGGACCGCGTCGGGGGAGAGAATCTCCGCCTGCTCGCCGCTCACGGGACGCGTGACGACGACGCCTTCTTCCGCGATGGACGCATTGACGAGGGAGCGCGTGGACGGGGCCATGGAAGCCTTCTAGTTAACGACTGCGGTGGTCCGGGTCGATTGAGCCGGAAACCGAATTGCAACGCCTGTACCACGCGGAAACGCGCGCGAACAGCGCGCGAAAGTGGCGCCCCAGCGGTGGGGGTATCCACCACGTTGACAAGAGGTTCAAGAGTCGCCGCAAAATCCTCCGAGCGCGCGCGGGAGGGGCGAGAGCGCCGCTGCGCGGCGCTTTCGTGGGCCATTTGCCCCGCGTTCCGCGGGGCCTTGGCGGGGTTCGCCCCGGCCCGGCTACGGTTCCACCCGGAGCGGTTTTGTGGCGTTAGGACGGCACGATCACAATGCCCCCTAGTTTTCCGGTTGACATCGAACTTCGCCCACGCTATTTAGCAAAGCCGTCCCCTCCGGTCGCCCGCGCCACCACCCGGCGGCCTCCGGAGCAGGGGCCCATCACCAGGAGAGGACGAATTCGCATGGAACGCTGTGCATACTGTGGCGAGAAGGTGGGAGACGACGGGCTCTATGTCGACGACGAGATCTTTTGCTCCGACGAGTGCATGAGGGATTTTGGGGCCAGCGCCTCGGAGGCCGACGACGACGACGATGACATCGACGAGGACGACGACTCGGCGGAAGAAAGCAACGACGACGACAAGGACGACGACAACTACTAATCGCTAGTCGAAAGATTCAGAGCAACGAAAAGCCGCCCGGAGTTTCTCCGAGCGGCCTTTCGCTTTATAGCAGAGCTCCGTCCAACTATGCCGTTTTCACGCGCTCTTTTCTCTCCGCCATGGGGACGTAGGGAACGCTGTGCTCGCCCTGATAAACCTGGGTTGGGCGGAACAGACGGTTGTGGCGCATCTGCTCCATCCAGTGAGCGGCCCAGCCGGCGATACGCGACACCGCGAAAATGGGTGTGAAGATGTCGGTCGGGATGCCGAGCCGGTTGTAGACGATGCCGGCGTAGAAGTCGACGTTGGGGTAGATGCCGCGCGGTCCCAGCTTGTCGATGGCGATCTTCTCCAGCTCGACCGCGATATCGTAGAGCGGCGAACTGCCAAATTTTACCGATAGCTCTCGCACCATGCCCTGCAAGATGGTGGCACGCGGGTCCTTGGTCTTATAGACCCGGTGACCCATGCCCATGACCTTCTCCTTCTTCGCCATCTTCTCTTCGAACCAGGGTGCCACGCGATCCCTCGACCCGATCTCCTCCAGCATCCACAGCACCGCTTCGTTGGCGCCGCCGTGCAGCGGCCCCGACAGACTTCCCACCGCCGCCGAGATGGCGGCCGCGGGCTGGCACTCGGTGGACGCGGTGACACGGGTGGTGAACGTCGATGCGTTCATGGTGTGGTCGGCGTGGAGAATCAGACAGATATCCATCGCGCGCGCTTTGTTGGTGTCGGGCTTGTCGCCCGTGAGCATGTGGAGGAAGTCGGCGGCGATGGGAAGCGACGGATCGGGCGCGATGATCTCCTGGTTGTTGCGCACGCGGTGGATTGCCGTCACCAGCGACGGAAACTTGCCGATGAAATCGACCGCGGAAGCTTCGCGCGCTTTCTCGTCGTAGATGTCCTGGTGCTTGGTGACCATGCCGATCGCTGCCACGCACGTTTGCAAGGCCGCCATCGGGTGCGCGCTCTTGGGCACGGCCTTGACGACGGCCTGCAGGTCTTTGGGAAGCGTACGGGCGCGCGCCAGGCGCTGGGTAAGATCGGCCAGCTCTTGCTCGGTTGGCAGCTTGCCGTTGAGCAGCAAGTAGGCGGTTTCCTCGAACGTGCTGTGCGCGGCGAGGTCCTCGATGCGGATCCCACGATACTCGAGAACGCCCTTCTCGCCGTCGATATAGCTAATGGAAGACTCGGCGGCCGGGACCTTCTCCAGGCCGGGGATATACTCGATCATCTAAACTGCTCCTTCAATCGATGAGTGGCTAAGCCGTTTATACTATAGAGACGAACCCCGCACAAGGCCGGTTTGGGGTCCCGCGGGTCTCAGATGTTGGGCGTGCAGACCTTCAAGAAATTGCACCGCAAGCAAACCTCGCGCCTCTCGACCTTGGAAAAACGCTCCTCGCGCGCCAAATTACGTTCCCCGTCGTCGAGCAGGCTCTTCATGTCGGCGATGCTCCCGCGCACGTAGTCGAGGATCTCGGTCAACCGGCCCTCCTTGATTTCCCGCTCGTGCACGGTGCCGCCCGAGAGCTCGACGCGGCGCATGCGCACAGCATGAAAGGGGACGTCGTAGGCTTGGTGGATGTAAAACGCGTAGCACGCGAGCTGGAGCTCGATGTCGGGGCTTTCGCGCTTGCCGGTTTTCCAGTCCCAAACGATCACGTGGTCGGTTTCACGCGTCGCGCAGTCGAGCTTCACCGTGACGCTCGCACCATCCAGCATGAAATTCGAGAAGCGTTCGATCTCGAGGAAATCGCCGGGGCGCGTGCGACGGAGCTGTTCCCAGACCTCGGATGAATAGAAGGTAACCAGACAGCGATCGACGTGGTCGGCGGACTCGCGCCACTCCTCATCGCTGACCGGCAGGCGGTACTCGTGCTCGAACAGCCCGCACGCGAACTTGGGATTGTCGCGATAGAGCCCGTCGCGGGAGACACGAAAGTCGTTGCGCATGCGGTTTCTAGTAATCGCGAGGATGCGCTCCACGGGTAGTACAGGTATGCCCCGCGAGAGGTTTTCAATGGAGTGCTTGATGCAATCGTGGACCACTTCGCCCACCCAGGTCGCGCGCGACTTGAGCTGCTTCAACACGTAGACGTCGCGCGTGCGCGCGTCGATGTCGTAATTCCATCCCCCCCAGAAGCCGTAGTGGTTGAACCAATACTGGCGCGGGCATTCGCGAAAGGTGCGATCGCGTGAAACCGACCATTGGAACGTGTTCTTCAAGACCTCGCCCATGGCGGCAATATAACACGCCGTGTTACGATCCCCTCATGTTCCGGATCGAATCGCTCGTGGTGGGACCGTTTCAGAGCAACTGCCACATCGTCGCGTGCACGGAGACCGACGAAGCCGTCATCTTCGACGCGGGCGACGACGCCGCGCGAATTCTCGCGACAGCGAGAAAGATGGGTGTGACCGTGAAAGCCGTCGTCAATACGCACGCCCATTTGGACCACATCGCCGGCCTCGCCGAGGTAGTGGACGCGCTCGGTGTCCCCGTGTTCATGCACCACGACGCGAATGAGACCTACGAAGCGGCTGGCCAGCAGGCCCTGATGTTCGGTTTGCAACCGCCGCGGACGGTACCCATCCATCGCTGGCTGGCCGAAGGCGACGTCATCAATATTGGGAAGCTGCGCGGCGAGGTGATGCTGATGCCGGGTCACACGCCGGGCCACATCATCGTGGTGTTCAGGGACGAGAAGCCGCCGCGCGCGGTGGTGGGCGACGTGTTGTTTCAGGGGAGCATCGGGCGCACCGATCTTCCGGGCGGCGACCACCAGGTCATGATGAGGACGTTGGAGCGTTTCCTTCCCATGGCGGACGACACCATCGTCTACAGCGGTCACGGACCCGAGACCACTATCGGCGATGAACGGCGTTGGAATCCGTTCCTCGCCCCGCTTGCCGCGCGTCAGCGATAGAGCGCTTTGACCGCTCCCCAGGTCGTCGTCTCCACGCCCACCGCACAGTCGTCGCACGTCAGCCCCGGGATGTTCTCGAACGAGAAGTACCCTCCCGATGCGGACCGTGCGCCCGAGGCGCAGTCCGCCACCTGGATGTCGGTGTCGCCAGGATACGGCTCGACCCGCAGTTGATTGCAGCCGGTCACCGGTGCCACCGGAATCCAAATGAAGTCGAGGCGGCATACGGTGATAGTGCCCGTCAAGCACTCGCCGTATCCGTACGATGCTCCTGTGAACGGGTCACCGATCAACGGTGACGAAATACACGACGAACCCATCGGCAAGAGCCCGCTCAAGCTGTTCGAGATGCGCCATTGGCTGCCGGTCGCACCCGGCGAGTACAGGTGCATCACCCACAGCGACACGGTCGAGACGGGTACGGGCACGGGGGACAGGCAGATCAGCGATACGGGGTCGTTGAAGAGGCCGATATGGTCGGCGGAAGCGGGTACAGCTGCGAGTAAAACCAGGGCCGCGATAGCAATCGTCTTCATGGCAACCTCCTGGTAGATACTTCAATTGTAGCCCGATTGGATCGGTCCTACAAGGAGGCTGCGGACCACTTAGTCCTCGCGCAGCTTGGCGAACTCTTTCAATCCCAGGTGGACTTTGAAGCGCGTGGCGCGGTTGTCCCAGCCGGCCTCGGGGTTGGTGTATTGGAAGGCCCACGAGCTGCCGCCGTAACCGCTGCGGCGCTCGTAGCCGATCACCGAGAAGCGATACAGATGCTCGAGCGCTTCGTCGCACCCGAGCTTGTTGGCACTCGAGCGGCGCTGCTCGTACTGCTTCTCGAACTCGCCGCGCTCGAAGGTCATGGTGCTGATACCCGAGCACGCTTGCAGTGCCTCTTCCCACTGCGGCCAGTGCGCCATGATCTCGTCGTCGAGCTCCGACTTCAAGTAGTTGGAGTATTGCTCGCGCGCGTTGACGACGTCCGGGTTGGTGATGACCAGCGGGTTGTCGTTGCGCTTCTTGGCCTGGTTCAAGGCCGAGTTCATGAACTTGATGACGTCGCGCGGGCGCAGGAACGTTCGCGACAGGATGAAGTTCCATTTGTTGTTGGACGCCTTCAATTGCTCGTTTTGGGTAATGGTGTCCCAGCGCGCGCCGGCGCCGAGCTTGGCACGAAGGCGCGTCGTCACCAGCTCGAGCAGCGAATCGCTGTCCCACTCCAGGCGCAGCGCGAGCTTCTCGGTGATCTTGTTCTTGTCGGAGAACGAGAGCTTGTCCCACAAGTCGGAACGGAGATAGATGACGGGCTTCAGCGGCACGCCGCCGTCGCGGCACGACTGGCGCACCGCGCGCACCGCCAGCACCAACCCCGACAGCATGCGCGCGCGCTCGTCGGTCAAAGTCGAGATGCCTTGGTCCAGCTCGTCGAAGTGGAGCATGAGCGACGGCGCTCCCATCTTGCGCGCGAGCTTCACGGTCGCTGCGAGCAGCATGTCGGCGAGCGCGTTGAGCTCGGTGCCGAGCTTCAAGTCACCGGCATTGCGGTCGAGCGCGATGCCGCCGAGCTTGCAACCCAGCACGGTGGGCTCGAAGGACATGCTCGAGAGACGCAGCTTGCTCGGCTTCAACACCTCGTCCAGCTCGAGCGTCTCCCCATAGTTGTCGGAGAGGAACTGACGGATCGCCTTGGCGCCTTCGTCGGTCGCACCCTTGGTGCGCGAGAGTGCCAGCGCGGCCAGCTGGACCGCGATCAAATAGCGCCACGACGACACGTAGGCTTCGACGTCCGACGAGCCGCGGTCGATCCTCTGCGCGTGCACGGCCCACGGATAGCCGGCGAGGTTCAGCGAGCGCGAGAGCCCCTTGCCGTTTCCTTCCGCGAAGTGGCGAACGAGCGCCGTCTTGCCGGCGCCCTTGCGCCCGAGCACGAGGAACACCTCGCCGTTTTTGATGCGCGTGACGGCGTCGGTGGTGAGAAAGTATTCCAGGACGGCGTCGTCCTCGGCGGCGACGTCGCCGAAGGAATTCAGTCCGCGCAATGAGATCGACTTCGTGGCGGTGGCCATGGCGCTCCTCGCTTGGGTTGAAACAAGCGCAGGGCTGCAAGCGGCGTGCCTTGGGCGAGAAAGGGAGCAGGGGCGCGCATGGTCGCGCATCGCGGCGCGTAAGGGATTCGCGGGATGTGAAGCCGTGCACTAGCGCGGCGCGGAGGGTCTAGCCGACGCTACTTGCAGGCAGAGACGGTCAGCCCGTCGACTTGCTGCTTGGCGTGATAGGAGCTTCGCACCAGCGGGCCCGATTCGACGTGCTTGAAGCCCATCTTCATGCCTTCGGACTTGATGTGGGCGAACTCTTCGAGCGTGTAATAGCGATCGAGCGGTAGGGCGGCTTTCTTTGGCGGGAGATACTGTCCGACCGTGAGGATGTCGCATCCGGTGAGCGCGATGTCTCGCAGCGTGTCGAGCAATTGCTCCATCGTTTCGCCCAGCCCCACCATGATGCCGCATTTGACTTTGATATCGACGCCGTTCTGCTCGCGGTACAACACCGAGTTTTCGAGAATCTTGAGCGTGTTCTCGTACACCGCGACCGGGCGCACGCGGCGGTACAAATGCGACGCCGTCTCGATGTTGTGCGCGAGGCACACCGGCCGCGCGTCGAGGACGACGTCCAAGAGCTCGCGGCGTCCATTGAAGTCGGGGATCAGCACTTCGACCATGCACTCGGGTGTCCGGCGGCGAATCGCTTCGATCACCTGCGCGAAGTGGCCGGCACCTTCGTCCGGGAGGTCGTCGCGGTCGACGGAGGTAATGACCGCGTACTTGAGCCTCAATTTCTCGATCGCTTGCGCGACGTGCTCGGGCTCGAGTGGGTCGACCATGCGCGGCTTGCCCTTCGCGACCGAACAGAATCCACAATGGCGCGTGCAAACGTCGCCGAGGATCATGAAGGTCGCGGTGCCCTGGCCCCAGCACTCGTAGATGTTGGGGCAGCGCGCTTCCTGACACACCGTGTGCAGATTCAGGCTCGTGACCAGATGGTTGACGAGCTTGTATTCCTCGTTGGTGTGCAGCCGGATCTTGAACCACTCTGGCCGCTGCGGGCGAGCTTTCGAATCAATGGACACCGGCGGTCTCCTCGTGCATCTCGCGCGCGAACACCTGGCCGAAATGAACCGTTGCGCGCTCGCGCACGGCGGCCATCGGAATCGACGCCGCGCACTCCAGCTCGAGCGACGTCATTCTGCAACCTTCGATCCCGCAGGGATTCATGAGGTTGAAATACGATAAATCGGTAAACACGTTCAAGGCGAAGCCGTGCGACGTGACCCAGCGCGAGATGCGAATCCCGAGCGACGCGATCTTCTTGTCGCGCACCCACACGCCGCGATGGACCGGATGCCGCACCGCCTCCACATCGAAGTCGGCCAAGGTGTCGATCAAGACTTGCTCGAGGTCGCGGACGTAACGGCGAAGGTCGCGCCGGCCGGCTTCGAGGCGAATGATGGGATAGCCGACCAACTGGCCCGGGCCGTGGTAGGTGACGTCGCCGCCGCGGTCGGTGGCGACTACGCGCGCGCCGCGTGCTTCAATCGACGCGCGGTCGGCCACGATGGCGCGGCCGGTGGCGTTGCGGCCCACCGTGAGGACATGAGGGTGCTCGACATAGATCAGCACGTCATCACCCTCGTCGCGCTGGAGTCGCTCGACGTGCGCTTTCTGGAGCGCGAACGCAGTGTCGTAATCGACCAGACCCAAGTCGATCGCGCGACACGAAGTAGAATGCGCCGCGGAACCCATCGCCTTACGCCCCCGCCGGCTTCTCCAGCTCGCGCTTGACCACGGTCAGGAAGCGCGCCGCGTCGGCGCCGTCGATGATGCGGTGGTCGTACGACAACGAGAGATACACGATGGGACGAATCGCGATGGCGTCGTCGATGACCACCGGCCGCTTGGTGATGGTGCCGATGCCCATGATCGCGGCCTGGGGCTGGTTGATGATCGGCAGCCCGAAGGTCCCGCCGAACACGCCCACGTTCGTGATCGTGAACGTGCCGCCTTGCACGTCGTCCGGCATCAGACGCTTGCTGCGCGCGCGCTCGCCCAAGTCGGCGGCCGTCTTCGCGAGGCCCAAGAGGTTCATCTGGTCCGCGTGCTTGATGACAGGAACGATGAGGCCGTTTTCGAGTGCCACCGCGATGCCGACGTTGACCGTCTTCTTATAGATGATGGTCTCGCCGTCGACGGCCGAGTTGATGATCGGGAACTCCTTGATGCCGCGAATGCACGCCTCGATGAAGAAGGGCAGGAAGGTGAGCTTGACACCTTCCGCTTCGAACTCGCGCTTCATCGCGTCGCGTCGCTTGACCACTTCGTTCATGTCGACTTCGAAGATGGTGTACACGTGCGGCGATGTGTGCTTGCTCATCACCATGTGCTCGGCGATCTTCTTGCGCATGATGCTCATGGGCTCGCGCACTTCTTCCTGGCCCGACGCGAACACGGCGGGCTTGGCAGGAGCGGGCGCCTTGGGCGCGGGAGCCGGAGCGGCAGGCTGCGTTACCGGTGGAGTCGACGACGACGCCGACTCGATGTAGGTCATGATGTCTTTCTTGGTCACGCGGCCGCCTTCGCCCGTGCCTTCGACCAGCGATACATCGACTCCGTGCTCGGCCGCGATCTTTTGCACCACCGGTGACGAGCGCACATACGCGGGCGCCGACTGCGGAGCGGGCTGGGGAGCAGGCTGAGTGGGCGCAGGTGTCGGCGTCGCAGGCGCTGCCACCGGTGTGGCAGGAACCGGCCTCGGTGCCGGTGTGACCGGCGCTGCCGAAGGCGCTGGTGCGGCGCTCGGCTTGGGCGCGGTCGCCCCGCGCGCTTCGCCCGCTTGACCGATGCGCCCGACGACGGTGTTGATCTCGACCGTCTTGCCTTCCGGGACGAGAATTTCCAGCAACACGCCCGCCGACGGCGACGGAATCTCCGCATCGACCTTGTCGGTCGAGATCTCGAACAACGGTTCGTCGCGATCGACGTTTTCGCCCACGCCCTTCAACCACTTGACGATCGTCCCCTCGGCGATACTTTCGCCCATTTGGGGCATGATCACATCGACAGCCATGCTTGTTTTCCTTTCCTTCTTTCGATGCCGCTTAGTAAGCGGCGAGCTTCTTCGCTTTTTCGACGATGTCCTTCGTCTGCGGTAAGAACGCTTCCTCGAGCGGCGGGCTGTACGGCACCGGCGTGTCGGGAGGAGCGATGCGGACGATGGGACCGTCCAAGTACTCGAACGCTTTCTCGGCAATGCGCGCCACCACTTCGCCGCCGGGGCCGCCGGTCAGTGTGGCTTCGTGCAGCACGATCACCTTGCTGGTTTTCTTCGCCGTGGTGAGGATCGCTTCTTCGTCCAGCGGAAGGATCGAGCGCAAGTCCAGCACTTCGACGTCGATGCCCATTTGCGCGAGCGCTTCCGCGGCTTCTAGAGCCTTGTACACCATCGCACCGTAGGTGATGATCGAGAGGTCTTCGCCTTCGCGGCGCAGTATCGCCTTTCCGATCGGCACCACGAAATCCTCGGCCGGCAAATCTTCCTTGATGCGGCGATAGAGATACTTGTGCTCGAAGTAGAGCACCGGATCCGGGTCGCGAATGGCGGCCTTGATGAGTCCCTTCGCGTCGTACGCGGTCGACGGACACACGATCTTCAAACCCGGCACGTTGAAAAAGTACGCTTCCGGATTCTGGGAGTGGAACGGGCCGCCGTGGACGCCGCCGCCCGAAGGCCCGCGCACCACGATGGGCACACCCGCGCCCCAGCGGTACCGGCACTTGGCCGCGAAGTTGACGATCTGATCGAACGCGCACGAGATGAAGTCGATGAACTGCATCTCGGCCACGGGGCGCATGCCGACCAGTGCCGCGCCGATGGCGGCTCCCACGATGGCGGATTCGGAGATGGGCGTGTCGATCACGCGCATGGGCCCGAACTTGTCGAGCATCCCCTTGGTCACCTTGAAGGCGCCGCCGTAAATGCCGACGTCTTCGCCCAAAATGAAGACGCTCTCGTCCTTCTCCATTTCTTCCCAGATGCCTTCTCTGATGGCATCGATGTACGTCGTCACTGCCATGGATTATGTTCCTTCGTAGTAGACGTCTTTGGTGACTTCTTCGGCCGCCGGGTAGGGTTGCTGCTCCGCCCACTCCACCGCGTCGTCGACGATGAGCGCGCACTCTCTCTGCATCTCGTCGAGGCGCGCTTGCGTCAGCGCCCCCTCTTCCAGTAGGGCTTTTTCGAAGCGCGTGATGGGATCCTTGCGCTTCCACTCGTCGAACAACTCGGGCGGGACGTAACCGGCGTCGTCGTGCGCGGAGTGCCCCGTCATGCGGAAGGTCTTGTACTCGACGATCGACGGCCCGCCGCCGGAGCGCGCAAGGTCGATGGCGCGTTTGCCCGAATCGTACACCGCGAGGATGTCGTTGCCGTCGACCACTTCGCCCGGAATGCCATAGCCGGCCGCGCGCACGGCGACGTCTTTCACTGCCATCTGCAGCTCAATCGGGGTCGAGTACGCGTACGCGTTGTTATTGATAAAAAAAGTCACCGGGAGCTTGTGGATGGACGCGAAATTGATCCCTTCGTGCCAGTCGCCGCGCGAGGTGGCGCCCTCGCCGTTGTAGCACAGCGCCACTTGTTTCTGCCCGCGCTGCTTGAACGCGAGAGCGACGCCGGCCGCGACCGGAACGTTGTCGCCCAAGTGGCTCACGAACGCGATTACGTTGTAGTTCATGTCGCCCATGTGCATGTTGCCGTCGCGGCCGCGCGTCAGACCGGTGCGCCGGCCCATGTACTGCGCGATGATGCGCCGCGGTGTGACACCGCGCATCAGGAACACCCCCATGTCGCGGTGCGACGGAGCGACCACGTCGTCTTTCTCCATGTGGATGGCGGTGCCGACCGAGATCGCTTCCTGGCCGCGGCCGACGTACACGCCGCCCACGATGCGACCCTGGCGATAGAGCTTCTTCTCGATGCGGTCCTCGATCTCGCGCACCAGCTTCATGAAGTGGAGCATGCGAATCTTGGTCTCGTCGTCGGGGACGTGGACGTAGCGGGCGTTCTTGGTCATCGTGTTCCGTTCAACCATAGACGTTCTCCGTGACGATGGATGGGTCGGGGAACGGGGCGGAAAGCGCCTCGTTCGCCGCGGACTCCAGTATAGCAACTATCTTGGCGTCGATCTCGTCGATCTCCTGCGCGGAATCGACCACGCGCCGCTCGACGAGAAAACGCCGGTACGCGTCGATGGGATCCTTCTTCTCCCATTCTGCGCGCTGCTCGCTCGGAACGTAACCGGCGTCGTCGTGCTCCGCGTGCCCCTTGCGCCGGAATGTCTTCGCCTCCAGCATCACGGGTCCTTCGCCGGCCAGGCAGCGCGCACGCGCGCGTCGCGTGGCGTCGAGCATCGCGAGCACGTTGTTGCCGTCGACGATCTCGCCGTAGCAACCGTAGCTTTCGGCGCGCACCGCGAGGTCCACGACGTTGGCTTGCTTCGACACGTGGGTCGAGTACGCCCACAGGTTGTTCTCTACGATGAGAATCAGCGGCAACTTGTGCACGCCCGCGAAGTTCATCCCTTCGTGGAAATCGGTGGTGCTCATGCCGCCGTCGCCGATGTAGGTGAGTGCGACCTGCTTCTTGCTGTGCATTTTCATTTCCAGCGCGATCCCCGCCATGACGGGGATGAGCGCACCCACCACACTAATAGGCGCGATCAGGCCGCGCTCCACCCAGCCGAAGTGGACGTTCAAGTCCTTGCCGCGCGTGGGCCCGATCGCGCGCGCGCAGTATTGCGCCATCACGTCGGTGGGGCGCACACCGCGCACCAACAGCGAGCCCAGGTTGCGGATCATGGGTCCGAGGAAGTCGCCGCGCTCGAGCGCGTACGCGGTTCCCACCGAGCACGCTTCCTGCCCAAGGCTCGAGTAGAGTCCGCCGACAACTTTGTTCTGGCGATACAACAGCCCGAGACGTTCTTCGAGCTTGCGATTGAGCGCCATGAAGTAATACAGCTCGAGCCTTCCCGTTCGGTCGAGCTCGAGTCCCTCGGGCACTGCGATCGTGTACTGATCAGATGTGGATGGCTTCACCATAGACGGCGTGCGCGGCTTCCATCATCGCTTCGGCGAGCGTGGGATGCGCGTGGATGGTGTGTGCGATTGCTTCGACAGTGGTTTCGAGATGCTTGCCGAGCACCGCTTCCGCGATGAGCTCGGTGGCACGCGGCCCGACGATGTGCACGCCGAGCACCTCGTCGTATCGCTGGTCCGCCACGATCTTCACGAAGCCGGTCGTGTCGCCGAGGATCGCCGCCTTGCTGATGGCGGAGAAGGGGAATTTCCCGACGCGCACGTCGTGGCCCTGCTCGCGCGCGGCGCGCTCGGTCAAACCGACGCTGGCGACCTCCGGGTTCGAGTAGGTGCAATTGGGCACCGCGAGGTAGTCGATCGGGTGGGCGGGTCTTCCGGCCATGTGGTCGACCGCGAGGATTCCTTCGCGCGACGCGACGTGCGCGAGCGCGGGGGTCGCTAGCACGTCGCCGATCGCGTACACGTTCGTCACATTCGTGCGCATGGTCTCGTCGACCGCGACGAAGCGCCCGTTCATCGCGACACCGATCTTGTCATGATTCAGACCTTCCAGGACGGGCCGGCGACCGGTGGCGACCAGGACCGTTTCGACCTCGAGTGTCGAGGTGGCGCCGTCCTTCCTCAAGGTCAACACGACACCGTTGGGAGCCAGCTTGGCCTCCGTGACTTCTGTGCTGGCGTAGCACTGGATCCCGCGCGCTTTCAGCGCGCGTTCCAACTGCTGCGAGCACTCGTCGTCTTCGATGGGCAGCAAGCGGGGCAGCAATTCGATCAAATGGACCTGCGACCCGAACGACTGAAACACCGATGCGAACTCGGTCCCCACCGCGCCCGATCCGATGACCGCGAGGCTCTTCGGCACCCCACCCGGTTTCAAGATCATGTCGCTGTCGATGATCGATTTGCCGTCGGGCTTGATGTGCGGCAGGTGCGACGGAGTCGACCCGGTGGCGATAATGACGTTGCGCGCGCGAATGGTCGTGTCGGACGGGCCCGCGATGCGAATCGTGTTCGGGTCGGCGAAGCTCCCCGTTCCGGTGAAGACCTCGACCTTGCGCTTCTTGCACAAGAATGCGACCCCCTTCGCGAGCTTGTCGACCACGGCTTGCTTGCGCGCGTGCACTTGGACGATATCGAGCGACGCGCCGCGCACTTCGATGCCGTGGTCCTTCGCGTGGCGGATTTCGTCGAACAGGTCGGCGGTGTGGAGCAGCGCCTTGGTGGGAATGCACCCGCGGTGCAAGCAGGTCCCGCCGAGGAAGGGGTCCTTTTCGATCAACGCCGCCGACAAGCCGACGATCCCGGCGCGAATGGCGGCCACGTAGCCGCCGGGACCGCTACCGATGATGGCGACGTCGAACTCTTTCACGCACGAAACTCCTTCTAGAAACGGGCGGCCGAAGGCCGAGCGCCGGGCGACGCCAGCGGCATCGCGAAACTCGTCGGTTGGGCCTTGCGGTGGGAGTGCGACAGGTGGCGCGTCCTCGGCGCTTGGCCGATGCGCGCCCGTCCGGATGCGTGCACTATAGCGTCAGGTGCGACAATCGCGCAAGGGGCGAGCCTAGGTTGATTCGCGGGTTAGCGGTACTTCGACGGGGAGTCGCCGATGGCGACGATCGAGCAGGCGAGGATGGGCTCGAGGCCGAGCTCGGCGGTGCGCGCGACTACCGCGTCGTCTTCGCTGCCCGGGTTCAGGAAGAGCTTCCCGGCCTTCTTCTTCGCGATGTCGGGCAAGAGACGCAGCGTGGTTGCGGGAGGAACGTAGACCAAGATGACGTCGAGCTTTTCGGGGATATCGAGAATGGAGCGGAAAGCGGGGATTCCTTCGATCTCTTTCTCGCGCAGATTGACCGGAAAAACACGATGGCCGTGCGCGTGGTAAGCGCGCACGGCCTTGTTGCCGAACTTCTCGCGGTCGCGGGAAGCGCCGATTACGGCGACGTTCACTTGGACGCGCCGGTCTTGGCCGAGGCGACTTGGATGGTGCGTTTCAGCTTTTGCCCGTTGGCCAGTCCGTAGGGACCCGTCATGACGGCTACGCGGCGTCCGAAGTGGCGAGCGTCCGCGACCGACTCGAACCAGATATCCGCTCGGCGCTGCCAGCGCCCGTTCATCGAATCCTCGACCACGAAATCACCCATACCATTGATATGGACGATGTCGCCGAAATCGAAGGGCGCGCCGGGCGTGTAGCGCTTCAGGAGGTCACGCGAGAGTGCGAGTACCCCCGGGCGCGTGGCCGTGTTGGCAGCGGTAATAAAGGGCGTGTCGTCGGTCTCGCAGGCGCGGCTGGTATAGGCGCTCACGCTGACCGATACCGCAACCTCGTTGGTACGGCCTTCCTCGCGGACACGGTAGTAGCGCTCCAGCGAACCCCGAAGGGAGGTCACTTCCTCCGCTGGGCGGCCGTCGACCAGGTCGCCGGTCAGGCGAAGGGAGCGCGAGCCGTCGGAGATTAGGAGGGCGACCGGCAGCAGAACGAGCAGGACTCCGCCGCCCACGACCGAGATACCCCGCGGCCGGGATCGGCGGGCCGACCCGGTCGAGCCGGTCAGTCGCCACACAACACTCGTCAATGCGGTTCGTTTCTTCATTCGGTGTCCGGTCCTCCTACTCGACCGGCCCTCTCGTCCCGGGTGCCGCCTATTAAAAGAGCGGCCCGCCGGTGACGCGGGCCCAATCGATAGTGGTTCCATCGACCCACTAAGGCTACCCCGCCTACCCCTACCTGTCAAAGCAAAAGTCCAGCCGACTGTTAGCTTCGGGGCGTCCGTACGCCACAATATGCTTATTTACCGTGAGTTAGGTGGCCTATCTTGAGGCCCGACGGGAGGTCGAGCACGTAACCCTAAGGAGGGGGTTGGGGTATTCAGCGACCCTTGGCTGGGGTAGAAGGCGCGGTGTACCGGGATGCCGGGTTATCCCCGAAAAAATCGTCCAGAAATACCTCCGCTCTCATGGCCGGGAAGTGGATGTAGACCGGTATCCCGCGCTTGGGGTCGATGAGGCTCTCGAAGGGGGCCCCGCCTTCGATCGCGACCACGAGTTTTCGGGCTGCCAGGGTGCGTCCGCCTGCTTCCACGGCCGCCTCGCCCGTGAAACCCAGGGTGACCGCCGCCGAAGCGTACGAACCCGCGAGTAGGACGCCGCGGGTCGCCGGGTTCTTGAACTCCCGCGCTTGCTGGAGGCCGAGGAGGATCTCGATGTCCATCGCCCAGTCCTCCCACACGAGGATGGGAGTGGGCGTCACCAGGCGCCCGTGCGACCTCTCGTCGCCGCCCACGGCGACCGCGCCGTAGACCGAGTCGCCTTCGACGGTGACGCTCGAGGAAACCGGTTTGCCGCCCTTCATGCCCCGATAGGAGAACGACCGAAGCGCATACGTGCGGGGGTCGGCCTCGGTGCGGGTCGATAACTCGATGCCATCGACGCCGCTGTCGACCCGAAACTTGGTCTCGATTCGAAGGGAGTTGCGGTCGGTCGTCAGGCGGACGTCGGACTCGCCCACGCGCTCCCCGCGGACATAGAACGTGTACCCGAGTTTGGAAGGTAGCGTTGTCGTCTGCTCGGCACCGGTGGGCGAGGCGAGCGTCAAGACGAGCGCGGCAATGAGCGCCGTGGCCAAGTTTCCCATGTGGGTTGTGGCTTTCTTCCCGTTCGGGAGGTTACAACTCGAGACGAGCTCCGGGGACGATCGGCCTCCAGTATAGCACATGCCCTGTAACGATCCGCGCCTCCGTAAGTTCCGGACTTCGTGCGCCGCCCGTGGTATCGGAGTTGCAGGTCCTTTCGCGCGTGGACGCGGCCGCCCGGTCGGCACTACGCTACCACGAATGAGCCGATTCCCGATCTTGATGTACCACCGAGTCTATTCGTCGCAAACACCGGTGGCGGATCCCAGCGAGCGGCCGTGGGCGGTTGCCCTCGAGGCGTTCGAGTCGCAGATGGATCGCTTGTCGTCGCTCGGGCGCATCGGCGTTTCGATGTCGATGGCGCACCAAACACTCGCTTCCGGTAAGACGCTGCCCCCTTCGTGGGTCGTGCTCACGTTCGACGATGGCAACGAAAGCGACTACGCGCACGCGCTGCCGGCGCTCGATGGTCGCGGCTTTCGCGCCACCTTTTACGTTTGCGGCCGTCGCGTGGGGGCGAGCGGCGGATTGGAGCGGTCGATGATTCGAAAGATGACGGGTGCGGGAATGCATATCGGCTCCCATGCGATGACGCATCGATTCTTGACCACACTCTCCGCGCGCGACGAGGAAGATGAGCTCGCGCGCTCGAAGCAACTCCTGGAAGAAATCACCGGCGAGACGGTGGACCATTTCGCGCCCCCCGGAGGCCGCTGGTCGCGGCGAACGGAAGCGACGCTCCGTCGTCTTTCATTTCAAGCGGTGGGGACTTCGAACTTCGGATTCAACGATGCCGCGACCGCCCAGTTCGCCTATCGGCGCATTCCGGTCGTGGAGGCAACTACCGCCGCGCGCTTCGACGCCATGGTGACGGGCGCGCGTTGGCGACTGGCGACCGGTTATGCCCGTGCGGGAACGATCGGTTTCGTGCGTCGCCTGATGGGCGATGCGGCGTTTGCGCGCATGCGGGGATACCGTTGAAGATCGTTTTCTTCGTTAGTATTGGGTTGATCGTGTACGCGTACCTGCTGTACCCGGCGATCATGGTGGTGTGGGCGCGGTTGTTTCCGCGACGCGTGGAGAAGCGCTACCGGCACGTCCCCGTGAGTGTCGTCATTGCGGCGCACAACGAAGAAGCCAACATCTCCGCCCGCATCGAGAACCTGCTCGCGCAGGAGTACCCGCGGGCGCTGCTCGAAGTGGTGGTGGTCTCGGACGGGTCGACCGATCGCACCGCGGAGCTCGCGCGCCATTTCGCCAACCATGGTGTCAATGTGATCGAATGTTCCTCGCAGGTCGGAAAGGCGGCCGCCCTGAACATCGGAGTCGCCAGCGCGTTGCACGGCATCGTCGTGTTCGCCGATGCGCGTCAGCGCTACAGCTCGAATGCCATCGCCGAGCTGGTGAGCGTGTTCCACGACGAGTCGGTGGGCGCGGTCAGCGGCGAGCTCATCCTCTTGGCCGGGGGCGAAAAGGGCGAGGTCCACGAGGGCGTCGGACTCTATTGGAAGTACGAGAAGCTGATTCGTCGCAGCGAAAGTGCGGTGGCGTCGGTGGTGGGAGCAACGGGGTCGATCTACGCCGTGCGACGGCGGCTCTACGAGCCCCTCGAACCGCACACGCTGCTCGACGACTTCCTGGTGCCCATGCGAATCGTGTTGGCCGGCTACCGCGTGATCTTCATCCGCGCCGCGCGCGCCTTCGATTTCTCTTCGCCGACGGCCAAGCGAGAATTCGCGCGCAAGGTGCGCACGCTGGCCGGCAACTTCCAGGCGGTCGCGATGGAGCCCCGCTTGCTCAACGCGCGCTCGAACCCGGTGATCTTCCAGTTCGTGTCGCACAAGCTCCTGCGGCTGGTGGTGCCGTACTGTTGTGTCGCCGCGTGGGTGACGAGCGCGCTGTTGCCGGGGCCGTTGTACGCCGCGGCTTTCGCGCTGCAAACGCTCTTCTATGGCTTCGGCATGCTGAACCTGACCCCGCTTCGCAATTCCCCCATCGCGACGCTGTTTCGCATCTCGTGGACGTTCATGGTGCTAAACGCCGCCGCCGTGATGGGACTGTGGGTGTTCGTCACACGGCAGGAACGAATGGTGTGGCGGAAGACGTAGGTTCAACCGACCTGGGCTCGCGCCGAGGGTTACCTGGACTCGGCGACGATCTCCAGAAAACGAAGCAGCAAGTCGACGCCGTAGCCCGTGGCGCCGCGCGTTTGGTAGGACGGGCCGACGCCTTCGTTCCAGGCCGTGCCCGCAATGTCGATGTGCACCCACGGCGTGCTTTCGGCGAAGGCGCCGATCATCGCGCCGCCCGTGATCGGCGACGCGTTGCGACCCGCGTAGTTCTTGTAGTCACTGATCTCTCCTTTGACCATCGCGAAATAGTGTTCGTCCAGCGGAAGCGCCCACACCGGCTCGCCCGCGCGCTCCCCTGCGCTGCGCATCGCGTCGAGGTGCGTTTCCGAGGTCCCCAGCATCCCCGCGACACGCGTGCCGAGCGCAACCACGACGCCGCCCGTCAGTGTGGCCACATCGACGATGACGTCGGGCCGGTAGTGCGCGCGTGCGTATGCGACCGCGTCGGCGAGAATCAAGCGACCCTCGGCGTCAGTTGTCAGCACTTCGATCGTTTTTCCGGAGCACGTGGTCAGCACGTCGCCGGGTCGAAGGGCCGCGCCCCCCGGCATGTTCTCCACGCACGGGACCAAGGCCACCACGCGTATGGGGAGCTCGAGTGACGCGGCGGCCGCGATCGCAGCCACGACCGCTGCTCCGCCCGCCATGTCGCCTTTCATTTCGTGCATCTTCTCCCACGGCTTGATCGAAATTCCGCCCGAATCGAAAGTGACGCCCTTGCCGACCAGACACACCAGGGGCAGCGACTTCTTCTCTAGGTTGTAGTGCGCGACCACGAAGCGCGGCTCTTCGCGGCTTCCGGATGCCACTGCCAACACGGCACCCATGCGCGCGCGTTCGATGTCGGCGCGATTCCACACCCGACAACCCACTTCGAATTCGGCGCAGAGCTTGCGGCAGGCGTCGGCGAGGCGGGCGGGACCCATCAAGTTGGCCGGTTCGTTGACCCAATCGCGTACGCGCCCGATGAGGTCGCACGCGGTGTGAGCGCGCCGGACCGGCGCCGAAATCGTGCGCGTTGGGAGGTCGGAGAGGATTGCGAGACGGCGGATGGAGGACGACGTCTTGGAAACGGTTGGGTCGTGGGTCGCGAGGATGAATCCCTTCGTGGCCGCGTGCGCGAATAGGGCGATGGAAATCGCGGCCTCCTTCGCAATCGCTTCGTCGACCACGATAGCGGCCGTGTCGACGCGAAGCGATTGCAGTGCGCGCCCCGCGAAACCCAAGGCGTCGGCGACGTTCTCGGCGTTCGACTGCGCGCGCGCGCCGAGCCCGACCAGGACCGCGTGGACGAAACGGCGCCCGCGCTTCAGGGATACCGTGCGGGTCTCGCCGCGCTCGCCGCGAAATGTTCCCGAGGCGAGAAGCGCGGCCGCGGCGCCGTCGAAGGTACCATCGAGTCGGGATGCAACCGGGGAAAGTCGTTTCGTTTCTCGATAGGCGAGGAATACCGCGGCGTCTTCGGAGACGCGTCCCTTGGCCGCGCGTACCACGACGGAGCGAATCACGCCGGCGCCATTTCGCGGGCTAGAAGCCCCAGAGCACACCCACCGTGATATAGAAGCCCGTGTAGTCCACCACGAAACTCACATCCTCAAGCTCATTGACTTCGTTCGGCGCTTGCAGCTGGTCGTACTTGCCTTCCATCAATTGCACGCGTCCCTCGGTGGTGATCCCGAACGTATTGGTCAGGTAGTAGATGGCGCCGAGCACGCCGTGGACGCCGGCCGACATTCCCCCCCATTCCGAGGATTCGATGGTTTGAATGTATTGTCCGGTATCAATGTCGACTTGAGTCTCCTCGAAAGACTCGCGCGGGAAGCCGACGCTGAACCCACCGCCGATGTACGACTGAAACTCTTTCACGGCTGCGTCCGAGAGAAAATAGATACCGGACAGCTCCACGACGATGAGCTCGACCTTGAACTCGCGCGCGTAATCCACGACCAGCGTGTCGACTGTGCTGCCCTCCGGGTCCTTGTTTCCGTTTGCCTCGGAGGATAGGAAGCTCACGCCGGCGTTGATGCGCACGCCGAACTGCGGGTGCGGCTTGTGGCCGTATCCCGCTTCGATCAAAAACGCGGCGCCGAAGTCATTGATCGTCTCCGTGAACGGGTCCTGAACGAGCCCGTCGAGGTAGGCATTCATCTCTTCGTTGGAGGCCCCGTCGTAGAATCCGCCTCGCAGCCACACCATCGACTGGGGAATGGGGCCGTAGTACTTACGGGGTTTCATGATCGGCTCGGCGACCGCGCTCGACACCGCGCTCAACAACAGTGCGCCCAGGACGAGCGCGATCCATCGTGCAGACATTCTGTAGATGCCTCCCAAAGCGAATAGCGACCCCGTGGAGTTCTCCTGCTATTAGTCGGAATCCGTTGCAAAGTCAACGGGTTGTTTGTATCGTTGCACCGCGAAAACGGCGTTGGCCGTGCGAATCCGGGGTGGTTCGGGGCCGCACCGGACGGGAGCGGCAACGGACCCCGGGGCTCCCTTTCGGGAAGGCCGTTTCTTGAAGAGAATCCTATTCGTTTGTTCCGGTAACACATGCCGGAGCCCCCTCGCGGAAGCGATCGCGCGCAGCATCCTCCCCGAGCGAACCGGCTTCGAGATCGAGGTAATGTCGGCGGGGACCTCCGCGATGGAAGGCAGTCCTGCTTCCGGATTCTCGCTCGAGGTCGCGAACGACCACGGGCTCGATTTGTCGGCGCACCGCTCGCGCGTCCTCGACCGCGCCATGGTGCGCGACGCGGACTTGATTGTCACCATGGGCGTTCGTCACCGCGACGCCGTCGGCGCCCTCGACCCCGACGCCGTCGAATACACCTACTTGCTCACCAATTTTTCGGATCGACTGCACGGCGAGATTCCGGACCCGATCGGGTCGGATCGCGAGAGTTACGAACGCACGTACCTCGCAATTCGCGAGTGCATCGAGTCGATGGCGGGCCGGCTCGCGCGCTTCGACGGGTGGAAGCGCGTGCGCGGAGGAGCGTCGTGACGATCGCGATCGGCGCGGATCACCGCGGGTTCAAGCTGAAGGAAGCCATCAAGCGCCGTTTGGATGCGCTCCATCATCGCGTGGTCGACGTGGGTACCGACAGCGAAGAGAGCGTCGACTACACCGACTTCGCCATCGAAACTGCGGAGATGGTCGCCCGCGGCGAGGCCGACCGCGGGGTCCTGATCTGCGGGAGCGGCGCCGGCATGAGCATCGCGGCCAACAAGGTGAAAGGGATCCGCGCCGCACTCGCGGTGTCACCGGAAGGCGCGCGCCTGGCGCGCGCCCACAACGACGCCAACGTGCTCACCCTGGGGGCCTGGCAAGGCGACGACGAGAAACAGGTGCTCGCGATCGTGGAAGCGTTCCTCGAGACCGAATTCGAAGGCGGGCGACACGCGCGGCGCGTCGACAAGATTCGCGCCTACGAAGAGAAGGGAAGCAAATCGTGATCGATCTCGTGCAGACGCTGGAAAGCGTCGACCCCGACATCGCGAAGGTTCTGCGCGCGGAAGCGCGCCGCCAGCACGAAACCCTGGAGATGATCGCGTCGGAGAACTTCGTCAGTAACGCGGTGCTGGCCGCGATGGGATCGGTGCTCACCAACAAGTACGCCGAAGGGTATCCCGGCAAGCGCTACTACGGCGGGTGCGAAGCAGTCGACATGGCCGAGAACTTGGCCCGCGACCGCGCGAAGTCGCTGTTCGCCGCCGAGCACGCCAACGTGCAGCCGCACTCGGGCAGCCAGGCCAATCAGATCGCGTACTTCTCCTTCTTGAAGCCGGGCGACACCATCATGGGGCTGTCGCTCTCGCACGGCGGTCACTTGACACACGGTCATCCGGTCAACTTCTCCGGCATGTTCTTCAAGGTGGTCGCATACGAAGTAAGTCGCGAGACGAAGACGCTCGACTACGACGCCATTCGCGCGCAGGCGGTGCGCGAGCGCCCCAAGATGCTGGTCGCGGGAGCCAGCGCGTACGCGCGCACGTGGGACTTCGCGAGGTTGCGCGCCATCTGCAACGAAGCGGGCGCGCTCCTGATGGTGGACATGGCGCACATCGCCGGGTTGGTGGCGGCGGGATTGCACCCCAGTCCGGTGCCGCACGCCGACGTCGTCACCAGCACCACCCACAAGACGTTGCGCGGGCCGCGCGGCGGATTCGTGCTCGCTCCCGCGCGCAACGCCGAGGTGGTGGACAAGATCACGTTTCCCGGGATGCAGGGCGGTCCCTTCATGCACATCATCGCGGCCAAGGCGGTGTGCTTTCGCGAGGCGGCGAGCGACGCCTTCCGCGACTATCAGGAGCAGGTGGTCGCCAACGCCCGCACACTCGCGGCCCGTCTCCTCGAGCGAGGCTTCGATGTTGTGAGCGGGGGCACAGACACGCACCTGTTCTTGCTCGACCTTTCCTCCAAGGATCTCTCGGGCAAGAAGGCCGAAGCCGCGCTGGAGGCGGCCGGCATCACGGTCAACAAGAACACGGTTCCGTTCGACACGCGCAGCCCCTTCGTCACCAGCGGAATTCGAGTGGGGACGCCGGCGCTCACCACCCGCGGGATGAAAGAGGGCGAGATGAAGCGCATCGCGGACGTGATGTCGTCGGTGCTCGAGGAGCCGGCGAACGAAGAGAAGATTCGTACCGCGCGCGCCCAAACGCGCGAGCTGTGCGACGCCTTCCCGCTGTACGCGGAGTTCCGGTGACGCGATGAAGTGCCCGCGTTGCGGATTCGAGGAAGACAAGGTGGTCGATTCGCGCACCACCAAAGAGGGCGAGGCGATTCGCCGCCGCCGCGAGTGCCTGCAGTGCGCATTTCGCTTCACCACCTACGAGTACATCGAGCGTGCGCCCATGATGGTGGTGAAGAGAGACGGGCGGCGCGAGCAGTACAGCCGGGAGAAACTCTTGAGCGGCCTGTTGAAAGCGTGCGAGAAACGCCCCGTCTCGCGCGAGCAGTTGGAGAAGATCGTCGACGAGATCGAGTCGGTGATCTTCGGCAAGTTCAAGAACGAAGTGAAGAGCACCGAGCTCGGCAACCTCGTCATCGACCGCTTGCAGGGTCTGGACGAGATCGCGTACGTGCGCTTCGCGAGCGTGTACCGACAGTTCAAGGACATCAATCAGTTCATGAGTGAGGTGCGAGGACTCCTAGATCGTCACAAAGACCGTCCCGAGTGATTCGAGGGCGGCGCGGAGGTGAATGGACATGAAGCGTGCCATGAAGATCGCGTTGCAGTCGTGTGCGATTGCGCTGGTCGCAATGCCCGCGTTCGCCCAGGAAGTCACGTTCGCGTATCGCTTCGAGCCCGGCTCGAGCGAGCGCCATCGCGTGAAACTCAACCAGGAAGTGGACTGGGGCGGTATGGCGATGTCGTACCTGGCCGACATGGAAGTCACCGTCAAGTGCTTGTCCGCGAAGGACGGCAAGTACGAGATGGAGATGAAATTCGACAAAGCCGACGTGTCGATGACCATGATGGGTACCCCGCAGGTGAGCCCGCTGGGCGAGCAGCTGGTGGGGCAATCGGTGTTGTTCACGGCCGACGCCAACGGCGAGGTCAGCGGCATCAAGCCCGCCACCGTTTTCGATGCGTGGGAGATGGCGCAGCAAATCGTGGAGCCGGTTTTGAAGGGATGGTATCCGCACCTTCCCAACAAGGCGGTCGCGATGGGCGGGGAGTGGAAAAAGGCGGGCGAGAAGGAAACCGAATCGAGCGGCTCGGAAACGCTCACCAACGCGTCGTTCAAGTTCAAGGAGATGCGAAAGGAAAAGACTCACGACGTGGCGGTGGTGGAGCAAACCCTCGACTCGACGATCAGCGGGACCAGCGCCACGCCGATGGGCACCTATCAGGTGGCCGGCGGCGGAAAGGGCAAAGCCGAGTTTCTTTTCGACCCGGCCAAGTCGAGGGTCGAAAAGCTCAAGGGCAAGGTCGATATCTCGATGGACATGACGCCCCAAGCAGGCGGCGACGCGGTCAAGGCCGTCGTCATCAGCCACGTGGAGAGGAATCTCCTCGAATAGAGAGCCGCAGATGCGACCGTTCCGTGGACCCGCGGAGCGCACCGAGATTTTGCGCGAGATGTCGTTTCTCGAGCACCTCGGCGACTTGCGCGGGGTGCTGGTGGCGTCGGCCATCGCGTTTCTCGGCTTCTCGATCGGGTACTGGTTTTTCAGCGGGGCGATTCTCGACTGGCTCGTGGCGCGCGTGCCGGTCACGCACTTGGTCTTCTACGCCCCGTCGGAAGCGTTCATGGTGCGGACGAAGGTTGCCTTCGTGCTCGGCGGCATGACGGCCTTTCCCTACATCGCCTATCGGCTGTGGCGCTTCGTGACCCCGGGATTGTTCGCGCGCGAACAGAACCGCGTCGGCCCCATCGTGGCCGCGTCGGCGGTACTCTTCTACGTCGGTATCGCCTTCTGCTATTTCGTGGTCGTCCCCGCGATTATCAACTTCATGCTCGGCTACGCGACCGAGCGCGTGCAGCCGTTGCTCTCCATCTCGGCGTATTTCAACACCATCGCCCGTTTGTGCCTCGCCTTCGGCCTGGTATTCCAATTGCCGATCGTGATTCTGCTGCTCGCGGTTACCGGGTTGGTGTCGCCGAACACGTTCTTGCGGCAGTGGCGCTACGCCGTGGTCATCATCTTCGTCGCGGCGGCGATCTTCACGCCTCCCGACCCCGTGTCGCAGGTACTGATGGCAGTCCCGCTCGTGGTCCTGTATATTGGGAGCGCTTTTGTGGCGCGGGCGCTGGTGCGCCGGCGCACTGCGTGACGGAGGACACGTGACGAAGCGAACCGCCTCGGCAACCACCCGAAAGACTACGAGACTCGCCCCGCCTACCCAGGCCAAGCGCTCCCCTCGGGCCACCAAGTCGACCGCGAAGAAGATCGCCGGCTTTGCCGTCGAGAAGAAGGCGAGCGACGTGCGGGTGATGGATCTGCGTCGCGTGACCGACGTGACGAGCTTCTTCATCGTCTGCACCGGCGAAACGAACCCGCAGGTCAAGGCGATCGTCGACAACGTGCTCGAGAAGTGCCGGAGCGCCGGCCTCGGGATCTACCACGTCGAAGGTTACGAATCGCTGCGCTGGGTCCTGATCGACCTGGTGGACGTGGTGGTGCACGTGTTCCAGCCCGAAGTGCGCGCGTACTACCAACTCGAGCGCCTTTGGGGCGACGCGCCGGTCGAGCGGTTGGACGACGACGCGGTCGACGCGACCACGCGCTGATTCTCCTTCCATGGCTGTGAAAGAGGAAATCGTCTCGGCGATAGCGGACGCGCTGCGCCGTTTGGGCCACGACGCGGACGCGTTGGCGATCGTCGTCGAGCGTCCCCGCGAAGCCGCGCACGGCGACCTCTCGACGCCGGTCGCGATGTCGATCGCAAAGCGTCTTAAGCAGAATCCGCTCGCCATCGCAGAGGGCCTCGCGGCCGCGATCCAGCTCCCCGAAGATCTCGTGTCCGGTGTCGAGGCGGTGCGCCCTGGCTTCGTCAACTTCCGGCTGGCGTTGCCGGTTCTGCAGCGCACCGTACCGGTCGTGCTCGCGGAAGGGGATCGCTATGGCAGCTCGCGCGACGGCGCGGGCCGCAAGGTGCAAGTCGAGTACGTCTCCGCCAACCCCACCGGCCCGCTGGTGATCGTTTCGGCGCGCGCGGCTTCGGTGGGGAATTGCTTGCTCAATCTCCTGGACGCGTGCGGATACCAGACTCAGGGCGAATACTACGTCAACGATTTCGGGAAGCAGGTCGAAGCGCTCGGCGAAAGTCTCCGCTTCCGCGCCAAGGAACGCCTGAACGCGACCGCGCCCGGCGAGTCGATCGAGCAGTATCAATATCCGGGCGGGTATCTCACCACCATCGCCACCGAAACCGACGAAGCGACCGCGCGTCGCTGGCTCGAGCCCGGCGCCGGCAGCGCCGAATTGGGCCGCTTCGCGTCGGCGCGATTGCTCGAGTCGATTCGCAACGACATGGCTGCATTCGGCGCGCGCTTCGACAACTATTTTCTCGAGTCGTCGCTCCACCCCGACGCCGTGCGCGCCACCTTCGATCGTTTGGTCGCAAGCGGACACACCTACGCGGAAGACGGCGCCGTGTTCTTTCGCTCCACCACCTTCGGCGACGACAAGGATCGCGTGATTCGAAAGGCGGACGGCGAGCCCACGTACTTCCTGGCCGATATCGCGTACCACGCCGACAAGCTCGCGCGCGGCTATGAACGCGCGATCGGGTTGCTGGGACCCGATCACCACGGCCACGTCCCGCGCATGCGGGCGGCGATGACCGCGCTCGGCGCCCCCGATGAGTGGCTCGAGATCATCATGGTCGGTTGGGTCCGGTTGATGGAGGGCGGCAACCCGATCAGTATGAGCAAGCGCTCGGGAGAGTTCGTCACCATGCGCGAGCTGATCGACGACGTGGGCCCAGACGTGGCGAAGTATTTTTTTCTGATGCGGCGCGCAAACTCGCCGCTCGATTTCGATCTGACGCTCGCACGCAAGCAATCGGACGAGAATCCGGTCTACTACGTGCAGTACGCCCACGCGCGCATCGCGAGCGTGGTGCGTTTCGCCGAAGAGCGCGGGGAAGCGTCGGTGCCGGGAAAATCGGACGCGTCGAAGTTGGTCGAGCCCGAGGAGCGCGCGTTGATGCTCCACCTGTTGCACTTTCCGGCCACGGTGGCGGGGGCGGCGGAGGCGCGCGAGCCGCACCGAATCACGTCGTACGCGCAGGAGCTCGCCACCGCGTTTCACCAGTTCTACCACGCGTGCCGTATCGTGGGCGAAGATCCCGCGTTGTCCGCCGCGCGCTTGGACCTCGCGCGCGCGACCAAGATCGTGCTCAAGAACGCGCTCGGGCTACTCGGAGTGGCCGCGCCCAGCAGCATGTAGGGGGAGCATGGCCGAGCATCGCGAAAAGAAGGAAGCGGCCCAACCGATTCTGATCGTGGGGTCGGTGGCGTTCGACTCGGTGGAAACGCCCGGTGGCCGTGCGGACATGGCGCTGGGCGGATCGGCGAGCTACGCCGGCATCGCCGCGAGCTACTTCGCCAAGCCGCGCGTGGTCGGCATCGTGGGCGCCGACTTCGCGGACCACCACCTGCGCAAACTCTCCGACCACGGCGTCGACGTGCGCGGCATCGAGCGCGCCGACGGGAAGACCTTCCACTGGAGGGGTCGCTACCACGAGAACATGAAGGATCGCGACACGTTGGAGACGTCTCTCAACGTGTTCGAGCACTTCAATCCGACCATACCGGAAGCGTATCGGAATACGCCCTACGTCCTGCTCGGCAACATCGATCCGAAGTTGCAGGCCTCGGTCCTCGACCAGGTGCAGGGTGCCCGTTTCGTCGCCATGGACACCATGAACTTCTGGATCAACACCGCGCGCGAAGCGCTGGTCGAGGTCGTGAAGCGCATCGACCTCTTGTTCATCAACGACGAAGAAGCGATGCAGCTCGCGGACGCATGGACCGTCATGGCGGCGGCCGAGAAGCTCCTTCGCATGGGACCGAAATCCGTCGTGATCAAGCGCGGCGAGCACGGCGCGGTCTTGTTCGGCCCCCACCTGACGCTGTTCGTGCCCGCGGTCTTGCTATCGAACGTGGTGGATCCGACCGGCGCGGGCGACGCCTTCGCGGGCGCGTTCATGGGGCAACTGTCGCGCTCGGGCGCGCTCGATCGCGCGGGGCTGGCGGCCGCCCTCACGTGGGGAACCGTGATGGCGAGCTTCGCGGTGGAAGCATTCTCGGTCGATGGCATTTGCGGTCTCTCCCCCGAGGCAATCGCGGACCGCCGCAAGCAGCTGGTCGAGATGGTTCGATACTATGGTCATCGCGGGGACGTCGAAGCTCTCTTCGCTTGCTCAGACAGTCCTCGTTCGCGAACTCATTGCTCCTCGCATCCTGGTTGCGGGCTGCGGAACTCGCCGCGAAGAGGCTTCGCCGTCCCCGCGATGACGCTCTTCGGTGTGGTATAATCGCTCTCGCCGGCGCCCCCTCCGGCCTAGGCGCGGGGCGACATCGCAACCTATGGCCTCGCATCGACTTACAGCAGAAGAAGTGCGCCGCGCCGAGGCCCTCGTCGCCAGCGTGCAAGGTGTTTCGTCGTGCCGCATTCGCATCGACGAGGCCGGTCACGTCACCGAAGTGCACGTCGTGTCGCGCGGCGGTAAGTCTCCCAAGCTCGTCGCGCGCGACGTCGAAGGCGTCCTGAAAGCGGAGATGGACGTCGACGTCGACTACAAGAAGATCGGCGTCGTGGTTCTCGACGTCGATGCAGAGGCCCCCGCCGATCTTGCTCCCCAAGAGTTTCCCATCCTCGAGCACGCGTCGCGCTTCGCGTTTGTGAGCGTGAACGTCGTCACCACGCGCGCGGGGCTGCGCGCCGAAGTCGAGTTGTCGCTCGACGCGGCGGAAGCCTTCGGATCGAGCGAAACCGAGAATCCCTCCGCGACCGCCTTGACGGCGGTGGGGGAGGCGACGCTGCGCGCGGTCTCGGAATTCCTTGACGAGGATACCCGCCTATGTTTAGGTGGCGTCCTGAAAGTGTCGCTCGCGGGCAACGACGCCATTCTGGTGCGCGTCGACGTGATCGGTTCGCGCTTCGACAAGAGCCTGGCGGGCTCGGCCATGATCGCGGGAAACGAAACCCAGGCTGTCGTGTTTGCGACACTCGACGCCATCAATCGTTTGACCGGAAAACTCGAATTCAAGAGTTCGATAGAGTACAAGATCAAATAACACCTTGAAGGGTGGCTTCGAAGACTCCTCGTTAGCGTTCAAGCTCTACTACTTCGGATTCATCCTCGCCGGCTTCCTCCTGTTCGCGATCCTGGTCCGCGACTTCCCACTCCCCCGCTTTCCCGAGGTCCTGCTCTTCGCCTTCATGATCGTGGTCGCCGACACGGCGCAGATCGCGCTGCCGCGGGGCGGAGCCTCCATCTACGCCTCCAGTCCGCTCGACCTGGCCGCCATCGTGCTGTTGGGACCGTCCGCCGCGGTGTTGGTGGAAGCCATCGCGTCGTTTTTCTCCGAGGTCGTGGTCCAGCGCCGCGCCGCTTTCAAGTACGCGTTCAACGTGCCGCTCCTCATCATGACCGTCGGCGTCGCCGGCCTCGCGTACTGGGCTTTTCCCAGCCACTGGACCGCGCTCGACACGCCGCTCTTCCTGGTACCGCTGACGGCGTGCAGCATCGTGTACTACCTGGTCAATACGTTTTCGATCAGCATCATCATCGCGCTGCGCGGGAAGAAGCGAGTGATGCAGATCTGGAAACAGAACTACATGTGGACGTTCCTCCACGTGCTCGCGTTCATCCCGCTCGGTGCCATCATCGCGCTCGTGTACACGGCGTACGGAACCTGGACCCTGCTCCTGTTTTTGGTGCCGATCTTCCTCGCGCGCTACACCTTCAAGCTCTACGTCGAGATGAAGGAGGCCCACATCAACACGGTGGCGGCCCTCACGTCCGCCATCGACGCCAGCGATCCCTACACGCACGGGCACTCTTATCGCGTCTCGCGCTACGCGCTGCGGGTCGGGCGCGCGCTGGGGCTCTCCGCGCGCGACGTCGAGATACTCGAGTACGGCGCCCTCCTGCACGACATCGGCAAGATCGCGATCCGCCACGAGATTCTGTTGAAGAAGGAGCGACTCACCGATCAGGAATTCTTGACGCTCAAGCAGCACCCGACGGTCGGCGCCGATATCGTGGAGAACCTCAAGTTTTTGCGAGAAGCGGCCGTCTTGGTGCGCTATCATCACGAGCAACCGAACGGTCGCGGCTACCCGGAAGGGTTGAAGGGGGACGCGATCCCGATGGGTTCGAGGATCATCCTGGTGTGCGACGCCTTCGACGCCATGACGTCGGATCGTCCCTACCGCAAGGGTATGCCGGTCGACCACGTCGTCCAGCAATTCGAAAAGTACAAGGGCGAGCAGTTCGACTTCGAGATTTCGAACCTCGTGATCGACCTGGTGGCACGCGGAGAGTTTCCGCTCATCGTCGAGAACGACCCGACCACCGCCATCTACGAATCACTGCAAGAAAGACTGTAGAAGGACCTCCATGCGTTACCGAGATTCGGGTGTCGACATCGACAAGGCCAACGAAGCGACGCGCGCCATCGCGCGCTTGGCGAAGGGCACCTGGGGCCCCGAAGTCCTCTCGGAGATCGGACACTTCGGAGGGCTGTTCGCGGTCCCGAAGAGCTACCGCGACCCCGTGCTGGTGAGCAGCATGGACGGGGTGGGCACCAAGATCATGGTGGCGCGCGCGGCGGGGAAGTACGACACGGTGGGGCAAGACCTCGTCAATCACTGCGTCAACGATATCCTCGTGCAAGGCGCGCGGCCGCTATTTTTTCTCGATTACATCGCGGCCGGAAAGCTCGAGCCCGCGATGGTGGCGAGCGTGGTGGCGGGTCTCGCGCACGCGTGCAAAGAGAACGGGTGCGCATTGATCGGCGGAGAAACCGCCGAGATGCCGGGGCTCTATCAACACGGTGACTTCGACCTGGCGGGAACCATCGTGGGTGTGGTGGAGCGCGACCGTGTAATCGACGGATCCTCGATCGTCGCGGGAGACCTGGTGTTCGCGCTCCCGTCGAACGGACTCCACACCAACGGTTACTCGCTCGCGCGCCGCGTGGTCGAAGAAGCCGGTCTCGCGATCGACGCGCGCGTCGACGAGTTCGGCGCGACGGTTGCGGAAGAGCTGCTGCGCGTGCACCGCTCGTATCTGGCCTCGGTGGCCGAAATCGCGGCCAAGGTGCGCATCAAGGGCCTCGCTCACATCACGGGCGGGGGCATCCTCGAAAACTTCCCGCGCATCCTACCCGACGGCACCGGCGCTCGCATTCACAAGGGGTCGTGGCCGGTGCTGCCGGTGTTCGACTATCTGGCGAAGAAGGGCGACGTGATCGAAGGCGAGATGTATCGCGTCTTCAATATGGGTGTGGGAATGCTGGTCGTGGTATCTGCCAAGGATGGGGCGAGCGTTCCCGAGCGCGTGGCCGGGCTCACCGTCTATAGCGTGGGAGAAATCGTCAAGGGCGAGCGCTCGGTCGCGCTGGTGTAGCCTCTCACTACGGCAGCACCGCGAGTCCCACCAGCTCACCCGACGACCCGGCTTCCGATGCCGCGCCCGGGTCGGTCGAATTGTCGGGATTGAAGACCTCGAACTGACCGGTGCCGAGCACGTAGATCAGGATCACGTTGTTGAGCGTGTCGAGGGTGTAAAGCGCGTTCAGCGCACCGGCCTCCAGCAGCGCCAGGTCGCTTTGCACGCCCGCAGCGTCGCCCGCCCCGCGCGAGAAGAAATCGAACTCGGTCTGCTTCGTTCCCGTCGACGTGATACTAACAATCGACTTCGTGTTCGCGGACTCGACCAGGAGGTAGACCGTTTGGTCGTGCACGACCATTCCGTTTGCTCCCACCGCTTCGTCCGTGGTGAGGTTGGCCGCTTCTTCGGTCAGGCCCGTTTGTGTGTATCCGTCGAGCGGCACGCGACGAAGACGCCGCGCCGTCTGGTCGATGAAATACAAATAGTTGCCGATCGTGTCGCACGCGACCGCCTTGTTGTTCGCGAGCGTTGCGGTGCCGTCGAAGATGGCGTTGGCGTACCGAGTCAGCGTGTCACGACAACCGACGGTGAAGGGGCCGAATTCGTCGCAACCCGCAAGGACTCCTCCCTCCATCGATGTGATCTCGGTGCCGAGGATGCCTTCCAGGGTGGCGAAGTGGGTGACGGTGTGATTGGGATTCACCTTTGCGATCTCGCGCACCGACGACGTGCTCGTCCACGCGATGTAAAACTCCCCGTTGGCGGAGAACGCACAATCGCGCACCACGGCCCGAAGGATATTTTCGTCGAAACCGACGAAGGAAATGGCCGCGAACTCGAGGTTCGGTGTGTCCGGCATGATCTGGACGATGCCCACTCGCTCCGGACCACCGCCCGCGATGAGACCGGACTTGCGCGTGAACAGGAACAGGTCGTTCTCGGCCAGAAAGCGCCGGACGAACGCCGGGTCCTCTTCCGGACAATGGAAGATAGCAGCGGTCGCTTGCGCGACGGTCTCAATTCCGGAGTTGTCGGCGATCTCGATTTCGATTTCTTGCGTCCCCAAGGTGGGCCCGAGCGTCCAGCGAACGCTGGCCTCGCCGTCGCCGTTGGTCGTGGTTGAGGTTTGTGACAGTGTGCCGCCGCCGCTACGAACGCTGAAACGGACCGGGACGTCGACGCCCCGTGCGCCGTCCTGGAGCGTCACCCCGACCACAATGGGGTCTTGGAGCTCGGTGCCCTGCTTGGAATACTGGCCGTCGCCTGATACGATCACGATGCTCGAAGGCAACGGACCCGGGCCCGTGTCGTCTTCGCACGCCGCGAAGACGACGAGCACGAGTGACAAACACGCAAGCGCGCGACCAAATCGAAACCGAGATTGTATTTTCGACATGGGCAATGTCCTGTGAGTGCTAGGGTGTGCGGTGGGGGGAAATCGAATCGGCGCGGGTCGTGGGGCTTCAGTTCGCGCCGGGGATTCAACCGGACCATAACACCGGATCGGGGCTTCGTCAATCGGGTGGGCATTGTGCGCGCCCGTGAGCGCGGGGGTGCTTCGTGGCCAAACGAGTGATCGTTCCCATCGCGAACGGATTCGAGGAGATCGAGGCGGTGGTGGTGATCGACATTCTGCGGCGTGCCGGCCTGGAGGTCGTGGTCGCCGGAGTGGAAGGCGCCGACGTGTTCGGTTCGCACGACATCGCACTCCGGTGCGACACCATCATCGACAAGTGCGACGGCGCCGATGCGATCGTCCTTCCCGGCGGGATGCCGGGGAGTCGCCGGCTGCGCGAGAACGAGTCGGTGCGCGCGTTGGTAACGCAGCACAACCAAGAGGGGAAGTTGGTGGCGGCGATTTGCGCCGCACCCACCGTGCTCGAGTCGTGCGGGATTCTCGACGGCCGCCGCGCGACCAGCCACCCCGACCACGCCGCCGAGATGAAGCGGTGCATCTACGAAACGTCCGACGTGGTGGTCGACGGCAACGTGATCACGAGCCGCGGAGCGGGCACCGCGATCGCATTCGCGGCCGAAGTGGTGCGACACCTCGTCGACGACGCCACCGCGAACGATATCCTCAAGAAAATTCAGTACCGTCCCGACTCCTAGCGGCCGCGGACTCCCTTACTTGAACATCTCTTCGACGTCGACGATCTTCGATTTTTCGCGATTGATGTTGAGCTGGTAGACCGCGATGGCGGCGTCCTCGGCCAGCACATCGGCCGGGATGCCCTCGGCGTCGTACGTCATCGGCGAGGCTTGGTTCGTGATCAAATCTCGTAGGAACGCGTCCGCGTCCTTGGTCACTACGCCAATGCGCGCGCGATCGGCGCGCAGGTAGCGCTTGATGGCCGCATTGACGTCGGCCAGCGTCACCGCGTCGAGCTTTTTGGAAAGCGTCGACAAGAAGTCGTCGGTGCCGTAGAAGCGCGAATCCATCTGATATCCCAGGCGACGACTCTGGTCCTGGGCCCACAGGTTGCTGTAGTTCTTGAGAAACGTTCGCGTGCGCTCGAATTCTTCCTGCGTCATACCATCTCGCACCAGGCGGTCGAGCTCCCACAATGCGAGCCGTAGCGCGAAGTGCCGATGCTGGTGCTGCACCGGGCGAATCCAAATCGAGAAGTACTGCTGGCTGCGCGCGTAATTCGGGCGCGGAAACGTCGAACCGCCCGCTTGGACGAAGTGCTCGAGGTAGGAATAGTCGCCGTAGTTCAAGCCGCGGACTTCGCGCATGCGAATCATCAGCCGGCCGTTGAAGGTTCGGTGCTCGCCCAGAAACGAGTTCGCGATCATGAGCGGGTAGAAGTCCGGATTCGCGCGCGTGACGTCGATGGGGAAACCGATCGAGATGGCGGTGGCGAGGCAATCCTTTTCTACCGCCAGCACCTCGAAATTCTCGATGGCCGAACGCACCGGTGGCACCAAGTCAGCAAGCGCGCGCGGAGCCGGCAGTCGTCCGAGCTCTCGCGTCATGCGCTCGAGTAGCGACGGAGAATAGCCGCCCGCCAAGCCCAGCACGACGTTGTCGCGCGTGAACACGGCGGCCCGCTGGCGCTTCACGTCGTCGAGCGTGATCGATTCGACGTTGGCGACCAGTCCCGGATTCGGAGTCCCGTACGGGTGGCCTTGGTACAGGAAGGAATACAAGGTCTGCTTGCCCAGCTCTTCGTCATCGGAGCCCCGCAGGGTCTTGGCGATGGAGTTGACCTGATTGGTCTTGATACGCTCGAAGTCTTGCGGGTCGTAACGCGGCTCCAAGATCATCTCGAGCAAGAGATCGGTGAAGCGGTCGAGGTTCTCGATGTGCGTCTCCGCGACGATGGTCGTCATCTCCTTGTCGACGTATGCGGTCACCGAGGACGCCATCGGGTAGAGCGCCTCCGTGATCTCTTCATAGGTGTGCTTCGTCGTTCCCGCCTGTGTGACCATCGACGCCGTCAACTGCGTGAGCCCGGCCTTCCCCGCCGGATCGTCGACCGCACCCGCTCGAAACTGGATCCGAAAGGTCACTAGTGGCGAGGACGGAATGGGGAGCAGCACATGGGCAATCGAGTTGCGCTGCGACCGTGCATCGCCCGACAGGATGGTCATCGCGGCGCACGCGAGCACCAACATTCCCAATAGTGTGCGGTTCACTGGGCACCTCCGATGAGCGTCACTTCGGTGCTTCGTGCCCGCGTGAGATACGCGCCCGCCACGCGCATCACGTCCTCCTTGGTAACCTCGTTGTAGCGACGGTAAGCGTCGTTGATGGTCGCGGGATCGCCGGTGAGGCCGATGAAGCGCGTGAGGTGTCCCGCGACCGAGCTCGCGGTGTCGAGCGACATCGCGAACGAATAGCGGACGTTCGACTTGGTCGCATCCAGCCGTTTCTCGTCGACGGGACTCTTGGCCGCGTCATCGACCGCCTTGAAGATACGATCGCGCACGTCGTCCACGGCGGCTCCGTCCTTCACCTTGGTGAACACGATGACCAGGCCCGGGTCGCGCCGGAAGGGGCCGTAGGCGTAGAGCTCCTCGACCTTCTGCTCCCGAATGACGAGCTCCTGATAGAGCGGACTGGTTTCCCCGAACACCAAGTCGAAGAGAATGTCGAGTGCCGCGCTGTCGCGCGTCTCGACGTCGAAGGCAGGAATCTTGAACGCGACCGCGACTTGCGGAAGGGTCGGGTTCTCCCACGCGATGCGATCGCTCTTGGGTGCGGTCTGCGCGGGTTCGACCGGAATCTTGGGCTCGTACGGCGTGACCTTCCAGGGACCGTAGTACTTCTCGATCAGCGCGTACGTGGTCTCGACGTCGATGTCGCCCACGACCAGGACGACGCAATTCGACGGCGTGTAGTAGCGCTTGAAGAACTCCAGACTGTAGGCGTACTGGTTCGGCATGTCCTCGATGTCGGCCAAAAAGCCGATGGTGGTGTGCTGGTAGGTGTGGGTAGTGAATGCCGTCTCGCGCACCTTCTCGTACAATTTGTTCTCGGGGTCGGAGTAGTTCTTGTTGTATTCGCCCAGCACCGCCTTCGACTCTTGCTTGAAGTCCGATTCCGAGTACTTGAGGTCCATGAAACGATCGGATTCCAAATCGATCACGCGCTCGATGCCGTCCTTGCCGAAGAGCGCGTGGTAGACGGTGACGTCGTCGGAGGTGTACGCATTGGCGTCGCTCCCGAGCTCGCGGAACACCGCGTTGTACGCTTCGGTGCTGAAGCGCTCGGTGCCGCGAAACATCATGTGCTCGAAAAAATGCGCAAAGCCGGACTTGCCCGGCTCGACCTCGTTGCGCGACCCGGCCCGGACGATGGTGTAGTAGGCGACGATCCCCGGGCTGTCGAACGGCACCAGCACCACCTTGAGACCGTTATCGAGTCCCCGAACGGTCATCGGGTACGGGAAAACGTCCTTCGCTCGCGCCGGGTTTTGACCCAGGAAAAGTCCGGACACCAGAATCCCTGCGGCCAACCCCATCCGCGTCCGTTTGTCCGTCAGCACTTTCCCACAGTGGACTGTCAGGTTCATTTGACACCTCTAACTTGTTTCATTTGTTGGTGTTGAATCGCTTCGGAGGCGTCATGGGCATTCCAAGCGTCAACTCGCCCTTACACGCCCTGGTTCGAAAGAGTAGGGAGCCTAGGGCCTCTTACCACCACGACTAGGGATAAATTGTTGCTGTAAAGAACATTACGATTCTTTTAGGAATTCTTTTCCTCGTTGGTACGCAGGTTGCCATTACGAGGAATCGTTCGGCCAATGCAGCGCGAAGGAAACGGTTTCGCAGCAAAGGCCCCGGCAACCAAGTCAAACTGGGAGGTAAGACCATGCGTTACACGATCCTTTCGAATCTTGGACTCATCATCAGTGTGCTGGCCGTCTTCGGAAAGAGCATCTGGGGTGTTATGGGCAACAGCACCTGGGGCAATAGCACCTGGGGCGGCCGCGGCTAGTATCCCTGCTTATATCGAATTCCGAAGGGCATTCCAAGCGGAGTTCGATCGAGCGAAGTTACGGGGAGAGAGAATCGCGTGGTCTCTGTCAGTCCGATGCCGGGGAGAGGCCATGTGAAACGAGCCCGCCCTAACCAGGCGGGCTCGGTCTTTTGTAGAATCGGGCCCGCGCACACGCGGGCCCTTTCGTTTGCGCGGGGTGCCTGATACAATGGGTTGCAATGCCCGCCCGCTCCAAGACCTCGCCCTCGCGATCCAAGAAAGAAGCGACGCCGGTTGCGAAGAAACCCGCGTCGCGTAACCCGCTCGCCGACTACCAAGAGATCGATCGCAAGATCCGGCTGAACCGGGTCGTCAACCCGGCTCCGCCCGCCCCTGCCGTCGATTCCGAAGCCCAACGACGATTCGAGACCCTGCGCGACATCGCGGTCTCGCTGGGTGGCGAAGCCGACCTCGAGGAAATCCTCATCCGGGTCGTCGACGGGATCCTCCAGGTCGCGGGATGCGAACGCGGACTCGTCTTACTCACCGCAGCCGACGGCGCCTTCGAGACCTACATCGGCCGCCAGCGGGACCACGGCGATTGGGACGAGCGCGACGCCCGCGAGATCAGCGGGACCATCGTGAGCAAGGTCGCAGCCAGCCGACAACCGTTCATCGCTTCCGACCTGCAGCAGATCGACGACTTGAGGGCGCGCGACAGCATCCACGTTTCGAAGATTCTCTCCGCCGTGTGCCTCCCGCTCATCGACGGGGACCGCTTGATCGGCGTGATCTACGCCGACAGCCGTTTCGTGACCCCGCAGTTCACCGACGCCGATCGGCGCGTGCTCGACATCGTCGCCGTGCAGGCGACGGTCGCGGTCGAGAACGCACGGCGCGCGGGGGAGCTGAAGATCCGCAGCGACCGCCTGGCCGAGCAGAACCTCGTGCTCTCTCGCAAGCTGGCGCGCGAGTTTGCGATGCAGGGGATGGTGGCGAGGAGCAGGGCGATGCTCGAAGTGTTCGAGACGGTGGAGAAGATTGCACACAGCGATGTCTCGGTATTGATTCTGGGCGAGAGCGGAACCGGCAAGGAGCTACTCGCGCGTGCCATCCACGACAAGAGCTTGCGGCGCGAGGGTCCGTTCCAGGCCGTGAACTGCGCCGGCATCCCGGTGACGCTGGCTCAGAGCATCCTGTTCGGTTATCGCAAGGGGGCCTATACCAGCGGAGACCACGAAAAACCGGGCATCTTCGAGATAGCGAACCGCGGGACGCTTTTTCTGGACGAAGTTGGAGACCTACCGGACCCCGTTCAACCCAGCTTCTTGCGCGTCCTTCAAGAAAAAGAAGTCTCGCGCATCGGCGAGGAAGAGAAGCTGCGATCCGTCGATGTGCGCATCATTTCGGCCACCAACCTCGATCTGGCACGAGCCGTCGAGGACGGAGAATTTAGGCAGGACCTGTTCTTTCGGCTGAACAAGATCGTCATCAACCTGCCGCCCCTGCGTGCGCGACCGGAAGACATCGTCCCCTTGGCCGAGTACTTTCTGGATAAGTGCGCCAAGGAGCAGAAGCAGGCGCGCGCCACCCTCTCACCCGACGCGCGTGCATTGTTGATGAACCATCGGTGGCCGGGTAACGTGCGCGAGCTCGAGAGTGCCATCGAAGGTGGAATCATCTTTCAAGACGATGACGGCCTCATCCATGCGAAGACCCTCGAGCGCTTCTTGCAAGGACGCGATCGCGATGCAGGCGTCGACGCTGTAACCCCGGGAACGCTTCGCGAGTTGATCGATCGGCGCGAAGAAGAGATCATCCGGCGCGTGATCGCGGAAAACGACAACAACCGCACCAACGCGGCGAAGGCGCTCGGCCTCTCGCGACAGCAGCTGTACCAGAAGATCCGAAAGTACCGGATCTCGTCGAGCGACGACTAGGCCCGCCGTCGCGCTAGCCGGAGTACACCGGCGACCAGAACGAGCAGCGATGTCAGCGATGCGATGATCGCCGGTCCGGCGGGGAGGTCCATCGCCACCGACGCCGCCACTCCCGTCAACGCCCCCACAAAGCCGATCGTCCAGCCGAGCGCGAGCCGTTTGCCCGGTTGCGTCGTCACGAGCAACGCCGCCACGGGCGGAATCACGAGCAGTGCGAAGACGAGCAGCACGCCCGCTATCGCCACCGACGACGTCACCACCAGCGCGAAGGCCGCATAGAACAGGAAATCCCACCACACCAGATTCACACCCTCGGCGCGCGCTCGCTCGCGATCGCGACTGATCAAGTCGAAGCGCTTTCGGTATCGAAAGAAGAACAATCCCAAGACCGCGTACAGCACCGCAATCTTGACCAACTCGTGCGGGGTCACGGTCAAGAGCGAGCCCGCGATCATGTGATGCAGGAGTTCCGCGCCCTCCGCGTGGTGCGACAACAATAGAAGCGGGACCGCGGTCGCGGCGGCGTACAGAATTCCGATGAACGCTTCGTGCGGCACGCGCTCGTCGCGCGTTCGTGCGAGCGAGATGACGAGTGCCCCCGCCAGCGTAAAGAGGAGCGAGACGAAGTAGACCGCCGCCTCGCTCCTCACGCCGAGACAAAACGCTACCGTCGCTCCCAACGCCGAGGCTTGCGCCAGCGACAAGTCGACGAAGATCACCCCGCGGCTCACCACGTGGTAACCCAAGTAGGCGTGGATGCCGGCGAGAATCAGCGCCGCGAGGATCGCGAGCTGCACGAAGTCGTAGGTCAGGAGCTGGAACATTACTGTGCCGCCGCCTTCAGCCGCTCGATCAAGACGTCGAACAGCGAGAAGTAGTCGTCCGCGCCGGGAGCACCGCCGACCGAGGGCGGGAGGTCCACGATCGCGGCGCCGGTTGCGCGCGCGATGGTCTCCGGCGTGCGCTTGGAGAAATACGGCTCCACGCCGATCACGCGGATGTTGCTCGCCTTCACCACGTCGATGACCCTCGCGGTATGCGACGGTGTCGGTTCGATGCCCGGCAGCGGCTCGACGAACTCTTCGACCACCACGCCGAACGCGCGTGAGAAATACGGCCACGAGTTGTGGTACGTGACCATTTTCAGACCCTTGAGTGCGCGCGCCGATTCGGCCCACTTTGCCTTGCGCGCGGCCAGCTCCGCGGTGAACTTCTCCAGGTTCGCGTGGTACATGCTGGAGTTGCCGGGATCGACGCTTGCCAGCGCGTCGGCGATGGTTTCGGCGACCACGGCGCCGTTGTCCGGGTCGAGCCAGTAGTGCGGATTGCCGCGCGTGTGGATGTCCCCCATGGATGCGTCGACCTTGCCGGTGGGGACTTCCAGCGGCACGATGTTCTTCGAGCAGTCGACCACGACCAGCTTGCCGTTTCGCGACCCATCGATGATGGGCGCCGCCCAGCGATCAATGTCCATCCCGAGCTTGAAGTACACATTCGCTTTCTGCACGCGAACCATGTAGCTCGGCAAGACCTCGACGAAGTGCGGGTCGGAAGTGCCGCGCGCGATGGAAGTGACTTCCACCGCGTCGCCGCCCACCATCTTCGCGATGGAGGCGAGGTCGGTGGTCGACGTTACGACGTTGACCTTGGCAGCCGCGGAGTTGGCCGCCGCGAGAGTGATGAGCAATAATACGATCGTTTTCATGTTGGTATCTCCGTGTTCAAAACGTGTGGACTTTGTGCGGACCCAGCGCCCACAAGAACTGGAGCGTCACCGAATCGTTGTCGTATGGGTAGAGGTCCGAGGTCTCGTGTCGATAGACCAGTCCGATGCGCGCGGTGTCTTCGACCGGCCAGAAATCGATAAAGCCGCCGAAGGCGGTGGTCTCCGCGTCCTGGATGGTGGCGTCTTGGGTCTGGTCGAAGAACCCGCCTCCGCTCCAGCGCTTGCGCCACTGGACTTCCGCGGACGTGAACATCCCCCAGGCATCGACGGTGGGAATCGACGTGGCGAGCGAATCCGGTTCGACCTCACGGTCGCTCGTCATGACCTCGAGCACCCACGAGAAGGCGTGGTAGCTGCTGGGCCGCCAGCGCAGCTTCCAGTCGAACGCGGCCTGTGAGGTGGAAAGCGGATCCACGGGGTCGTAGTTTCCGCCCAGGTACGACGCGCCCACTTCGGCCGACCACGTGTCCGATAGCTGGGTAAACATCGAGACACGCCCCGAGCCCATGATTTCGGGAGCGATCTCTTCTTCCTCTTCTTCACCGCCCTCTTCGTGCGCGTGTCCCTCGAAGGCACTGCCGCTGAACGCACTGGCGGAAAGTCCGAGCGCCGATTCTCCGACCGGGATCAGCGTCGTCAGCCGCGCGCCCAGCGCCTTGAGGCCCTCGTCACCCAGCATGGTTTGGTGCATGAGCGGCCGTTCCATCCAGCTCCACTGATGCGCGTGCTGCGTGTTGATCTTCCCGAAGTCGAGCAGGTACTGCCCGACGCTGAACTGCAGAGCGGCGGGGAGGCCGCGTAGCACTGTCAGCACCGCCTCTTCGACGTCGATATCCGGGCCGGTTCCGTGAATTCCGACGAAGATGTCGGCCCGCATATATGGATTCAAATAGGCGTTGAAGTCGAACTCGAGCTCTTCGAAATCGAACGAGAGCTGTTGTAGGCCGGTCGAATCGGCGGTCTCGCCGGAACGTCCGACGAATCGTACGTCGCCGACCACGCTGATATCCGGATTCGAGAGCGTCTGTGCGCGCGCGACGCTGGTGGCAACGACGATCGCAAGCCCCGCGGCGCAAGCCGCGCGGGCGCGTCCCATGGACTGCATAAAACTCCTCCTCGCGTACGGAGTTCGTGTGAATCTGTGTTAACGAGAAAAGAAACTAGGACGCGAGGAACGCGGGGGGCGCGCGCGACAGGTCGACTGCGACGCGGGGAGAAGGAATGGCGTGATCGCGGTCGGCGATGGAGAGGTGGCAGATCGGGGCCGCTTCGGCAGCCACGACCGCGGGGGCCGGCTGCGCCGCGACGGGCGAGCCCAGTTGGCATACCACGCAGGTGGCGTGTAGTTGAGCCGCCTGCGCGCCATCGTGACCGTGGGAGGCATGGGCGACGAACGCGACGACGAGTGCCGCCGCGACGAAGAATGCAACCACACGACTGGTGCGGAGGTTGGATTTCACGCTTCGAGCATGCTCGCGGCGGCGCCCGTTGTCAAGCCGTCCTACGAAGTCTGCTTCTTGGCTTCTACTTCGATCTCGATCTTGATCTTGTCGCCGACGACCACGCCGCCGGAATCGAGCGTCTTGTTCCACGAGATGCCGAAGTCTTGACGGTTGAGCTCGGCCGATGCCGTAATGCCCACGAGCGACGCGTCACCCGCGCTAACGGGACCCGTCAGCGTGAACGGAAGCTCGATCTCTTTGGTTACGCCGTGCATGGTGAGGTCGCCGGTCGCAACCCACTGATCGCCCTTCTTCGCGACCTTCTTGCTCTTGAAGGTGATGGTCGGATACTTCTCGACGTCGAAGAAATCGGCGCTCTTCAGGTGGCCGTCGCGCTTCGCGTTCTTGGTCGAAACGCTGGTCGCGTCGATCGTCACCTCCACCGAGGAATTCTCGATCTTCGCGGCGTCGAGCTTGATGGAGCCGGAAAACGTGTCGAAGAAGCCCTTCACATCGGACACCATCATGTGCCGCGCCTTGAAGGCGAGCGACGAGTGGACGGGGTCGATGGTGTAGGCGTCCTGGGCGTGCGCTGCGGGAGCAAGAGAGAGGGCAACCAGCGCCAGCGCGCAGGCCCAACGTCGAATCATCATGGTGGGTAACCTCCGAGAGAGTTGCTGATGTCGGGAGAAATCAAGAACCAACTTACTTCCGATCCGTCTCCTCGTCAAGCTGTCGTCGGCGGCGCCGGGGCGGACGCGCGTCGGCGCTCATCGTCATCGCGCCTTTCAACACCGGAAGGAACTTGTGGTTCGCTCTGGGAAACGCGTACTGCGCCGTTTCCTCCAGCAGAATCCAGCGGTGGTCGACGGGCCCGCGCAACCGCACGCGCCCCGTCTTGTGCGCGCAGCGAAACACGTCGATCTCCACTTTCAAGTGCGTGTAGGCATGGCGCACGCGCGTCACGCGCTCGACCACGTCGACCTCGAGCCCGGTCTCTTCACGAATCTCGCGCCGGCACGCCGACTCGGGCGATTCTCCGTCGCGAATCTTCCCGCCCGGAAACTCCCACAGCCCGCCCAGCATGGCCGATTCCGCGCGCCGCGTGATGAGCACGCGCCCCCGCCGCGACACCACGCCGATCGCGATGCGCGCCGTGGGAACAGGACGACGCGGCGATCGCTTCGGATACTCCGCGGTGGCCGATTCCGCGCGCGCCACGCACGCGCACGACCACGGGCAAGCATCGCAATCCGGTTGCCGCGGCCTGCACACCAGCGCGCCCAACTCCATGAGGGCCTGATTCGACATCCCTGGAGCCTGATGATCGAGCAGCCGGTCGGCGAGATGCTGGATCGCACGTGCTCCCGCGGGCCGGTCGACCTCGTGGTCGACTCCGAACGCGCGCGCCAGTACGCGCTTCACGTTTCCGTCGACCACCGCCAGCGGTTTCGAGAATGCGATCGACATCACGGCGGCGCGCATGTACGCGCCCACGCCGGGGAGCGCACCGAATCGATCGGGGTCGTCGGGCACGAGCCCGTCGGTCGCGACCAGCGCGCGCGCGGCGGCGTGCAGATTTCGCGCTCGCGCGTAATATCCCAATCCTTCCCAGAGTTTCAAAACGTCGTCGAGAGGGGCCGCCGCCAGCGAGGCGAGGTCGGGAAAACGCGCCAGAAAGCGCTCGTAGTACGGGACCACCGTGCGAACCTGGGTCTGCTGGAGCATGACCTCCGAGACCCAAATGCGATACGGGTCGCGCGTCTCGCGCCAGGGAAGTTCGCGACGCTCGACCGCGTACCAATCGAGGAGATCCCGCGTCATGCGGCCGACGCGGTGTGGAGGTAGCGTCTTCATAGGCGTGCTTACGAGCGGAAGATGGTGGACTCGCGCTTGAACCACCACACCGAGCCGTACAAACTCAGCAATGCCAGTGCCGTCAGGGACGCGTAAACGATCACCAAGTGGGAAGTCTGCATGGTGCCGGCGATGATCTCCTTGGTGGCGAGCGAAACGTTGAGAATCGGAATCATGGCCGTCGCCGCGCTCATCTTGATTCCCGGCACCAAGCCGATCGCCGCCGGCACGATGACCGCGATGTTGAGGGGAGAGATCATGCTCTGCGCTTCCTTGAAGGAACGCGCGGTCAGCGAGACCGAGAGCAGCACGCCGGCGAAAAAGATGGTGAGCGGCAAGAGCAGGCTCAACACCAGCAGGATGGTGTCCCACCCGAGCATCTTCACGATGATGTCCATGAACTGTTGCGGGATCTCGTTGGTCTGCTTGATGGCGACGAACAAACCGAATATCGACACCGCGGCCGACACCAGACCCGACAGGACCACCACGCCGAACTTCCCCAGCAGGATGTGGAAGCGGTTCACGGGTGCGGTGAGCAGCGTCTCCATGGTGCCGCGCTCCTTTTCGCCCGCGCCCAGGTCGATGGCGGGATACATGGCTCCCATGAAACAAAAGATGATGAAGATGTACGGCAGCATCCCGCCCACCGCTTTGCCGACTCGTTCCTCCAGGCTGGCCACGTTCCGCGAGCGCAGATCGACGGCATCGACGATGGTCGAATCGAGCTCGAGGCGAGCGAAGCGCTGCGCGAGCAGCGTGCCCTCGTAGTCCTCCAGCGGTTTGGTCAGGCGATCCTGGACAATGGCGCGGTCGTCGGTCGATTTGTAATAGAAGTCGACCCGGCCGGATCGCATGCCCGCGATCTGTTGGTCGAAGTCTTCCGCAAACACGAAGGCGCCGTCCAGGCTGTCGGATCGAATCAACGCCGCGACGCTGTCGGCCGACACACCGCCCACCATGGTGACATCCTCGCGCGCGCGTAACGCCGCCACGAAGTCGCTCGCGTTGCCGTGGTCGATGCACGCGACCCGCAGCTTCTTCGCGCGCTCCTTGTCCGCTTGCGACTTCTCCACCGACATCAACACCCGAAACAGGATGGGAAACAGGAGCAGCGGGATCACGATCATGAACACGACCGTGCGCCGGTCGCGCAGCGAGTCGAGCAGCTCTTTCTTGAAGACGGTGGCGATGGTTTTCATCAGCCCGCCGCCTCGATGCGGCGAATGAATTCGTCTTCGAAGGACGGAGCCTGCATCTCGCGCTTGAACGCGTCGTAGGTGCCGTCGTAGAGGATGCGCCCGCGATGGATGAGCGCCAGGTCGTCGCACAGCTGGTCGACCTCGCCCATGCGGTGGGTGGAAAAGAGCACGGTCTTGCCGCGGTCGCGGGCGCGTCGGATCAAATCCACGATGCCGCGCGAGGCGATCACGTCCAAGCCGGCGGTGGCTTCGTCGAGCACCAGCACTTCGGGGTCGTGGATCATGGTGCGCGCGATGGAAACCTTCTGCTTCATACCGGTCGAAAGTTTCCCGATGCGGCGGTCGGCGTAGGAGTTCATGTCGAGCGCGGCGAACACCTCGTCGCGGCGGCGTTCATAGTCGGCGCGCGGGACGTCGTGCAAGTCGGCGTAGTAGCGCACCAATTCGTTGGGGGTGAGGCGGTCGTAGAGCTGAGTGGAACCGGTGAGAAACCCGAGTGAGGCGCGCACGCGCTCGGGTTCGCGCACGGTGTCGAAGCCCTGCACCACCACGGTACCCGAGGTGGGGCGCAGCGTGGTTGCGATCATGCGCAACGCCGTGGTCTTGCCGGCGCCGTTGGGTCCCAGGAGTCCGAACACGCGGCCGGGCTTGCACACAAAGCTCACGTTCGAGACCGCGTCGACGGAGTTTCCTTGGAAACCCGAACCCATCTCGCGCTTCTGCTGACGTGAGAGCTTGAAGGTCTTGGTGACGCTTCGAACCTCGATCATGGCGGCAGAGAATAGCAGCGGGGCTGCTGCGCGGCAAGCACGAGACTACTTTAGGAGAACCATTCTTCGCGTCTCGGTTTGCGGGCCGGACTGCATGCGGTAGAAGTACACGCCGGACGCGACCGGACGACCGGCGTCGTCGCGGCCGTCCCACTCGATTTCGTGGAGGCCGGCGGGGAGCACGCGCTCGAGCACGGCGCGCACGCGGCGGCCCGCCACGTCGAACACGGACAGACCCACGCGCCCGCCCCGCGTCAGCTCGAAAGGGATGCGCGTCGAAGGGTTGAAAGGATTGGGGAAGTTCTGCGCGAGCTTGAACGCGGCGTCAGCCGCGTCCTCGCTCGCAAGCAGCGGCGTCACGCTGAATGCAAACAGTCCGTTTTCGATATCACACACGAGGATGTTCCCACTCGGGAGATAGACGTAGGCGCCGATGGCACCGATGAATCCCTCACCGGTGCGCTGGTTGGTGTCGTACTGGCCCGCGACCACTGGGTTGGTGGGATCGGCGAGATCGTACACGCGAAAGCCCGACGAGTAGTACGCGACATACGCGAGGTTGCCGATCACGTAGATGTTGTGCACGGTCGCGGAGGCGTCGCCGATCTGGCCCACGCGCATCGGCACCGCGGGGTCGGCGATGTCCCAAATGGAGATGTCGGCGTTGGAGCCAATCGACAGCTCGTCGCACAAGTAAAGGTAGCGGTGGTCCGCGGTGACGTCGCCACTGTGGTGATACACGATCGACACGTCGCGGATGACGCCGAGGGTGTCGGGGTCCAGAGGATCCGTGACATCCCAGATGACGGTCGCCCCCGCGTACCCGGCGAAGTCGTACAAACGGTGCGTCCCTTTCGGCATAGAATCGTGTCCGATGTTTGCGCCTCCGCCGGTATGGACTTGATACGTCAGCGGCGGTGAATCAGGCGTCGTATTGAGATCGTAAATGCGAAGGCCCGGTTGCTCCGCGAACAGGATTCCTGCCGACGAAATCTGTAATGTATGCGCCGAGCCGAAGCCGTTGGGAAACACGATTGGATTGGCGAGATCGGTCAGGTCCACGACGCGGCTGTCGTTACCGCTAAAATTCCCGTCACACGTGTAGAGGTAATGATCCCACGTCTTCACGTCGAAGCCGGGGATGCCCCCGATCTGCGATGTGATGCGCATGTCGGCCGGGTCGGTGACGTCCACGATGTACACCTTGTCGTGAAGGTCGCCGACGATGGCGTACTCGCGAAGCGTCGTCTGGTCGACGTACCCCACCACATTGACCAGGAACACGCTGTTGGGGAGGTTGGCGCGGCCCACCAGCTGGATATCGACCGCCGTACGCGCGGGTGTCGGCACCCACGCGACGAGGGCGCAGAAGAGAAACGCGGTGTAGCGCATGGCGTGAAAGGCGCGCGTCTTCATCGATGCGACTCTACCGCACGACGCGTTACTTGAGCAAGACCAGCCGTGCGGTGTCCGTCCCGCCGTCGGCCGACAAACGAACGAAATAGACGCCCGAAGCGACGCGGCCGCCGCCCGCATCGACCCCGTCCCAGCCGATCTCGTGCCGGCCCTCCGGTGTGCGGCCGCGCGCGACGACGCGCACCAGGCTTCCCTTGGTGTCGTAAATCGCGAGCGTGATGTCGGTGGTACGCTCGATCTCATACGCAATCGTGGTCGACGGGTTGAAGGGGTTGGGATAGTTGCCGAGCAGTCGCGCAGAGCCCGGCCGCGACGGCGGGTCGCCGACGCCGGTCGGCGTCCCCGCGAAGTCTTCGACCGAGAACAAGAAGAGGCCGTTGTCGCTGTCGGACGCGTAAATGATCCCGCCCGGCCCCCATGGGTACACGCCGTAGCAACCCTCGTAGCCATCGCCGGTGCGCAACGGAGCGGTGTCGTAGGTGTCGAGCACCAGCGGTGCGGTCGGGTTCGAAACATCGTAGACGCGAAACCCCGCCGAGTAGTGCGACACGAACGCAAAGTTGCCGATGATATAAAGGTTGTGAATGGTCGACGTGAAGTCGATCAACCCGTTGGTCATCCGGAGCGGCGTCAGCGGGTCGCCGATGAACCACACCGAGCAATCCTGCTCGGCGCCGAGCGCCAGCTCGTCGCACAGATACAAGTAGTTGCCGTCCTCGGTGGCGTCACCGCTGTGGTTGTAATGGATGGTGGGATCCGTGATCGATCCCAGCAGCACGCGGCTGTTGATGTTCGTGATGTCCCACAGGAAGGTCCCGCTGGTTCCGTGGAAGTCGTACAGGCGATTGCGTTCCACGTCGACGGTGGAGTCGTGACCCCCGGTGGTTCCGTCCCACCAGAGGTGCGCGGTGGGGGTAGGGTCGGCGTTCAAATCGTAGCAGCGCAGGCCCGGAATCTCGGCGAAGAGGTAGCCGGCGGGATGGACCGAAAACGCGTGCGCGTTGGTGAATGCGGCCGAGATGATGGGCAGGTCCATGTTCGTGATGTCGATGGCGCGGCTCGACGACCCCGCGTGTCCAAACCCACCTTCGCAGCAGTAGATGTAGTTGCCCCACACCTTGACGTCGAACCCGAACACGCCGGTGCCGGTGATGACCTTGCGGACGAAGGGATTGGTCGGATCGGTGACGTCGATGATCACCGGCCCGCTGTCCCAATCGCCGATGACGGCATAGGCGCGCCCGTCGCGCTCGAATCCCCAAATCTGGCAGAACTGATCGCTCCCGACCGGCTTGATCTGTCCGACCAGCGTGATGTCGCCGCGGGCGCCCAGCGACGGCGACCCATGCGACACGAGCAACGCGAGTGTCACCGCGCCGATTCCCCAACGCCCACGACTCATTGAATTCAAAATATGCATGAGAGTTTCCTATTCTGTTCCCGAGGCTTCGACCTTCGCTTCGACTCGACGCACAAGGTCGTTGGACATCGCGCGCAGCGCGTCGCATTGAAAGTACGGCTTGCCGTCCTTCTTCGCGGTCACCGTCAACGAGGCCTGCGGGGGAGGGTCTGCAAACTTGGCCGAAGTGTCGTACAACCATGCGCACGCCGTGCCGTCCCATGCCCACGTTTTCGCCACCTCGCCGGCGGGATCCCAGAAATACACCACGCGCGGATCGGGCGCTTGCCCCGCGAGCACGGCGGCCTGAAGCGGCGACTCCGCGCCGGTCAGGATGATATACGCGCGCAGGCGCTTGCTCGGGTTCTCCCGCACGATGGAGGCGATGGAATCGACCACGCCCAGCGACGAGCGCACGTCGCTGGGTACGGCTGCCACGATGCGCACCGTCCCTTGCGCGAGGTTCAGGAAGGCGGCGACGTGCACGTATCGGTCTACGCGACGGACGGAGGTGTTTGACTTATCTTGCGGTTGCGGGGCGGCACTCGATCCCCACAACGCCGTTGCTGCGGCGACGGCGACGACGAAAAGCGAGCGCGAGCGATCAATAGGGCTCATACGACGGGGGGCACAACGAACGACCGGTTACTTCGGGGCGGATCAAAATACGCGCCGAATTATACCATTCCGAAGCACACGGCCGAAAGGGGCTCGATTATGAAACGTGGGTGCTCCGGCGCTACTACCACGCCACTCGGGTCGCGGTTCCGCAACCGGGACCCAAGAGGAGTGCGTTCAAGAGCAGTCTTTCCGCCCCGTGGAAGTAACCGCGAAAATTGGGCGTCGACACGAACACGATCACTTGGCCGCTTCCCACCGCGTTTCGAGAGGCATAGACGCTCTCCGCCCAACGCGCGCGCGCTTCCTCCCACAACAATCCGGAAAGCCGCAAGCGATCGGCCGGCGCCAGGCGCGCCGGGACCTGCATCGACTTGGTGACGAAGGTGCGGTTGGTATTGAGGAGCGCGGGAATGGTCGCCGCGCAACCGTACGAGAGCCAGTGCTCGGGGTCGAGGTCGACCGCTACAATCGCGCCGCGGGGTGCCAGCTTGCGCGCGATTTCATCATCTCGCTTGCGCGCCTCGAGATCGTCGTCGGGCTTTTTTTCTTCGCTCTCCTTGCTATCCTTCTCGGCTTTCTCCGATTTTTTCTTGGGAGCCGGGCCGCCCCACAACGCGAGACTGTCGACCACCGGTGAGAAGGCGCTCTTCGACAGAGTCAACGAAGCGGTGTAATCCGGCAAATCCTTCAGGACTTGATCGCGCAATCGTACCGACGCGACCGCCACCGACGTGTCGGCCAAGAGCGCGGCGCCGGCCCCGTCCGCGACCAACGTTCCGCCCGCCTCCACCCAGGTCTTCAATCCATCGAGCCCCGACTTGCGCAGCAGACCCTTGTACGCATCCACACCCGCGGAGAAATCCGGCAGCACGATCACATTGTATTTCGAGAGGTCGGTGTCGGCCACGCGCGCGACATCGATCACCGACGCGCGCAGGCGGAGTCGGCTGTCGATCAGATGCCACGTGGCGCCGAAGCTGGTGGTGCTGGTCCCGGTGCCGGCGATCAGCGCGATGCGCGGTGCCACCAACAACGCGAACTCGTTGCCGCCCAGGTCCGCGTATTGACCCGACCCAAGACCGCCGTCCACGCCCACCACGTCGACGCCGGACGCCTCGGCCAGCGCGCGCATCTTGGCCGCGTCCAAACCCGGATTGCCGGCGCGTCGCACCAGGAAGCTGCCGCGCGGCATGGTCCGATCCCCGGCGCGAATTGGTTTTTGTGCGCACCACACCTTGACATCGTTCTCGAACAGACGCACCAACAGCTCGAGCGCGCGGTCGTCGCTGCCGTCGAACGCGAAGCCCACCTTGGGAGCGTCGTTGGTGAGCGAGCCGGGGCGGGCCGCAATTTGGTACGGCTCGCTGTCGAAGCGGGGTGCCCCGTCCACCACGTAGCTCTCGAGGGCATAGGCGAGCGGGAGCGACCACCCGGTGGTGTCGTACAAGCGCGAATCGTCGCGCGCGAGGATGTCTTTCTTCTCGGTCTTCAGGAACGACGTCGGAATCCGAATATCGAATTCGAGAATCGCTTCGATGAGCTGCTTCATCGGCTGGTTGGTGCGAACCACCGCACTCCCGGCGGGAAGCTCGACGTCGCGCGCTTCGGTGCCGTTCCACGAATGCGCCCGCGACAGTTTAGCGGCCTTGGTGGTGCGCTCGACTTCGATGTGTTGGTGCTGGAGCTTCTCGACGAATCGGTCCAGACGGGTTCGATTCGACCCCGCCGAAAACACGAACGTGCGCGCCTTGGAGCGCAGGTTGTCGACTTTCTGGCGGTGGTAATCTTGAAGAAGCTCCGCGCGGCCGTCGGCCACCGCGGTGAGATTCGCCATCGAGCCCACGAACTGGTGGTGCACCGTCTCGCGGTACGTCATCACGGTACCGTCGGGGCGCTTGATCTGCGAGCCGTCGACGCCGGCCTGCTCGAACAGAAATCCGACCGCTCCCAGATAGATGGCCCACGAGCTCCCATAGCCGGGATACAGCTCTTCGTTCCACTCGCGCGTGTAGTAACTCCATCCGAAGCGATCGAATTGGGCCGCGTGCACCTGCGCGACGCGATCCCACCATTTGTAGATGTAGCCCACCATGTGCGGGTTGAACGGCTCGCGCGGCGGTGAGAACAGATAGGTGTCGAGCGGCCCCATCTCGTGACAATCGAGGAGATAGTGGGGCATCCACTCGAGGATGGCGGCGGTTCGCCCGCGCGTCTCCGGGTGAACGAGCGCGAACCAATCGCGATTCAGATCGAAGAGATAGTGGTTGGTGCGACCGTACGGCCACAGTCCGGTGTGGTTCATGCTCTGCACGTCGTGGCTCGCAATGGCCCCGTTCCATTGCGTAAGCTGGGTCAGCCAACGCGTGCGGCCGTCGGGATTCTCGGCCGGGTCGATGACGACCACGCAGTTCTCGAGGATTTTCTGGGTCGTCGCGTCGGTGCCGGCCACCATCTGATAGGCGAGCTCGAGCGCGGCATCGCAGCTCGAGAGCTCGTCGCCGTGGATGCCGTACGCCATCCACGCCACCGCCGGCGTACGCGCGATCACGTCGCTCGCCTTGGCATCGCCCAGCGTGCGCGGGTCGGCGAGCCGACCACAATCGGCCTTGATGTCGGACAGACGCGGCGCGTTCGCTTCCGAAGCCACCACCAGGTAAACCAGCTTGCGCCCTTCGTACGACTCGGCGTAGGTGTGCAGCTCCACGGTGGGGAATTGGTCGAGATACTCGAAGTAGCGCACGATGTCGGCGTGCGGCGCTGGAACCGAGCCGATCCGGTAGCCCAAAAAGTCCGACGGCGATCGCACGTCGTCGCGATAGGTTCCGTCGGGCCAGAACGGTCCGTCGTAGCCGCCGGTCCCGGGTGCGACTTCGGTGCGCATTTTCTGTAGATCGACCGGGCCGGCGAGGGCCGGCGCGGCCACGAGGAGCAACAACGCGAAAGGCCAGAAGGCTGGGCGCATTGCAGACACTCTCTTTGGCTTGAACGCCTAAGTCACTAGAACCCGTTGTCGTTGAACGACTTGCCGCCTATCGGCGGCAGCCATGGGTCGCGAGAGAAGGCGGAAGAATAGCGAACCCCGCGCGTCGCTGTCAAACCGGCTCGAAACGCGTAAACTTCCCGCCACGACTTCTCGTCTCATCTACAAGAGAACTTGTGACCTCCCCCTTGAGCCGGGCTCCTACGAGCCGGAGAAGAAGATGAAGCACACCATCATGACGATGTCGGTTGCGGCCCTGCTGGCGTTGACGTTGGCGGTTCCGGCCGCGGGTGGCAAGTCGGAGCGCAAGGGCAAGTCCGAGCGCGAAGAGACCCAATATGAATTCGACACCGGCAAGAATCCTCGCCTGTCGCTTTCCAACTTGAACGGCGGCGCGCGCATCACGGGATGGGATCGCAACGCGATCGAAGTGACCGCCACCAAGATAACGTCGGGCCCGCGCGAGCACCTGGACGACGTGAAGGTCAAGTGCGACATGGGAAGCGATCACTTGCAGATCGAAGTCGACTACGACGACCTGTTCGAGCGGGACGACGACTGGGACGGCGACGGCGTTACCGTCGAGTTCGACATTCGCGTTCCGCGCGGCATCGAGATCGACGCCGTCGAATTGGTCAACGGAAGCCTGGAGATCACCGATGTCACCGGCGACGTCGAAGCGTCGTCGGTCAACGGCGGAGTAACGGGGAAGCAGTTGGGTGGCGTGGTGCGCCTCTCGACCGTCAACGGCGACGTTTCGCTCTCGAATGTCATCGGCGACGACACCATCCGGCTTTCCTCGGTCAACGGATCGGTGACGCTTACCCTCCCCAATAAGATCAACGCCAAGATATCGGCCAGCACCGTCCACGGTGACGTGCACGGCGACCTCGGCCACGGTGTCACCCACGCGGGCAGCTCGATGGACGCCGTGATCGGCACCGGAGGGCGCCGCATCGAGCTCGGTACCGTCAACGGCGACATCAAGATTCGCCGCGCCGGGGGAAGCGACGCGAGCGACAAAAAAGACCGCGACTCGGACGATGATTCGGATTGAATGCACGACGAGTCGTCGCAGCTGGTCGAGCGGTTGCGCGCGGGAGAGGCCGCCGCGTTCCGAGAGATGGTCGAGCAATATCAGCGCGACGTGTACGGGCTCGCATACGACCTGTGCGGAAACCACCACGACGCGGAGGACCTGTCGCAGGAAGTGTTCATCAAGGCGTTTCGCGCGATCGGAAGCTTTCGCGCCGACGCGAAACTGGGAAGCTGGTTGTATCGCATCACCATGAACGCGCACATCGATAACAAGCGCCGCAAGCCGGTCCAGCTGGTCAGCATCGACGTGGATGATAACGACGACCGCACGGCCGGCGAACGAACCATCGACCTGGCGGCGATCGACCCGCGGCCCGACCATACGGCGGGTGCTGCGCGATTCCAGGCCGACGTCGCGCGCGCTCTCGACGCGCTCTCCACCCAGGAACGCTCGGTGTTCGTGCTGCGCCACTACCACGACATGAAGATCGGGGAGATTTCAACTTCGCTTTCCATCGCGGAAGGCACCGTGAAGAGCTTGCTGTTCCGCTCCATGCGCAAACTCCGCAGCCGGCTCTCGCACTATCGCGACCAAGCGGGTGACCTGGCATGACGACCTGCGAACGCTATCAAGCCTGGATGATGGAAGCGATCTATCGCGAGTTGGACGAGGCGCGGCGCGCGGAGTTCGATGCTCACGCGCGGGATTGCGCGGATTGCACGGCACTGTTCTCCGAGCTGCAGGCGACGGCGGATTTGATGAACCGGCGTCGCCGGCCCGATCCGGGCCCGGACTTTTGGGAAGGTTACTGGCGGCGTTTGGAGCAGCGGGTCGCTCGCGAAGACTCTGTCGTCGTCGATGCGTCCCGGTTCGCGAGACGGCGGTCGCTCGGGTCGTGGGGATACCGGGTGGCCGCCGTCGTCGCTGTTCTGGTCGCGGGGGTGTGGATCGGCCGTACCGTGCTGGCACCTTCGCCGACCTCGGACGCGCCCCAAGTGGCGGTGGAAACCGCGCGCGGCGATTCGACCGTTCGCGCACCGCTCGACACCGGGCGCGATCGGGTCGAACCGCGCGCGGATTCGAACGACGAAGCAATCGCGCAGCGCGAGCAAACACCGGCGCCGATCGATGCCGCTCCCAGCGAACAGGACAACGCGACGACGCCCGAACCGACGCCGGATTCCAAGCTCGTGCTGGCGTCCAGCGAGGCCGACGCGCAGCGCTACATCGAGCGCTCGCAGCTTCTCTTGCTCGCGGTGTTGAACGGAGAGGCCGAGGGCGGCGACTTGGGCGCGCAAAAGGAGCGCGCCGGCGAGCTGGTGCGCGCGGCATCGACGGTACGCGAAGGATCGAGCGACCGCCGCGTGCAGGAGCTGGTGGCGCAACTCGAGCTCATCTTGAGAGAGATCGCGCACCTCGAAGCGGGGTCGGACGTCGACGGGATCGAAATGATTCGCACGCGAGTCGACCGCGAAGGCGTGCTCTTGCGCATCAATCTCGAGCAAATGCGCGCGGCCGAAACCGCGCCCGACGGTCCCATCGACTGACCGCCGCCGAAGGTACCAAGGAGAAATCAATGCAGCAGCAGATCCGTCGCCTGGCCTGTCGTGTACTCCCGGTTTTCTTGCTCGCCGTGGTGGCGATCGAACCGGCGCGCGCGGGGGACAAGGAAAAGGCGAAACAGGACGCCGCCTATCAGCAGATTCAAGAGCTGCTCGACGGCGAGAATTACAAGCAGGCGTTGGCGGCGGCCGAGCAATTCTTGAAGAAATATCCCGATGGCAAGCAGGCGGAAGCGGCGAGCTTCTGGAAGTGCTATGCGTTCCAGCGCACCACCAAGGATTACGGCGACTCGTTCGAGTGTTATCAGCAGTTCTTGAAAGTGTATCCGGACGGCAAGTGGTCCGGCGACGCAGCCAACGAATACGCCAAGCTGGCCAAACGACTCTCGAAGGCGGGCGATCCGCGCGGCAAGGCGGCGCTGGAGTCGCTGCGCGATGTCGACCCGACAAGCGCGGAAGACGACGCCGACTTCAAGCTGGCGGTGCTGTACGCGCTCCTCGAGAGCGGCGACGACGAGCTCGCGATGCAGTCCATCCAGGAGCTCTTGAAGAGCCCCGATGCCGACGTGCGCCGGCGCGCCGTCTACGTGCTGACCGACATTCAAGACGCCGCCGCGTTGGACCTCTTGATCGGTGTGGCCAAGAGCGACCCTGACCCCGACGTGCGCCGGCACGCGATTTACGCCCTCTCCGAGTACGGCGACGAGACCAAAGTAATCGATACCATGGTCGCCATCATGAAGTCGGAGGGGGATATCGACATCCGGCGCCACGTGCTGTACGCCATCGCGGAAGTCGATCGCCCCGACGTCACCCAGATTCTGGCGGACGTCGCCATGAAAGACCCCGACCTCGAGTTGCGCACCGCCGCTACCTACGCGCTGGCGGAAGTGGAGTCGGCCACCGCGTCCAAAGCCCTGGAGAAGATCGCGATGGAAGCATCTTCTTTCGAAATCAAACGCGCGGCGTTTTACGCCCTGATCGAGCGCGACGACACCGACGTCATTCCGATGCTGAAGAAGTTCGCGTTGAGCAAGGAAAAGTCGGGCGAGGCGAAGGAGCTGCGTCGAGCCGCAGTTTATGCGTTGGCGGAAGTGGACGACCCGTCGGTGGTCAGTATTCTAAACGAGATCGTGAAGACTTCAGACGACCCCGAGGTGAAACAAGCCGCGTTCTACGCCTTGGCCGAACACGGTGGCCCCGCCGCCATCGACGCGCTCAAAGCGGCGGCACTCGACACCACGGACCAAGACTTGGCCTTGGCCGCGGTGTACGGCCTGCACGATCTGCTCGACGGCAGCGACAGCGCTTTCTTCATGGAAGTCTATCGGAAGTCGCCCTTCGAAGAGGTGCGCAGGGGTGCGATGCACTGCATGGTCGACAGCGGAGGCGAGGCGTCCGCGCCGGTACTGGGCGCGATGCTCGAGACAGAGACGGACAACGAGCAGCGACGTCTCATCGTGTGGGCGCTGTCCGATATCCACACCGACGAGTCGGTGGCGATCCTCGCCAAAGTAGCGAAGTCCGATCCCACTCGCGAGACACGCCGCATCGCCGTGCAGGCATTGGGGGCGATGGGAACGCCGGCGGCGAAGAAGGCGCTTCGAGATCTATTGGACGATTAGCAAGACGAGACCCCATCGTCCGAACGCAGACGGCCCGCACCGAGCAATCGATGCGGGCCGTCTGCTTTCGACGATTCAGCCCTCGCTCACCGCACGAGGACCATCTTCTTCGGCGCGACGCTCGGTGCGCCTTCGAGTCGGTAGAAGTAAACGCCGCTTCCGACGGCTCTTCCATCCGCGTCACGACCATTCCACTCGACTCGATGTGTCCCGGCGTCGCGAACACCCTGGTCGAGTCGGGCAACGAGTCGACCCGTCGCGTCATAGATTCCCAGCACCGCGCTCGATTGCTCGCTCAGCGTGTACTCGATGGTCGTGGCGGGCTTGAACGGGTTCGGAAAGTTCTGGCCGAGCGTCGCCGCGAGCGCAGGGACGGTTACCGTAGCGACAGCCGAGCGAATGTCGTCGCCATTTTGGGTGTGAATCAGGAGCTCGTAGTAATACGTCCGCCCGTGCTCGACGTTCGCGTCGACATGTGAACGGGTTGCAGAGTCAAACGGACCTTCCGCAATCACGATCGGCTGCGGTCGCGCACCGTCGCGGCGATAGAGTGCGAAGCTTTCCAGCGCTTCGTCGCTCCACACGTCCCAGTTGACTTCGACTGCTCCATTTCGGTTGATTGCTTCGAAGCTCGTGATGAGGACGGGGAGTGGCCCTTCCATGAATTTCGCCAGGAAGATATCGCTGCCTCCCGCGCTCGTCAGGGGTCCGCCCCCGAAATCTGCGCTCCCGCTCAAAGCTCCGGTGAGTAGGATATTGCCTGAGCCGTAGGCCGCAAGCGACGTGCTGTACTGCTGATCAGCATCTCCATAGCGACGGCTCCACAGGTGGTTGCCGGCGGGGTCGAATTCGGCGACAAAGATGTCCGGATCGCCCGCGCTGATCAGGGGACCACCGCCCAAATCCAATGTGCCGTTCAACGCCCCTGCGATGACGATGTGATCCAGACCGGCGGTCGCGATCGAACCGCCGCCCTGGAATTCGGCGTCTCCAAAACGCCGGCTCCACAAGTGCGCTCCGTTGGCATCGAACTTCGCCAAGAACATGTCGGATTCGCCCGCACTCGTCAGGGGGCCACCTCCGAAATCCACCTCGCCAAAGAAAAAGCCGACGAGGACAATGTTACCCGTTCCATCCGCCGCTACCGTAGCGTAGGCCCGGTTGTAGTAGTCACCGAAGTCGTGGTACCAGAGAAAGCTGCTGCCGCTGGCGTCAAGCCTCGCGACCCTGCAGCGAAAGAAGCCCAAGGTCTCGGAAAAACCCGTCACGACGATGTTGTCCGAGCCATCCACAACGGCCGTCCCGTTTGCGTCGTCACCGCAATCGACGTACGTGAGCCATAGCTCATTGCCGCTGGGGTCGAGCTTCGCGACGAAGCTGCACGGGGGAGTCTCGATCAGCGGACGGTCGCCTCCCCATCTTCCCGCAACCACGACGTTGTCCGAACCATCCGTCGCGACCGAACCGACGTATTGCACCTCCGAATCGCCGAGGCTCGTGCTCCAAAGGGGGGCTCCGATCGCATCGAACTTTGCGACGAAGATGTCGCTGGTGCCCGCACTGGTGAGGGGGCCACTCCCCAAATCCACGGTGCCGGAGAAATTGCCGGCGATGATCACGCTGCCGGACCCGTCCACGGCGAGCAAAGCCGCCGCATCGCCCAAACCAAAACCGTCGTCGCCGAAGCTCTTGCTCCAGGCGTGGGTGCCGGCGGCGTCGAACTTCGCCATAAAAATGTCGGGGCGGAACATGCTCACGCTCGTCAGGGGACCACCGCCGAAGTCCACGGTGCCGACGAAGGGGCCCGTAAGGAGAACGTTACCCGAGCCATCCGCCGCGATCGAATTACCGAGTTGGAAGTTGGCGTCTCCGAAGCGCTTGCTCCATTGATGGACGGGAGCGGCCTGAAGAAGGGAATACGTGAGAAGAGTGCCGATCGCCGGCAACAACCACTGTGCGCGCGTGCGCATGGCGCACCTCCGTGTTGAATTCCGACCAGCCCTTAGAAACGAAGCGACCGAAGCTTGTACTACAAGTAAATCTCCGACCCTTTGTCGCGGAATTCGCGCGCCTTTTCGTCGAGGCCGGCTTCGATCGCTTGCTCCTCGGTCATGCCGTGGCGCTCGGCGTACGCGCGCACGTCCTCGGTGATCTTCATCGAGCAGAAGTGCGGGCCGCACATGGAGCAGAAGTGGGCCGTCTTCATGCTGTCCTTGGGCAGGGTTTCGTCGTGGAACGCGCGCGCGGTTTCGGGGTCCATGGCGAGGTTGAACTGGTCCTCCCAGCGAAACTCGAAGCGAGCCTTCGAGAGTGCGTTGTCCCACTCCTGCGCGCCGGGGAATCCCTTGGCGAGGTCGGCCGCGTGCGCGGCGATCTTGTATGCGATCACGCCCGCCTTGACGTCGTCGCGATTCGGGAGACCCAAGTGTTCCTTGGGTGTCACGTAGCAGAGAAGCGCGCAGCCGTGCCAACCGATCATGGCGGCCCCGATCGCACTCGTGATGTGGTCGTAGCCGGGAGCCACGTCGGTGGTGAGCGGACCCAAAGTGTAGAACGGTGCTTCGTGACAATGCTCGAGCTCGAGCTCCATGTTTTCTTGCACCAGATGCATCGGCACGTGACCGGGTCCCTCGATCATGACTTGGCAGTCGTGCGCCCACGCCTTGGCCGTCAGCTCGCCGATGGTCTGCAGCTCGCCCAATTGCGCGCGATCGTTCGCATCCGCGATGGAGCCGGGGCGCAACCCGTCGCCCAGCGAAAACGAGACGTCGTACGCCTTCATGATCTCGCACATCTCATCGAATTGCGTGTAGAGGAAACTCTCGCGATGGTGCGCGAGACACCACGCCGCCATGATGGAACCGCCGCGCGACACGATGCCGGTCGCGCGCTGCGCCGTCCAGGGGATGAAGCGCAGCAGCACGCCCGCGTGAATCGTGAAATAGTCGACGCCCTGCTCGGCCTGTTCGACCAGTGTGTCGCGGAAGACTTCCCACGACAATTCTTCCGGCTTGCCGCCGACCTTTTGTAACGCCTGATAGATGGGGACGGTTCCGATCGGCACCGGGGAGTTACGAAGAATCCACTCGCGCGTCTCGTGGATGTTCTTACCGGTCGACAGGTCCATCACGGTGTCCGCGCCCCACAAGGTGGCCCACCGCATCTTCGCGACTTCTTCCTCTATAGATGAGGCTACCGCCGAGTTGCCGATGTTGGCGTTGATCTTCACCCGGAAGTTGCGGCCGATGACCATCGGCTCGAGCTCGGGATGGTTGACGTTGGCGGGAATGATGGCGCGGCCGGCCGCGACTTCGTCGCGCACGAACTCCGGCGTGATGAAGCGCGGAATGCGAGCGCCCCGTGGGTCGCCGGGGTGCTGGTGCGTGAGAAGGTTGGTGGGCCCCACCTGCGCGTGCGCGAGTGCTCCCGTGTGCCCGTTGCGTCGCGCAAAGTCGGGAACGTATTCGGAGTCTCGGCCGAGGTTCTCCCGAATCGCCACAAACTCCATCTCCGGTGTTACGACGCCACGCCGTGCGTAGTGCATTTGGGTGACGTTCAGGCGCTCTTTCGCGCGCCGCGCGTTTCCGCGCGGTTCCACGTCGCCGCGCGCGTCGATCCAACGCTCGCACAGACGCGGAAGACCGTCGCGAACGTCCAGCCGGAGATCGGGGTCGGTCCAGGGGCCGCTGGTGTCGTACAAGTTGAGACGCGGGTTTTCGTGCACGGTGCCGTCGGCGCGCTTAGACGCGGCCAGCGTCACTTCGCGCAGGGGAACGCGGACACCCGCGCGCGTGCCGATCCGGTAAACCTTGCGCGAATTGGGGAAGTGTTCTTCGAATCCGACGCCGAAATCTTTGGTGACGGCCATGGTGCACAACTCCTTCGGCGCCCTCGCCGGAAAAAACGCCCTCGCGTCGGGATGGTAGCGCCGGGGCCGGGATCGCGCAAGGGACGAGCCCACTTTCCCCGCCACGACGACCCCGCCGGCCCGGACTCGGGCGCTCACCGGAAGAAGCACTTGACCCGACGTTCCGACCGTGATAAACACTCGTTACAGTGTATCAGTCGTTACATTATATATGACACGTACCGCTGCCAAACGAGAGTGGATCCTGCTGGTCCACCTGCTGCCGCCCAAGCCGACCGGCCTGCGTGTCGGCGTATGGCGCAAGTTGCAGAGGCTCGGCGCGGTGGCGGTCAAGAATTCGGTTTACGTGCTGCCCTACGGCGACAAGACGCACGAGGACTTCCAATGGTTGAAACAGGAGATCGAAGCGGACGGCGGCGAGGCGACGGTATTTCGCGCGTCCTCGGTCGAAGGTGCGGCCGACGCGCAAATAGTCGCCGCCTTCCGGCGCGCGCGGGACGCCGAGTACGCTCTCGTCGTCTCCGACCTCGACCGCCTGGCCCGCGCCGCTCGCGGGACGAAAGACGGCCGTCCGTCTGCCCAACGCCCGCCGGAGCGCGAGTCCGAGCTGGACCGATTGCACAAGGAGATGGGGCGGATCATGGCCATCGATTTTTTCCCGAGCGCGGGGCGCTCGACTGCGGTGACTGCATATGCACGCTGCCGCAAGGCGCTGGCCGGCCGCGGCATGGTGACGGCTCTTCCCGTGCCGGCGGGAACGCTCGATCGTGAGCGCTTTCAAGGGCGGCTGTGGGTAACGCGCCAGCACGTTTTCATTGATCGCTTGGCCACGATCTGGCTCATCAAGCGGTTCATCGACCGGCGCCCTCGCTTCGCCTTCGTCGCCGAGGGTGAATCCGTGACGAACGGAATCAGCTTCGACATGTACGGGGGCGAGTTCAGCCATCACGGCGAGGACTGCACCTTCGAGACCATGCTGAAATGCTTCGGCCTGCGGGACGACAGGGCGCTGGGTCGGCTGGCCGAGATCGTCCACGACATCGACCTCAAAGACTCCAAGTTCAATTGCCTCGAAGCGGTCGGGTTGAGCGCGGTCGTGCGCGGGTTGTGCGAGGGGCTCGACGACGATCGCAGGCGCGTCGCGCGCTGCCTGCCGGTTTTCGACGGCCTGTATCAGCTACTCGGCAGCGAAGCGACCAGCGCCGGGGAGGCGAGTGATGGAAAAGGACGCGCCGCAACGCGAGCGCGCAGAAAACACCGCCGACGAAAGTAGTCAAGCAGGCGCGCGGGCCGTTCCGTTCGCCGAGGCACTGCGCTTCTGGGTCAAGCTGGGCTTCATCTCGTTCGGAGGTCCCGCGGGCCAGATCGCGATCATGCACAGGGAACTGGTGGAGCGACGGCGCTGGTTGAGCGAACGCCGTTTTCTGCACGCGCTCAACTTCTGCGTGCTGTTACCGGGTCCCGAAGCCCAGCAGCTCGCGACCTACGTCGGTTGGCTGTTGCACGGCACGCGGGGCGGCATCGTGGCCGGGGCATTTTTCGTTCTCCCCTCGGTATTCGTGCTCTTGGCACTCTCGTACGTTTATGCCGCGTACGGGAGTGTCGCCGTGGTTGCCGGCGTCTTGGCGGGGTTCAAGCCCGTCGTCGCGGCGATCATCGTCGAAGCCATCTTTCGGATCGGACGACGTGCGCTTCGCGGTCGCGCGCACGTGGCCATCGCGATCGCGGCTTTCGGCGCGATTCAATTGCTGCGCATTCCATTTCCAGCGGTGGTGCTGGGGGCGGGACTGATCGGATTCCTCGGAGCGCGTCTCTGGCCGAAGGTGTTCGTGTCCGCGCGCGTCGCGACGCCGAAATCTTCGGCGAATGAGCGCGGTGAAGGCCTCGCGCTGGCCATCGACGACGATGCCCGTCCACCGGCGCATGCGACGGCGTCAGGCTGGCGCGCGGCGCGCATCCTGGCGGTGGGTTTGGGGCTTTGGGTTCTTCCCGTGGCGGGATTGGTCGCGTGGATGGGGACGGAGAACCTCTTCGTTCACGAGTATCGCTTCTTCACCACGGCCGCCCTCGTCACCTTCGGCGGCGCGTACGCGGTGCTCGCGTACGTCACGCAGGCGGCGGTCGGCGACTTCGGGTGGGTCACGCAGGCGCAGGCGATGGACGGCCTGGCCCTGGCCGAGACCACACCGGGTCCGCTCATCATGGTCCTGCAGTTCGTGGGATTCATGGCGGGATGGAACCATCCGACCGAGATGGGTCGAACCACGACTGCGGTCATGGCCGCACTCGTCGCCACGTACACCACATTTCTTCCATGCTTCGTCTTTGTGTTTCTGGGAGCGCCCTACGTCGAGCGGTTGCGAAATCATGCGGGATTGGCCGCCGCACTCTCGGGCGTTACGGCAGCCGTGGTCGGCGTCGTCGCCAGCCTGGCCGTGATTTTCGGCCGCGCCGTGCTCTGGCCGGGCGGCCCGGGCGGCGGAATCGACGAATTCGCGGCGCTGTTGGGCGCGTTGTCTTTTTTGGCGCTTTCCCGATTCCGTGTCAACGTTGTGTGGGTGGTTTTGGCGGGTGGGATCGCCGGACTGGCACGCGTGTTCCTGGGTTGAAACAATCGGAGGTATGAGATGAGTACCGGGGTTGGACGAGCCAGACGCCTCTTGCTGATCAGTAACTCGACGCTTTACGGCAGCGGTTACCTCGATCACGCGGAAGAGGAGATACGAAGGTTTCTAGGCCACGCGGCGCGCGTACTGTTCGTGCCGTTCGCCTTGTACGATCGCGACGTGTACGCCAAGTTGGCGCGCGATCGGTTCGGCGCCATGGGGTACCGCCTCGACTCGGCGCACGAGGCACGAGACGCGGCAGGTGCGGTGGCCGAGGCGGACGCGGTGTTCGTGGGCGGCGGAAACACCTTTCGGCTCCTGAAGTCGCTCTACGACTACGACCTGGTGGCGCCCATCCGACGACGCGTGAACGAGGGGATGCCGTATATTGGCTCGAGTGCGGGTTCCAACGTGGCCTGCCCCACCATCAAGACCACCAAGGACATGCCCATTGTGCAGCCGCCGTCGTTCGACGCGCTGGGACTCGTGCCCTTCCAGATCAGTCCCCATTACCTCGACCCCGACCCCAACTCGACTCACATGGGCGAGACACAAGAGGAGAGGATTCGACAATTCTTGGAGGAGAACGCGACCCCGGTCGTTGGGTTGCGCGAGGGTGCGATGCTGCGCGTCGAAGCGGGCAGCGTCGAGTTGCGGGGGCGCTCCGGCGCGCGGATATTCCGCGGGGGCCGCGAACCGGTCGAGCTCGTTCCCGGCGCACGACTCGACACGATGGTCGAAGGGGAGGCCGTCGCGTGAAGCCCGAGCCCGCGCGCCTGCTCGCGCGCTCGGACGTCGCTGCTCTACTGGGACTGGACGATTGCATGGTGGCGGTCGAGCGCGCGTTCGCGATGCACGCCGACGGAACGGCCGCGCCGCCCGGCGTCCTCGGCGTGCGCGCTCGCGATGGGGCATTCCACGTCAAGGCGGGAGCCCTGGATCTCGATCGATCGTATTTTGTCACGAAGGTGAACGCCAACTTCCCGCACAACCCCTGCCGCCACGGGCTGCCGCTCATTCAGGGAGTGATCGTCCTGTGCGACGGAGCGACCGGGGTGCTGCTCGCACTGATGGATTCGGCGGAAATCACCGTGATCCGAACCGGAGCCGCGACCGGCGTGGCGGCGAAATACCTGGCGCGAAAGGATGCGAAGGTCGTGACCATCTGCGGGTGCGGCAACCAGGGACGGGTCTCGTTGCGCGCTCTCTCTCGCGTGCGAGCGCTCACACGCGCGCACGCTTTCGACTTGGACGAAGGGCGAGCGCAGCGATTCGCGGAGGAACTGACTACCGAGCTGGGTATCGCCGTCGACGCGACCACGGACCTAACGGCGGCGGTGCGGGAAAGCGATGTGTGCGTCACCTGCACGCCGTCGAACCGCTACTACCTGCGGCGCCGTGACGTGGCGCCGGGGACCTTCGTGGCGGCGGTCGGCGCGGATAGCGAAGAGAAACAGGAACTGGAGCCCGCCTTGCTCGCAGCCAGCAAGGTGGTCGCGGACGTGGTCGGGCAATGCGCCACCATCGGGGAGCTCCACCACGCCGTGGAGCAGGGATTGATGACACCGGCCGACGTGCACGCGGAGTTGGGCGAAGTGATCACCGGTCGAAAAATCGGTCGCGCGCACGACGACGAAATCATCGTCTTCGACAGCACCGGCATGGCGCTGCAGGACGTCGCCGCCGCGGCCATCGTCTACGAGCGCGCAGTACGAGCCGACGCTGGGACCGTGGTGTCGATCGACGAGTGAATGTTATGCCACCGCCGTTCGGTCAGGGCGCGGCCGATCAGGCGCTCGAGGCGCCCTTTCACCTTCACCATGGTCAGCTCCTCGCGATCCAGCGCCACCACGAACACTTCGCGCACCGAATCGTCGTCCACGCGATACAGCACCCACACCGACTCGTCGCGCTCGCGCACGCGCGCCGCCATCTCCCACCCGTCCTTCAGCATCTCTTCGATGCGCGACGGGGTTTGGATGGGTCGCGAAGGTTCATCGGTGTCCAACTCGTATACGGCCACTTCGACTCGGCTCACATCCTTGAGCCAACCGCGCATGTCGTGATGGTTGGGAATAAACGACACCACCGCGCGCGCGAGTGCCATTCCCCCCGGGCCGATAGCGAACGACATTTCGTGGTCGAAGCGGGTGCCCGGGATCTGGCGGGCGATGTCTTGTTTCACACTCGCGAGCTCCGGCGTCCAAACGCAGCCGCCGGCGAAGGGGAGCGCGCACGCTATCGTGAGGGCGACGGCGCTGCTCAATATTCTGGGGTTCATCGCTATCTCCTTTCGCGGCCATCAGTCGTCGTTTTGCGGCTTGGTTTTCTGCTTGGACTCGACCCTGATCCGGGTGCCGTCGCTGTGATTGATGCCACCGATGTCGAAGTGCTGGCCGATGCGAGCGACGTCCTCGGGCCGGATGGTGCCGACGATGTTGATGAAAGCGGCTTCCTCGTCGACCGCGATGATCAGCACGCCCTCGATCCACTCGGACTTGGAAGACGGCTTGAAGTAGATGTCCACCCGCTCGTTGTCTTCGCGCACGCGCACCACTCGCTCCCAGCCGTTCTTATCCAGGCGAGTGGTCGTTTCGGAACCGGCCGACAGGAACTGCTTCTCGATCTCGGGCGTCAGGTCGTAGACGCGTACGCGCACGAGCTTCAAGTTGGCGAGCATGTCGCGTAGCTCGGGGTCGTCGTGACCGACGAACTTCGACACCAGCCCCAGCATGGGACTCTTGAGGTTGACCTCGACCTTCGCTTCCTGCGTGATTTTTTCCAGCGGAGCGAAGTCGACGTAGCCCGGCAGCGACTTGAACGACGCACTGTCGTCGATGTCGGCAGGCGCGGGGCCGGCGAGTGAGAGTGCCGCCACGAGCGCGAGCGCGGTGTGAACGAAACGATGCTTCATGTCGTGTTCCTCCAGATTCTATCCCTGTGCCCGCCATTAAGACTGTCCCGGGTCACTCTTGGTTTCACCCACGCCCGATTTTCCCATCGCTTTTTCTACCGGGTTCAACAGGCGCTGCTCGATCACTTCGTCTTCGACGATGTCGCCGGTGCGACGCACGTACTTGTTCAAGTACGCAAACGCAATGGCGGCGTCGTGGGTGGCTTGGGCGATCGCGACTTCCTCGGCGCGTCGTTGGTCGCGCTCGATCCACACCGCCCCAATCAACAGGAGCGCGGCGGCGGCAGCGGGCACCCAGCGCAGCGCGCGCGGGCGCGGGCGCAACGCGACCACGTTGCGCGGCGTCGATTCGATTTCGATTTGCGCGCGATCGATCACGCTCGCCGGCGCTTCGCGAAACGCCATCTCGCTAAGGCTCGAGTGGATCTCTTGGGCCAACGCAAGCTCGCGTGCGCAGTCCGCGCACGACTCGACGTGGCGCGCGACGCGCTCACGATCGTCGTCGGAAAGGTCGGACTCGGCGCCGTCGACAAACGCGTCCAGGCGCTCGAGCACCCAACCGCACGAACGGTCATTCGACGGCATGGTGGCCTCCCGCTCGAACGGCGTCGCGCACGCGTCGGCGCGCGCGATGCAAGTAAACCTTCACGGTACCCAGCGGCATGCTCAACGTCTCCGCGATCTCCTGGTACGAGCATTCCTGTATCTCGCGCATGATCAAAATGGCGCGATACGGATCTTCCAACTGGCCGATCGCGATTTCCAAAGCCTCGCGCAGATCGCGCCGCATGACGGCGCGATCGGGAATGGAGTCGATCGAGACCGCGACCGCGGCGGGTTCGTCCTCGGTGCTCTCTACGATCACCGCGGCCCGTAGCCGCCGCCGGCGCGAAACATCGATCACGAGATTGCGCGTCACTTGCACCACCCAGGCCCGCGTTCGCTCGGGGTCGATTCGGTCGCGATGGCGCCAGAGCCGGACCAGCACCTCTTGGGTCACGTCCTCGGCGTCCTCGCGGCGTCCGAGCAGATAGAGTGCGAGGGTGTAGATACGTCCTCCGTGTTCGTCGGCCAGCCTTCGGAACTCGCGGCTCATCGTACCGACTGAAGACGAAGGCCCCGTGGAAAAGGTTACAGCGTGTGATAGCATCGGCCCAACTTGGGCTTGCAATTGACGTACATCGGCTGCGAAGGCGTCTTGGTTCGTTCCGAGGCGGGATCGGTCTTGATCGACGGCCTGTTCGGCGCGGAGGCCGAGGGATACCACGCGCCGCCCCCCGCGGCCCTGGCGGAGGTTCGCGCCGCGCGCGCGCCTTTCGACGGGGTGGACGTTGCTCTCGCCACCCATTTCCACGAGGACCATTTCGACCCGGACGCGGTGGCGGAGTATCTGCGCGCGAGCAAGGGGACGCGGTTTGCATCCACGCCCCAGGCGGTGGAGAGATTGGTCGCGCGCGCCCCGGAGTTGGCGCCGCGCGCGGTGGCGGTGGAAGCGCCCGAAGGCGTTCGCGTAGCGCACGATTTCGCGGGTGTGCGCGTGGAAGCGTTCGGGTTGAGTCACGGCAGGGTGCACTATGCCGACGTGCAGCACCTCGGTTGGGTGGCGACCCTCGCGGGGCGCTCTGTCGTACATCTGGGAGACGGCATCATCGATGAGAAGACGCTGCGCCGCGCGGAACTGTTGGACGCGCCCATCGACGTGGGCGTGCTGCCGTTTTGGTTTCTCACCTATCCGTTCGGCAAGAAGTTGGTCGCGCGCGCGTTTCGACCGCGCGCAGTCTTCGCGTGTCACATTCGCCTGCACGAACGCGAGCAAGTCGTGAGCGAAATCGCTTCGTGGATGGACGGTGCGGTGCCGTTGGTGGAGCCGCTGGCGGTCTACGACATCGACGACGAGGGAACGATTCGTCGCAAGGAATGACGCAGGCGCTCTTGAAGTTGGCTACTCGACGAGCGTGATGCCTTCCGGCTGTCCGCCCACCGGGAAGCGGTGGATCACTTTACGATTGGTAAGGTCGACTACCGCGACGTCGTTGCCGTTCATGTTGGTGACGTAGAGGCGGGAGCCGTCTTTCGTCATCGCCATCCCGACGGGGAAGTCCCCGGTCTTGATGCGCCCCACCACCTCGCGCTTGGCGCGGTCGACGAGCGCGATCTCGTCGGAGAGTGCTGAGGTGACGATGACCAGCGCGCCGTCCGGCGTTACCACGGCACGCATGGGATTGTGCTCGCAGCTCATCGTTTGCAGCTTCTTCATGGTACCCATGTCGATGATGGCAAGGGTTTGCCACACACGGTTCACGACCCACGCTTCCTTGCCGTCGGGCGTGAACGCCACTCCCTCCGCACCCCCGCCGGTCGCGATCGATTTCTTGATCTCGCCCTTTTCGAGATCGATGATGGTGACGTTGTTGTCCCACTGACTGGTGACGAAGATCCACTTTTCGTCCGGCGAGAGGGCCAGGTTGTGGGAGCTGTCGGCCGTCAGCTTGAAGACGCGCGCCACCTTCTGGCTGGCGACGTCCAGCTCGACCACGGCGCGCGAGGCTTCGCAGGTCACGTAGAGCTTCGATCCGTCCTTGGTAATGGCGAGCGCATGCGGCTTGTAGTTCGGGTCCATCTTGACACCCGCGACGCGCGTCTTCTGCTCGAGGTCGATGACGGACACTGTGTTGTCCCGCCCCTCGAAGTCGCTGCTGAATGCAAAGCGGCCGTCGGGGGAGGCCACCACTTCGTGCGGATCGCCGGGCAGCTTGACCGAGAACTGGAGCTGGTAGGTCGTCGGGTCATAGGACTTGAGCGCCTTCTCGTCCCTCGAGACGACCAGGATGCGGGGCGACGCGGCAACCGAAGCGACCGAAGCCGCCAGAACGAAGAGTGTAAACAGCGCGCGGATCATCGAGAATCAACCTCCGGAGCTAGGAAACGAATCGCGCTATTATACGCCGGAAGGGCGATGCGCGAGCCGCGGCTTTTTCGGCTCCAGACGCCGTCGGCACGGCCCATGCACCCCCGCGCGCGGGAACGGTGTCGGACAGGACCGTTAACCCCTTGTCGGATATCGGGTTTGACGGACACGGCGCCATTCATTATACTGAAGCCACGATTCAACCATCCCGGCTGGGCGCCGGCGAACAAGCAGAGGGAACTAAATAGATGATGACGATTACCGATAGCGCCGTTCAGGCCATCCGCGACTGTATCGCGGCCGAAAACAAGACGGTCGCCCAAGCCTATTTGCGGGTCGCGGTCAAGGGCGGCGGGTGTTCCGGGCTCATGTATCAGCTGTCCATCGACGAGAACGCGGGCGATACCGATGTCGTCATCGAAAACGGCGACGTGCGTGTGGTCGTGGACCGCAAGAGCAAACTCTTCCTGCACGGGTTGACGCTGGACTACACGACCGGGCTCAACGGGAAAGGCTTCGTGTTCTCCAACCCGAACGCCAAGGCCACTTGCGGTTGCGGCGAATCCTTTACCGTCTAGAGTTCCGTTTGCATTCCATTGCGCGCAAAGCGCCGGTTGGTTCAGCCGGCGCTTTTTGTTTGCCTTTGACGGTGTAAGCCGTCCGGCGTATCATGACGCCAGTTTACACCTCGATCCGCTTCGGACCGCCTTTCCGCCACGAATAGAAGAAGGAGTCGACATGGCGTTCACGCTCCCCAAGCTCCCGTATGCGTACGACGCTCTGGAGCCGCATATCGATGCGCGCACGATGGAAATTCATTACACCAAACACCACCAGACATACATCGACAACGCCAACGCGGCGATCGAGAAACACCCCGCGCTGGCATCGAAATCGGTCGAAGAGCTCTTGTCCGCGTTGGACCAGGTGCCCGAAGCGATTCGCACCGTGATTCGGAACCACGGCGGCGGACACGCGAACCATTCGTTGTTTTGGACCGTGATGAAGGCGGGAGGGGGCGGCAAGCCGGGTGGCGACCTCGCGCCCGCGATCGACCAGGCGTTCGACGGCTTCGACGCGTTCAAGGGACAGTTCGAAACCGCCGCCAAGACGCGCTTCGGGAGCGGCTGGGCATGGCTCTCGGTGAAAAAAGACGGTGCGCTCGCAGTCGCCTCGACCGCCAACCAAGACTCCCCGCTCTCGGAAGGCATGACGCCCATTCTCGGCCTCGACGTGTGGGAGCACGCGTACTATTTGAAGTACCAGAACAAGCGGCCCGACTACATCACGGCGTTTTGGAACGTGATCAATTGGGACGAAGTCGCGCGGAGGTTCAAGAGCGCGAGCAAATGAGTGAACTGGCCAAGAAGCATTGCATCCCGTGCCGTGGCGGCGTTCCGCCGCTCAAGGGCGCGGAGCTGCGCGCGCTTTCTGCCAAGCTCGGCGGCGGCTGGAGTGTGGTCGACGAGCACCACCTCGAGAAGACGTTCGCGTTCGAAGATTTTCGCCAGGCCCTCAATTACACCAACAAGGTGGGAGAGATCGCGGAGCACGAGGGGCACCACCCCGACATCTATCTCGGCTGGGGCAAAGTAAGGCTGACCATTTGGACGCATAAGATCGACGGGCTCACCGAGAGCGATTTCATTCTCGCCGCCAAAGCCGACGAAGCCTATCGCGCATGAAGTTCAGCGCCGAGTTCAGCGTTCGCTTCGGTGAAATCGACCAAGCCCGCGTCGTCTACTATCCCCGCTTCTTTCACTATTTCCACCAGGCCTTCGAGGAATGGTTCGCGGGGGCACTCGGCGTGTCGTATCCGGACTTGGTCCTCAAGGAGAACATCGGTTTTCCCAGCGTGCGCGTCGAGACCGAGTTCCTGAAGCCGCTGCGCTACGGCGATCGCATTCGCGTGGACATCGAGCTCTTGGAGATCGGGCGCACGTCGATCACCGTCGGCTACACGCTGGTGCGACTCGCCGATGGTGCCACCAGCGCCCGCGCCACCATCAAGAACGTCGCCATCGACAACGACTCCTTCAAGCCGGTGCCGATCTCCGACCCGTGGCGTCGCCGCTTCGAGAAATTCAAGAACGCATGAAGGCGCTCTATTACGAGAAACACGGCGACGCTGGCGTCTTGAAGTTCGGCCAGCGTCCCGATCCGGTGACGCGACCCGGAACCGTGCAGCTCGACGTGCACGCGGCGTCCCTCAATCATATCGACGTGTTTCTCCGTGGCGGATTGCCCGGCGTCACCATCCCGCTCCCGCACATTCCCGGGTGCGACGCGGCGGGGGTCGTGCGCGAAGTGGGCGAGGGCGTCACCGGCGTTCGCGTGGGCGAGCGGGTGCTCATGAATCCCTCCATCACGTGCGGGAAGTGCGAGTTCTGCCTGCGCGGCGACGCCACCCTGTGTCTCCACTACCAGCTCATTGGAGAAACCATGAGCGGCACCTGCTGCGAGCAGATCGTGATCCCGGCCGAGAACGCGATTCCCATTCCTGACTCGATGTCCTTCGTCGATGCCGCGTCGATCCCGCTCGTGTTCACCACCGCCTGGCGCATGCTGGTGACACGGGGACGGTTGCGGGCGGGCGAAGACGTGCTCATCTTAGGAGCAACCGCCGGCGTCGGGATCGCCTGCATCCAGATCGCGAAAGTGGCCGGTGCGCGCGTGTTCGCGGCCGCCAGCACCCCCGAGAAGCTCGCCCTCGCCAAGGAGCTCGGCGCGGACGTCTTGATCGACTACGCGCGCGAAGACTTCGCGAAGCGCATCCGCGAGGAGACGGGCAAGCGCGGGGTCGACGTGGTCGTGGACTATGTCGGTAAGGACACCTGGGTCAAGAGCTTACGAAGTCTCTCGCGCGGCGGCCGGCTGGTGACGTGCGGGGCGACCACGGGTTATAATCCCGAGGAAGATTTGCGCCACATCTTCTTTCGCCAGCTCGAAGTGATCGGGTCGACCATGGGATCGCGCAACGAGCTCATGGCTCCCCTGAAGTTGATCTGGTCGGGACGAATGAAGCCGGTCGTGGGCGCGGTCTACAACCTCGAGAACTCCGCCGATGCGCACCGCGCCATGGAAGCGCGGCGCGTAATGGGAAAGATCGTCATCAAGATTAGGGATTGAAGGCATGCAAACCAACGCCAGTGTCGAACGCATCCGATTCGCGACCCATCCTTCCCGTTACAAGCACTGGAAGGTGGAGATCGACGGGCCGGTCGCTTGGCTCAAGATGAACGTCAACGAAGACGAGGGCCTTCGTCCCGGTTACAAGCTCAAGATGAACTCGTACGACCTGTCGGTCGACATCGAGCTCGACGACGCCGTCACGCGCCTGCGCTTCGAGCACCCCGAAGTGTCGGTGGTGTGCATCGAGAGCCTCAACGACAAGGTCTTCTGCGCCGGCGCCAACATTTTCATGCTCAGCACCTCCACCCACACGCACAAGGTCAACTTCTGCAAGTTCACCAACGAGACGCGCATCAACATCGAAGAGGCCACCGCCAAGAGCGGGCAAAAATACGTGGCGTCGTTGAACGGTGCCGCCGCGGGCGGCGGTTACGAGCTGGCACTCGCGTGCGACGAGATCCACTTGGTCGACGATCGCAGCGCCGCCGTCAGTCTGCCGGAGGTTCCGTTGCTGGGAGTATTGCCGGGCACCGGCGGCTTGACCCGCTTGGTCGACAAGCGCAAAGTGCGCCGCGACATCGCGGACGCGTTTTGCACCCTTGCCGAAGGTGCCAAGGCCAAGAAGGCGTTGGACTGGGGGCTGGTCGACTTCGTGCACGCCAAGAGCGTCTACGCCGAGTCGATCAAGCAGCGCGTGACCGAGCTCGCGGGGAAGGGAAACCCCGCCGCGGGCATCGTGCTGGAAGACGTGGAGCCCGAGATCGACGGAGACACGTTGAAGTTTCGATATGTGACGCTCGAGATGCAGCCGGCCGAGCGCACGGCGAAGCTCACGATACGGGGACCGAGCGCCGCCGACTCCATCATTCCCAGCGAGCCGACCACGCTGGGTGCGTCGTGGTACGCGCTTCGGGTGTGGCGGGAGTTGCGGCGCGCGTTGCTCGAGCTCCGGTTCAACTACGTCTCGATCGGCTTGATCACATTCCACACCGAGGGCGACGTGGCCAACGTGCTGGCGCTGGACGAAGCGCTCGAGAAACGTCGCGACCACTGGTTCATTCGCGAGATCCTCTTGCAGCAGGCGCGGACGTTGAAAATGATCGACCTCACCGCGCGCACCTTCTTCGCCATCGTGACGCCTGGCTCGTGCTTCGCGGGGAGTTTGTTCGAAGTGGCGCTGGCGGCCGATCGTTCCTATATGAAGGATGACCCGGAGGTCGATACCGCGATCGCTGTGAGCGACGCGAACGCCGGGCGGTGCCCGATGGCGCACGGTTTATCGCGCCTCGAGAACCGGTTCTACGGGTCGCCCGAGCGTGTCTCGCGCGCACTCGCGCGCAAGGGCGAGGGCATCACGCCGGCCGAAGCGCTGGAGTTGGGGCTCGTCACCGATGTGCTCGACGATATCGACTGGGACGACGAGATCCGCATGAAGATCGAAGAGCGTCGGTCGCTTTCTCCCGATGCGCTGACCGGGATGGAAGCGAACTTGAGGTTCGTCGGCCCCGAAACCATGGAAAGCCGCATCTACGCGCGCCTGTCGGCGTGGCAGAATTGGATCTTCACGCGGCCCAACGCGGTGGGCGAAAAGGGTGCCCTCACCTCGTACGGCAAGCCGCATTCACCCGAGTTCGATTGGAGCAGGGTCTGATGGACTACAAAGAGCTGATTCCGAACAACGTCAACCTGAAGGACAACTCCAAGCTCTTGCGCGCCCTCGAACGCTGGCACCCGCGCTTCCTGGAATGGTGGCGCGACCAGGGCCCCGTCGCCCATCAGGAACGCGAGATCTACCTGCGCACCGCGGTCAGCGTCGACTCGTCGGGTTGGGCCGTGTACGACTACGTCCGCATGCCCGAGTACCGCTGGGGCATCTTCTTGGCGCCGGTCAAGAGCGAGCGTCAGATCCACTTCGGCGACTACATCGGAGCGGAATGCTGGGAGGACGTTCCGGGCGAGCATCGCAACGAGTTGAAGCGATTGATCGTGACCCAGGGCGACACCGAGCCCGGCTCGGTAGAGCAGCAGCGGCGCCTGGCACTCTCGGCGCCTTCCCTCTACGACATGCGCAATCTGTTCCAGGTGAACGTGGAAGAGGCGCGCCATTTGTGGGCGATGGTTTATCTGCTGCACTCGTATTTCGGGAAAGACGGACGCGACGAGGCAGAGGAGATGCTGGAGCGCCGCTCGGGCGACCCGGACACGCCGCGCTTGCTGTCCACCTTCAACGATCCCATCGACGACTGGCTCGATTTCTTCTTCTTCGCGACCTACACCGATCGCGACGGTAAGTATCAGCTGGGATCGCTGGCGGAGAGCGCGTTCACCCCACTCTCGCGTACCACGCGCTTCATGCTCACCGAGGAGGCCCACCATCTGTTCGTGGGAGAGACGGGCGCAGCGCGCACCATACGTCGCACCGCGCAGCTCATGAAGGAGAACGAGAGCGAGGATGTGCGTCCCTACGGCGGCATCCCGCTCGACATCATCCAGAAGTACATCAACTATTGGTATTCGGTTTCGCTGGATCTGTTCGGGAACGAAGACTCCAGCAACGCGGCCAACTACTTCGCGCACGGGTTGAAGGGCCGCTTCAACGAAGCCAACCGCAAGCTGTACCCGGATCCGTCGGCGCGCGAGGGCAACTACAGCTACACCGTGTACGACGAGGACCGCGCAGAGCTGGTCGAAAGAGAGATTCCCATGCGGCGCGCGATGAACGCCATCCTGCGCGACGCCTATATCGACGACTGCGAGCGGGCCGTCGCGCGCTGGAACAAGATCCTCGACCAGGAGGATTGCCGCCTGCGGGTCAAGCTGCCGTCGCTGCGCTTCCACCGCGAGGTTGGAACCTTCGGAAGGGCGTCGTTCGATCCGGACGGCAACATGATCTCGAAGGACGAGTTCGAATCGCGGCGCGAAGAGTTTCTGCCCACGCGTGCCGATCGCGACTTCGTGAAGAGCGTGCAATTCCTGGTGACGGAAGCCGGGAAGTTCGCCAACTGGATCGCACCGCCGCAGCACGGGATCCACGGCCGCCCGCTCGACTTCGAATACATCAGACTGTAGCGGATCGCTGCGCGGCGGGTCCTGTCGTCCGGCAGCCCACTTCGCCGGGCCTACCGCGCCTACGCACTAGTAGTCCCGGACTCGTGGGCGCCCGCCGGACGCCACCCGCCGCGGGACGCTCGCTGGACACCTCTTCGCGAATAGAAGTACAATAGAGGCCGCGGAACCCCGATCTTTTGCCGACCTGCTAGGAGATCCGTGGTCGAGACACCTCGGCTTGACTTGGTTGTCCGCCCCTGCCATCGCCTTCGTTCTCGGCTGCGACACCGCTGCTTTCGAGGCGTCGCTTTCGCAGCCGTAGCGCTCGGAGTATCCGCGGCGCGCGCGCAGCCGGACAGTTTTGTTCCCCGCCAGCTCATCGTCAAGCTCGCTCCTGCCACTTCGCCGGCGGATGCGATCGCGCTGCGGTCGAGGGTCGGCGCGACCGTCAAGCGCCGCTTCGCGACCATCGACGCCGAGTTGTGGGAAGTGGCAGGAGTCGGCGTGCCCGATGCCGTCGGCCGCTTGAAGGTTGATGGCCGTATCGCGTACGTCGAGCCCAACTATATCGTCCGGGCCGTCGACGTTTTCCCGAACGATCCCCGATTCGTAGATCAGTGGAACCTCCACAACATCGGCCAGACCGGCGGCGAGATCGATGCCGACATCGACGCCCCGCAAGCCTGGGTGTCCGAGACCGGCGGCGACGTGCTCGTGGGCGTGATCGACACCGGCGTCGATTTGAATCATATCGACCTCGCCGACAACATCTTTGTCAATAGCAGGGAGATTCCCGACAATCGCGTCGACGACGACCGCAATGGTTTCATCGACGATGTCCACGGCTGGGACTTCGTCAACGAAGACAACAACCCCGACGACGACAACGGACACGGCACCCACATCGCGGGGACCATCGCGGCGGTCGGGAACAACGGCGTCGGCGTCACCGGTGTGAGCTGGTCGGCGCGCATCATGCCGCTGAAGTTCTTGGGCTCGGTCGGAACCGGCTCGATCTCCAACGCCATTCTCGCCATCGAGTACGCCACCATGATGGGCGCGCGGGTCACCAACAACAGCTGGGGAGGTGCAGATTTTTCGCAGGCTCTTCGCGACGCCATCCAGGCGGCCGCCAATGCGAATATCGTGTTCGTCGCCGCGGCGGGAAACACCGCCACCAACACCGACATCGCGCCGCACTACCCGTCGGGCTTCGAACTCGACAACATCATTTCAGTCACCGGCACGGACCACAGCGACCAGCGCAGCATCTTCTCGAACTACGGCGCCACCAGCGTCGATCTGGGTGCTCCCGGCAGCGACATCGTGAGCACCTTCACCAACGATCGCTACGCGATCGCATCCGGAACCTCGATGGCCGCACCCCACGTGGCCGGTGCGGTGTGCCTGCTGTGGTCGGCGGCGCCGTTGCTCACCGCGGCTGAAGTGAAGAACACGATCCTTTCCACCGTCGATCCGCTTCCGTCTCTGCAGGGCTTCACGGTGACGGGAGGACGACTGAACGTAGGCGCCATGCTCGCGTCGCTCGACGACGTGCCTCCGTCGCCCGTGGTCGATTTGTCGGTGGTGTCGACGGGGTCGAACAGCGCGCTGCTCGCGTGGACCGCGCCCGGCGACGACGGCAGCGACGGGTCCGCGTCTCGATACGACTTGCGCCACTCGGTAGCGCCGATCGATGCCGACAACTTCGAATTGGCGACGCCGGTGACGGGGACACCGGCACCGAAGCCAGCCGGTTCCCACGAAACGTTCGAAGTGGCGGGGCTCAAATTCGAAACCAGCTACTACTTCGCCTTGATCGTCGAAGACGAGGGCAGCAATCGTTCGCCGCTTTCCAATGTAGCAAGCGGCACCACGCTCGGTATTCCGCGCTTGAAGTTCGTGCCGGGGTCGTTCGCCGCCGATCTCTTGACGGGCGGGCGTTCGGTGCAGGTCCTCACCGTTAAGAACGTTGGCGAAGGCACGCTGGATTTCTCGTTTGCGCGCGCACCCCGCGGCGACAAAATCGCAACCGACATCCCCCTCCCGTCGTGGCTTCGAGCCAACCCCGAGGCGGGGCGCGTGCATGCGGGGGAGAGCGCCTCGGTCGAGTTCACCTTCGACGCCACCCACCTGTCGGGCGGCGACTACTACGACACCGTGCTGTTGCAAACCAACGACCCCGCGCAAGCGAGCGCGCCGCTCGCATTCTCGCTTCGCGTCACCAGCGCACCCGACATTGCGTCGTCGCCGCTCGAGCTCGATTACGGCGTTCGCTACACCGGCACCTGCACCACGGATACCGTGCTGGTCACCAACATCGGCGCCGAAGCGCTGGTGGTAAGCGGACTCGCCATTCTGAATCCGGAGTTCTCGGTCGAAACACTGGGCTTCGTGCTCGCGGTGGAAGAGAGCCGCGCCGTTGCCGTCACCTTCTGTCCCGTCGCGGAAGAAATGACGCCGGGAATACCGCGTCGCTATCCGCGCCGAAGCCGGGCCGTGCTCACCGTCGCCACCAACGACCCCGACCATCCTGTATACGCGGTTCCCCTGTTCGGGGACGGTATCGATCCGCCGGTCGTGTCGGTCTCGCCGTCGTCGTTCGACGAGGACCTCGTCACCGGCGCCGTCGCGACGCGAACGCTGACCGTGTCCAACAGCGGCACCAGCGATCTCGACTTCGAGATCACGGTCGAAGAAGTGGGCGGGTTGGGCGTGCGCATCGACGTGACCGCCGATCCTTCCGCGTCGCCGAATGTCGTCGCCGCCGGACGCCCTCTCGGGCAGGATGAAATCGCCGCGCTGACGGCGGAAGTCCCGCGCACGATCACCATCGGTTCGCGCGCGGGCGTCGACAAGGGAAGTGCGTTCGTGCGGCGCGAGGAAAGTCCGCGCGTGCTCGAGCGAATGTCGATCGACAACCTGGAAGAAGTCTTCGGCAACGATCAAAACGAATTCCTGGGCGGCCCGAGGACCCGGGGCAATCTGTTCGCGTGCACGAAACCGACCACGCTGCGCGAGCACCGCTTCTTCGTGAACCCGACCGTGCCGACGCAGATGTGGTTCATGGTCTACGAAGGCGAAGAGCAGTCGGGCGTTTATCAACTGATCAGCGCTTCGGACGTGACCCCGGCCGGACCCGGCTTGGGCTGGTACAGCTCCGGTCCGATAGCGGTGCAATTGCGAGCGGGGAGGTTCTATTTGATCGCAGCCGCGTTCGAAGACCCGGCGACTTACTACAACCAACAAGATATTGCGCCGTTTCCCATTCCCGCCTCGTTCGGCGATCTCATCGGCGCCGCGGGTTGGACCTGGCAGCCCGCCGATCAGTTTCCGCCCGCACCGTTACAATTCGTCGCACCCGACGCGTTCGGCGAACCGGTGGCGTACTACCAAACCCTCGTTACCGGCGGCGCGATTCGATGGTTGTCGCTCGATCAAGAAGCCGGCAGGGTGCCGCCGGACGGATCGCTCGATATTCCGGTACAGCTCGACGCCACCGGCGTCCCCGGTGGCGACTACCAAGCGACGTTGCACATCACGAGCAACGACCCCGCCACACCCGAGGTCACGATTCCGGCGCGCGTGCACGTGACGGGAGCGCCCGACATCACCGTATCGGAAAGCGAGATCGATTTCGGCACGTCGTTCGTGGGAACCTCGAGCCAGGACACGCTGATCGTGACCAACTCGGGGACGGACTTCCTATTCGTCAGCTCCATCGCATCGACCGATCCCGCGTACACCGTGGATGCGCCGCGCTTTGCACTCACTCCCGGAACGCGCAAGTTGGTGGTGGTAACGTTCGCTCCCACCGGGGCGGGAATACTTCCCGCGACGCTGTCGATCGCGAGCATCGATCCCGACGAGAGCGTCATCGAAATCGTGCTGCACGGAGAAGCGAAGGAAGCGCCGGTTGCCATCGTCGCTCCGGTTTCGTTTGCGGTCGACCTAGAAAGCGGCGAGGCCGAGTCACGCACGCTCACGATTTCCAACCCGGGGGGAAGCGACCTCGAGTTCGAGGTCGAGACGGCGCTCGGTGCGCCTCGCGTTCGCTCCACACGGGTGCGAATTCCACACCGCAGCGGTGATTTCCCGCGCGGCATCCACCCGCCGTCGATCGGTCCCGCTCCCGTGTCCAAGACCAACCATCGCCCGACCGATCTCGCACCCGCGCGCGCGTCGGCCATCGGTAACTTCGCGTTCGCGACCGAGACCCAGAATCTGCAGGCGGCGCGCCTGCGTCTCGACGCGCCGGAAACGCTGGAGTTCGTCGGCGCGGCGCGCGATCTCATCTGGGCCGGCGACTTCGGGATCGGGGACAATTCGTTCGCGTACGCGGTGAACGAGCTCAATCAATTCGTGAAGATCGACACCCTGACCGGCGCCCAGACGCCGCTCGGAACGCTGCCGCCGGTGGGCAACGAGGCGTGGAGCGGCATGGCGCTGGACCCGACCGAGGGCGTCATGTACGCGGCCAGCACCAATGCCCGCGAGTCGTCTCTGTACACCATCGACGTGGACGGTCCCTCCGCGACGCGAATAGGTTCGATCTTTTCCCCGGCCGTGGTGGCGATCGCGGTCGACGACGACGGAAAGTTGTTCGCCCTGGACGTGATCAACGACCTGTTGCTCGCCGTCGATAAGTCGACCGGAGTGGGAACGACGATCGGTTCGTTGGGCTTCGATTCGAACTTCGGGCAGGGAATGGCGTTCGACCCCGTGAGCGAGCAACTCTACATCTCCGCGTTCAACAACTTCCGCTTCCAGTCCGAGCTGCGCATCGCCGACCGTATCACCGGTGCCACGACCGTCGTGGGCGTGCTGGGAGGGCTCGACCCGGGCGGACTGGTGCAACTGGGCTGGCTCGGGATTCCGGGGCTGGGCGGCGTGCCGTGGTTGCGCGCCGGTCCGCGGCGCGGAATCGTGGCGCCGGGTGCGTCGCTCGACGTGGAGGTCGTCTTCAACGCGGACCACCTGATCGGCGGCGACTACGACGCACACCTGCACGTGCTGACGAACGACCCCGCAACACCGTCGTTCTCGGTGCCCGCACACGCGCGCGTGGTCGGCATCCCCGATATCGCCGCGTCGGACTCACTCCTCGAGTTCGGCCCCGTATTCATCGGCGGATCGTCCCGCAAGATGGTGTCCGTTTCCAATGTGGGGACCGACGTGCTTCATATCGCCGGCGTTTCGGCGTCGGGCGACTACGCGACGAACGGCACTCCTTCGGTTCTCGCACCCGGCGAGCACCGCGACGTCGCGGTGACGCTGGCGCCCACCACGGCCGGCGAGCTGATCGGTTCTCTCGTGATCACGAGCGACGACGTCGACCAAGGCACTATCGAGATCGTGCTGCGTGGAGAAGGGCGCGAGCCGCCGGTGATGTGGGTCACACCGTCGTCATTCGAAGAGGATCTCATGACCGGGCAGTCGGTGACGCGGTCGATGACGATCGACAACTCGGCCGGCGCGGCCGACCTGGTATGGAACGCGGCGGCCCGCTTCGCGGGCGACGCGCGCGCAGTGATCGCGACCAGCCCCGAACGTCGGTCGCGCCCGCGGGTCGATCTCCTGAAGGAGAGCGGTCTGCCGCCGGTCGGGCGCCCGCACGCAAGTACCATCTTCGCGTTCGCTCACCGTGCGGTGAGCGCACCCGCGCCGGTCGACGCGACCAGCTTGGAGACCATCCTCGAGAGCCTCGACGCGCACGCCGCCGACGTCTCGGCGGCGATTCCGAATCGTTGGGATTTCTTCGACGGTAAGGTGAGCGACGGCATCCTCGACGGCGGCTACGACATGTTCGACGGCGGGAATTACCTCTCGACGAACTTGGGCGGTTTCATCCCTTACTCGGATGGCGTTATTGCGAGCAGTTCGTACTTCGGCGCGAACGGGCGCTACTTCACCCGCAAGTACACGGGCCTGTTCGTGCTGGTCGCGGAGCTGGACGGTGTGGAGCACTTCGAGATCAACGGTAACCTAGGGGCGGACGGTTTTGGGAGCGCGGACGGAGCCATCCTCGAAGCGCGCACCGCGGGCGCCGACTTCCGGGGCTTCGTGAAGCGGGTCTACGGCGCCGGCGATCCGTCGGTCAACCACATGATCATCGTGCAGGAGAACGACGCCGCGAGCCACGAATTCGCGACCGACACCAACAGCGACTATCACCGCGCCGTCAATCTGTCGAGCGGGCGACGGCTCTACTACTTGCTGTATTCGGGCTGGGACGGCGCTTACATCGACAACGCGGCCGCGTTGAACATCATGGCGACTTTCTTGAATTCTATCGGTCTTGCGCCGGGATGGGTGCGCGTGACGCCGGGCGCGGGTGTGGTTCCCGCGGGTGCGAGCGCGGCGCTCTCCGTCGTCTTCGACGCGACGGGTGTGGCGGGGGATCACGAGGCCGATGTGGTCGTGGCCGGCAACGATCCCATCACACCCGAAGTCGCCATTCCCGCGCGCTTGCGCGCCGCCGCCGCGCCCGACGTCGAGGTGTCGAGCCTGGTGATGACGTACGCCCCGATATTCGTCGGCGCGACCGCGCTCGATACGCTCACCGTCTTCAACCGAGGTACCGATGTGCTTGTGGTAACCGACGTCGCCTCGAGCGCTCCCGAATTCGCGGTGGACGCAACCAGCTTCTCCATCCCGCTGGGTCAGAGCAAGCATTTGCAGGTGACGTTCGCGCCCGCGGCCTCGGGGTGGAGGACGGGATCGCTTGCGATCGCGAGCAACGACTTCGACGAAGCAAGCGTGATCGTGTTTCTCATCGGCGAAGGGCTGGACGCGCCGGCAGTCTCGGTGTCACCCGCGTCTTTGTCCGATACTCTCATGTCGGGTACCTCGTCTACTCACGCGCTGACGGTGTTCAACAACGGCGGCAACACGCTCGATCTTCGCATCACCGCCGAGGGTGCACGAGTCCCCGAAGCGCGCGCGCTAACGTCGACCATCGTGAGCGGCGGCGGACCGGATTTCTTCGGCTACCGTTGGGAAGACAGCAATGACCCAGACGGCCCGGCCTTCGAGTGGATCGACGCGAGCGGAGGGAGCAACATCGCGCTCGCGGGCGACGACTTCGTAACCGGAATTCCGCTCGGCTTTGCGTTTCGCTATTACGGTTCCGTTTTTGCGGAGATCGGCGTCGGGTCGAACGGCTGGCTGAGCTTCAACGGCTCCGGCGGCGGGTATCCGACCCAGGTTCCGACTCCCGACTTTTTCGCGGGCGCGATTGCGCCGTACGCGCGAGACCTTGTGCCGCCCGGCGGAAACTACGTTCGCTATCAGACGGTCGGTGTCGCACCCGACCGCCGCTTCGTCGTCGAGTACAACGCGATCCCCGACCTAGAGGGCGGAAATAGCAAGACGTTCGAAGTGATCTTCTACGAGCGCACGAACTCCATCCGGTTCCAGTACCTGGTGGCACCCAACGCACCCGAAGGATTCGGCATCGAGAGTCCGGACGAGTCGCTGGGAATGGGGAACGGCGGGGCGGGTCAAACGTTCATCGACCCCGCGCGGGTCGAGGATGGTTACGCGATCGAATTCCTGGCGCCGCCCTCGTGGTTGACGGTGGAGCCGACCGATGCCTCCGTCCCGCCCGGTGGGAGCGCGGACTTCGTGGTTACGATCCGTGCGGACGAGCTCGAGGGCGGTAATTACGACGCGCGTCTTGCGATTCGCAGCAACGATCCCGTGACTCCGCTGCTCGTGGTCGCGGTTTCGCTCGCGGTGTCCGCGCCCGTATCGATCACGGGAATCGACTCGCGCGTGGTTCCGACCCGCTACCAGCTGCACGCGAACCGGCCCAACCCCTTCAACCCGACCACCACCATCGCGTACGACTTGCCGCGAAGCGGTCACGTTCGACTCGTGATCTACGACGTGCGGGGAAAAGAAGTCGCGCAGCTGGTGAGCGCGAACCAGCCCGCGGGACGCCATGTCGCCACCTGGGACGGTCGCAGCGCGAAGAGCGAACCGGCGGCGAGCGGCGTGTACTTCTACCGCCTCGAAGCGGGCGATTTCGTGCAAACGAAGAAGATGGTTCTCCTCAAATAGCGGTTCCTTGTAAGATGGGGACCATGGACATCAAACACACCCGCCTCCTCGTCAACGGCGAGTGGGTCGACGCTTCGGGTCGCGCGACCACCACACTCGTCAACCCGGCTACCGAAGAGAAACTGTGCGACGTCGCTTCCGCCACACCGAAGGACGTCGAAGTCGCCGTCGCGTCGTCGCGCGCCGCGTTCGACTCCGGCCCGTGGAGCAAGCTCGACGGCGCCGCGCGCGCGAAGCTGCTATGGAAGCTCGCCGATTTGGTCGAGCGCGACGCAGCCGAGATCGCCCGTCTGGAGACGATGAACCAAGGCAAGCCGATCTTCGAATCGTTGAAGATCGAGGTCCCGTTCGTCGCCAGCCTGTTCCGCTACTACGCGGGTTGGGCCGACAAGCTCGAAGGCGAGACGATTCCCGTCGTCCCCGGATTCTTGAACTACACGCTGCGCGAGCCGGTCGGCGTGGTGGGGATGATCATCCCGTGGAATTTTCCGCTGCTCTTGACGGTGTGGAAGTTGGCACCCGCGTTGGCCGCGGGGTGCGTCGCCGTCATCAAACCCTCCGAGCTGACACCGCTCACCGCGCAGAAGCTGGGTGCCTTGGCTCTCGAAGCGGGACTACCGCCGGGTGTGGTCAACATCGTCACGGGCAAGGGGTCGGTTGCGGGGCAAGCACTGTTGGATGCACGCGGCGTCGACAAGATCGCGTTTACCGGCTCCACCGAAGTCGGTCGCACGGTGATGAAGTCGGCGGCCGGCACCATCAAGCGGGTATCGCTGGAGCTGGGAGGAAAGTCGCCCAACATCGTGTTTGCGGACGCGAAGCTCGAGGCGGCCGCGAACGGAGCCTGCAGCGGCATCTTCTACAACAAGGGCGAGGTGTGCGCGGCCGGTTCGCGTCTTTTCGTCGAGAAGAAGGTGCACGACGAGTTCGTCGAGTTGGTGAAAACGAAGATGGCGCGTTACGCGCCGGGCGATCCGCTCGACGACAAGACGCGACTGGGACCGCAGGTATCGAAGGCGCACCGCGACTCGATTCTCAAACGTGTCGAAGACGGCACACGCGAAGGCGCCAAGGTCGCGATCGGTGGCGGTGCTGCCAGCGTCAACGGCCGCGGTTACTACCTGCAGCCGACCGTACTGACCGGGGTAACCAACTCCATGACCGTCGCGCAGGAGGAGATCTTCGGCCCCGTGTTGTGCGTGATTCCGTTCGAAGACGAGAACGAAGCGGTGAAGCTCGCCAATGAAAGCTGCTACGGGCTCGCGTCCGGCGTGTGGACGCAGGATCCGGCGCGCGCGCACCGCGTCGCGGCCGCACTCAAGGCCGGCACGGTGTGGGTCAACACCTACAACGTCTACCACCCGGCCTCACCCTTCGGGGGCTACAAAGAGAGCGGTTTCGGGCGCGAGCTGGGCGCGCAAGCACTCGACATGTACCTCGAGAAAAAGTCGGTGTGGGTGAGCCTGCGCTAGTTCGCGACCGCATCGGGCTAGACGCGGAACAGATACTGGAACTTCACGAAGAACAAGCGCTCGGTTTGCTTGTAGCCCGGCTGCGCGATCTCGACCGGCGTCGTTCCCGGGTCGTCCTCGAAGTTGTCGAATGCGTGCGACGAGCCAACGAAGAACACCGTGAACGGGTTGATCTTGTAGCTCAGTAGCGGGTCGACCGAGTACGATTCGATATCGTCCACGTACTCGCCGATGACGCGAAAGAAAAGCTTGCTCGAGAATTGGTAGGTCAGCTTGGCGCGGCTCACGAATGTGTCGTAGATGCGTGCGCCCGTGTCCAGCTCGTCCAGTCGATAGGAATCGTACGTGATGTCGCAGCGAAGCTGCGATAGCGGCTTGGTGTTGAAGTAAACTCCGTAGCTCCACTCGTCGCCCAGCCGCGGGTTGGCGCGGTCGCGCACCATCGAGTGTCCGAGATTTCCGTACATGCCCGCCGACACGTACTTGCTGAACGCCGTGTCCAAGTCCCACGACCAGCGCGCGATACCCTCGACCAGCGTCCCCGCGAAAACTTCTTCGCTCCAGACGAATCCATTCCAAAGATAGGTCTGGTGCTTGAAACGCAGCCACAGTGCCGGCATCAGCCACGTGTCTTTGAATTCGCCGTCGTGGTTGTACTTGCGGGCCGCTTCCAGCTGGGGCTCGATGCGCTCGAAAATCGGGTTGTTCTCGAGCTGGAACAAGTAGCCGTTCCAGAGCCCTAACAGCCGGTAATCGTTCTGGGTCACGAATCCGCTCTCGGCGCGGAAGGTGGGCGAGTAGTCGTCGTACCACAGCGTCGCGTTGTAGTGGCGACCGCTTCGCACCGCGTCGACTTCCGCGCCGAAGCCCGCAAACTCCTCGCCGTTGAAGAACGAGTCGTACTGGTCCTGGTCGCCGAAGTCGATCTCCGGAAAGTCCGCCGACATGAGGGAGTCGTCAGGCTCGCGGGTGTAGCTGCCCATCACGTTCGCGTTCACGCGGAAGTTGTCGTTGAATCGAATCAGCGCGTCGCCACCGAACGTCGTGTTGGACCCGTCGCCGTCCGCCTCTCTGCGATCGGTTGCCATCAAACCCAGGTACGACTCGGTGAGGACGTCGCGCTTGAGACGAAGAATGTTCGAGTAGGTGTTGGTCCCGGCTGCGGCCAGGCTTTGCTCCTCGAAGGGAACGACGTAGGGCGAGGTCTCGTCCCACGCGCTCATGAACGCGACCGTGTTGGGCCCGTCCTTGCCGGTGAATTTGCCCGCCAGCTCGGGGTCGTTGATCGAGCGCGTGTAGACGATGTCCATGTTGGTGTCGAACATGTCGGCGCCTTCCAGGAAGAACGGGCGCTTCTCCGGATAGAAAAGCGCGAAGGTGCGGTTGGCATCGATCTGGGTCGCGTCCGACTCGATTTGGCTGAAGTCCGGGTTGTAAGTGAAGTCCAGCGTGTGGTTGGGTGTGACGCCGTACTTGACGCCGAAGCCGGCCTCGCCCGCCGGGTCGTCGTTGGCCCAGTCGAAGGTCGCATCCTCGGATCCCACGAGCCCGCTCGATTGACTCGCCAGCACGTACGGCAGCACTTCTAGATTCTTGCCCTGGTTGACACCCGCGATACCCGACATCGTCCCGGCTTGGCAGAAGAAGCAATCGTTGTCGCGCGAAATCGGAGCCCATGACATCTGCTCCCGGCTCTCGCGCGGGCGGTTGCGAAACACGTGCACGCCCCACGACTGCAGGTCTTGGTCGGGGAATCGAATGCTCCGGAACGGGATCGCGATCTCCGCCGTCCAACCGGTCTCGTCGACGCGGCCCCCCGAGTACCACACCGCGTCGTAGCTCGCGTCCTCGGTGTTGCGATTCCGTCGCAGGTCGCCCTGGATGCCGCGCGGGTTGACGAAGAACTCGTAGCCGTTTTGCTGGTCCTTGAAGGTGTCGATCATCACACCCGCGAAGTCGTCGCCGAACATGGCGTCGCGATCGGTGAGGTTGGCGCGGATCGCGGAGGGCTTCTCGTCGTGGCACCGGAAGCCGATGTAGAGATTCTCGTCGTCGTAGGCGAGCATGGCCTCGGTCTCCGCCTTGGGACGGCAGTTGTCGCCGGGGTCGATTTCGACGAACCCGGTCAGCTTGGTGGCCGTTTGCCACATCGGCTCGTCCAAACGTCCGTCGATTCGAATCGCCTGCGCGAGCTTGGGGACGTCGAAGGCGAGAACCGCGTTGGGGCGATACGCAGACGGGTCGACGGGCGGGTTGGACGCCACTTCGCCCGCGCTGCCGCTGGCCGGGGTGAGCAACGCGACGCAAAAGCCGCTCACGACGCCCACATTGAAAACTCTCGTCTGGGATCGCGCTCGAACGGATTGAGCGCGGCTACGTGCCAGGCGCATGGGATCCCTCCTCGAACAGGGGTTATCGGCTTGGGCGCCGACCCGTGGCACGTCGTTGGGGATCCGGGCTCGGGCGCTGGATACGGATTAGACGGTGGAACGTGCAAAATGGTTTCCCGCCATTTGAATCGCACCGCGCAACCCGATGCCTGTGGGGCGCTCCCGGCATTCTAGCATTATCAATAAACAACTTACACTGGCCTTGAAAACCCGGCTTGACGGGGAATGAGTCTTGCACTAGCATCTTGTTTAGCCATGACTAAGAATCTAGAGGCATTGGTGCGGGGCGCTCTCACGCAGTCGATGGAGAACTACCTCAAGGCGATCTTCGAGATTCTCGAACACGACGAGCGCGCGACCACGTCGTCAATCGCGGAGCGCATGGGAATCGCGGCGCCCTCGGTGACCGCGATGGTGAAAAAGCTGGCCGAGCTCAAGCTGGTCTCGCACGAGCCGTATCAAGGGGTCACGTTGACGCGCGTCGGTGAGATGGCGGCCATCGAGGTCGTGCGCCATCACCGCCTGATCGAAAAGTATTTGGCCGATGCGCTCGGCGTGCCCTGGGATCAAGTGCACGACGAAGCGGAGAAGCTCGAGCACGTTATTTCGGAGGACCTGGAGGATCGCATCGACGGTGCCCTTGGCCACCCGACCGTCGATCCACACGGCGCTCCCATTCCCGCCCGCGATGGAACGGTCGTGCGCGTGGTGGCGCGCCCGCTCTCCGACGCGGCCAGCGGCGATCGCGTCGTGGTGGTGGAAGTCGACGACCGCGACCCGAGCTTGCTGCGATATCTCGGCGAGCGACATCTCTATCCGGGGACCGCGATTGAAGTCGTTCGCGTCGAACCCTATGGCGGGCCCACCGTGCTGCGCGTGGGGACGAGCGAGTTTTCGATCGGGCGCGACGCGGTGGCCATGATTCGCGTAACGCCCAGTACCTCCGCCCAGGAGTCACGACCATGAACCCGCTTCTCAACCTGGCGGTGTTTTTCCTGGGCGCGGCGTTGCTGTGCGTCGTCTTTTGGCCGCGGAGCGGATACCTCGCCAGCGGCCGGCGCGGGCGCCGACTCGCGCGCCGCGTGGTCCTCGAAGACGCGCTCAAGCACGTCTTCAAACACGACACGCGCGCGCACACCGCTACGCTCGAAAGCCTCGCGGGCGCGCTCGAGATTTCATCGAGCAGCGCGGTATCGCTGGTCGATCGCATGCAATCGCTCGGCCTCGCCCGCTTCGTCGACGGTCGCATCGTGCTGACCGAGGAAGGGCGACGCTACGCGCTCGAGGTGGTTCGCGCGCACCGCCTGTGGGAGCGTTATCTGGCCGATGAAACCGGCGTCGATCCGCTCGAGTGGCACCAGCGGGCGGAACGAAAAGAGCACAACATCACGCGCGAGCAGGCCGACGCGCTCGCGGAGCGCCTCGGAAACCCGCGCTTCGATCCCCACGGCGACCCCATTCCTACCGCGGACGGCGCCGTGTTCGACGAGGATGTGGTACCGCTGACCGCACTCGCCGCCGGCGAACGAGCCGTGGTCTCGCACGTCGAAGACGAGCCGCACGTGGTGTACGCACAGCTGGTCGCACTCGGCGTGTATCCCGGTATCGAAGTGAGAATCGAATCGAAGGACGAGGCTCGCATCGAGATCGAAACCGACGGTCGCCGCTTCGTACTGGCGCCGTTGGTAGCGCAGAACATTTCGACCCGTCGTATCGATGGAGAGGCGACGACCCCGCGCGCCATGGAAACGCTGGCGTCGTTGCGCCCCGGCGAGTTCGCCGACGTCGTGAGCCTGAGCCCCGGGTGTCGGGGTCTCGAGCGCCGCCGCCTGATGGATCTGGGTGTGGTGCCGGGGACGCGCGTGGGGTTGGAGCGCCGCGGGCTCACGGGCGGCTTATCGGCTTATAAGGTGCGCGGCACGGTGATCGGGCTGCGCGAAGAACAGGCGCGAATGATCGGCGTTGCGCGCCGAGAGGGTGCGGCGGAACCAGTCGCCGCATCGAGCGCGGTCCGCGTCGGCGTTCTGGAAGAGGAAAACGAATGAGCACAATTAGTAACGAAACTCAGCCCAGTACCTGCGCGGGTTGCCAGCACCACGTCGGCAATCTGGTCAAGCTGGGCGTCGACATGGACAAGTTCGATTACGTGGTGGCACTGGCGGGGAATCCCAACACCGGCAAGAGCACGGTGTTCAATTCGATCACGGGGCTTCGCCAGCACACCGGCAACTGGCCGGGCAAGACGGTCGCGCGCGCCGAAGGCGGTTTCGCGCTCGATTCGAAGCGCTACAAGCTGGTCGATCTACCGGGGACGTATTCGCTCTTGTCGACCTCCATGGACGAGGAGATCGCGCGCAACTTCATCCTGTTCGCGCGTCCCGACGTTACCGTGGTCGTGGTCGACGCGTCGCATCTCGAGCGCAACTTGAACCTCGTCCTGCAGGTGCTCTCGATCACCGATCGCGCGGTCGTGTGCTTGAACCTGATCGACGAAGCGGAGCGACACGGGCGCACCATCGACCATCGCCGTCTCGCGCGCGATCTCGGCGTGCCGGTGGTGCCGACGGTGGCGCGCAGCCGCAAGGGAATCGACGAGCTTTTGTCGACCGTGGCGCAGGTGGCCGCCGGCGAGATCGTGTGCAAGCCGCACCGAATCGAGCGGCGTTCGAAGCAGGCGGAGCGCATCGTCTCCCAACTCACGGAGTCGGTGGAGACCGCGTTCCCGGGGCTTTCGAACGCGCGCTGGGTGTCGCTTCGACTGTTGGACGGAGACGCACGCATCGAGGAAGCGCTCCGGACGGGCGAGTTGATCGACTTGGCACCCGCCGGTGCTGCCCGCCCGAGCGCACGCGCGGCCGGCTCCGAAGTTCCGGTTTCCGAAGCCGCGGCGCTCCAGGTGGTCGAGGTCGCGCGTGCGCTGCGCTGGAAGATCGGCCCCGCGTTCCACGATTCGCTCACCGAAGACCTCTACACCGAGGCCGCGCGCCTCGCGGATCGCGCGACCATCGCGGGCGAGGCCCCGTCGTTCGACCTGGATCGCACCATCGACAATCTCGTCACGCACCGCTGGCTCGGTTTTCCCATCATGCTCGCCATCCTGAGCGTGGTGTTTTGGATCACGATCGCGGGGGCCAACGTCCCGTCGGGAATGCTCGCGAGCCTCTTGATCGACAAAGCGCACCCCTGGCTGCACTCGATCGCCAGCGCCATTCACACCCCGGCGTGGCTGTCCGGCTTCCTGCTCGACGGCGTCTATCTCGCCACCGCGTGGGTGGTGGCGGTCATGCTGCCGCCGATGGCGATCTTCTTCCCGCTGTTCACGCTGCTCGAGGATTTCGGTTATCTCGCCCGCGTGTCGTTCAACCTGGACGGGCTGTTCAAGCGCGCGGGAGCGCACGGCAAGCAGGCGCTCTCGATGAGCATGGGATTCGGGTGCAACGCGGCCGGCGTGGTGGCGACCCGCATCATCGACAGCCCGCGCGAGCGCTTGATCGCGATCATCACCAACAATTTTTCGTTGTGCAACGGTCGTTGGCCCACGCAAATCCTGATCGCCACCATCTTCATCGGCGGTCTGGTACCCGCCCACCTGGCGGGGTTGGTATCGGCGGGCGCGGTGGTGACGGTAGCGGTGCTGGGAGTCGTGATGACGTTCGTGGTCTCGTGGCTCCTCTCGCGCACGGTCCTCAAGGGTGAGCCGTCGTCGTTCAGCTTGGAGCTCCCTCCGTATCGCCCGCCGCGGTTCTGGCACACGCTCTACACCTCCATCATCGACCGCACGCTGATCGTGTTGTGGCGCGCGGTGGTGTTCGCAGCACCCGCGGGGGCGGTCATCTGGCTCGCCGGCAACATCCACGTGGGCGGGCAGAGCATCGCGCAGCACGTCGTGCAAGCGCTCAATCCGCTCGGCGTCCTGATCGGTTTGAACGGCGTCATCATGCTCGCGTACATCGTCGCGATTCCCGCCAACGAGATCATCATCCCGACCATCCTCATGCTGACCGTGATGACGGCCGGAATGGCGGGCGTCGGTGCGGGTAACGGCGTCATGTTCGAGCTCGACTCCGTGCCCGACATCTCGAACCTCTTGCGCGCGGGAGGATGGACCGTGCTCACCGGCGTCAACCTGATGCTGTTCAGCTTGCTCCACAATCCGTGCAGCACCACCATCTTCACGATCTACAAGGAGACGCGCTCGCACCGGTGGACCACGGTGGCAACATTGTTGCCGGTCGTGATGGGGTTCGTGGTGTGCTTCCTGGTGGCGCAGGTGTGGCGCATCGTGGCCCGGTAGCCCTGGCACGCGGCACGGAAATCCCGCTGGACGTGTTGGGTCATCTTCTTCTATCTATTGACGAAGGATGGCCAATCGACTCACCCCGGAGCAGCTCGTCACCCGTACGCTGGGCGAGCGTCGCGTTCCGTCGCCGCTCAACTTCTCGACCCACGTCGGCGACGGGCTCGCGCACTACGTCCCCGACGGCACCCGCGTCCTTTATAAAGTATCCGGCGAGCGCGAGGCCGAATTCGACTCCCACCTTTTCCTAGAGCGCGCGGGTCCGCGCGAGTTTCTCTACTTCGAACCCAGCAAGACGCGCGTGGGGGTGGTGACGTGCGGCGGACTTTCTCCCGGCGTCAACAACGTCATCCGCTCGATGGTGCTCGAGCTGACATTCCAGTACGGGGTGCGCGACATCATCGGGTTCCGCTTCGGTTTTCGGGGCATGAATCCCGCGCGCGGCTATGAACCGGTCCCGCTGACGTACGAGCTCATTCGAACCATTCACAACGAGGGCGGTTCGGTCCTGGGCACCTCGCGCGGCGCCGAGGACGTGCCGGTGATCGTCGACCATCTGCAGGAGCTCGGGATCGACATTCTGTTCTGCATCGGCGGCGACGGGACGTTGCGCGCCGCGCACGCGATCTGGGAGGAAGTCGAGAAGCGACACGCGAAGATCGCGATCGTCGGTATCCCCAAGACCATCGACAACGACATTCCGTTCGTTTACAAGACCTTCGGTTTCGATACCGCGGTCGAAGTCGTGCGGCAGGCGATCGACGGTGCCCACGTGGAAGCGATCGGGACCGTCAACGGCGTGGGGCTGGTGAAGGTGATGGGGCGCGATTCGGGCTTCATCGCCGCGTACGGAAGCCTGGCCAGCATGCAGGTCAACTTCTGCTTGGTGCCCGAGGTCCCGTTCGACCTGCACGGCGACGGAGGCTTTCTCGATTGCTTGGAACGACGGCTCTTGATCCATGCTCACGCGGTGATCGTGGTGGCCGAGGGTGCCGGCCAGCAGTTCTTTCCGGACCGATCGCGCGACGCGGATGCTTCGGGCAACGTCATCCCGCGCGACATCGGAATTCTTCTGCGCGAAGAGATCTCGAACTTTCTCCGCAAGCGCGGGCATATGTTCGGCATGAAGTACATCGATCCCAGCTACATGATCCGCAGTGTGAAGGCCAACGCGGGCGACGCGATTTTTTGCGACAATCTCGCGCGCAGCGCGGTGCACGCGGGCCTGGCCGGCAAGACCGACGTCGTCATCGGCCTGTGGCACGGCATCTACACCCACGTTCCGATTCCTTTGACGGTGCGTGGGCGCAAGAAGATCCACCCCGAGAGCTATCTGTGGCGCAGTGTGGTCGCGGCCACGGGGCAGCCGATGGTGATGCGCGTCAGCGCCCCGCGATAGTCGCGGGGAGTTGAAATCCCCGCGACGCCGATGTACCCTCCCGACGTTCTGCTATCGCATTTTCCACTCTCGGAAAGGAGAACCTGTTGCACCCGCATTCCCGAACCCGCGGGCGTCTGGTTTCTCTGGTGATTGTCTTGCTCGCGCTGCCGCTGGCAGCCAGCGCAGAGGACGATGTCCAGGGCCAGATTTCCGTGTACACCGGCGACAACGCGGTCGGTTACTTGCAACCACTTGCCAACGCGATGGGAGCCGCCCTCAACAGCGGCTTCGGCTACTCCGCGTACATTCCGAAAACCAGCTTTCATATGGCACTCGAAGTTCCCGTGATGGGACTGTTCTTCGCGGACGATGATGCCACGTTCACCGCGACTGCCGAGTCCGGTTTTCAACCGAATACGCCCGGCGAGATTTTCGTCGTTCCCACCATCGTCGGTCCGGGAGAGGCCGTCGTGGCCACTGGACAGGGCGGGGCGCAGTTCGCGTTTCCGGGTGGGTTCGATCTGAATTCGTTCGGTCTCGCGGTGCCGCAGTTACGTTTGTCGTCACTCGCGGGAACCGAAGCGGTCATTCGCTGGGCCGCCTTCGAGACCGGTGAGAGCGATCTCGGCAATGTCGACATGTTCGGTATCGGCGGGCGCCACAGCATTTCGCAGTACTTCGGCGAAAATCCAACCTTCGACCTGGCTGCGGGCATCCTCTATCAAACCCTCGATCTGGGCGAGAACGACTTCGGCAATCCGTTCGTCGACACGTCGGCGCTCACGGTGCAACTCCAGGCCAGCCGGCGCATGCCGGTCGGTTTCGCGACCTTCGAGCCCTACGGCGCCGTCGCGTACGAAAGTCTCGACCTCGACGTCGAGTACGCGGACACCAACGACCCCCCCCAGCCGGTGGCGGTTTCGATGGAGGGCGAGAACTCGTTTCGCTTCACCATCGGCGCCGGATTCAATTTCTCCGCCGGCCAAGTGTGGGCCGACTACAATTTCTCCGACACCAGCAACTTCTCATTCGGCCTCGCCCTGGGCAACCTGGGCCGCCCGTAAAGGAGCGTGACGAAACATGAAAACGACCCTTATCGCTTTGATGACCATCGTTCTCGTGACGCTCTCGATGACGAGTTGTATCATGGAGGACACGGTGCTCCAGCTCGTATTCACGGGTGAAAGCTCGGTTGGTTTCTCCGAGAACGAGGACGGAGCCGACAACCCGGAGACCGCGCTCGTCAATATCGCCGACGAGCTTCGCGACATCTTGGAGGAGAACGAGATTTCTCTTTCCGAAATCGATGACGCCTTCGTGACCTCGGTCCACTACGGCATGGTTTCGTTCACCCAGTCGCACGATTGGACGTTGTCGGGTGCCATCAGTGTGCGCCGTGTCGACCTCGGGGGGACATTCACACCACTCGCGAACTACACCTCGGTATCGGTTCAAGGCGCGCTCGGGCAGAAGATTCCCGCAGCCTTGGAAACGGCGGGTGTGGCTATCATCAACACGGCGCTCGACGACTTCTTGGCGGGACAGACTCCGATTCTCGAGTTCCAGGTATTGAGCGACACCATCGTGCCGCTGCCGACCCCCTCGGACCCGATGATCTTCGACTGGAGGGCGTGGCTCGCCATCCAGTTGATCACGACCGAGACGGTCGAGGTTCCGGATCCGTTCTAATCGTACATCTGTTAATTGGGACGCGCCCGCGCATTACTCGCGGGCGCGTCTCGCCTCCATACCAAAAGGACACACCTATGATCACCGAGCTCGAACCGCGCCACGTTTGGAATCATTTCGACAAGATTCGCAGCATTCCGCGCCCTTCCAAACACGAACAGAAGATACGCGAGCACTTGCTCGCGTGGGCGCGGGAGCGCGGTTTCGAGACGCGCGTCGACAAGGTGGGCAACACGGTGGTCTCGGTGCCCGCCACCAAGGGTCATGAGCGCGCGCCGATTCTGGTGCTGCAGGCCCACATGGACATGGTGTGCGAGAAGAACGCGGATGTGAATTTCGACTTCTCGCGTGATCCGATTCAATTGAAAATCGAAGGCGACTGGCTGCACGCGCGCGGCACCACGCTCGGCGCCGACAACGGCATCGGCATGGCGTCCGCGCTCGCCATCGTCGACGACCCCGAGGCGGTGCACGGGCCGCTGGAGATTCTCATCACGGTCGACGAGGAGACGGGGCTCACGGGTGCCATGGAGCTCGATCCTTCGATGGTGAAGGGGCGGCGGCTCTTGAACCTGGACACCGAGGAGTTGAATGCGATCTACATCGGCTGCTCGGGTGGTGGCAACAGCGAGATTCGCATTCCGGTGACGCGCGAGGACGCGCGCCCGGGCGCGAAGTTTCTCGAAGTGCGCGTAACCGGTCTGCGCGGCGGGCACTCGGGCATGGACATCGTGTTGCAGCGCGGGAATGCGATCCAATCGCTGGTGCGCTGTATTGCGAGCGCACCCGAGGGTAGCAATGTGCGCCTGGCAACGATCGAAGGGGGAAGTGCTCACAACGCGATCCCGCGCGAAGCGTTTGCGGTGGTCGCAGTCGACGCACCCGCGGCGGGCGACTTCGAACGCGCAGTGCGTGCCGAAGGGGCGACCATTGCGGCCGAGCTCGGCGCGGCGGATCCCGAACTAACGGTGGGTGTGGCGCCGGCGGATGCAAAGAAGCAGCGCGTGTTGGATGCGGCCTCACAGCGCCGCGTGATCGGGGCGCTGCTCGCGATGCCGCACGGTGTCGCCGCCATGAGTCTCGACGTGCCGGGCCTGGTCGAGACGTCGAACAACTTGGCCGCCGTTCGCTCCGACGACAATTCGATCACCATCCTCGTCAGCGTGCGCAGCTCGATCAAGTCGGCGTTGCTCGCGCTGCGCAACCGCGTGCATTCGATCGCGGCGCTCGCGGGCGGATCGGTCGTGGACAACCCGCCCTACCCGGGTTGGAAGCCGGATCTCAAGTCGGAAGTGCTCGCCGCGACGCAGCGTGTGCACGAGCGCGCACTGGGAGAGAAACCGGAGCTCAAGGCGGTGCACGCGGGGTTGGAGTGCGGGGTGATCGGGGAGAAGCTCCCCGGGATGGACATGGTGTCGATCGGGCCGTGGATCGAGTCGCCGCACTCACCCAGCGAGCGCGTCAACATTCCATCGGTAGCGACGTACTGGAAGTTCCTGAAGGCGTTGGTGAAAGAGCTGGGGTGAGCACTCGTTGGCCGCGGGTCCTGTCGTCCAGCAGCCCACTGCGTCTCGTCGTCCGCGCCTACGCACTAGACTCCTCGCCTTGTGGGCGCCCGCTGGACGCCACCCGCGGCTCCCTTGAAGCGCGCTCCTACTTCAACAACACCATCTTCTTGGTGAGCGTCTTGCCGGCGCTCGCCAGCCGATAGAAGTACACGCCCGAACCGACCGGCTGCCGCGCGTCGTTTCGTCCGTCCCACTTCGCGTCGTGCCGCCCGGCTGGCAGGGCGCCGTCGACGAGGGTGCGGACGCGCGCCCCCGTTACGTCGTACACGACCAACGAGACTCGCGCCGTCGACGGGATGTCGAACGCGATGGTCGTGGTCGGATTGAAAGGGTTTGGATAGTTCTGACCCAGCGAGAAACGCGCGGGGATGTCGCCCCTGACCGCTGTCGCCGTGTCGTGGCCGATGCGGCCATTGCGGTGGACGTTGGCGCGAAACATCGGCCACGGAGCCAGCGTCGCGTCGTACGGTGTCGGCAGGTCCCACACGTACACCGTCTTGTCGTAACCCACCGCTACCACGTCGACGCTTCCGTCGTGGTCGAGGTCGGTAATGGCCGGTGTACCGCGCACCGAATCCTTGACGACCAGCGGAAACCCTTCTAACGGCACACCGGTGGCACTCCAGCCGTTGATGTTCTTTCCCTCGTCGCCCAGCAGCACATCGACCATGCCGTCGCCGCTCACATCGGCCACCACGGGCGACGATTCCGTGTAAGTCGTATTCGAATAGACGACCGGCCATCCCGGGAGCTCCGTGCCGTTGAATTGGAAAGCGTACAAGCGTCCGTTCGACGCGGCGATTATGGCTTCCAGCTTTCCATCGCCGCTCAAATCGGCCAGCGTTGGCGACGGATTGAAGAACAGCCCGATCGACACCCAGCGCTGCCACATGACGGTGTTGTTGTGATGGAGTGCTGTGATCTCGCCCGTGCCGCGCGTCGTGACCACGATCTCGAGGTCGCCGTTGTTGTCGATGTCGCCCACGGCGACGCCGCCGCCGGCGAAGTTCGCCAGCGTGCGCGGCCATCCGGGTTCGTCCGCCGCCATTTCATTCAGCACGTAAAGCTTCTTGTCCTGGGTGGCGATGATCACCTCGTCCTTGCCGTCGCCGTCGATGTCGGCGACGGCGGGACTCTGGTACTGCATTTGGTTGGTGTCGGGAAATCTTCGAAATACGCCGGTCGTCGCCGGGTTGGCGTCGCCGTCGACGACCTCGGTACCATTCCCGTGCCACGCGTAGAGGTATGCCTCTTGATCGACCGCGAGCACTTCGAAGTCGCCGTCTCCGTCGATATCTCCGATCGCCACACTTGCACGAACGAAGTCGATCGTGGGTTGCGGCCACCCGGGAAGCGGTTGGCCGGCGCCGTTGAAAATGAACACCTGTTTCGACGTGTAGGCCGCGGCGACGATCTCGATACCCGGCGCACCGTCGAAGTCCGCCAGCGCCGAAGGCCCGATGAAGTCGTCTCCCAGCGGCGTGAGCACGCCCCACGTGAGCGCTTGATCGTCTCCGTCGACGACCTCCTGGCCGTCGAACTGCCACGCGTACAAGCGGTCGTTTCCGACTACCACGTCGAGATCGTTGTCGCCGTCGATGTCGCCGATGGTGGGCGAGTTCGCCGACGCATCGTTGAGCTCGTTGGGCCACCCGATCAACTGCGGCGGCGTGGTGGACGCGGACGCGACCGGAGAGAACACGCTCTCGTTGCCCGCCTCGTCGATGGTCGTCACGGCGTAGTAGTAGCGCGTGCTCGCGGTCAGGCCGACGTCGGTGAAGAACGTGTTCGCCACCACGTCGCCCGTCGCGCGCACGAACGGCCCGGCAGCGGCCGTCGCGCGGTGCACGTGGTAACCCCGGGTGTCGGGAGACGAGCTGGCGCTCCACGTCAGCGACATCTTGTCGACTCCCAGCGCGGGATTGAAAGTTTGAATGGTGGGCGGTGTGGGCGCACGGAGCTCCAGCGCGTGCGTCAACCCCACGCCGCGCGCGTCGGTGACCAGCATCTCGAGCGCGTTCTCGATCCCGACGTCGGCTTCGCTCAATCGGAACGCGGTCGTGTTCTCGGCCGCGCCCAGTGTCACGACGTCGGCGAAGAGCGTGAGGCTATCGATCACCGTCGCGCCGGTTCCCAACGAGCGCAGCCCCGCGCCGATCCCGCGCGCCGCGCCCGATCCGAAGTTCTTGAGCGTGCAATACAACAAGAACTCCTCGCCAGCGCTGATGATGCCGTCGCCGTTGCCGATGGGGAGCTCATCGCTCTTGCGCAGTCCGGTGACCTCGAGCGCGGGTGCGTGCAGCAACCTCTCCAATGCGTCCATCCACAGGAAGGTGCCGTCCGTGATCGTCACTTGGAACGGAACCACCGCGACGTCGGGCGCCGACGCGGAGACTGCGACGCGCCACGCGTCGGTTGCAATCGAAGCGCCGCCCGCCGGCACATTCGCGACGCTGGCGGACTGATCGAGCACGGTGACGTGCGGCGATGAAGCGCCCAGCACCAACACCAGGTCTGAATGCGGATCGGGACCGAAGTTCTGTAGCGTTGGAAGCAAGTCGACGACCTCGCCGGCATCCAACACACCGTCGCCGTTGCCGGTGGTCCCGCCGATCGCGTCGTCGTCGATCGACACCGCACCGATCTTGAGCACGGGACCGATAGGCCCGCTCACGTCGATCGTTGCCGACGTGCGGACCAGATCGTCGCCCGTGACGACGACGTCGATCGTGCCCGCGGTCCGCGCGGTGAAGGGAATCGTCACCGAACCCGAAGCACCGGTCTCGCCGACACGGTAGTCCTCGCCGCTTTTTCGAAGACAGACCACGGCGTTTCTCACCGCGGCCCCGTCGACCGTCACGAGCACGGGAATCGCGCCGTCACCGGCCGGTACGCTGACGGGCAGCGTCACCAGGGGAGTCCGCGGGCGCTTGGTCCACGTCGGCAGCTCCGGATCGGCGAGAGCGGTGTAGATGTAGTGGGTCCACAGATCCACGTTGTCGCCCAGCATCGCGAACGGCGTGCGCGCGACGCGCGAGGCCGTGAAAGCGTCGCCCACGCGCACCACACCGTCGACATACAACGCGTTTGCATACCAATCCAAGTAGTACGACGCGACGTGCGCAAACGAGCTCCCGACGCATCCCACGATCGACACCGCGCCGCCATTGGGGTTTCGGAGCAGGTGCTCGCCCAGGCAGTCGTAGTCGAACGCAGCCGCGGTGCAATTGAGCATGTAGAGGCTGAAGAACCGATTCGGGTTCTGCATCGCGTCGGCGTCGGGGATGGCGATGTTGTCGTCGGCGCAGTGCATGTTGAAGCGAAAGCCGTGTCCGACGTGGAAAACCTGGCTATATCCCGCCTCCAAAGAATCGATCGCGGTCGCGCGCGACTCCTGCACCGAGCCCGGGAACAGCCACGGTGTTTCGTACAACCGGGAGACGCGGCGCTCGGGAGAGGCGATGCGCAGGATGTAGGAATACTCGGCGACGTCGCCCCCGTTGAGCTGGATCTGGCCCCCGTTCCACGGAGACGGGAACAAGACCTCCGCGAGCATCAACACCTTGTCGGTGTACTCGGTGTCGACGGGCGTCTCATATCCGATGATCTTGCCCACGACGACGTCGGCGTCCTCCGGGTCGGAGACGGGAAGACGCCCCACTACGAGCTCGCCGTACAAATCGGGCTGGTCGACCGGCTGCTCGCCAAACCGTGTGTCACCATCCGCATTGAAGGTCCCGTCCAGACCCGCGAAGTAGATGTCGGCCGGTATCAATGTGCCGCCGTAGTGGTACGCGCTGTACAAGTAGCGCGGAGGGATGTCCTGGCTGTCGCCGGCCAGCAACACGTAGCGCACGCCCCAGTTCACATAGGCGTCCTGCAAGAAGAAGCGGATCGTCTCCGTGAGGTCGGAGCCCTGTCGCGAGTTGGCGTTGATCCAATCGACCGTGCGCACCTGGGTGGCGATTCCTTTCGACGTCTTCCAATCGGCGAGCACCTGAAAGGAAGGTTCCAGCTCGCTGGTCGTGATGATGAGGTAGTCGACCGGACTTCCGTCTTCGGAAGGAGCGCTCGAAGGAGCGAAGGGCCCGCGGTGCGTCGTCGTGCGCGTGGATGGGTATGTAGAGGCGGCTTCGGGGTAATCGACTTGCGCGCGAATGGTCTCTGCGATTCGGGAGACGGTGCGCTCGCTCGCGCGCAACGGGCGCGTCGCCGATTGGGTCTCTTTCGACGGGGCCAGCGCGATGCGGACATCGATGTCGCTGTGGAGTGACACACGATCGCCGCTCACGCGCACGGGAAAGACGGCGAGGCTGGCAATCGAGTATCCGTGCCACGTCCCGGTGCCGAGGTGGCGCACGAGCTCGGCCGGGTACACGTCTCCGCCGTTATCGGGAGCGACCGGCACCTCGGCCGGTGCCGAAGGTGAACGCGCTTCGCCCGGCGGTTCGACGGGCAGTGACGCCAACGCCGGCGTAATGTCGCGCGCGATGACCTCGGAGGCCCGCGCAGTCGCGGTGACACCCACGACGGTCTCGCCGCTGGGTACCACGACCTGAACGATTCGATAAGGGAGCGCGGGCTTCCCCGGGTCCTGCAACTGAACGAGCCGCGACGAAGGTCGCGCGGTTATGGAGGCGCCGGCGGGTGTCTGCGTGAAGACAACGTCGTCAATGGACGTGCGGACGCGAAGGTCGAGCCGGTTTCCATCGGCGTGACCGTCGATCATAAGCGCCGAGAGGACGATCCCGGGCGCCAGAAAAAGCCAGGGGAGTTTGCGCATGGTGAAAAGCACGAGATGCGCGACCAACGGTAAGGGATTGAGAAAGTTGTGTCAACCCAAGGGATTATGTAGGGGGCCGGACCGACGGAGCGAGGTGCTTCGCCGGTCCGGCCCCGTAGAGAATTGCAAATAGGTCAGTTGGCGTATTTGACGCTGCAGCCGTAGGAAGCCGTCGACTTCACATCGAGCGGCTTACCCGCCATCGCTCCGTCCAACGAGGCCGCCACGTAATTGTGCGACCCCGCGATAACGGCCGGATCGGGGTCCTTGTTGTCGTCGATCGCGCCCGCGTAGATCAACACGCCTTTCGGGTCGATGATGAACATATGCGGCGTCGTCTTGGCGCCGTAGAGTTTTCCCACCTTGCCTTCCGGGTCGCGTAGATACGCGGTCGAGGCGAGCTTTCTCTCCGCCGACATGCCCCTCAGTGCGTCGGCGTCGTAGTAACCTTGCTTGCCCTCGGCCGAGGAGCAAATCGTGAACCACGCCACACCCTTGTCGGTGTACTGCTTCTGCAGCGACTGCATCGTGCCGGAGCCGTAAAACTTCTTCACGAACGGGCAGTCGAAGTTGTTCCACTCGAGCACGACGTACTTACCCTTGTAATCGGCGAGCGAATACGCCTTGCCGTCGATGCCGGTCAGCGTGAACGCCGGTGCCGGCTGATCGATGGCGGATTTCTCCTCCATCGTAGCTGCCTTCTCCTTGCCCGGGGCCTGTTGGGTGTCTTGGGCACCGACCGCGAAAGGTGCCGCGGCCAACGCCACCACCCCGAGCCAAGCCAAACCGCGTACGAGTTTCATCAGACCTTCCTCCTTGCCTATGTTGTTTCGTTCCATCGAGCGGGGCCAAATACTCTAACGCTTGCGAAGCGGCACGTCGACCTCGATTGCGCGCGTGCCGGTAGACTCCATTACGAGGATCCCGCGTATGCGATCGGGGATCGTTGTGCTCATGCGCCACAATTCGAGACGCAGCTGATAGGCCGATCGTCCTCGTGGACCCTCCAGCACCGATAGCGGTTGCGCCGCCGCGTGTTCGATAACGCCGGGTTCGTACGGATAGAAGTACGCGCTATTCAAAGTAGCGCCACCTTCCTCCGCGGTCTGTAAGTCGATTAACAAAGTCGCCTGGTCCCCGAGGCTGGCATCGACGCCCCACGCGCCCGCGGGTCCAGGACAACGCGCTCGCCAGGCATCGATTCGCGGCGACACGTCGCTCGCTCGCGCCCGCGACTCCACGGGAATCCTGAACGACAACGACGCCGAACCGGGAATGCACGCCTCTTCGCACGCGAGCCACGTCACCTCCGCGCCCAATTCCACCGGCGTGTCGATCGGCAAGTCCGCCGGCGGTGTCACGTCGGTCACCAAGAAAAGTTCCTTTGCATAACCGTATATCACCATCGGACCGGTCGGGAAGCGACTCGGATAAGGCCAACACATGACGGCGGTCTTGAAGCCCTTCGGGAGTCGCCACTCGACCCCGGGTGCCAAGCCCGCGTCGCCGGGGTTGAGCCAGTTGACGTGCCACCCGTCCTTGATCTCGAGACGCACCGCCAGGCGAAACGGGCGCCCGGGAGCCATCGCGGCCACATCGCTCACCAACTCAGCGCGCACGAGATTCTCGGTGCTCGGTGTCGACGGCACCGCTGGTGCCAGCCCTTGCGCGTGCGCTTTCGCAACGAAAGGCGATGGCGTGCTTGCGAGATGAAGCACGATCGACGCGAGTGCGATCGCGGCGACACGCGTCGCACGACGGTTCGACTCGACCCGACGCGTCTTGTCGGTGCGGATGGTGATCGATGCGCGCATATGCGGTCGCATGATAACGACAAACTCGCTTCGCTTCAACTGAGTGGTCGACGGCGCCTCATTGTGGCGCGAATGCGGGCGACGGCGCACGAAGGACGTCGCGAGCGCATGCGCAGTGCTCGCCCGCGCTGAGCCGCGTCGAAACACATTCGCCGTTTCGCTGCACGAATTTTGCTGCATGGGGACGCTTCAATCCCTGTTTCGCATCCGAACGACAACCTCACACGCGAATTCGTGCGGCCTTGCTTCGCGCGCACTCGCGCCGAAGGAGCACCTCCATGCAGCGCACGGGCCATGCATCCGGATCGACTTGTTTCTCGTCTCTATGGTTCCAACGCGGCGCAGTACTCGTCGCGTTGGTGGTTGCGGCGATCGGCTGCCCGCGGCCGTCGCTCGCGGACACCGCCGCGATATTGGTGTGCGGCATCACGCCCGCCACTTCATACGACATCATTCGGAACGGAGTTCCCACCCTCACGGGCGCGTCGACGGCACTGGGATCGCTGTCATTCGCGATGGACGTCTCCACGGGCACCCTCGTTGCCATCGCGCCCATCGGCGACCTGGCGCCGCCGCCGCCGCCCTTGTTCGCCTCTCTCGTGACCGGCGAACCCGGTTGCGCGGTCGCGTCGTGGCTTCCCAGCGGCGATCCCACCGTGATCGGCTACCTGGTGGGCTACGGGCCCCAGTCGGTGGCCGGGGGAGAGGTCCCGAACTATGAGAATTCGATGGAAGTCGGAGCAACGGGGTCGGCGGATGTCTGCTTCTTGCCCATGGGCACGTACTACTTTGCCGTGCGCGCAAAGAACGTGGCCGGGATGTTGAGCGGGTACTCGGCCGAGCGTTCGGTGACCATCGTTGTCGTCTCGGTGCTGATCACGCGCTTCGACGCGAGAGGGGAGAGCGACGGCGTCCACCTCGCGTGGCGCGTCGAGGCCGACGAGGTCATTCGCGGCTATCGCGTGTATCGGGGTGCGGCGGGCGAGGGCCAGCGCATCCTGAACGATCCGCTCCTTCCGGGCGACGCGAGGTCGTTCGTCGATGCGACTGCGCAACCCGGGGTCGCGTACACCTACCTGCTGGCGGCGGTGAAGGAAAACGGCGATGAGGTTCTTTCCATCCCGGTGGTGGCGACGATGGCGCCGCTAACTCTCGAGCTCGAGCCCAACGTCCCCAATCCTTTCAATCCGAGGACGAGGATCGGATTCACCCTCCCGGAATCGGAGCGCGCGACGCTCCGCGTGTATGACGTGCGCGGAGCGCACGTGGCGACGGTCCTCGACTCGCGTCTTGGCCCCGGCCGCCACCACGTGGATTGGAACGGGGTCGACGATGCGGGCACGTCAGTCGCCTCGGGGACGTACTTCTACACGCTCGCGGCGGGGAAGCAAACCGTGTCTCGCAAGATGGTGCTGGTGAAGTAGAACCGCGCGCGGGCGGATTTTAATCGTGAATTTATGACCTGGGGGCAACTTCTACGGCTCGCCGAAGGTACTACCTATTGAGAATCAACCTGGCGCCACCCGATACTGACGGGCGCCAGGGTTGTTCGATTGGAGGGATTTAGATGACCGTCGAGCGCACAATGATGGCTGGGGTGTGCGTACTCACCCCGAAGCGCAACCTGACCGGCGGCGACGAAACGCGGGCCCTGACCACTGCGGTCGACGATGCGACCAACGACGGCGCGACCAAAGTGGTCGTCGACCTGGGGCGGATATCGTGGGTCAACAGTATGGGGCTTGCCAGTTTACAGCGAGCTCGGTTGACCTGCGTCGACCGCGGAGTTCCGTTCGTGATGGCGTGTGTGGGGGGCCGAATCAAGAATCTCATGCTCACCACACGGCTGGTAATTCTGTTCGACACGTTCGAAACTCTCGAAGAAGCCTTGGCCGCGCACGAGTCCTCGAACGCTTAGCTCACCGTTTCGATAAAAAAAGAAAATCCCGGCACCAAGTCGCCTCGGTGCCGGGATTCTTTATTTTGGTAGCGGGGGGGTGCGTGACGAGCAGCAAGAGATAGCTTTCCCGCCGGTCGACATCGTTGAGATCCCGCTGGTTGCCCGCGGCCGGGTCCTAGTACCCGCTGCCGCGGCGTAACGGGCGGGGTTCTGCTTTCTGGGGCCCGTCGGGCTCTTTCTCTACTTTCTCCCCACACTCGGCAAGCAGCCGCAGCTTCGCGCAAAGGTTTCTAGCATTGCGCCGTGGTTTTTGGCGCCCCTGCGGGTGAAGGCACGTTCTCGGGAAGGGGGAACCTGAATGAGCAGTCAGGATAGCGACGACTGCGCGATCGAGCGGAGCATAGCCAGCGCCCGCGACTTCGCTTTGAAGCACCCCGAGCTCGCCCGCCACGAAGAGCGCGAGCAGGTGCTTGCTGAGCAGGGCATCGACGTTCCGCCGTCCCATTTCAACAGCACCGACATGGGCAATGCGGAGCGGATGGCCGCTCGGCACGGAATGGCGCTTCGTTATTGCGCCGCGTGGGGCGCCTCCCGGCGGGAACGGAGCCTGCAAATCGTCCACCTGGCGATGGTTCAACTGGCGAAGGCGATCGCTGAAGGGGAGGTAAAGATGACACTCGCAGACCTCGACAAACTGATCCGGTTGGAGGCGTTCCTGAGCGACGAACCGGAATCGAGGCATGAACTTGTGCTGAACGATCTGCGTGACAAGTCTGACCGCGAGCTAAGCGAGATGGTCAAGCAGGAGTTGGAGATTCTTGGCCATATCCAAGGCGGAGTGCGAAGACCTGCCCCGACGACGTAGGTTCTGTTGAACCATTGTCAATACATTACTTGACGCTAGTGCGTCGCGCCGATATACTGCCGGATCAAGAGACCCGCGAGAATCCGCACCTTGCCTCACATCTGGGACCTGTCCCTAATGTCCGGATAGCAGTCCAGCCCCTTTGCAGAGCCGCGATGACGCTGCATTTCGCAGTGCCGAGACGAGCAGTGAAATGAATTGGGTTTCGCGTAGTGCACGTTCCTTCTCAGCAACGATGGGGGAATACGTATGAAGAAAGTTTTGTGTAGGTCTCTCGTTCTCGCGCTGGGCATGGCGCTTGTCGCGTCGGCAGCGTTTGCCAAGCGCGGCGGGGGCTACGCCGATTACGATCGCGCGATGCCGACGACCTCTCGCGCGTGGGACACCACCACGAACGGGCTTATGCCTGCGTCGGCAGCGCTCACCACGACGGGTCTGTATTTCCAGACCTTCGACGTGGGCGTAACGTGCACCGAGGCCGGTTGGACCAAGGTGGACGGCACGGCCCAGATCGCTGTGTTCTGGCACGTCGACGACTTCGCCGGCGCAAACGTCAACGCGGGCGACTCACTCGCCGCGCTCGCGGGCGCGAAGTCACTCTGGTGCGGCGCCCGTGCGACGCCCGTCGGACTGGTGTGCGGTTATCTAACTCTTCCTGGCTACGGCAACAACTGGAACCAGTCGTGGCGTACGAAGGCGTGTATCGACGTCGGCCTCGCCGTGGACATCTCGTTCCTAATGGAGATCGACTCCGAGGGCGGCTACGATGCGACGTTCCTCGAGTATACGACGGACTGCACGGGTCCGGCCTATACAGGGTGGAAGGTCCTCGACGGTGGCATCCACGTCTGGTCCGGCATCTTCGGTCCGATAGCAGTCGGCGGTTTTTCGTACCTGGTCGAGGGCAATCCGGTGAAGGTTCGCCTTCGCTTCGCGTCGGACGGCGCCTATTCGGACGAAGACGCCGCCTATGACAGCCATGCCGGTCCGGTTGTCATCGACAACCTCGTCGCCGAGGGCCTGGCTCTCGAAGACTTCGAGGGCGAGGCTGTGAACTCGACGACGTCGAACGACTGGGAAGGTTTTTCCGAGCCGGGTTACGGCCAGCATATGGCCCTGTTCTCGGGCAACTCGCTCGTCCAGCAGGATGTCTGCGCGAAGAACCTTTCGTGCCAATGGGCTGCGATCAGCGGATCGGCCGAGACGTACGCTTGCGGCGGCTTCCCGCTGCAGGCGGCGGTTCCCAAGGGTAACGGCGAAGGCCAGTACCTCAATAACTCGGTGTGGTCGCCGTCGATCGCCCTCTTTGGAACGGGCGCGGTCATCAACCTCCAGTTCACGGCGTACCGCGACATGACGCTCGACGGCCTCGTGTTCTACAGCTGGGACGTCGCGTCGATCAACGCCGTGGGTTGCCAGGGTGCGTGGCGTAACCGCGGCGAGGTGTACTACGGCGATCAGAAGGACTACTTGGTCGACACGTTCCCCGTCGGCGACTTGATCCCGGCTTCGGCCACGTCCATGCGCGTCCGCTTCGGCGTCGTCGACATGTGCGGCGTCTGGTGCGGCGTGCTCGGTGCCGGTGCTTGCCACGCGCACGCGCCGTTGCTGGACAAGGTCCGTGTCTATCGCGTCGACATCTTCGGACCGGCCTGGAGCGCGCGTGACAAAGACATGTTCCAGGACACGTTTCCGTCCGACGGTTCGGACACGGGAATCGGCCGTGCTGACGCGGCGCTTAGCATTACCGCCTCGGCCAGCCCGACGATTCTCCCCGGCGACTCGGCGCGAATCATCTGCAGCGACCCGATCACCGCGGTCCCGGTCACCAACCCCAGTGGCTTGGCGACCGATAACCTCGGTGGCGGGAATGGAAACAAGGCGATCTACCTCTGGGTCCATGTCCTCGACAGCGGCTCCCCTAGTGGCACCAAGACCGGTGCTGCGCTTTCCGGCGGTGCGCTCTATCCGTTCAAGGATACGCAGGTTGCCGACGGCAAGACTTGGACGCGAATCCAGTGCTGGCTCCGTATCGTGTCGACGAGCACGTTCGTCGTGGACCTGAATGACAACCTGTTCGAAGCGGGTGACGTCGTCGAGTTCTTCTTCGGCGCCATCAGCGCTGCGGGCTTCACCAGCTACTGTTCGGGGTCGAACCTTGGCTTCGTGCAGAGCAACGTGAACGTCGCCGCGCTGAACGCGTCGGAGTTCACGATCCTGCCGCTCGTTCCGGGCACTTCCGGAACCGACATTCTCTATGTCGACGGTATGGACGGTCGCGGTGCCCAGGGCTTCTGGGATGTCTCATTTGCGCAAATGAGTGAGAACCCGGATCGCTACGACGTTCGTGGCCCGTTATCGGGCGTTTCGAACCGCCCGGGAACCCGCGTCACAGACGTGTTGACCCAGCTCAACGGCAACTACCGGAAGATTCTCTGGGATACCGGCGACCTCACGATCGGCCTGGGCGACGGAACCGGTTCTCCGGAGAAGTCGAACGACTACTTCATGGTGAACGCGTTCCTCACCGGCATCGGGTCGCTGGGTGGGCTGGGTGGCGTGTACATCTGCGGTGACGACTTCCCGCAGGGCCTCAACGCCGCGACGGGTGCCTCGGCGGTCGCGTTCAAGTCGACGTTCCTCACGTACACGTTGACGAACAGCAACGCCAGGCCGGCCTATGGCCTCGCGCCGATCGGCACGGGTGTCGGCATCCCCGGCTTCTTCGCGGGCGATACGTTCGTCATCTACGGCGGCTGCCCGCTTATTAACGACTTCGACGTGATGACGCCGACGGGTTCCTCCCTGATGCAAACGACGTACGGTGCGGTGGGTGCGACCAACGGAGCTGAGATTTCGAAGACCACCGACCTCGGTGGCGGCGTTATCCCCCGTGTCATCGCGGGTGGGTTCAGCTTCATCTACATTCGTGACGACGAAGAGGATGGTACGTTGGATCGTTCGAAGCACCTCTATGACATCCTGATCGCCCTTGCGAACGCGCCAGATCAGCCAACGGATACCAAGCCGGTGGCTGTCAACAGCCTTGAGCAGAACTATCCGAACCCGTTCAACCCGCAGACCACGATCGCGTTCTCGATGAAGGATCGCGCTCGCGTGAAGATCGACGTGTACAACGTCACGGGCCAACTGGTGAAGACGTTGCTCGACGAAACGCGCGCAGCGGGCTCCTACACGGACGTCCGTTGGGATGGCACGAACGGTGCCAACCAGCCCGTTTCGAGCGGTGTCTACTTCTACAAGCTCGTCGCCGGCTCGTTCACCGACACGAAGAAGATGACGATTCTGAAGTAGCCGAACTCTTGTTTCGCATTCAGGTGGCTGGCGTCACCCCGATGTTGACGCCAGCCACCCATTCTTGCGCTCCCCAACGATCGCCGTAGATGGTGAGTTCCCGACGGTCGCAAGGCCGTTTCAAGGGACGCTCACTCGTGTCACCTCTGCCTTGCACGTCTGCGTTGCGTGTTTCTCGCAAGAGATATGGATGTCGCCGTTGTCGCCATCGTTGTCCTGGCTCGTCGAGAAGTCGATTTCATCATTGGTGGCAAGCCATGCGCTTTCCTTTTTCGGATCCTGAATCAGGAAGTCAATGGTGCCGTACTTTCAGAGCCTCTCGCCTACAAACCGTGAGTTCGTGGATCGAAAACTGGCCGCACTCAAGGTCGAGCTTGACCAAGTGAAAGATCAACTCGGCGAAGTGGACGCCCGCGCCGGCCGGAAGATGAGCCCAGACGCGGTAGTCGCGGAGGCGCTCAAGAGCATTCGTGAGTTCGAGGGGGTATTTGAGGAAGGGACACTGGCAGAAAAGAAAGAGCTTGTGAGCCTGATGGTGGAGAGGGTCGATGTCGACCCCGTGGGAAAGACGGCCCGCTGCTACATACGAGAATTCCCGGCGCCCAGTCTCCTGGACACCGGGAATCTTTTGGGATGGTAGCGGGGGCAGGATTCGAACCTGCGACCTTTGGGTTATGAGCCCAACGAGCTACCAGACTGCTCCACCCCGCGTCAATGTGCCCGCAGAGTAACAAGGCAGCGCCCGCCGGTCAAGCGA
>Ga0105252_10000021_pt1 | contig 165908 bp, 142 predicted proteins | sample EasRivMeERMZT100_FD_89675 | JGI IMG/M metagenome (GOLD analysis project Ga0105252, IMG submission 89675) | Soil microbial communities from meander-bound floodplain in the East River, Colorado, USA - East River MetaG ERMZT100 | ecosystem: Environmental > Terrestrial > Soil > Floodplain... | reverse complement strand
GCATCAGGAAGTAAGAAAATTCCTCCGGCAGCATCCGGCCGTCCAACAGGAGATCGCCAATCATCCAAGGCGAGTATTCGGACGGTACTATATCGACGACCGCCGGGATTACTCCGACAATCGTCCTGAACACCGATGGGACTACCGTTATCATGAGCGCCGGTATGGTCGAGACGATCGGGATTACCGTCGATAGATCTACAAGTCAAAAGCACAAATCGTTCGGTTGAATAATTCTCTCCGCAGCGGCTCCCGGATATCCCGGAGCCGCTGTTGCTTTTGGGCGCTGTTTAGATTGACAGACGAGCAACGCCTCCGCTAATTTGTGCTGAGCGTGAAACATTGGACTTCACGCAAAGCTACCTACGATACAATCTTTCGGAGGCATCATTTGGAGATTCAAGAGAAACTCGCCTTGGCTTGCCGCATCCTCGCCATGCAAGGCCACAACGATATGATCTACGGCCATGTATCTGCGCTGACGGAGCAGCCCAATCAATACTGGATCAAAGGCTCGGGCATCGGCTTGGAAGAGGCGACTGCCGAGGACATGGTATTGATTGATTTCGAAGGCAACACGCTCGCCGGCAAGCGCAAGCGGCACAACGAGTTTCCGATTCACAGTGAAGTTTACCGGGTCAATCCGGAAATCAAATGCGTCATCCATACCCATCCGACCTATTCGACGATCATCGCCTCGTCGGAACATCGGCTTTTGCCGATCACCAATCTGAGCTGTGCCTTTTATCCGCCGGCGATCAACAAATTCGAAGAATCCTCCGACTTGATCGTCAGCGCCGAACAAGGCGCGTCGGTGGCGAAATTACTCGGCGAACATAAGATCGTGCTGCTGCGCAATCACGGCATCGTCGTCGCCGGCACGAGTATCGAAGAGGCGTGCATCCGCGGCGTCCTGCTCGAACATAGCGCCAAGACTCAAGTGACCGCCGCATCCATGGGCGCCTTCTCCTGGGCTACCGATGCCGACGCGCTATTAAAACGAAAGCGGATTTATCGCCCGGACGCGATGCTCAATTTGTGGGACTACTATCTGCGGATGTTAAGAAAGCATGAAGCAAAATAAACGTTCCACCGGCTGCGGACAGCCATCGTTCCACATGATCCAAGCGTTCCATTAGTTCTAAGACGAATTTCAGGCTTCGACGATTGGAACGTTTGGAACGATTTGAACGGCTGGAACGAAACCCTTACGCTTTCGCTATCGATGTATCGCCAGAAACGCGAACACCTTTGCCGCGTTGAAGACGCTGTCGAGCGCTACTAGATCGTGATCGGTGTGTTGAAAGCGGATATCGCGCGCGCCGTAATTGATCGCTTGAATGCCACGATGATTGAATAAACCGGTGTCGTTGGCCGCCGTGGAAAAGGAAAACTTGGGCTCGTAATTGAGCATCGTCCGGATGCCCTGCTCTAGCACTTGCACCACTTCGGCGTCTCGTTTCACTTCGCTCGGATACATAAAGTCGCGCGGCGAGACCGCGATCTCGAAGGGATCGATAGCGCCGATGGCGTCTTTCATCTGCTGGACCGCTTTCGCCGGATCGTCGCCCGGCAGCAAGCGGCGGTCGAACATGATGCGACACTCGCTCTGGATCGTGTGCGTCGCCTTGGGAAAACTCTCGATCGCGTTGGTGGTCAGACTCACGTCGCCGAGATCGGGGTGCGAGCGATTCCCTGGAAACGGCATCAGGGGCTTCAGCCGTTCGAGCACTTGCATCGCGCCATCGATGGCGTTGATGCCCTCCCAGGGCCGGCTGCTGTGAGCCTGCTTGCCACGCACGGTGACTAACACGTCGACACGCCCTTTGTTGCCCAGTTGAATTTCCGGGGGCCCATCGATAATACACCAGTCGGCATTTACGCTGCCATGATCAAGCACGTACGCCAGCGAATCATGCTTGCCGGTTTCTCCGGCGGTGCTGACGACAAAATAAAGATCACTCGGCAGCTCGACTTTGTTGGCACCGAGAAAGCGCATCGCCGCGATCATCGCCGCTAAACTGCCCTTCTGTTCGCAGGAGCCGCGGCCCCAGACACATGCGCCGGCGAGTTTGTACGGCGCGCCATCGACGATCTCGCCGGAATAGGGATTCTGCATGGTGCTCGGCGCGGCGCACATGGCGTAGCCCACCAACATCAGCCGCCCCTCGGACGAGCGCCCCTTAAGACGCAGGATGAGATTGCCCATCTTGTCGATGGCGGGATGAAGGCCGGCTTGCTCGAGCTCCGGTTTGACGACATCGCGAATCAACGCCAGCACCTGCGGTTCAGCCTCGAGCAGCTGCGTCTGCGGACTGGCGTGCTGCACGAGTTTGACCGTAAGCCGTTTAACCTCGTCATAGGACAAGTTCTTCTCGATCAATTTTTTCGCCGTGCCGTCATCCATTTTACTCGCACCCCTCGCCGAAAGCCTATTTTCAAGGTTCTTCAGGCTCTTGTGTGGATAATATGCCAGGTTCAGTTTGTTTTGATCACCACGAAGGTCACGAAGGGTTCGGATGATAAAAACTCCGAACTTCGTGCGCTTCGTGTCCTTCGTGGTGAAAACATCCTCACAGTAAACCCAGAAGAATCACCTTCAATGCCCGTCAAAACTCGCCGCCAACATGGCCAATCCTACGGGCGATCAAGATCATCGTCATGCACACCAAACTTACTACCAGGGCTAGAGAACACATAGGGCCCAAATTGCCGTCGACGTAAAAATGGTAGAGCAGCGGCCCCAACGGCTCAGCGCCGGGCGAGTAGAGAAAAATCGACGTACTGAACTCGCGCAGATAGATCGTCGCCAAGAGAATCCAGCCGGCGATAAAACCAGGCCGCAGCAGCGGCAACAAGATGCGCCGAAAGGTGGTCATGAAACTGGCGCCGCAAACCATCGACGCCTGCTGCAGGTCGTCGTGCAGCTGGACGATGGTGCTGGTCATGGTGCGCAGACCGTAAGGGAGGAAACGGGTAATGTAACCGATCATCAGAATCCAGATCGTGCCATAGATCGGCAACGGCACGTATACGTAGGTCCACAACAGGCCGATGGCGAGGGCGGTGCCGGGAAATGCCCAAGGAATGAAGGTCAGCGCCTCGATCAAACCACGGCCGGTGGCCTTCGTCTTAGTCGTCACCCATGCGGTGAGCGTAACCAGGAGCATGCAAAGGGTCGCGCCGACGACGGCGAGAAACAGGCTATTCTTTAAAGCCCGGTAGGTCCGCGCATCGGAGAGATTGGTCACATAGTTGTCGAGCGTCAGCAGTTCCCAAGTTTTTGCGCTGGGAACGTGAACGTAGGTAATGAACGATACGTAGATCAATACGAGCGACGGCAGAACCACGATCAGAACGAGAATCAATACAGCCAGCGCCGAGGCGACATATCGCCATTTTCCGAGATCGATAATCATCGGGCGATAACCGCGCCCGGTCACGGTCACATAGCGTTCCGAGCGCACTGTCAGACGCCGATAAAGATAAACGAACAGCATGGTCACGGCGAGTAACGACACACCGTAGGCCGCGGCGAGATTCTGGTTCGGTGGAAAGGCGCCAATCGCTTCGCGATAGATTTTCGTGGTGAACACTTCGATGCGCGCCGGCAGCGCGATAATCGCGGGGGTATCGAAGCTTTCGATGGCGCGTACGAAGTTCAGCATCGCGGACGCCAACAGCGCCGGGCGCACAATCGGCAAGGTGATGCGCCAGGCGATTTGCATGTTGCTCGACCCGGCGACCCGCGCCGATTCTTCCAGAGAAGGGTCCATCGAGTAAAGCGCCGCGGATATCATCAAAAAGGCTAGCGGCACGGTGATCAAAGCCTCGACGTAAACCATGCCCCAAAGCGAATAGAGATTGAACGGCGCCTCCGACAGATCGAAAACCTGCATCAATAATCTGTTGATCAAGCCGGTGCGCGGGCTCAACAGCACTGTCCACGACACTGCCAGAATCGCCGGCGGAAAAATATTCGGCACGATGGCGGTGATTTCAAAGAGCCTGCGAAACGGCGCGTTGGTGCGAATCGAGATCCACGCCAATGTCGCCGCCAATGCGGTGGCGAGCAAGGCGGAACCACCGGCGAAGACGAAGGAATTGAACAACAACTGATAGGTCAGCGGATCGGCGTAAGCGCTGATGTAGTGGGCGAATGTAAATTCTCCCGGCACGCCGAGCGGCTTGCTGCGAAAGCTGCCGTAGAAAAGCATCAGCGTCGGCGACAGGCTCAAGTACCCAATGACCACACCCACGAACAGCACGACTGAAAGCTGCGGATCGCGCCGAAACATGCCGACCATTCGTGATATCATCGCGGTTCGATTTCGACTTCCTAGGGATTAATAGTCAAACAAAAAACAAGGGCCGGCGGTGAGGCCGGCCCTTCTTTATTCCCTAATCGAAACCGCTTTTCAAGAATTACCTGGCAAAGAAGATATCGCGGAAAGTACCGCTCATAAGCTTTTTGAACTCATCCTCAGTCGGATTGTCCATGAAAACCATCCGCGGTGCGACCTTGTCGGCGTCTTTAATCGGCGGATACACCCCGGGAGCCAAGACGAATTCGCCGTCCTCGGCGATTTCTTTCTGCCCTTCCGGTGAGCAGGCGAAGTCGATGTACAATTTCGCCGCGTTCGAACGCGCCGACTTGGCGCTCAGGCTCAGATAGTTAGGATCGGTCAAATATTTATCCATGGGAATATAATTCACCGGTCCCTTGTACTGCTTGATATACTTGATGTAGGTGATGCCCACTGCGGCCTCGCCTTTGATGATGGTACTCGTAACCGGCGCCAATGACTCCACCAGAATGGGCTTCTGCTTAGCCAAAGCTTTAACATAGTCCAGCCACTTGTCGCCCTTAAATTTCTCCAGATTCCACAAAAATTGTGCCGTAGTCGTATGCCGAGTCGGATCTGGGATCGAGATTTTTCCGTTCCACTTGGGCTGCAACAAGTCATCGAAGGTTTTGGGCAAATCCGCTGTTTTCACCAGCTCGGTGTTGTAGAGAATACTAATCGGCAGCACGCGCCAAGGGGTGATCAGTCCGTCCTTCTCTTTGTACTGGGCTGGAAACTTCTCCGATGCGGGTGGAATGAATTTTTGAAACAATCCCTCGCTTTTCATAATCAACTGCACACCGCGATTGCCTTCCGCTATATCAAATCCCGGCTTGCCGGCGCGCCATTCGGTCAACGCCCGCTCCGACACTTGAGTCGAAGAGCCGCGCCAATACTCCACCTCGATCCCATATTTCTTTTTGAAGGCTTGATGCAAGCCTTCCATCGCCTGTGGCACGACGGAACCGTAGACCACGACCTTGCCTTCCTTCTTAGCGGCATCGACATTAACCGCTTGCGCCCGCGCCGAAGCTGCGCACAGCATGACTGAGATACCGCCGACCAGCAGAACTACAAATAACTTCACGCGTCTCATCACTTCCTCCGTCCTAACCACACCAGTACCGACTGCCCCAAGCTAAGTCAAGCATGACACCGCTCGCATCAATCATTTGGTGAGAAAAAGCTGGCGAAAATCGCTAAAGAGCTTCTGCAGCTGCTCGGCGCTCGGATCGTCGAGCAAGATCAAATTGGCCATGATCCGGTCGGCGCCCTTGATCGCCGGAAAAATACCGGGCGATAAGACAAATTCGTGAGTCTCGGCGACTTTCTTCTGGCCCTCGGGAGAACACAGATAATCGACCAGGAAGCGCGCCGCGTTGGGATTGGCCGCCTTGGCGCTGATCGCCGAGTCGCTCGGATCGGCAAAGGGTTGATCGACCGGCGCGAAGCCGATGGGTCCCTTGGTCTGCGGCACGTACTGGATATACGAGATGCCGAGCGCGGCTTCGCCGCGCACGATGGCATTCGGCACTGACGAGTAGGATTCAACTAACAACGGTCGTTGTTTGGCCAAGGCCCGCACATAATCCAGCCACTTATCGCCTTTGATTTTCTGTAGATTCCACAAGAACGACGCCGTGCTGGCGTGGCGCGAAGGGTCGGGCATGCTGATCTTGCCCTGCCACTTGGGATCGAGCAAATCATCCCAGCTCTTCGGCATGTCGTTGGATTTTACCAGATCCGTGTTTGTCAGAATCCCCACCGGCGTGATGCGCCATGCGGTCAGCTGACCGTCTTTGTCGCGGAACTTAGCGGGAAAATTCGCCGCGCTCGCCGGTGAAAATTTCGCATAGACACCGTCCGCTTTCGCCAGCGACAACGGCCCGCGCGCTCCGATCACCATGTCGAAGCCGGGCTTGCCGGCACGCCACTCCGTCATGACTCGATCGATCACCTTGGTCGCGTCGCTGCGCCAGTATTCGATATTGACGCCGTATTTGGCTTCGAAGCCGGCTTCGATCAGTTTCATGACTTGGGGAATGATCGTGCCGTAGACAAATACCTTGCCCTCTTTTTTGGCTGCCTCAAGACTGACGCCCTGTGCCGATGCTTGGAACGGTACAAATAAGAGAGCAGCAAACAGGGCGAATACTTTGCATTGCGACATGGTAACGACCTCCCTTGGGATTTGGACGAAATAAACGGAGCATTTCGCGTACGGGGTATTAACTCCGCACGCGACCAAAGGGGATGCTCGCCCCCTTTGGATTCCCCATCAATAGGGTGCCCGCAGCAAGCTGCGGGGAATTATTAGATTAAAGACTCTGTAAAGTAATTCTCCGCGTGAAGCAATGGATTAACCGACGATCTCGCGCACCATGCGCACCACCCGCTTGCGCGTTTCCTGCGTTCCCGTCGGCAGCACGATCGGGAGGTCGAGGCCCCCTTGGGTGAACGCTTCGAGCTGTTTGGCACAGTCGCTTGGCGTGCCGGCCACCGAGTGGGCGAAGACAACTTCGTCGCTGATAAATGTTTTAGCCGCTTCCCAGTCGCGTTTGCCGACCGCCGCCGCCAACCCTTCTTGATCGACTTTGCCGCCACCCAGGCTGATATTTTCCGCGTGGTGCACGTTGCGAAAGATATAAGCGAGAAAGTGCTTGTTGGCGTCGATCGCTTCCTTGGGATTATCCGACACTGCTGCGGTGACAAATCCCGCGACGTCGACATCATTCCGAGCTTTGCCACCCTGCCGAGCGCCCCTGGCGATCTCGCCGACACATTGAGTGATGTAGCCGGGCGAGCAGCCGCCGGACAGCAACACGCCGTCACCAATCTCGCCTCCGAGCCGGAGCATTCGCGGTCGCACTGCGGTGATGTACATCGCAATCTGTTCGGCGGGAATGAAACCCATCTTAGCGCCGTTCACTTGTATCATCTTGCCCTGGAAATTCACCGTGTCGCCCTTCAAATAGCGGCGCAGGATGTCGACATATTCGCGCATAGTTTGCAGCGGATGGGGTGACTCCATGCCCGCTTCTTTGAGTGCCGCCGCGTTGCCCGTCCCCGGGCTCGCAATCACGCGCCCCGGCGCGAACTCCGCCATCGTTGCGATCGACATCGCGGTAATGATCGGGTTGCGCGAATATGGGCTCATCGGCGCCGCCGCGACTTTGATTTTCCTGGTCGAAGCGAGCAAAGCCATCGCGGTGGTCAATGAATCGCGAAAACAAAGATGATCCGACATCCAGATCGAGTCCATGCCGATATCGTCGGCCAGCTGGGCGAGCTCGATCATTTCTTGAATCGAATAGAACCCATCAAAGCAAAGACCCACGCGCATAATCTTGCTCCTAAAACCCTTCGGCTAGTATCTTTGGCAGTCTCGCCGGCGCAACACCCGCCAACCCCATCTTCTCCAACGTCAGCCCTTCTTTACGAAAATCGACATTGAGCGCCGTCGAGGCGAGCGTAACCAGCGCATCCATTACCGGCGTCTTGACGCCGAGCAGTTTGCCGATCTCGGCCATCGGCACCAGGCCATATCCGACATCCTCGCGAAGATAGCGGTGATCGAGTGCCGGTGGCGACTTGATCGTGAAGTTCGGCTCACTATTATGAATCGCCTGGTACGCCGAGCCAGTATCGCGTGCTTCAGCCATTGTCAGACCGGCCTGGTAGAAAATATCGACGAAGCGCAGCGGCTGAATTCCAAGCAGATCAACAATCGCAAGCCGCTCCCGATCCACCGCATCGATCCACGCACCAATCGCAGGCGTGATGCCTTCGCGATAATAGAGAAAATCGCCGCCGCTCTTCTCAATCCAGCCAGCGTTACCAAGCATGCCCGCTGGATGCATGATCGCGTTGATATTCGCGAAACCGGTTTCAAGCACACTGGCGGCGACAACGATGTTGGGAAACACTTGCTGAATCTCACTTACAAGCTCGGCCGTATGTTTTCCGGGAAATGCGGCGCAGCGCACGTTGGTCGTGCGCCGGTAAATTTCAACCCGGCCGAACTGCGGCATGCGGCAAATGTAGGTGAGTGTCACCGTTTCGCAGAGCTGCACTTCAGCTTTGCAACCAAGCGTGCGCAAGAGAGTGGCGAAATGCAGCGCGCCGCCCGTGTGGCCAGGGTTGAGTAAAATGCGTTGACCGTCGATTAAGTAGTTGGCAATCCCCTTCGCCAAATATTCATGGCCGACCGACGGAGTGGTAACGACGACCAGGTCGACACCCTGCACCACCGGCGGCAAATGCGGGCTGACGAAAAACGGTGCGGCTTTCTTGCTCACGCCATTTTCAAGCAACTCAATCTCGCCGAGCTTGCCCAGCTTTACGGTGGTGCTTTCCGAACGCGAGAACAGCCGCACTTGAAAACCGCGCAGCGTCAAATCGACCGCCGCCGCGCAACCGCCGTTGCCGGCGCCAAGGATGGCAATTTTCTTGATGGGCATGGAGTTTGCCGGACTTCCGTCGTTCCGAAAACGGCTTGAACGATTTGAACTTCTTGAACGGTTTGAACGCGCTAATCGATCCGATAATGTTTAATCTTATCCTCGTCCAGCTCGATACCCAATCCCGGTTTCGACGAAACGATCACGTCGCCGTCGGCGTATTCAAATGGCTCGGTGATGATATCGTCCTGATAGTAAATGCCGGCGATACCGCCTTTGCCCTTTCCTTTCGGCGTCGACACTGGAACCACACAGCCGTAAGTCACGACGCCCGTCGATGCAGCGAGATGAACGTTCGCCGCATTGCCGACACCGGTTTCGACCGACCCGTTGACGTTGCACTTGAGCCCGGCCGCCTCAGCTACGGCGGCGACTTTCTTGCCTTTGAACATGCCGCCCGGCTTGGTTGTGTAAATTGAAATTACATCCGCCGCTTTTTTCTGGATTATTTCAAGCACATCTTGCGCCGTCCAGGCGCTCTCGTCCGCCATGATCGGTGTATCGACACGGCGCGCCACTTCTGCCATCTGATCGATGCCCTCGACCGGCTGTTCCATGTAGAGCAAGTTGTATTCTTCCATCGCCTTGGTGATCTTCACCGCGGCCTTGGCCGACGGATAGCCCTGATTGGCGTCGACGCAAATGTTCAAATCAGGACCGATGGCGCGGCGAATCTGTTTGACTAATTCAACATCGCGCTTCTGCTCGACGCCGCCCTTGAGTTTGATTGTCTTCACGCCTTCCGCTTTCGCCTGCGACGCCTCGTCGACGGCCTTGTCAATCTCCATCAATCCCAGGCTGTGAGCGATCGGAATCCGCTCGCGAAACAGACCGCCGAGCAATTGATAAGCGGGCACGTTCAAAGCTTTGCCAACGACATCATAGAGCGCCGCATCGATGGCCGCTTTGCAATACGGGTAACCTTTCACGGCCTTGTCCATCAGAGCGTGGATCAATTCGAATCGGCCTGGGTTCTGTCCATTCAGCGCAGGCGCGAGAATATCCTTGATGATGTGCGCCGTGGTCTGCGGCGTTTCGCCAAAATATCTGCCATGATCACCGCCCCAATCTTTCAGCACCGGCGCCTCGCCGAGGCCGATCAAACCGTCATCGGTGTAAAGTTTGATGATCACGTAAACCCCGATGGGCGTCGTGAGACTCGCCCACTGGTGCACGCGCCGGGTCGGCAGGCGGATGGGAATGGTTTCGATCTTGGTGATTTTCATTTTAATTTAACCGACTCGCAGCAGCGTGTCCGTCGGCGTCACATTGGAAAGCAGCTCGCATCCTGTCTCGGTCACACAAAACATGTCCTTGTTCTGCATACCGAATCGCCCAGGAATGTAAACCAAAGGTTCGAACGCACCGACCATACCGGCTTCGACGATCTCGTTGCCGTAGCGTCCCATGTACGGCTCTTCGTGCAAATGCAGGCCGATGCCATGGGCGACAAAACTGATCGGCTCGAAGCCAAGGTCGCTGAACTTGGCTAAGAATTTTCGATAGACCTCGGGACAACTCGCGCCCGGCTTGATCAAGTCCAACACCAGATACTTGCACTCGATGAGGTTCGACCAGATCTTGTACTGCTCCGCCGTCGCGTCACCGACCACGGCGGTGCGGCACACTCCAGTCAGATAGCCACTTTTCTGGCCGAAGATTTCCATACGAATGATATCGCCGTGTTTCAGCTTCCGCTCCGTCGGACCGACGTTGGGAAACTGACTGCGCTCGCCCGAGGCGATGATCATCAATTTGTAACTCTCGGCACCCCCGCCGAACAGGGAAGTGAGCAATGTCCCGGCAAGCTCCATTTCACTCGTGCCGACATTAGCGGACCGCAAAGCATCGCCGAGCGCTTTATCCGTAAGCTTGCTGAGCGCACGGAGCAAGGCCAACTCATTGGGCGTCTTGATTTGCCGCGCTTTGTTGAAGATCCCATCCGCTGCAGTCCAGCGAATGCCAAGAACGTTTTTCTGCAACGTCGCAAAATCTTTCGCCGGCAAAAACTCCATCTCGATGGCGACTTTGCCGCGGTCAAGCTTTAGATCGATCAGCGCATCGGCAAGCTTATCCATCGGATCGTCGGTGAACTCCCGGTATATTCGTAGATCATCGACCCCGGCGTGCGCCTTGACCGTGGTCGCTTCCATGTCGATGACAACCATCGAAATCTTACCGTCCGCCGTCACGATGCACGCGGCGTGGCGCCAGCGCATCAACGACTGCGACGGCACGACGAAGCCGGAAACGTAGGTCACGTTCTCCGGCGACATTGCGATGATCGCGTCCAGTCCTTCGCCAACAATCCGCTTGCGAAGTCGTGAGATAATTTCTGAGTCCATTGGATTCTAATTAAAACCCGCCTCAAGAGGCGGGCATTATTAAAGGGGGTTCCGAAGGGGGCGAGCATCCCCTTTGCCAAATTTTAATATACAGCGGGGTTTAAACCCCGCTCGCGAATTCAATTGATTCGCGTGCGAGGATATCGGCTGGTCAGCGGAGCGTCAAGCGGAAGCCCGGGAAGCGCAAATTTCTCACTTGGCGGGAGCGCTATCGCCGCTCAGCTCCTCACTCTTCACCAAGGTGAATTCCACCGGTGGACTGCCCGTGTCGTCGAAGAGTTTGAGATGTATTTCATTACCAACCAGTTTGCCCTCGTATCGGTTCACACGCGCCTGCGTCGCACTATTCACGACCTCTTCGAAGCCAACGGAAAACGAAATTGCCGATCCGGTAATCCTGCCGTCCTCAATACCGCGCTTGTCGCCGAGGAAAGAAGCCGTGCCATAAAGGCTGGCGCCTTCCGGCTGAAAGAAAAACTGTTCCCGGCGCCGCTCACCCGAGCCGTAGATAACGTCAGCGGTCCAGCTTCCGGCAAGCATGGCGGAAACTTGTGAATTTACCGCCACTGACTCACTGTCCGGGCCCGGTACAGTATTGTGCTTCAGCTGCCACCACACGGCGAACGACACCAAAGCGATGATCAGCGGCACTTTCCAGATCAACCGCCGCAACAGTTTTTTGCGCAATTCTATTCTTGAGTCGGAGTTCAAAGCGATGGTTCTTGCGCCTGGTAATCGGCGAATACCACTGCGGCTATTTGATTGCTGCTAGGCTGCGACGCAGATTGGCAGTCGCGGCTTGATCGATCATTAGACCCTTTTCGTCAATCACCACGCCATAATCCGCCCGCGCACCCGCAATCGTCACGTAGCCGTCGAGGACGTCGCCCAATACAGCCTCGGGATCGCGCGCCAACGGATCGCCGTAACCGCCGCCGGCGTTCATGTTGACCTGCACGATATCGCCCGGCTTGAGCGCCGCTTCGCGCACGGTTTCTGACAGCTCATCGCCGTTGATTGCGTAGAAACCGGTACGCGCCGCCTTACCGCCGAACACGCCCCAGGGCGGACACTTGCTGCGCATATCGCCCTTGCCGCGCACGCGCACCGCGGCGTCGTCGAGCAATTGGTATTCGCGCGTGCAGCCGAGCCCGCCGCGAAACTTCCCCGGTCCGCCGGAATCTGTGCGTACGTCGAAACGCAGCACGCGCATGGGAAATTCGGTCTCGTGGATTTCGATAGGCCCGGGGCGAAATTGGCCGACGCCAAGAGTCCCGTGAATTAAAGAGATGCCGTCTTGGATGCTGCTTGCGCCCAGCGCGGTATCGAGCAGTTCCATGAACACCCACGGCTTGCCGCCTTTGCCGCCGGAGCTGGCAATGCGCACGCCACCACCGCCGCCGGATGAACCAACGGCTCTCTCGGGATTGAATTTTCCCAGCGCGTGGAGCACCACATCGGCGGTGAGATAGGCGAGTGGCACATAATAAGAAACCGGCGCGCCATGGCGTGGACAAACAACTGTTCCCTCTTTGAATTTTGTCTGGACCACGTCGACGAAACCATGATTGAACGGCAAACTCGCGTCAGTCATCGCCATCAAGCCGAAGTAGCAGGTGTTTTTGATCAACGCCGAAGTGACGTTGACCGGACCGCGCGCCTGCTCGTCCGAGGCGCTGAAGTCGAAGAGAATTTCCCGGCCCTTTTTCGTAACCGACACGTGGACGCGGCGCTGACGCTCGTAGCCTATGCCGTCGTGATCGAGGAACCCTTCCGCCTCGTGATGACCATCGGGCATGTTCTCGAGCGCATCTCGCAATTGACCGGCGACGCGTGCCATCAGTTCGACGCAGCCGTCGCGGACCGTATCCACGCCAAAGCGATCGCAGATTTCCTGAACCCGTTGGGCGCCAACACGGCAAGCCGCCACTTGTCCGCGCAGATCGCCCAGGGTTTCCACCGGAATCCGGCTATTGGCGGCGATGAACCTTTCTATCTCTGGATTCACTTTCCCGCGCACGTAAAGTTTAGTCGGCGGGATGACCAACCCCTCTTCCCAAATGTCCTGCGCTACATGCGCCGCCCGCGGCCCGCCCAAGTCCGCTTTATGCGCCAGCGTCGCGGTGAACGCGACCAGTTGTCCCTGGGTGAACACCGGCATCAGCACCACCGTGTCGTTCGGATGGGTCACGTTGCCAGCGTAAGGATGGTTAAAGACGATGACGTCGCCGTCTTCCAAGTCGTCCATCTTGTAGTATTCCGTCAGGTGATCGGCCACCGCTGCGAAAGAACCGAAATGGAGCGGCAGCTTTTTCGACACCGAAACCGTACGCAGCTGCGCATCCAACAGACCAGCGCTGCCGTCTTCGGATTCTCGCAGCACGGTCGAGTAGCCGCTGTGAAACAGCACGATGCGCATCTCTTCGATGACGCTGGTCACTTTCGAATGGATCAGTTCCAACGTAATCGGGTCGAGCTTTGCCGTCATGGTCTGTCCCCGTAGACTTCGATGATGATATTACCGAAACGGTCGATGTGCGCCGATTGCCCAGGATGAATTACGGTGGTTGAATCCATCTGCTCGATGATCGCCGGCCCGCGCAGCCGATTTCCCGACCGCAACTTTTCTCGATCGTAAACCGGCGTGTCGTGCCAGCCGTCGAAGTAAGCCTTGCGCCGCGCTTTGATCGCGCCATTGCAGCCCGCGCCTTGTGTGGGCGAGTCAGCGACAGCGGGTTTCGGCACGATCACTTTTGTCGTGAGCCGGTAATTGACCAATTCGACCTTTTGATCTTCGGCGCGCGAGCCGAAATGTTTTTCGTGAGTCTCATCGAACGCTCTGCGCCAAGCGACGATGGCATCTTGTTTCAATCCGGAACGCGCCACCGCCACCGGCAGCTCGTATTTTTGAATGCTGTAGCGCAGATCGATGGCACGCTCATGGACGATCTGTTCCCGCTTAATGCCCTGGGACTCGAACTCCTGCTGCGCCGTTGTCTCCATGGCGGTGAAGCGGCGCTCGATCTCGCCAACTTCGACTGCTTCAAGATCGGCGAAATGGGTTTGAATATAGTCGCGCTTGAGATCGGATACGAGCAAGCCCATGGCCGAGTGAACGCCCGGCGAAGCGGGAATCAAAACCCGCGGGATTTTCAATTCCTGGGCAAGCAGCGCCGCATGCACCGGTCCCGCGCCGCCAAAGGCCACAAGAATATATTCACGCGGATCCTCGCCCCGCGAGACGGTGACCAGCCGCAGCGCCTCGACCATCCCGGAGCTGACGATCTTGATGATACCGTTGGCGGCTTCGATGGTTTCGAGCTTCAACGGCTCGGCGATATGGCTCGCAATCGCTCGGCCAGCCGCCGTTGGATTGAGATGGAACTTGCCGCCGACGAAAAATTCCGGATTGAGCCAGCCCAATGTCACATCGGCATCGGTCACCGTCGGCAACGCGCCGCCGCTGGGGTAACAGGCGGGGCCGGGGTCGGCCCCCGCGCTTCGCGGCCCGACTTTGAGCAGACCGCTTTTATCGATCCAAGCGACGCTGCCGCCGCCCGCGCCGATCTCGACGAGATCCAGCGACGGTGTCGAGATCAACCACTCGCCGGCTTGGAAACGCGGCACGATGCGCGGCTCGCCATCTTGGACGATGCCAGCCTTGGCCGTGGTCCCACCCATGTCGAAGGAAATCACTTTGAGCTGTTGGGTCATGCGACCGATGTGCGCGGCGCCGAGCACCCCCGCCGCCGGACCCGACTCGATCATGCGCACGGGAATACTTCTGAGCGCGCCGCCGGTGAGGCTGCCGCCGTTGGACTGCATAATGTAAAGCGGCTTGGTGATGCGCCGCGACTTGAGCGCTTCTTCGAGCTTGTGAATATATCGATTCACCACCGGCGCGACGTAAGCGTTCACTACCGTCGTCGTTAGCCGCGGGTACTCGCGAATCTGCGGCAACGTCTCGTAAGATAGGTAAACCTGCGCCTCGGGAACTACTTCCGCAACCAGCTCGCGCAATCGCTGTTCATGCCCCGGGTTCATGAAAGAAAACAGCAAACATACTGCCACCGACTCGACCCCGGTGCCCTTGAGCCGCGCCAGCCGGCGACGCGTTTCCGTTTCGTCCAGCGCTTTGAGCACATTACCCTGGAAGTCGATTCGCTCGGGAATCTGAATCGTCTCGCGCTGTCGCACTAGCATCGGCGGCTTGGGATAGGAGAGATAATCGTAGATCACGCTGCGCGTTTCGCCGAGCTCCGGCGTCTCGTATACGCCGGTGAAGCCCTCCGTGATCAGCAACCACGTTTTGGCGCCTTTGCGCTCCAACAGTGCATTAGTCGCGATGGTTGTCGCGTGAAACAGAAACGTCACATCTTCCGGCAACCGACCATTGCCGAAAAACTCATCGAGCGCTTGCATCACGCCCTGGGTCAGATCCACCGGCGTGCTCAGCACTTTCGAATTGAAAACTTCTCCACCCTGTTCATCCAGCACAGAGAAATCCGTGAACGTGCCGCCGATGTCGATGCCGACTCTGTACATAACCTTCGATCACCTCTGGGTGGTTAATAGCATAGGATCATTGGATTTTAACCTTCCGCGCTATTGCGAACAGGTTCAAGAGTTCAAACGTTCAAAGTTCAATCGGATAGCCTCCCGCATAGCCTTAATCCGACCTTGAAAATTGAACCCTTGAACCTTGATCGAAATATTCACGCCCAATACGTTGTCCGGTCGAGGGGAATGTGCTGCAAGACTTCGCCGGGCACGAAGTCTTCTAGGCGAATCCGTGCCATCGCTTCATCGGGACATTTCGACACCGGTGAGAACGGCCGGTCGAGGGGTTTGGTTGCGTCGACGATCATTGCAGAAGTCTTGCGCGCATCCACCATCGACGGATCGATCAGACTGCCGCGCATGATTTCGTTAATGATCGATACTTGCCGATGCGGCTGCACTCGCGTTGCGAGCGCCCAAAGGATTTCCGTCGGATTGTAAACATCAATATCATCGTCGAAAACGAAAACATTCTTGCACCAATCCCAAGTCAGCACCGCGGCGGCAGCTCGGCCCGGATCGCCTTCTGACAACTTTTTCATCGAGATAAAAACATTGAGCAGCGCGTGGCGCCCGCTGGTGCATACCGCCTGCACGTTCGGCACCGCTTCACGGGCGCGCCGCAAGTACGCGCCTTCGCGCGCCAAGTCCATCCACGGCTTGTCCCCCTCGGGCGTGAGGATCGAAGTGTGCAGCGCGCCGCGCCGGCGCGTAATCGCGCGGACTTCGTAATGCGCCGATTGCTGATAGCCCTGCACGCCCAAGTAGCCGTTGACTTCGCCGAATGGCCCTTCGACCATCCGCTTGCCGGGAAGCAAGGCGCCTTCAATGACGATCTCGGCATCCGCGGGAACGAGCAGACGTTCGCCCCAGGTTTCCGACGGCGTCAATCGAAGTGGCTCCTGCATATAGCCGCCGATAATATCGTATTCGCTGATTTCGAACGGCCCGCCGTAGCAGGCACCCATTTGGTAAGCCGGATGATGTCCAATCACCGTCGCCACCGGACATTCCTCGCCGGCCTCCTCGTAGCCGCGAAACACGCGCCACATATGTTGCAGCGTCATCAAAAAGCCTGTGTGGTTACGATCTTTGACCTCCATGCGGTGATAGGAGCAGTTATAAACGCCGCTGCTACGATCCTTGGCGACGCTCGACATATCGACATAGGGCCCGCCGTCCATCTCGTGATGTTTGAGCAGCGGCAACTCGTAAAGATCGACCTGATCGCCGGTGCGAATAATTTCTTTTACCGGCGCAGCGTCTTTGCTGACAATCACCGGGCCGATCTTACCGGCCTCGCGGCGCAAACACTCCCGCGCCATCTCGGCGCGATCCATTTCACGCGGCACGGCGAGCGCGATTTGAATTTTTTTCTGCGTGGTCTCCGCGCTCATGACCACTTTCATATCCGTCGGCTCGCCGTGAGCGTTAAGCGGATGCTCGAATATTAAAACTGGAAACTTTTTGAGCGCGCCAAGCTGCTTGACGATCGCGGTGACATCGTAAGCCAGCGGATCGACGGTCTTGGCGATCGACACGACTTCGCTCGGGTAAATTTGCCGAAAATCATCTAGAAAGGTGCGTAGGGATTTTGCCATAATGGAAAATTGAAAATAGAGAATTATTCCGAGCGTTTTGAGACTTTGGAGGTTTTTACGATCGCAATCAGTAGCTTGATTAGTTCCTCGCTGTCGGAGCTGATTGATTTAAAGCTCTCCTCGTCTATGTATCCGCCTTGGTGCAACAGTTCCAGCCAATACAGGGTTTCGTTGGCCTCTTTGAGCGCGATGCTCATCTTGTGAATAAAGTCGGCCTTGCTTTCCGCATGTTCCGCCTCTCGCACTAACGCGCCAATCGCGGTGCCGCTTCGCAGCACCTGTCTAGATAGTACAAACTCCTTCTTCCGACTTTCAAGATATTTCGCCAGCTTCACCATCCGAAGCGCAAATGCAAACGATTTATCTCTTATAGGATTCTCTTTCATTCTCAATTATCCATTAACAATTCTAAATTCTAGTCTCTTCCCGCTTCCTACCACGACGAGAATCTTCTAAACAACACCGTCGAAGCCTATTCAAAAGCAGCAAGGCCGCACCACCGTCTGGCAATTCTCCATTATCAATTTTCCATTCTCCATTCCTCTTCCCTCTTGCACCACGACCCGTGACTGAGTTATTGAAAATAGAAGAAAAGGAGCCAGAACAATGGGCATTATCGAACGAACCTACGGCACAGCGAAGAACGCGCCGACCAATGAATTGCTCATCTCCTCGGACTCGCACGTCATCGAGCCAGCGGGACTATGGCAAAAAGAACTGCCGAGAAAGTATCAGGACCGGGCACCGGATTACGGCGGCCAACGGCCTAACGATACTCCCGGTGGTGCGCAGGACAAGAACAAGCGCGTCGCCGAGATGGCCGCCGACGGCGTCAGCGCCGAAGTGCTCTATCCGACCCATGGATTGAAGTGCTTGAGCCTCGATGATCACGAGTTGGAAGGGGCCTGCTGCCGAGTTTACAACGATTGGCTGATCGACTACTGCAGCGCCGCACCCGAGCGGCTGATCGGCATTTCGATGTTATCGATGTACAACATCGACGGCGCGGTGAAAGAGCTGGAGCGCTGCCGCAAGGCTGGCATGCGTGGCTCGGTGATTTGGCAGGTGCCGCCGCCGGAGCTGCCGTTTTCCTCGTCGCACTATGACAAGTTCTGGGCCACCTCACAGGATCTCGACATGTCGGTTAACCTGCACATCTTGAGCGGCCATGGCTACAGCCGCAGCCGTTCCTTCGGGCAGGGAGACACCCCCACCGGAAGTACCGCGGAGCACAATAGCGTCAACATGAAACTGTTCCAGTCGGTCGAAAGCCTTTACGACCTGATCTATTCCGGCGTGTTGGAGCGCTTTCCTAAGCTGAAAATTGTCCTGGTCGAAAACGAGCTCGGCTGGATTCCATTTGTCTTGGAGCAGTGGGACTACTACTTCAAGCGCCATGGCGCCAACCGCGAAGGCCTCGCCATCAAGAAACTGCCGAGCGAATACTTCCACAACCAGATCTACACGACTTTCTTCAACGACGCCGTCGGCGGCCATATCCTCAATTGGTGGGGCGAAGACAACTGCATGTGGTCCAACGACTTCCCGCACGGCAACTCAACTTGGCCCAAATCCCGTGAGGTCGTCGCCCGCGACCTAGGCACCCTGCCCGCAGGGCGGCGCGCAAAACTAGTGCGCGAGAACGTCGCCAAGGTTTACAACATCCCGATCCCCACTCCGGTTCAGTAGACGCTTAAACGACCCCGGCTCGTTGCCAGCGAGTCGGGGCCGTTTCACAATTCGACCGATTAAGGTTCTACTTTTCGGTAGTCCATGGACCGCATAACGCTCGGAATCAGCGGCGGCTCGAAGCGCCGTCCGCTGCATGCCGTTGTTACGCCGCTCCTGACTCAAGCGATGACCCGTTGGGCACGAGCACGATCTTGCCTGTCACGCCCCCCTTCCCGAGCAACTCGTGCGCGTGTCTTGCCTCGGCGAGAGGAAATCGCTGCGCGATGAGCGGCTTGATTCTCTTCTGCTGAAGGAGGTCGAACACGGCGATCAAATCCTGTCTAAACCATGCCGGTCTCAGCCGTTTGAGCCACTGGATGCTGTAGGGGACCACCCGTTTCCGGCTCGGGAGAAGCCAGCCGCCAGCGATGTACAACCCGAAGATCGGGATTCCACGAAAGCGATGACGACGACCTGGACGACCTGAAGCCAATCGCCCCCCACGTAGCGAGGAAGTAAGGCCATAGGCCACGACCCTCCCGCCAGGACGGAGAGCCTTACGGGAACGCCAGATGTGGGTACCACCGATGCCATCAAAGACGACGTCCACGCCCTCGCTCGTTAGGCGGTGAATTTCTTTCACGAAGTCCTGATGCTGGTAATCAATCGAGGTAGCGCCCAGGCCGGAAACGGCCGACGCTCCTCGCGATGAACAAGTACCGTACATCTCTAGGCCAGCGAGGCGCCCAAGCTGCAACAACGCCGAGCCGACCCCGCCTGCCGCGCCGTGGACCAGCACGCGCTGCCCCGATCTGACCTTGGCGGAGCGATGCAGCATCTGGTACGCCGTGACGTAGTTCAGCACGAGGCTGACACCCTCGGCGGCGTCCAACCCGGACGGCACGGGAACCAGTTCACGTTGCGGCAGACAGACGAACTCCGCGTACGCGCCGCTGATCGGCAGCGCGGCAACTATCTGGCCTGGTTCGATGCCAGAGACACCGTCGCCGAGCCGATCCACCACGCCAACCAGATCCCACCCCGGCGTGAAGGGCAGCAAGGGCGTCTCGGGATGAATGCCCTCGCGCATCATCACGTCGGGCAAGGAAACACCCGCGGCCAGCACTCTCACCCGCACTTCACCATCCTTCGGCTCGGGGCACTCTTCTTCAACCAGCCCAAGCGCGTCGGGCCCGCCGTAGTGAGTGACGATGACGCGCGTGTGTCTCATGGACCACTTCTTCCCTCTCCCGGCGCTCCAGCTTGTGCGGCTTAACTCTGCGCTTGAGCCGCAAGCGGAGGTGGTCGAAGCCCGCCAAGGTTTGCCGGCTCGCAGCGCTGGTTATGCGGCATGATGAAGTTTATAGGCGATGGGCCGCGCAATCGGCCTCAAGCGACTCAACGCTTCGCCTCCAGTTCGCCGCAAACTGGGCGTTCGCAACCTGTCACTGCTTACTCGATCACGTTATCTACATTGAGAACGAGAGATTGCGGAATCGTAATGCCGAACGCTTGGCGGTCCCGCGGTTGACGAACAATTCCATTTTGGTCTGTTCCTCGACCGGGGATTGGCCGGCTTGGCGCCCTTGAATATCCCGTCCGCATACTTTGCGGCGCGCCGCGATTTAAATCGACGCAGCTAGTTCGTGTCCCAGCGCAACGCGGCACGCACCGCCGCTGCGTCACGAGCCTCGTCGACACGACGCGAGCGGCTTTCGTAAACTTGCCATGACGCTGCGTCCCAAATGCGCGTGCTCAGGCGAGCTTTGAGCAGCTGACGCACGCGCGGTAGATCGCCTAGCTGCAAGGCAGCCATGACCATGATCTGGTCATAGAGGTCTTGTTGGAGATGGCTTGCACCCAGTTCACCGTGGCGCTGACGTACGGCCAGCATCCGCTCCAGCGCTTCGCGCGGATTGTCCTGGTAAAAAGCTGCCGCGGCTTGGGCGAGTTGGTGCGCCAGCGCCGCCTGTGTGGATGTCGTCCCTGCGAAACTCAGGTAATCGAACGTTGACTGCACTGCCGATACCCGCCCGCTACGCATCAGTGCCATAACGTGATGCATGGAAGTGAACCATATCGTGCTTTGCGTAGCGCTGAGCAATGAGGCTTGCGCCAAACGCTCCCAACGCGCCAGCCCGACCTCAACATTCTGGAATTCCAAGCGCGCTAGCAACGAGGCGCCATTTTGCACGTCCAAGTAAAAGGTGGACGACTTCGGATAAACCTCGCGGTCAAACAGATCGAGTACTTCGTCGTAACGAGCCTGCGAAAGTTTAAACAAACTCAAATGCCACCACAGGTGGCCCCGAAATAGATTGTAGTCATTGAGAAATCGCGCCGCATCGCTGAGCAGTTCGATGCCCTCTCGAACACGGCCTTGCATCTCAAACACATGGACCAAGCCATGCAAGGCCCAAAGATCCTGCCGCTGCAAAGCCAGCGCCTCGCGCGCGCAGCGCTCGGCCACTGCGTACTGGCCGACCTCTTCCATTGCAAACGCATGAGCCGAAAGAAAGTGACCATAACCAGGCGTCTGGGGGCCCCAATAGGTCGCCACTCCCGCGCTCACTTCCGCTTGATTTCGTTTGTCGCCGGTCCAAAAAAGCGTCCCTGTGTGTTGACGGAAAGCCAGCAAATCCAATGGCCATTCGACCAAGATTTGCTCCCAGGCCGCGGCACGAGCAGAAAAATCTTGGGCAATCCAGGCACGCAAGGCTTCTTGGTGCAAACGCTCCCGGGGATTGGCAGGCAAAGCCTCCGCCTGTTGCAAGCGTGCCCGTGCCTTGGGGTGGGCATCGAGCGTACCCTCGGTCATGAGCGAGTAGCCCTTGAGTACATGAGCAAGGACAAATTCCGGAAACTCCTGCAACAATGCGTCTAAGCGATCCCCCACGCCCAAGCGGTAGTAGTAGAGATCGTCAATAACAGCGTCGAAACGCTCAACCGCTGCGGGGCTGGGCGCGCTGAGAGAGAGCCCCCGCGCATCGATGATGTCAGCGTGCGTCATGGGTTGTGATCTTTCTTTAGCTAGGCGAAGCGGCGACGGCGCGCTAAAGCGCATGCACTGCGGCCTCGACTGCCTCTAAATCCTTTTCGGACAATGAAGGTTTTTGATTCGTTGTGAATTGGGGTGTGAATTCGACGCTCAATGTTCCTTATTTGTTCAATGCGGGGATTTCGCGAAACCCGAACCCGGCTTTACTGGGTAACCACAGAGCAAACTAACCGAATTTCAGAGTGGCGTGCAATAGCACGCCCTCCCGCACGGTAACCTGACCTGGCCCAAATCCCCGAAGTCGTCGCCCGTGATTTAGGCGATCTCCGGGTGTAGGTGCGCGCCAAGCTCGTGCGAGACAACGTCGCTAAGGTTTACAACATTCCGATCCCCAGTCCAGTGCAGTAGGCATTTGAACGGCCCCGGCTCGTCACACCCATTACATTCGACGCAAGTGTGACGAGCCGAAAGCCGCTGAGGAAAGATTTGACACGTTCATGGCGTGAGTCTAGACTCTAACCATGAAATCGATATTATTAAAATTACTCAACAAAGGTGGCAGTCAATCTGTGCGCTTACCCAAAGGATGCCGATTCACGGCCAACACGGAGATCACCGTTCGCAAGGAAGGCCGTCGTGTCATCATCGAACCGAAAGACGAGTGGCCTGCAAAATTTCGGGCCTGCCTGGGTGCATGGCATGACGACATACCCCGCCCCAAACAAAAGCGCATCACCGACGAACGCAACCCCTTCGTTTAATGCCTCGCTATATGCTCGACACGGACACAGTCAGCTTCGCCTTGCGAGGTTATGGCCGTGTTGCCGCAAACTTGCTCGGACACCCGCCATCGGAAATCTTTATTAGCGCTATCAGTGTCGCCGAACTTCGTTTCGGTGCAGAAAGCAAACGATCCGTACGGCTCCATCGCCTCATCGACACTTTCGTGGACTCTGTCGCTGTGCTTCCGTTTGACCAAGCCGCTGCAGACCGTTTCGCGTCTGTCGCGGTCACTTTGGCAAAGCGTGGTGAACCGATCGGCACATTCGATACTCAAATCGCAGCGCATGCACCATCGCTGGGCCTAGTTCTAGTCACCAACAACACCAAACATTTCCGCAGGGTCTATGGACTGAAAACAGAGAACTGGGTGTAGCAAATATCCCGCAGAAGAAAAATAGTTGAGTGTGGAGAACAGAAGCAACGCTCGTTAGTCGACTCTTATCCGTAATTGCCGTCTCCAGATTCCCGCCTACAACTGCATGTGGTCCAACGACTTCCCGCACGGCAACTCAACTTGGCCCAATCCCGTGAAGTCGTCGCCCGCGATCTAGGCACCCTCCCCGCAAAACTCCGCGCGAAACTCGTGCGGGAAAACGTCGCCAAGGTTTTCAACATCTCGATCCCCACTCCGGTTCAATAGACATTTAATCGGTCCCGGTTCGTTGCCAGCGAGTCAGGGCCGTTTCACTATTGACTTTAGCGAGACGCGAAGCACGTCCGTCACAACGCCGGGTTAGACCGCGCCTGGCAATGCCGTATCAACTACCAGGGGGCAATGATCGCTATAGTTGACCCACGCCTCGTACGTGCCGACATCGACAGACTTGATGTGCGCCGTCCACGACTGCGGGACAAAGCAGTAGTCGACGTGGTAGGGCCGGTCTTGCTTCTTTAGCATGTACAACGTCGGCCGCGATTCTGATCCCTGGTCCTCACCGTGGAATTGATGATACGCACTGACTAGGCCTAGTGCGGCAAGACTTTGCACAAGGCCGGAATGGTTCAGATGGCTGGGACGCTTGTAATCCCAGATTTTGTTGGAATTGAAGTCACCAGCGATGACCGTCGGTTGGGCAGCAATCAAGTCGGCGTAACATTCGACAGCACGAATAATTCCCTTGACGTAACGATAGTGAAGGTCCTTCTTTGCCCAGGCCGCCAGGAGCAGGAATGACGTTGGACCAGCAACTTGAATGGGGATGCAATACCGAGGTACTTCGCGGGCCAGAACAGGCGAAATGCTGTAGCCGGAAGACGCCAAGACTGCAACACCCTGCCGAGGATTGTCGCCGAACCATAGCGTAGACGGATCGTCTTCTTTCGGCCGAGGACACTCTTGGAGAATGCTAATCGTCGGTTTGAGCGGGGCAATGAGCTGTATCTTCTTGGCCGCCGGGCCGCGATTGCAGTTCCAAGTCAAGATTCGCATCTGGTCCAATCTGAGTGGAGTGGCCTAACGCTTAAGGCTGCAAAGAACAAGGGGGCGGGAATCTTTTATGAATAGAGAAGCTGGCGATTTTATCGCTCTCTTGCCCGACCACCTGCGGCGATACTGCATTGCCGCGGCTCCTCACTTACGAAAGTCGTCCGCGCTTAATTCAATCGGTTTGCCGTGAGGCGTTCTGTGCATCGCGCGTTCCCAGGCTTGGAAATGCTGCGCAAGCGCTTGCGCCGAGGTTGCGCCTTTTTCGGCGACCATGCGTTCGAGTGTTGCAAGCCAGTGATGGTAGTAGGTTTCGCCGGTGTCGGGATCGCCGGCGGCTTGAGCTTTCTTGATTTCCTCGCCGAGCATCGCCGACCACTCGCTCCAGGCGAATAGACCTTTTTCATAAAGCGCCAGTGCCATGGCAAACGCGTGGGCTTCCCAGGGTGCGCCAAAGACCGGGCCGTTTGCGTCCCGTGGAATGCCCGGATTCGCCTCGGCGGCGCGCCGAGCCGACTCGGGTTCAAGCAATACTTCAGACATGTTCAAGATAAGGTTCAATCACGTCGATGGAAAGTGTCAACTTACAGGTGGCGAATCGCCGCCATTCGAAACGTTCCGTGAGCATCAGGCAACGTTCTGCATTTTCGTGGCAAAATCACGTCCAGAGGTAGGTGGAGGCAAGGTCCGGCCCTCTTTGTGGTAAATCGCAATTGCCTCTTCGACGATCTCGCAGAGTTCGTTGAATACTTCTCTTTCATCGTCGCCATGGCAGCCGCCTAAGATCAAGCCGGGCGCACTGCCGATGTAACATTGATCTTCGACCGACCATTCGACAATTTTTGCATATTTTGCGCTGTCCTTCATTTCTTCGACTCCTCGATTGCAAGCTGTACGGCTCGAAGCTGGTAGCGTTTGGCATCGTCTCCAGGTTTTCCGGATATCGTTATCGGTCTCGCTACCTTCGGATGGACATAATTGCGATGGCTCCCTTTGCCGCCTCGGTCAGCAAATCCAGCGCTTTCGAGCTGCGCGATGAGTTCCCTTATCTTGGGTGGCACACAGTTTTCTCAATTCTGCTTCGCGACGCGCTGTCTAGTTTATGCAGCCTAATTCGGCTGTCAACAGGCGACTCTCGGATCAATGGATGACGATTCAGACATGTTCGAGATAAGGCTCAAACGCTTCGATGGAAACTTTCAACTTGGGGTCCGCGTCCGCGCCCCAGAGTTCTTGGGCATCGAAGCGCACCGTGTAAAGCCACTTCGGATCTTCGCCTTTGCCGGTCGTAACAGAGTCGGGAAAGATGTGCGCGCCATGCAGCCGCTCGACCACGCCCATATGACCGCGCGCATAACGTGGCAAGCGCGTATGCGTGGTTGGGTGAATGTTCTTTGTGCGCACGTGGTCGCCCACTTTGAAGCGCGCGGGCGCCTGTGCCGGCCGGCCATAGGAGCCGCGTTTCGTGACCTTCTCCACATCGGGCAACGAGAAAGAACCACGGGTTAAATTTTTCGCCGGACGCAGAGCACGTCCGGCGGCGACTTCGTCGGCGTCGATGAGACCGCGCTCGATGAGCAGGTTTTGATTGCGCAGAAACCACTTCTCGTAGTAGGAGCGGGTCAAATAGGTCGACGGCGCCAACGATTCGATGGCGAAACGGCTGGTATCGATGGTCCACGCGCGGAAGACGCCGATCGCTCGGCTCATCGCCAGCACGCGCCCCTCCCAGCGATGATGAAACACCGGCTCGTTGGGCTCGGGCTCGACCTTGCCAAAGCCGTCCATGCCGCCCATGTCGTGGACGCCGTCCATCAGGCCACCTCGCTTGGATTTTTCGGCAGGCCGGTGCCAACCATGCTGTCGCGCGTAATCAACTTGGCGAGCTTCGCCTCGCTCCAGCCCTCGGTTCCGGCCGGACGTATCGGCATAACCAGGTAGCGGGTCTCGGCCGTAGAATCCCAAACCCGAACCTCTGTCTCGGCAGGCAAGGTTACACCGAAATCCGCCAGCACCGCGCGCGGCTCTTTGACGACGCGCGAGCGATAAGCGAAGGACTTGTACCAGGTCGGCGGCAGACCGAGCACGTCAGTCGGATAACAGGAGCATAACGTGCAGACGATCATGTTGTGCAGCTGCGGCGTGTTCTCGACGGCGATCAGGTGCTCGCCCACGGCTCCCACTTGCGTGAAGGCATTGACCGCCTTGCTCGCGTCCTCTAGGAGCGACTGGCGAAAGGCAGGATCGTTCCACGCCTTGGCAATCACCTGCGCGCCGATATGCGGGCCGATCTTGGTTTCATAAAGCTCGACGATGCGATCGAGCGCGGCGGTTTCGATATACCCCTTATCGACCAAAATCGTTTCGAGCGCCCGCACCCGCAGCTCCACCTCGGAAAGATTAGAGCCCTCATTGTGATCGTGATCATGTGCAGCCATAGGCGAAATATAGCCAACAAAACCGGCGGCGTCCACTCGAAAACGCAAGCACGAATCGGCACCCGGAGTTTAGCTCAGTGAAAAACACTCCCGCCGTCCACCACAATCGCCTGCCCGGTTATGAAGTCACTATCGGGGGAACAGAGGAAAACCAACGTGCCCATCAAGTCGTCCGGCGTTTGCAGGCGCTTGATCGACCGCTCTTTGAGCTGAAGCTCGGTCAACGCCTTCGGCGCATTCTGTCCTTCATGCTCGACCACGCCCGGCGCGATGGCATTGACGCAGATGCCGTAAGCGCCGACTTCGCGAGCCAATGAGCGAGTCATACCGATCAACGCCGCTTTCGAAGCAACATAGTGCAGAAAGTTCGGCGTGCCCCAATACGCTGTCGACGACGAGATGTTAATGATCTTGCCGCTCTTCTGCTCTTTCATCTGCGGAAACACAGCCTTGGCGCAGAGAAACGGGCCTTTGATGTTGACCGCGGAAACTTTATCCCACTCGTCGGCGCTGATCTCGTAGAACGGATGGCGTTGGATGGCGATGAAGATCGCCGCGTTGTTGACCAGGATGTCGATGCGACCGAAGGCTTTCACTGCCTCTGCGGCCATGCGGTTGGTATCGCTTTCATTCGACACATCGACCTTGAGCGCCAGCGCTTTACCGCCTTTGGAACGAATCTCATTCGCCACCGGTTCGCCATCAAGTATATCGGCGATCACGACCGCGGCGCCCTCTGCCGCGAGACGCCGGCAGTACGCCGCGCCGATATGGCGCGCGCCGCCGGTCACGATGGCAACTCGTCCAGCCAACCTCACCGCCGCACCCTCGTTTGGTGAATAAATCTAATGCTGTTGGCCCGTTTTCTGACGTTGAACTTTGAACTTTTGAACCGTTGAACCAGGTTAAGACTCATCATCGTAGCCCTTTCAGATGCTCGCGAAAGTCCACCGGATTCCACCACGTCTTAAGTCCAAGCGATTCCGCGATCACTTTCGCCGCGTTGTACCCCGGCGCGCCAGTAATATTCCCGCCGGGATGGCACGAGGACCCGCACATGAACAGACCGTCGATCGGTGTCTTATATTGTCCCCAGCCGGGAAACGGGCGGTTCTCCAGCGCTTGATCGCCGGAATATTCACCGACCATCCAGTCGCCGCAGTACATGTTGCGATCGTGGCGCTCGATGTCGAGCGGAGTTGTCGAATCGCTTGAAAGAATGTTCGCGTCATCAAGATTAGGCGCGAACTTTTGCCAAACGGCGAGTTGTTTTTTGAACCAATCGTCACGCGCTTTATCCCAGTTCAACGGATTGCCCCAAAGATTGTACGTCATCAACTGCCACATGAACGCGGTCGCTTTGCCTGGCGGCGCCTGGGTCGGATCGTGAATCGACGGCGTCGCGCCGTTCATGAACGGTTTGCGTGGCAACTGGCCGGTGCGGCAATCCTCGAACAAATTCTGCAAGTCTTGGTAATCTTCCAAACCGACAATATGCATGAAAGAACCGGCAACCTGGGGATATTTTTCTTCGGTGATGTACTTGGGCCGTTCGTTGAGCGCCAAGTTGGTCGCGAAGATTGGCGTCGTCTTGGAGAAACGAAATCTGTCTGCCAGATCGGCGAACTTGGCATCCAAATTTTCCCGTCCCACCAGCTTGATGAACGTCTCCACTGGATTGACGTTGGACGCGATGAATTTACCCGCCTTGATCACCGTGCCGTCTTCGAGCACCACCGCAGTCGCTTGTCCATTTTCGACCAAGATGCGCTCGACGCCATTAGCTTCGATATAGTCAATGTGATTATGCGACATCATGTGCGCCAAATTATCGCCCAGCGCGTGCGACGTGCCGCGGCAGAGCTGCGGGTTGACCCCCCAAGCGATCATCGCGGGAATCAGATAACCGGTCTGCGGCGCGTCGAGCTCGTAACCGCGCATCACACCGAGGAAGCCGATAAAGGCGCGCACCCGCGGATGCTCGAAGTGTTTGAGCACAAACTCTTCCGGCGTGGTGTCAAAATATTTCAGATACTCGCGCCCCTCGGTGGTTTTCTCCAAGAGCGGTTTCTTTTCTGCAAACGGCAGCGGCACAGCATAGGTTTCGGTGAAGACGATTTTCTGCACCACCGGCTGCCAGCGCGTCCAGATATCGATGAATGAAGCGGCATCTTTCTTGGACAATCGCTCGATGGTCTCGACGGTCTTCTTCACGTCGGCAAACCAGCCGAGATAAGTCTTGTCGAGAAAATGATGCACCACGCCCGGGTCGGGCCGGTAATAGTGAATACCGAATTTTTCTAGCTCCAGATCCTTGAACCACGGCAGCATCATCAAGCCGCGGTGAAACACTGAATGAATGTTATGCCAGAAACCGGGATAGTTACGGTCTTCATGCGAATCGAGCCCACCGCCGACTTCCATATTCTTCTCGACGACCATGATCTTCTGACCGCACTTCGCTAAATAACCGGCGCAAATCATGCCGTTGTGCCCCGCGCCAATTATCACGCCGTCGTACTCTAGTATTTTCGCCATAACTATTCTTTTCACTTACGAGTGGAACCTTTGGAACCTCTGGAACGATTGGAACCAAGCCCGTTCCAAAGGTTTCAATAGTTCCAGTCGTTCCAATCGATCAAGAATCCTCTACAGCTTCAAATCTTCTTTCATAATCCGCCAGCAGTTGTAACCCGACCCCGCGATGACTGCATCGGCCGGATGCATCGCCGCTCCCACTTGATAGAGCCCTGCGATCGGCGTTCGGTAATCGGAGATCTGCTCGATCGGTCGCTGCTCACCCATTTGGGTTGGAATCTTGCGCGCGACCCAGACTGAACCGCGCCGCATGTTCGGCCAGCGCCCTGATATATAAAACGGATCCATCGCGACTTTCATCTCGATATTGTCGTCGGTGAGGTTGGTCACGTAGCGGCGCCAGATTTTTAACACCCCGTCCATGAACCCATTCTTGAGCTTCACCCAATCTTCAGGCCGTTTACCCTTCAACTGAAACGGCACCGGGACGAACACCGACGCGGCATGTTTCCCGCGCGGCGCTTGGAGCGGATCAAATGCCGTTGGACAGATCGCATGCATGCAAGCATGATCGGGAAACTCGCCGGCGCGAATCTCGTCCCACATCTGTTCGATATCCGCTGGCTTCTCTGGCCCGAAGTTCACGTTCATCGCTTGGCCGACGGCCGGATCGTTGGCCTCGTGCAGCGCGTAACGCACCGGCGCTCTCAAAGCGACATGAACCTGGAAGTAAGAAAACTCATCGACCTGGATCTCTTTTACCTGCTCGACAAACGTCCGCGGCAGAAAATCCTCGCCGACCATTTCAACAAACGTGGAATAGGGATCGCTGTTCGAAACCACCGCTAACTTAGCTTTCCACTCACGCCCGTCGCGCAAACGGACGCCGACGGCGCGGCATCCTTCGACGAGAATCTTTTCGACGTGATGCACGGCGCGTATTTGGCCACCGTGATGCACGTAAGCGCGCTGCAAGACCTGGGCGATCGAATGGGAGCCGCCGCGCGCCAGCTCCGGCTTCTCGTCGCCGGCGATCACCTTCAAAACCTCAACACCACCGCCAGCGTAATCGATTCCAACCCCGCGCGGTATCGCCATCTGCGACAGCACCAGCGTCTTCACCGCGTCGTTTTCGAAAATTTCATTGACGACTTGGCTAGGCGTCATCTGCCAGAGCCGCTTGAAGTCATTGCCCGCCGGCGCGCCATCTAATTTTAGTAGAATCGCACGGCCATTCTGCGGCGTTTGATAATAGTAAGGAATTAGATAATCCCGAATCAGCTGATGATAGCGATTGTGAATCTCACGCCAAGTCTCGCCGTCTTTAGTCGATAAGGCTTGAATCGAAGCCACCGTGGTCGCGAGCGATTGGTGGTGCGACACCGAGCGGCCGTCCGCCAGCAGCAGCGAACTCACCACCGGCGGCGCAACAAACTCGGCGTGATGACCGTCGTCCCAGTTGAGATCTCGCCAGATCGGCGAGACTTCGCGGTTGTCTTGATAGTAGACGAGGGTGTTATGCCAGTAGCCGGGCCGAGTGATCTCTTCACTGGCGAGCCGTCCCCCGTTCTCCAACCGGCTCTCGCAAATCACGGTTTTCAAGCCGGCCATGCCGAGATAGGTTCCTAGAGCAAAGTTGTTTTGCCCGGCACCAATCAGTATGACATCCCACTCGCCGTCGACCACGAAGCCCTCCACGATCTTTTCATAATACGACTTGAACGTCTTGAACGGCTTGAACCCCTGCTCAGTCAGTTTTGCAAGAAAATCTTTTTATACTCCGCCATCTTTTCCGCGTAAGTCTTCTTATCCATGTCGATCATCTCAACCAGCTCGATCTTGTCCGCATCAGGGATCGGCGGATAGATGCCTTTGCGGGTGACGAATTCGCCGATGCCAGCCATGATTTTGAGCCCCTCTTCACCAATGAAATAGTCGATGAACGCTTTTCCGGCGCTTGGATGAACGGGCTTCGCTGCGAGGGCCACGGCTTGGCCATCGCCCATGAACTTACCGAGCCGCACGTAGTCGATCGGCACGCCCTTTTGGCCGTAGAAGACGACGTTTTTAAGAAACCCGATGCCGATGGGCGTCTCGCCCGTGGTGACTCGCTCGCCGGCCGGCGTCAACGAATCGACCAGCAGAGGTTTAGTCGCGGCCAAGTCGCGGATGAATTTGTCCGCGCGTTCCTTGCTGCCCATGACTTTATGCAAGCTCGCCAACCACTGTGCCGTGGTCGTGTGCAGGCTGGCGTCGGGCATGACGAGTTTGCCGCGGTATTGCGGCTTGAGCAAATCCTCCAAGGACTTCGGCGCGTCCGCTGGCTTGATAATTCCCGAGTGGTAAAGAATACCGATCACCGCGTTTCGATACTGTGGCCCCAGGTTGGCGTGAATGACTTCCTTGGGAAAGAATTTGGCGGATGGCGAGTCATATTTGGACAAACCGCGCTCGTTGAACATGAATTCCATTGGCGGTGTGGTCGTCAGCACGACGTCGTAAAGCGGCTTCCCCGTGCGAGTTTCGCTGAGCACGCGGTCCATAACCTTGGTCGACGCCGCGCGCCAGAACTCGAGGTCGAGACCGGTCCTTTTTTTGAACGCTGCGCCGATCAAATCCATGGTGTCGCTCTCGATGGAACCATAAACAACGACCTTGCCGCCTTCCTTCTTCGCCGCTTCGATCAGTTTGGCGTCCTGGGCCCAAAGCGGCGCGGCCAAGAAGAGCATCGAACACAGTTGAAATATAACCGCAATCAGATGTCTCTGCATCGAAACGATCCTCCCGTCCCAGTAGTACATCCTCAATATCCAAAAGTGCGGGAAATGTCTAATGATTGTCTCGGCATGGGTCCTCTGCTAATCTAAAAAAAACCATTGTCTATGACTCCGCAAGATAAGCTTAAGAAAATCCGCGAAGAGCTTAAACAGCAATTTCTCGAGCGCGCCGACTTGATCGACGGCGCGCTCGCCGCTCTCCTGTCGGCGCACCACCTGCTGATCATCGGCCCGCCGGGCACGGCCAAATCGATGCTCGCCGACGAGCTCTGCCGGCGCATTGAGGGGGCTAATTATTTTCAGTGGCTGCTGACCCGCTTCACCACGCCCGAAGAGATTTTCGGCGCGGTGAGTTTGAAAGCATTGGAACAGGATGACTACCGTCGGGTGACTAACCGAAAACTGCCGGAAGCCCACATCGCCTTCCTAGACGAAATCTTCAAGGCAAACTCGTCGATATTGAATTCGATCCTGACGCTGATCAACGAGCGACTGTTTCATAACGGCAAAGAAATAGTCAAAGTCCCCCTGCTCACGCTCTTCGGTGCCAGCAACGAACTACCGGAAGAGGAAGAGCTGACCGCGCTCTATGATCGGTTTCTCGTTCGCTTCGTGGTTGGCTACATCGCTGAAGATTTCCGCTTTCTGCGCATGCTCGAGTCGCAGAAGGCAGCGGAACGAACCATCCTGACGCTCGCCGAATTGACCGAGCTACAGCACCAAGCCGGGGCGGTTGCGATCCCCTCTCATGTCTACCGCGGCATCGCCGATATTCGGCGCGAATTAAATAAGAAAAACATCCAGGCGTCCGACCGCCGCTACCGCCAATCACTGGCGCTCCTGCAAGCCCATGCCTACCTCGACGGCGAAAAGGATGTTTACGAGAAGCACCTGTTTTTCCTCGAGCATGTCCTGTGGCGCGATCCCGCCGAGCACGAACAGGTTCGCGCTACGATCCGCGGGCTGCTGCTCGGATACGAAGAAGAGATCACGGAGTTGCTTTACGAGTCCCGTGAAATTCGCGAAGCCGCACTTCAACCGGGCCGCACCAGCGACGAGCGAGCCCGCGCGCTAATCGAGTATCATACCAAACTTAGAAACATCATGACCAAGGTCGACCAGATCATGGAAAAAGCCCAACGCATGGGCCGGCCGCTCGATCGGGTGAATTCTGTTCGCGGCGAAATCGAGCAGTTGCAAAAAGAGATGCTGGAGCATTTTTGATGGCGCCACGGCGTCCCCAAAAAGCGCCAGCCAAACGGGTTTTTCAACCCCTGCCGAAAAATACTTTCTGGATCGAACACGACGCCTACGACCGACGCGTCTGGGAACATCTCCGCGCCGAAGCGCCGTCGCTGCGGGAACTAGAGTCGGCTGGCTCCAACCTGCTGCCCCACTTCGGGTCGCTGCTCCAAGATATTTTTTGTCTGCTGTTTAAGTACAACATCAGTTACCACGCACACGCCCAAGTTCTCCCCAGCGCGCTGCTCAATCAAAACTTTCTTCATGCCGTCCACAACGGCGCCCAGTATGAATTTCTCCGTGAGCAGACGTTATTGAACGAAGCCCACGCCGGTCTCTCGACGTTAATCCTCGGTGAGCGGCTGCTGACGCTGGTACGCGAGGAGAAGTTCCTCACCCGGCGCGACCTGCGCGATCTCTGGGATATCCAGAAACAAGAAGAGATCGTCGGTCAGAAACTCGAAGAATACGACAACGCCGACACGATTCCTGAGGATCAACTTTCGGAAGCGGGCAAAAAAGCGCTGCAAAAGGCCAAGGAAAAAATGGGCGGTGAAGTTCAGGGCGCCGAAGCGCTGCTGCGGCACAAAACTAACCAGCTCAAAGACGACCTCAAGCAGCTCGAAGCTCAAGCGACCAATCGCCTCCAAGCCGAAGCGATCAAAGTGGCGCAGGAGCTCGAAGATGCCACCGAGGAGGCCGAGACTTGGGGCAACACCATCGGTACTGGACAGAAATCGCCGCCAGGGCAGAAACTCGAGCTGGGTCGCCGCTTGGCTGGCAACGAGAAGTTAAAAAAGCTCGCGCGCATGGTCGGGCGCATGAAGTTCCACGCCCAGGCGCTGCGCAAGAAAGTGTTCGAGCGCTCCAGCGAAGAGCTACTCGAAGTCGAGCAAGGCGACGCGCTGCACCGCCTGCTGCCGCATGAGATGTTGACGCTACACCATGCGGTGCTGCGCAAAGATTTCTACCGACGATTTCTCGATCAGGAATTGATCCAATACTCGCTTCGCGGCATCGAAGAGAAAGGCAAAGGACCGATGATCGTCTGCCTCGACGGCAGTTCGTCCATGTCCGGTGACAAAGAGATCTGGTCCAAAGCGGTGACGCTTACCTTATTAGAAATCGCTCGCAAACAGCGCCGCCTGTTCCGCTCGATCTGCTTTTCTTCGGCAGACACGCCCCTACAAGTCCTCGACATGAACCCGCGCGACCGCTATGAAGTCGAAACGAAAACGATTATGGACCTAGCCGAATACTTCCCCGGCGGCGGCACCGACTTTCAAACGCCCCTCGACGCCGCGCTCGATTGCCTGCGCGAGTCCCGCTTCAAAAAGGGAGACATCATCTTTATCACCGACGGCGAATGCCAAGTCGACCCGCAGTGGGCTCAAGCGTTTCGCGAAGAAAAGGAAAAGCTCGGCTTCTCGCTCTTTTCAATCTTAATCGATATGGGCCCAGCTTCGCTGGGTACGCTAAAAGAGTTTAGCGACCGGATCTCGACGATTAAACAGTTGACGGGTGAAGAAGCCAAAGACATTTTTGTGAAATTCTGACCGCTCGTAGCACAGAGGGCTAAACGTCGCCTGGCAGTGGTCTTTACGATCAACAAAAAAGCCGGCAGCTACCATCGTAGCTGCCGGCTTTTCGCGAATAAGAGTTCTGTTAGTAAACGCGAAATCTAGCGCTTGTCTTTTCTTTTTCGCGCCGCTAAACCCAAAAGGCCTGCTCCGAGTAGCACGAACGTCGACGGCTCGGCAACCGCGGTAGCGATCTCGAGGCTCCAGCCGTTGGCGATCCTGCCTACGTCCTGCCCTTCATCGTCGAATACAAACAAGCTCCAGTTTCCATTGGGGGCTATTCCGTCGAATATTGACAAAAGAGAACCGTAGGATCCCACCGGGGCAGGGGCGGGAAAGACATCAATCGGACCGCCATTGCCAGTGTAATTGCTGGGCGTGAATGATCCACTCACAAGAAATTGGCCGTTCAACGGAGAAGAAGCAGCCTCATCGTCAAAAGTCATGGTAATGTTCACGACATCACCGGGACCCCCTGCATCTGACAGCAAAATAATCTTTTGTCCGCCCGGCCCTACGAGAAGGATGTCAATATCGTCTGGAAAAGTATGACTGAGGCCGTTGATAGTGACGTTGATGTCGGTGATCGCGCCGTTCATGCCGGAAACGTTAATGATGGATGGATAGGGGTTCGCGATCCCCTCCGTCCCAGAGGCTGGGATCGAAATGGGGTCGAGGTTAGAAAAAGTTGTGGCTTCCAAACCAAAAGGTAGGACAAAGAGGAAAATGATGGCACTCAAAAATGAATAAAATGTTGGTTTGTTTTTACTCATGTTTTTGTTCCTTCCGCGTAACTAACTCTTGTTCCATTCCACTTTCTTGAATAGGGTGACTCCGAATCACCTTTTTCAAGCAATCGAAATGCCACGGACAGCATAGGAGCAACTTGATGCCCAAACGAACGGGTATCAAATGAGTGGCGACCTGGGCGACATAATCTAGTCGGCAACGGGCCGCGACGCGGCGACTAAGAGCAACGGGTATGGAGTATCGAAGACTGCTCCGCACGGGAGCTTTAGGATCAAACAGCTTACAGAAGAGTAAGGCGAAGTAATTTTCGTAAAGTTCGACCCGATGGTGGCGAGGAGCGCTAGAATGACGGACTCTTTTTTGGTGTTCAGCCCTTTTTCCCGAATGAATTTCTCGAAGCCGTAATATTTCGCGCCGCTGCCGTCGGCGAAGGTGTCCTTATATTTGAAAGCGCAAATCCAATACGCACGCTCGCTCTGGTCTCCTAACGCTTACCACTCACGGGTCACCCCTAACCCGTTCGTTTAGCCTTCCATGGATACAACGCATCCACCATGGCTCGTTTGTGATAAAGCGGCGTGCCCAAATACTGATACAGTGAATGGGCCAGCACGCTGTGTGCCATCAGGGGATGCTTGTAATCGGTGCCAGGTCCGGCGAAGACCATATGGGAAAAATTGCATGTCTGATAGTAAGCTTCGCTAGCTACGGCCTTGGCTTGGTGGACGTTCGCCGTCGCTTCGATTCCAGAATCAATCTTCCACAGCGTCTCATAGGTAATCCAACGCGCACCGTCGAGGTGGATCGAGATATCGACGCAGTGGTCTTGCACCCGCTGAAAGCGCCCGATGGGCTGACCAAACACCACGCGGGTGCGCGTGTACTCATTGGTCATCTCGAAAATTTCCTGACAGGCGCCGACTTTGTAGGCGCAAAAGATCGGTAATACCCTTGCGAGCGCGGTTTCAATGACCGGCCAGCCGGCGTCCACCGAACCGATCACCGAGTCAGCGCCAACGGCGACGTTGCTGAAGCGCACTTCCGACGCGCCGATCATGAAGCCGAAAACCGGTTTGACCGAAACCCCGGGCGCTTTGCGCTCGACCAACGCCAACAGGACGGCGCCGCTTTCAGTGCGTGCCGCGCAGATGAAATGGCTGGCCGCTTCGCCATCGTGAACGTAACGCTTGGCGCCGTTCAAGGTGATACCGCCGCCGGTCTTGGTCGCGCGAGTTTGCACCGAACGTGGACCCCATTGTATCGGGTCGTCAGAGATCGCCGGAACCACAACGGCGCTGCCGTCGCAAATCTTAGGTAACCAGGATTTCTTCTGCGCCTCGGAGCCACCTTCCATGATCAGTTGCGCGGCCAACACGCCGCAAGAAAAAAACGGACCGGGTAACGGACCTCGGCCGAGCTCTTCAAAAACTACCGCACAGTCGGTGCATGACGTGCCGCCGCCGCCAAATTCGTCCGGCAGAATCATTCCCAACCAACCGACATCCGCCGTCTTCTTATATAGCTCGGGAATAAACGCAATTTTCTTCTGATACCACTCGGTGATCACATAAGACGGCGCCTCGGTCTTCAAAAAGTCCGACGCGACTTTCTTCAACATGTTCTGGTCATCGTTTAATTTTAGATCCATGACTCAGTCTCCTGTTCCTTCGCCGCGCAAGGCACGCCCGGACAGGGCAACCCGAGGGGGTTGCCCCCTACAAATCCAAATCGTCTTTGCGTACTCTGCGTTTTTTGCGATAAAATTCTTCCAGTTCCTAAACCGTTGTCGGCGCTGCTTCTTGAGACGGACGGCCTAGACCCATGCGGCGCGCGATGATCAAGCGGTCGGTATCGAGAGTGCCACCGCCGTGAAGCCAACCCGGCCCGCTGCGCACCGTGTATTCGAAATCGGCGACCTCATGCACCGAATCGTCCGGCGCCAGGGCGTCGTAACCGAGGATTCGCTGCACCCGTTCGGAGTTGCGCAGCCGCACCATGCGCTGAAAGTAAAGATACTGCGGCCCGCCGTAGGAATGTGGCTCGCGCACATAGCGATGCCAGAAATTGCGCAGGCCCATCAATCGCTGGACATCGAGATCGATGAGCATATCCGCAAGTTGGTCCCTGACATCCTGATCCTCCATCAGGCTTGCACCGTCAAATTCGGTTTTTTGGCAGTGCGCAATAAGCCGTTTGAACAACGGATTCTCCGCTACGCTGCCGCCGCCGCCATGTTCGAGCTCGAGGTAACTGTTGGCAACTTTCCAGCCGTTGTTCTCGCCGCCGACGAGATATTTCGCCGGCACGCGCACGTTATCAAAGAACACGGCATTTTTGATGCCCATCATTAGATGCAAATGCTGGATCGTGATACCGGGAAGCTTGGCTGGAATATACAGCCAACCCAAGTTTTCGTGACGCTTGCCGGAGGGATTGGTGCAGACAAATGTCCAGAGAAAGTCGGGCGGCAGATGGTGGCCGACCATGATTTTCTGACCAGTCACGACATAGTCATCGCCGTCGCGAATTGCCTTTGTCTGGCAATTAGCGACATCGCTACCACCCTGCGGCTCGGTAAGAACTTGCCAAACCGCTAACTCGCCGCGCATCATCGGCGGCAAGAATTCCATCTTTTGCTCCTCGGTGCCAAACTTCATCAGCGCCGGCGCCACCAATCGGGCCAGGGTGTAGAATATCGACCCCAACGGCAGGCCATAACGATCGATTTCGGTTTCGAGCACGAACTGGTGATCGAGGCTCAAGCCCGCACCGCCATATTTCACTGGATAAGTGGGAAACAGCCACTTTTTCTCGCCTAACTTACGCGCCAACTCGCGGCGAAACTTATACTCTTCGGCATTTTCTCGCGTCGACCAGATCCCCGACCAGCGCAGGTGTTCGCTGCCCTTCATGTTTTCGCCCAGCCACTCACGCACTTCTTTGCGAAATGCGCTGATCTCCGGCGTTTCCGGTTGTAAACTAAAGTCCATTGCTAGTCTCCTTTTTTGATCAGGGTTCTACTTGGTAATGTTTGACTGTTTCCTCGCTCGGCACGCACAAGCGTAAGGGGGTCAGGGGTAAACGGTAAAGGGTTTCGGAGGGAAAAACGCCTCACCCTTCACCCCTAACCACTTACCAATTTTCTCTTTACACATCCCACTCTCCCGCCACCAGCCGGGGAATGATGGGATGCAAGATTCGATACGAGAGGCCCCACAAGCGATGTGCGCCGACCTGATAAAATGAAACTTGCTCCGCCTTCGGCCAAGTGGGAAAGCGGTCGATCATCTTGTCGTGGACACCTGGGCGTGTGAGATCGCTAAGTTTCACATCGAGTAGCGCGGCGATCTCGCGCTCGGCGATTTGCCACCGATCGGGGAGCGTGATTCGCGCTAAATATGGAAACACCCGATAGCCGGTCGTGCGCGTCAGTTCCATCGGTAGCTCGGCGAGCACGTCTTGACGCGGCACGCTCAAGCCAATCTCCTCGCGCAGCTCGCGCAACGCCGTATCGAGCATCGTCTCGTCTTCAGGATCGTGCTTGCCGCCCGGAAACGCGATCTGACCGCCGTGCGCTCCACCAGGATTACGTAGGATCATCAGGATATGCAGCTCGCCGTCGCTGGTGCGATGGACTGGGATGACCACGGCCGAATCGATCATGCGCACTTTCCTCTCGCCCGCTTTTACTACAGGACCCGTGAACCAGCAAATGATTTTCCCCGGATAGCAAATTTGATTCTAAGTAAACCCCGCCTCTCGAGGCGGGCACAATTAAATGGGGTTTCCAAAGGGAGCGAGCATCCCCTTTGGTCGCGAGCGGGGTTTAAACCCCGCTCGCGAATTCGATTGATTACATCGCTCCGCTTACTATGCTAAGGGTCTGCTGGAAAGGCGGATTCATCATGGACAAGCAGCCCAACTTTCTTTTAATCATCACCGACCAGCATCGCGCCGATCACCTCGGCTGCTACGGCAACCCGATCGTCAAGACGCCTAACATCGACCGGCTCGCGGCAAGCGGCGCGCGCTTTGAAAATTTCTATGTCGCCACGCCGATCTGCATGCCCAACCGCGCCACTCTCATGACCGGCCGCATGCCGTCACTCCACGGCGCGCGACAAAATGGCATCCCGCTGTCGCTCAATGCGACCACCTTCGTCGAGATTATGCGCGCGGCTGGTTACCACACCGCGCTCATCGGCAAGTGCCATCTGCAAAGTATCAGCGGCAATCCACCGACCATCGGTATGCCGGAGCCGGACCCAAACAAGATTCAGCCGCCGGCTCATTTGCGCGAAGCTGACCGAACTTGGTCGGGCCACGGTCGCTACGACCAGGAGCTGCGCTCGACTTGGCAGAACGATCCGGAGTTCGAGTTGACGCTGCCCTATTACGGCTTTAGCCAGGTCGATCTCGCGGTTGGCCACGGCGATGAGATCGTCGGCCATTACTTCCGCTGGCTCAAACAACGCCACGCCGATCCAGCTTCACTGCGCGGTGCGAAGAACCAGCTGCCGGGCAACAGCTACATCGCGCCCCAAGCTTGGCGCACGCGGGTTCCCGAAGAGCTTTATCCAACCGCCTTCGTCGCCGAGAGCACGATTAAATTTCTAGAAAACTATTCGCGTAGCGACCGCACTAAGCCCTTTTTTCTCCAGTGCTCCTTTCCCGATCCGCATCATCCCTTTACACCACCGGGGCGTTACTGGGACATGTACGCTCCCGAGGAGATTACCTTGCCGCCGTCTTTCAACGCGGGCGAGCGCCCGATCACGCCGCACCTGCAAAAACTTTATGACGAACGCACGGCTAAGCAAGCCAACCGTGACGGCCAGCGCACCTTCGCCATTAGCGAACGGGAAGTGCGCGAAGCCACAGCTCTGACCTACGGTATGATCACCATGATCGACGACGCCATCGGCAGCATCCTGGGCTGGCTCAGAACCCTCCGCCTCGATCACGAGACGATCGTGATCTTTACCAGCGACCACGGCGACTTCATGGGCGACCATCAATTGTTGTTAAAAGGCGCGCTGCACTATCGCGGCCTGGTGCGAGTGCCATTTATCTGGCACGACCCGAGCGTCGAAAATGAAGGCTTGATCAACAGCGGCCTGTTCGGCACCCTCGACATCGCCAGCACGATCCTCGACCGCGCCCGCCTGGCGGGACATAACGGCATGCAAGGCAAAAGCCTCCTGGGCGCCGCCAATGGCGGTGAGACCGGCCACGACGCGCTGGTCATCGAAGAGCACCAACGGCGCGGCTATATGGGTTTCAAAAACAACTTCCGAGCGCGTAGTCTCATCACGAAAAATCATCGCTTGACGATCTACCAAGACGCCGATTGGGGCGAGATCTACGACTTCGCCGAAGACCCCCATGAATTAAACAATCTGTGGAACGAAGCGGGAGTCCAGAAAGTACGGCGCGAACTTACTGAACAGTTAGCGAGAAAGCTGATGGAGCTGGCCGACAGCAGCCCGCTAGCAACCCACCACGGGCCATAAACGTAAGAACACGTTCCAATAGTTCAAAACGTTCAAGCCGTTCAAATCGATATCCGGTGCTGACCCTCCGCATCGAAGGCATCACCTCCGAAAAACGATTTGAACGTTTTGAACGACTTGAACGGAGCGAAGCGATTGAACGAGTTTAATTTAAGGTTTAGTCCCCGACGCGATCCACGCCGGCATCGGTAGCTCAACAACATCGCCTTTGATGTATGGCGCCAGCGCCAAGCGCATTTCTTGACGAATTTTGCTCAACACCGTCGGCTTCTGCGCGCGCAACAAGCCCGCAGTGCGCACCGTGCTGTCTTTCATCGCGTTAAACAATCCATCACCTGCTGGCAAACGCCAAATCTGGGCAACTTTCGTCAGGCTTGGCGATTCGAATCCGGCCACGAGCAAGCCGCGGGTGCATTCATCGGGATCGCTGTAGCGAAAAAACGGCGGCCCTTCGGGCAACTCGACGCGGGGCTCGCCGTGCAGATCGACAGCGCGCAGCACAATGGCGAAACCGATGGTCTCTTCCGGTTTGCACCAGACCGAAAACGCAAAGCGTCCACCGGAGCGCAACACGCGATGCGCTTCCACCAGCGCAAGCTCGGGCTGGCCGAGGTGAAGTATCCCGAAATTCATCGCCGCCGCATCGAACAAACCGTTGCCGAGCGGCAGTTGTTCCGCGTCGCCCTCGCGAAACTCGACATCGCCATGAAGTTGCTTCGCCTGCGCCACCATCGCCGCGGAAAAGTCGACGCCCAGCACGGCCGCGCCCCGTTTCGCCGCCGCCGAAGCGACGTAACCGGGCCCGCTGGCGATATCGAGAAAGCTCATGCCCTTCTTGAGCCGCACCGCGTCGAGCAACGGCTCGATCGCTTGCGTCGTCACGCTACCGAATGCTTGGTGATAGCCCGTGGGAATATTCTCCCAACCGGCATGTTCGAAATTGCGAAATTTCTCGGCTTCAAGAATCATATTGGCTACAGACTCGTCAACGGATAGGTTGGCTTTTCATCGAGTTATAGCATGGCCGCGGTCATAAAGGAATTTCGCCTTGACCCTGGCAGCCGTTTTCTTTACTGTCGGCACTCGGAGGACATCCATGAGAGCCAGATTCACGCTGTTTTTATCGCTAAACCTGCTTTTGCTCGCCGTCGTAACCGCCGGCCATGGCGCGCAAACTCTCACCAAAGTGGTCATGACCAGCGGCTCGTTCAGCGAACGGGAAGCGGCCATGTATGTGGCCCAGGACCTCGGTATCTTTCGCCGCTACGGCATTGACCTGACCTTTGTCACCGTTCGAAGCGGCCCGGTCGGGATGGCCGCCATGGCGTCGGGAGAATCGCAGTTTCATTCCGGCTCAGCGACCGGAGCAACGCTAGGCTCTGCTGCCGAAGGCATGGACTTGGTCTATGTCGCCGGCATCATCAACAAACTGATCGGCAACATCATGGCCACGCCGAAAATCAAAACTCCGGCTGATCTCAAAGGCAAACCCATCGCGGTAACGAGCGCCAGTGGTGGCAGCTGGATGTTCACGACCCTGGCGCTCGAATACTGGGGGATCGACGCCAAACGCGATGGCATCAGCTTTCGCATTCTCGGCGACGAGTCGGTGCGCAGCCAGGCGCTGTTCAATGAATCAGTGGCGGCGACGCACTTGGGCTATACCTTCTCCGCGCCGCTGGTTGCCAAGGGCTTTACCAACCTCGGCGATCTCAGCAAGCTGCCGATCCCGTTTCAAAGCACGGGTATCTTAACAACGCGCCGATTCATCAACAGCAACCCAGAAATTGTCGAGAACGTGTTGCGCGGTGTGGTCGAGTCGCTACACTTTGTCGCCGCGCCTGAAAACAAGCCTGCGGTGCTCAAGAGTTTGATGAAAGGGCTGCGGTTGAAAAGTGTCGAACAAGCCACCGAAGGCTACGACACCTTGGCGAACATCTACGACCGCAAAATTTACCCACGCGTCGATGGCGTGCGCAACGTCATTCGCCTACTCGGCCAGACCAACGAAAAAATCCGCAAGCTCAAGGCCGAAGACTTGGTCGACGATCGGTTTGTTAGGAAGCTGGAGAAGGAAGGACGGTTCTAAACCCTTGCGACGTAGCGGCGTTATTCTTCGCGTCTCGCCTGCAACAATCCCATCATGAGTTGAAAATATCAAGGTCGTCTTTCAGTCATCCGCCGCTGTTCAATCCTATTCGCCAGCAGCAATACTCAAGGTGCATTCAAATGAAAATTTGATCGTTTCCGAAACTTCATTGACGCTGTTTCAGTTTGGAAAGTATTGCAAAACAGGACGTCAATTGATAGACGGCACAAGTTGGCTTGATTATTCAATAACCGCGAACCGGAGGACGCAATGTTTTCAAGAATTTTTGCCTATTGCTCTCTTGCATTGATCATTAGCAGCTGCGCGGTACCAGCAACAGTTTCCACCCCACTACCATTAGATCTGAAAATTACGCCTCCTGATGCTCAAGTATCGAAAACCAATGCTGCTCTGTCTGGGACCTGGGTGGGCTTTTGGGGGGGAGCACTCGCACACACCTTAGTCGTTGAGCGGATCGATGGTTCCTCCGCATCAGTAGTATATAGCTGGGGAGTTCAGCCGAGTTGGGGAATACAAAAGCCCGGCTTTGTCCGAGCAAAAGCAACTATTTCCCCAGAAGGCCTTTTGTAGTTCAAAACCCCAAATGGAGCCGCGTTAGTTTACAAACAGTCGGCAGATCTGAAATCATTGAGCGGACAATACTCTCAAGGTGGAAGCATAACGTTGGGTGAATTTCGTCGTCCAGAGCAATAAGCACAGCAATCTCATTACTAATAGTACTCTACGTCTCTTGACGTAACGTCATAGTCTCGTGGTGGTTACTCGTTGATTTGGCACCCGAGACGCTACGGCATCTCTTCGAGCAGCTTGCCGAATCCTTTTAATTTCTGCCGAATGTGCAGCCGCTTCTGGACCGCCCACACCCGCGCCGGAACGGCATGGACCACAGGCACCTGCAAGTCTTCTTCGAGCAAGTGAACGATATCCAAGCAGCGCCAGCCGGTGCCGAGCATGTAGATGCCGTCGGCGCCGGGATGTTTGAGAAACGCTTGGCGTGTGTGTGCGTAAATTTCCGTCGACGCTAAGCGACCCACATCGGCGAAGTCGACTTTCATCCCCTCCATCGCCAACACTTCGAAGCCCGCTTCCTGAAAGTAGCGGGTGAACATGTCGTTAATGCTGCCAACGAAGTAAGTCACGCCGACGAATTTCTTGATTCCCAATGCCCGCAGCGCTTCAACCTGAGTCTGTGCCGCAGTAACAATGGGAGTCTTGAACTCCGATTCCCAGTCTTTGACGATCTTCTCTTCACCCTTGAAGCCGTGCACCATGAACGGCGGCGCACCTTCGGGATGAATCAAGTCAACGCCTTCCTTGGCGAGCTCGCCGACTTTCTCGTGCACGGCGTTAAGCGCGGCGCGAAACTCATCCTCCGTCCCGCGTTGAAAATTCAAATACACCGGCACGACGCCGACGCCCTCGGGCAGTAAGCGGATAAATTCTTCCAACGATCCCGGCCGATGCGTAGGTTTGACCACGCCGACCACGCCACGCCAACTTGTAAAAACCATAGGGTTAGTTCCAATCGTTCCAGTAGTTCCAGTCGTTCCAACCGTTCGCAGGCTCCGAATCCTACTATTGGAACCTCTGGAACCATTGGAACGATTGGAACAAGTTTATTTGAAAATTTGCGGAAACTTCGCCTTCAATTGTTGGCGCATGTTCTCCGGCACCTCGACGACTTTAGGAAACTCGCCGCGCAATTTTCGATTATACGGCTGGCAGGCATCGATCAGGATGCGGTTGTTAAAGTTGCCCGGCAAGAACATCGGATCGCGGCCCGACGACCACGCTTTCTGGACGAGATCGATATCGGTCAGTGGATCGAAGCGCGTGCCCATGGCCCAGAGCACTTGATCGATATCCGAGCAATCGACATCGTCGTCGACCACTACAGTCCATTTGCCGTTGTAAGCGCCCGCCATGCAGTTCGACGCGACGTGTAAAACATTGCGCGCGTGGCCGGGATAGCGTTGTCGGATTTGAATCGCCGTGAAGCGAGTCGCCGGTGCGCCCTCGTGATTCCACACGCCGAGAATCTCGGGCAAGCCGCAGGCTTCCAGCGCATTCCAAATTTCCGCCGCGCCGGCGATGCCTTTTAACAGCCCGGTTTCGTCCACCGGCTTGTGCTGCGGCGCGCAAGTGAGTATCGGATTGTTGCGATACATGACCGTCTTAACGTTTAAGTAGGGCCGCGGCACGACGTCGTCGGAATAGTACCCCATCCACTCGCCAAACGGCCCTTCGGGTTTGCTCTGTCCCGGCACGGCTTCGCCTTCGATGACAATTTCCGCGTCAGCCGGAATTGGGAATCCCGTGAACGGTCCCTTCACCACTTCTACAGGTTCACCGCGAATACCGCCGGCGAAGTCGTACTCAGAAACTCCCGAAGGCAGCGGACTGGCGGAAAGCATGTAGAGCAGCGGATCTTGGCCGCAAACGATGGCGAACTTGCAGCTCTGGCCGCGCTCGAAATATTTGTCGCGATGGATGCGCCCATGCTTGCCTTCGGTGATCTGGCAGCCGATGGTTTTCTCGTCGTACACTTCGCAGCGATAGGCGCCGAAGTTGTACCAGTCGGCGTCGGGATCTTTGGTGATGCACATGTCGGCGGTGCCGACGTAGCGGTGCGTATCGGCCTGGTGGTGAATCGGCACCGGCAATTTGAGCACGTCGACTTTGTCACCTTCCAAGACGTTTTCGAAGATCGGCCCGGTCTTGACCATCTTCGGCTTGAGCAATTTCATGTCGGTCATGACGTGATGGTAGGCTTTGACAATGTCGGCTTTATGTTCGTATTCGAGCGGCAAGCCGAGGGTCAGCGCGACGCGCTTGATGGTCGAGAATTGACCGTACAGTGTGCGGTAGCCTTTCGGATAGCCGGGAACGTCGTCGAACACGATTGCCGGCGCTTTGCCCTTGCCGCCCTCCGTGAGCATCTGCGTGATTGATCCCATCTCACGGTCCCAATGCGCGCCGTTGACCTTGAGCAGCTCACCCATTTTTTCCACCTGGTCGATCCAGTCGCGCAGCCCCCGGTAACTCACAGTGCTATGTGAAGTGCCGACTCGTTCCGGACGTGCCATGATTTCCTCCTCGAAAGCGATCCTTAATTAGACAACCCTCGGCTCGAAGCCGAGGCAATTCAACAATGTCGACTGGAAGTCGAATGCCCCTTCCGTCTTTCCCGCGAAAGCGGGAATCCAGATTCTCCGTGTTCGTCACTCCCTTGCCACCCTGAACCTTCTCTTCGCCTGAAGCATGTCCTGAACACCGTCGAAAGGAGCGCGGAATTTCAACCATCCCCGAGAAAGACATTAGAGTCGCTCCACCTTACGTATCAGCCAATTTATTGTCAAGAAAGTCGGTGTGTTAGGCCTTGTTTGCCAATGTGCAGAATGCTATGAACGCGAATCTCTCGCAGCGCGGCGCGAACAACCTGGCGAGGCTGTTTATCCGAGGTGATTATGGCTGAGAGAAAATCTTACGACCGGCAACTCCGAACCATCGGCCAGTCGCTCGAAGCACAGCGCATCAAAATTTTCGAGCTCCAACACCAAGGGGATCGCTTCATCGTCAAAGGCGAACCGGAAAAAGAAACCTCGCTGCTCGCCAAGCTACGCAACTGGCAGAAGCGCAACCGTGCCGCCGGCATGAGTGGCTCGCTGACTTTCACGGCGCAGGATATTGAGCAACTCGACCGTCAGGGACAAGCGCAAAGGTCCAAGAACGATCGGCTCCCCGACTTCCACAGTCTGGCCAACATGCTGCGAACCGTCGGCTCGCATCTCGACGCAAAAGGTGCGGACTTAATCGAGCTGCAAAAGAAAGACCTCAGCATCACGATCCTCGCCCGCAACCAATCCGGCCACCCGGAGTTCGAAGAACGCAGCCTGGGCTCGTTTTACGATTTGTTCATACGCCTGCACGCCGGCAGAAAGAAGCCGAATCGCTAACGCGCATGATTTGGTAGGTTCTTCGGGCTTTTGTGGGGATAATGTGCCAGGTTCAGTTTGCTTTGTTCACCACGAAGGACACGAAGGGTTCGGATGATTAGAACTCCGAACTTCGTGCCCTTCGAGGTCAAAACATCTTCACGGTAAACCCGCAAGAATCATTTGGTAAGGAATTGAGCTGACTCCTCATCTTTACCTTTCACGACAGCTTGCGCACCAGCATGATGCCGTCGCGCACCGGCAAAAGAACGTTTTCGACGCGCGGGTCGTTGCGGATACGTTTATTGAGCGCGTCGACCGCGACGGCGCGCGGGTCCGATGGCGCCAAGACTTTGCCGCCCAACAGCATATTGTCGAGGATGATCAAGCCGCGCGGGCGGGAGAGCTCGATGCACTGGTCGTAGTAGGCGCCGTAATTCTCCTTGTCGGCATCGATGAAGCAGATGTCGAAAGGTCCCCAGACTTTCTTCAGCGACTCCAACGCCGGTCCCACTTTGATTTCGATCTTATGGCCATGGGGACTCTCGGCGAAATAGCGCTTAGCAATGGCCGCCGTTTCCGGATTGATGTCGCAGCTGACGACCCGTCCATCTTTTGGCAACGCTTCGGCCCAGGCCAACGTGCTGTAGCCCGTGTACATGCCGATTTCAAGAATCCGCCTGGCCCCGGTCAAGGCGGCGAGCATTTTGAGAAACTGCCCTTCGAGCGGTCCGACCATCATTTTGTGGCTGTGCATCTTCGAATAGGTTTCCACCCATAACTTGTCATGCACCGCCGAAAGCGGTTTGCTGCACCGCTCCGCGTAATCTTCGATGCCGATCGGCCTAACGTCCAACATTTGAGCTTCCCTGAGCGGTTAGATGCCTCTGCCGAAATTGCTAACAACCATTATCACGATCCCGTAAGTCTCATGCCACCGTCGACCGGCAGTATCGCCGCGGTTACCATCGACGCTTCGTCCGACGCGAGATAGACCGCGGCATTGGCGACATCTTCTGGCTCGCCGATCCGGCCGATTGGCACTCTGGTCTTATAGCGCGCCAACTTCTCTGGCGTCGAGGTGTCGACCATCGGCGTGCGCGTCGGCCCCGGGCATATGCAGTTGACGCGGATCTTGTCCTTGGCGTGATCCATCGCCATCGCTTCAGTCAGCGTGACCATGCCGCCTTTGGATGCGCAGTAGGCGGCTCGGCCGCCTTGGCCGAGCATGCCGGAACGCGCCGCGATGTGCAGGATCACCCCGCCGCCACGCTTTTTCATTTCAGGAATCGCCAGGCGAGAAACTATAAAAGCACCCTTTAAATTTATATCCAGGGTTCGGTCCCAGTCGTCTTCAGAAATGTCCGTGATGCTGCCGTTGGTGCGCACGCCGCCGCTGTTGACGACGATATCGATGCCGCCCAATTGCCGGACTGTTTCGGCTATCAAGTTTTTCATTTGCGCCGAGTTCGACACATCGCCGGGCCAGAAGAGCGCCTTGCCGCCGAGCTTCTCGACCAGCGCCACGGTCTCGCGGCCCTTGGACTCCGTCGGTGACGTTCCCGCCACCGCCGCGCCTTCTTTCGCGTACATCACGGCGATCGCCTGACCAAGGCCCGAGCCGAATCCTGTGATGAACGCAACCTTACCTTTGAGTTTCATGGCACAACCCTCCGTGAGTGGACAACATATACAATTGCCGCGCGATTGACTCAAAGGCAAGCCATTGTTATTTTTTAGAAAGACAACGAGGACCTTAGCGATGGCCGAAAACAACGATCTACGCGTACCGGTAACCGTGCTCACGGGCTTTTTAGGCGCCGGCAAAACCACCCTTTTGAATCGTATTCTCACCGCCGACCATGGCCGGCGTGTCGCCGTCATCGTCAACGAGTTCGGCGCCGTCGGCATCGACCATCATCTGCTGATCTCCTCCGACCAGGAAGTCGTCGAGATGAGCAATGGCTGCATCTGCTGCAGCGTCCGCGGCGACCTACTGCGCAGCCTGTTTCAGCTGCTCGAGCATCGGCAAAAATTCGACACCCTGATGATCGAAACCACCGGTCTCGCTGACCCCGCGCCGGTGGTGCAAAGCTTTTTCGTCGACGATCAAATCAAAAGTGCGTACGCCCTCAACGGCGTCGTCACCGTGGTCGACGCCAAGCATATCTTCCAGCAGTTACACGATTCGCCAGAAGCCAAGGAGCAGATCGCTTTTGCCGACATGGTGCTGCTCAACAAGATCGATCTGATCAATCCCGAAGACCTGCCCGAGCTGGAATACAAACTGCGCAACTTGAACCGGGCCGCGCGCATCTGCCAGACGAGAAATTCCGACATCGACATAGGCATGGTGCTCGACCTGCGCGGCCTCGACTTGGAGATCAAAGCGGCCGAGCATGACCACCATCACGCCCACACCGAAGACATCGAAACCGTCGCCATCGAAATCGCCGGCGATCTCGACGGCGTTAAAATCAGCCAGTGGTTTCGCGAGCTGATCGGAGAATTCGGCGAACGGATCATGCGCATGAAAGGTATCTTGAATCTGCGCAAAGATCCCGATCAATTCGTTTTTCAAGGCGTGCATTTGCTGTTCGAAGGCCGGCCCGGTCGTGCCTGGGCCGACGCAGAGGACCGGCTCAATCGATTGGTGTTTATCGGCAGAAACCTGGACAAAGAGAAAATCACCCAGGGTTTCATGAATTGCATTACCACCGAAGATGGCGCGGCGTCATCGTCGGACGACGTCGATCCCTACGGCAAGAAACAGGACGTGTCGAAGTTTACCCTCGATCAAATTCGTTACTGGGTGCAAACTATTCTAGAATTCTCGCCCGAAGCACCCATCGTCGTCAAAGAAGTCCCCTGCGTCAAAGCCGGCTGCCCACCGGTGGAAACCGCGCTAATGGTTTTTCTCAAAAACGAACCGCCCCGCACCTTCAAAATCCTCGCGCGCATCAACGACGTGACTTTCGATCACGTGTATAACTTGATCGAGAACCCGCTGCCCTGTTGCTGACTTCGTTTCGGATTTCGAGTTTTGAGTAGGAGCGTGGGCTTTCTAGCCCGCTACGAACGACGCGCCTAAAACAAGAAGTGGGCTCCATTACTTGAGCGCGTCGCGCAGATAACTTTGATCGATATACTTCGCCGCGCTCGGCACGGCGCCTTTAGATTGAGTCTGTTCCCAATAAATTTGCGTCACCGCCTGCAGGCCATCGACGTTGAGATCGCCGTCGGGATGCCACATTTTCGTCGACGTGTAGAATTCCCAACCGCGCCGGGCGTGTTCGCGTTTGAGGTTCATCTCTTTGGCGAGATATTCCACCGCAGGCTCCTTGTTCTGGTGAATCCAGCGCATGGTCTGCGCCATGGCACGCATGACCCGTATGAGCACGGAACGATTTTTCTCCGCCCACGACCGCTTGGTCGAAAGCGCAGCCAGCTGATAGTTGGGAATCACATCGACGAAACGGCCGATCTCGTTAAATCCTTGCTCTTCGGCAGCGTAATTAACTGGCAGCGACAACGCCGCAGCGTCAATTGAACCAGCGGTCAAAGCCGCATAAGTTTGCGGCGTGCCGCCGATGACGAGCAACTTGTAATCGCGCGGAAACTCGAGACCCTTCACTTTTAGTACTTGGCGCAACGCGAAGGTCACCCCCGAGGTCAAGCTGATGGCGCCGAAGGTCGCGCCGCGCAGATCGTTATAAGTTTTGAACTTCTTCGCCGCCATGATCGATTGGGTTAAGCCATTGATGATCCCGCCGACTATGACCAGATCGAGCCCTTTCTCGATCGCCGCGATTGGCGCATCGGACGCGCTGCCGGCGATTTCCAACGAACCGCCGGCCAGCGCCTGAATGCCGACATCGGAGGCGCGAATCACCACCACATCGACATCCAGTCCTTGCTTGGCGAAAAAGCCCATGCGCGAAGCGATCCACAGCGGCCCGTAGCCAAGGGTTTTGGCCGCCGAGCTGATGCGCAGCCTGACTCTATCCTGCGCGGTTGCCACGCCGAATTGGAAAATGAAGATTATGGCAAATGTTATGGAAGAGACCTTGGTTAGCATGGTTGCTCCTCCGCAATGGCTAAAACCAGCGGCAAGAATGAGTTACGTCAATACTTCTTCCTGGCGCCACTGCTCGATGGTGGCGTTGTCGTAGCCCAGGAGTTCGCCGAGAATTTGCTCATTATCCGAGCCAAACCGAGCGGGCAACTTGAGCGGATCTTCGGGCACGCCTTTGAAAACAAATCCGCTACGCGGGATCTCAAAAGGACCGATGAGAGACTCTGTAAACGGCGAGAAATAATTGCGATGACGCAACTGCGGGTCTCTCAGCAAATCCGCGCCGGTTTGCACGACGCTCGCCGGTACGCCCGCCGCTTGGCACTTGGTCATGACCTCTTCCGCCGGACGGGCCTCGGTCCATTCTTTGACAATCGCGTCAAGCTTGGCGCGGTTATTCAAGCGCGACTGGAGACTGGTAAATCGCCCGTCGCTGACTAATTCAGCCCGGCCGATGACGCGGCAAAAGCTCCGCCACTCACCATCGTCGCGCACCGAAATCACGCACCAGCGATCTTCACCCTGGCATCGGTACACACCATGGGGCGCGGCCAAAGCATAGTGATTGCCCTTTGGCTTTGGATCGTCGCCATTAACGGAAGTTTCCAGATAGGTCGTGCCTAATACCGCCGCGGTGCCCTCGATCTGTGCCAGATCGATGGTCACGCCCTTGCCGGTACGCCGGCTGTTTAACAGCGCCGCGATCATCATCGTCGGTCCCAAAACGAATCCCAGATGATCAGGATAGACTCCCTGACTACCGATGGGCCGGTCTTGCTCGGGGTGATTCCAAAGATAAGTGATGCCGGAAAAGGCCGTGAGATTGAAACCCCAGGTTCCATAGCTGCTCTTAGGCCCTTCAGTGCCGAAACCGGGGAGCTTCACGATCACAAGCTTTGCATTAGCTTTTCTCAAGTCATCGTCGCCTAATCCCAATTTATCCAATACCCTAGGTCGAAAGTTCTGCAATATTGCATCGGATTTGCCGGCGAGCTCGCGAATCAGCTTGGCCCCAGTGGGATGCTTGAGATTTATCGCCAGCGAACGCACGCCGAGATTGCACTCGATAAAGCGTGGCGCCTCGTCAATATCCTTATGCTGGCCGTAATGGCGAAAAGTGTCGAGACCGCCTTTGCGCGACTCGATCTTGATTACCTCTGCGCCGTAGTTCGCCAGCAACCTGCCGGCGTAGGGACCCGCATAGCCGGTGGTGAAAGCCAAGATACGCACGCCCTTCAGAATATGATTAACGGAATCCATCGGTTCAATTAAAAATTAAAAATGCAAAAATTAACCCCGAGAGATTAAAAATTTAAGAGCATAGAAAACTCATCTCCATCCCTTTTTTTTATTTTGAATTTTAAATTATTCCCTCCGCCGCCAACGCCGAAAGTTCGTTTGCGCTCAAGCCCAACTCGCCGCGCAATATTTCATCGTTATGCTGGCCGATGAGCGGCGCGGGAGACGGACCGCCGCGCTTCCCGTCCACCGTGAAGAAGTTTCCCGGTGCGTCGAAAGTGCCAAGCACTGGATGGGTTACCTTGCTGAAAAAACCGCGCGCTTGAATATGCGGGTCCTTCATGAAGTCCGACGGCGAGTTCACCGGCAGGCCGGGAATGCCGTGCTTCTGCATCAGCTCGGCCAAGTCCTCTTTCGTGTAGCGCATGGTGAACGAGGTTACCTGGGAGTTGATATAGTCGGCTTGCTGGCGGCGCAGGTTGCTGTTCACCCATTTGGGATCGTCGAGCGCCGGATCGTGATTGTCCCAAACCTTGAGCAACAGCGGCCAGTGGGTTTGGGTTACGAACAGGGCGATCCAACCGTTCTTGCACTGAAACAGATTGGCCGGCGCGTTGTGTTGGTGCTGGCTGCCGGCGCGTTTCATCACCCGGCCGTCGGATGAATAATTGAAGGCCACGTGCTCGTGCAGCGCCATGCTCGCCTGCACCGATGCATCGATCCACGCACCGATACCGCGCACTTCGCGCTGCCAAAGCGCCAGCATGGTGCCATAGCACGCCATCAAGCTGGCATAATAATAGGACTGGGTTTCCGGTGGATTGCACGGCGTCATCTTCGGATCGCCGCTAATGTAGAGCAAAGCGCCCATGGCGTTGCCGACGATATCCGGCGCTTTGTAATGGGAGTAGGGCCCGTCCTGGCCAAAACCGCTGAGCGAAACCAAAATCAGCTTGCTCTGCTGTTCCAGCAGTTGCTCATAGCCGAGATTGCGCGCGCCGAGTTGGCCCGGTTCAAAAGACTCGATCACAATGTCGGACTTCGCCACCAGCTCAAGAAAAATCTTGCGGCCGCCCTCTTTGGTAATGTCGAGCGTCATGCTTTTTTTGCCGGCATTAAGATAAGCGAAGCGCAAACTTCCCTCTCGGTGCGCATGGCCCTTGGCGAACGGCGGTTCCAAACGCCCCGCATCCCCGCCCGGCGCTTCGATCTTGATCACTTCCATGCCCAGATCGTGCAGCACCTTGCCGCAAAACGATCCCATGGAAGAGCTCAAGTCGAGGACGCGGTAGCCGCGGAGGAGGGGGATTGCCTCAGTGGAATTAATCATTGAGCCCTACGTGAATATTCGTCTACATCGACAGAGGTTGAGGATGGTAGATGGAGGAGCGATGATCGCCTTCGAACCAGCGCCATCTTCCATCCTCAATCCTCCATCCTCGACCGTTTATCATCCCTTGTGATTGCGAATGATATGCTGCGCCAAACGCCAGCGCAGCACTTCCGGCGTGCCTTCGGTAATACGGATGCTGCGCACCTGGCGGTACCACCATTCGAGCGGCAGCTCGCGCATGAGGCCTAAACCGCCGTGCACTTGGATCGAGCGGTCGACCACGCGGCCGGCCATTTCGGCGCACTGGATCTTGGTCATGTAAGATAACTGTCGAATGTCTTCGCCGCGATCATGGCGCCAGGCGCATTCGTAAACCATCAGCCGGCAAGCGTGCAGTTCCATCGCCGAGTCGGCAATCATGAATTGAATCGCTTGGCGATTCGCCAACGGCTGGCCGAACGTGGTGCGAACTTTGGAGTACTCGATCATCATGTCGAGAGCGCGCGAGGCGATACCGACCGGGCGGGCGCCGTGACCGCGCACACGACCTTCTTCGATCCATTTTTGCGCGATGGCAAACCCCTGACCTTCGCCGCCGATCATATCGGCCGCGGCCACTCGGACGTTTTCGAAGTGAATTTGCCCCGGCGTGTCGCCCATCATGGTCGGCCACAATCGTTCTAGCGTCACGCCCGGCGCTTTCATGCTCACCATGAAACAGCTCACGCCGCCGCGCGCGCCTTTTTCCGGATCGGTGACGGCGATCACCTGCGCATAATCGGCAGTCTTCGCGCCTGTGATGAACCGTTTCGTGCCGTTTAGAATATAATGATCGCCATCTCGCACAGCGCGAGTCTTCATGCCGGCGGGATCGCTGCCGGCGTCAGGCTCGGTCTGGGCGAAACAGATGCGAATCTTGCCATCGATCACCGGCTGCAAGAAACGTTTCTTCTGTTCGTCATTGCAGTGAAACAGCACCGGCCTGACTTCCGGTCCGAAGATTGGCGCGTAGCGAAACGGGATCGCAATCGTGCGCGCGACCTCTTCCATGATCACGCAACGGCTCATCAGATCGAGCCCAGCGCCGCCGTATTCCTGCGGGACATCGAGCAGCCACAGACCGATCGCTTTAGCTTTCTCCTGGAGCGGCTTGATAAACCGCTCCGGCATGTCCTCGCCTTCCGGCCGGCATTCTCGCTCCAGAGGAATCAGCTCACGGTCAACAAACTTTCGCACCGTCTCTTTTAGAAGTTGCAGTTCTTCGGGGAGATTGAAATCCATGGTTTGAACCAGATATCAGAGGTCGGAGATCCGAGGCCAGAGGTCAGAAATCAGCGGTCGGAAGTCAGCAATCCGCCGTCCGACTTGCGACCTCTGACCGCCGACTTCCGACCGCTATTACCGTTCTACTTCGCGTCCCGGTTGTACTCGCCCAACCCCGGACGATAGGTCTTCTTGTCGAGGAACTGTTCCATGCCGGTCTCGCGGCCCCTTTCAGGGTCGGTGAAACGGAGCGCGGTGCCCTTGGCTCCCATGTAATCTTCGGCCTGACCGTAGTCCATGGTGCGGCAGTTTTTGTAGACTTCCTTCGCCGCGCGCAATACCGCCGGGTTTTTCTTTTTTAGCTTATCGGCAAGAGCCATGGTCTCGGCGCGCAGCTTGTCTTTCGGCACAGCGTAGTTGATCAGCTTCATTTCAGCGGCTTTTTTTCCGTCGAACGGATCGCCGGTCATGATGCACCACATGGCGTCGCGATAACACATGGCGTCGGCCAACACGCGACTGACCAATCCACCGGGAAAGATTCCCCAGTTAACTTCGCTCAAACCGAAGACCGCGTCCTCGGCGGCGATAGCGAAGTCGCAAGCGATCAGCGGTGTGAACGCGCCGCCGAAGCAAAAGCCGTTGACCATCGCGATGGTCGGCTTGGGGAACCAGAACAGCCGGCGCCAGCGCCACTCTTGCGACGCCCAGCTTGCCTTGCGCCTTTCCAATGGATTGTTGTCCGTGCCGCGAAAATATTCGCGCAGATCCTGCCCCGCGCACCAGCTCGGCCCAGCCCCGGTAAGCACCAGCACCTGGGTTTCCTTGTCGACTTCCAACTCGGTCAGCGCTTCGAGCATGTCGTAGTGCAGCTGCGGGTTCATAGCGTTTCGCTTCTCGGGGCGATTGAGAATACACCAGGTCGTCCCGTCTTCTTTTTCGACCCTGACGGTCTTATATTCTTTCCATAATGTTGCGGCCATATTTCGATGCCTCCTTAATGAATTTGAAATTTACTCACTACTTATTCGAGCGATCGTTGCTATGTCAAGCGGATTGACATTTTTGTCTGTCATTTCTGATATAGCGTCTTGACGAACCCGCTCTGATCGATCTCGCGGAGCAAACTATCGTCGACGAAAGATTTTGGATCGGCGCCTTTGGCTTTGGGATTATCCTTCTCGACGAAGCCGAGCACGGTTTCAACCCCCCGCATGGAGGGATATGGCAGTGCCTCGTAGTATTTTGCGCTCAAGAGATCGATGGATCGTTCCAGGTTCCGTTCTTGCTCGGCACCGATGCGGAGCTTTTTCTTGACCACATCGATGCTCTCTCTCTTGTGTTGCGTGACGAAGGCGAGTCCTTCCAAATAGCCCTTGAGAAATCTCGAAACCTTGTCGCGATTGTTCTTAATGTAGCTGCGCGTCGTCGCGATCATCGTATGAAGGTAGTAAATATCTGTATCCGCCATATCGAGTAATACGCGATAACCGCGGTCTTCGGCGACGAACATCGACGGAATCGTCAGCACCGCCGCGTCAATACCGTTTTTATCCAAGCTCACCAGCATGTTCGGAGAGGAGCCGACCTGCATCACCTGCACGTCGTTTACACTCATCTTCCAGCGCTGCAGCATCATAAGCAGGACGGAGTGGGAAACCGCGCCGATGCGCGTCACCCCCACGCGCTTGCCTTTCAAATCCGCGGGAGTTCTGATCTCCGGTTTGGTTGTGATGCGTTGCAGCCCCTTGTTGACCACACCCGCAACCATCACGGTATCGCCGCCGCGCAATGCCGCCGCGACCAGGATATCCCCGGCCGAGCTCACCATTTGGATATCATTGGCGAGCAGCGCGCCGATGCCGGCAGTGCCGCCCTGCCCGGTGACGATGACCTCCGCATCGATATTGTGTTTGTGAAATAATCCTCTTTCCTGAGCGACCCAGGTGGCGGTGTGGAGCGCGCTGACCGAGCTCAGCCCCATGCTAATTTTGTCCTGCGCCTCGGATCGAAGCGCCAAGGCCGACATCGCAAGCAAAACAAAAATCCAACCCTTGAATAATCGGGTGATCATAGCCATTCCTATTTTTGCGTTTCTCACTTTTATTTTTTAATTTCTCCCCACGCCTGCTTCAAATAACTCTGGTCAATGTACTTAGACGGCTGCGGCAGCGGCTCCTTGAGAATGCCTTGCTCGGCGGTAATTTTGATGAGCGTGCGCACCCCTTCGATATTGAGATCGGCGTTGCGGTCCCAGATGCGGCTCTTCCAGTTGTAATCAGAAGCATAGCGGCAATGCTCCACGCTAATCACCATCTCCTTCGACAAATAAGCGCACGCCGCGTCGCGGTTGTCGGCCATCCAGCGCATGGTCGATGTCATCGCCCTCATGAAACGGACAACGAGCGGCCGATTTTTCTCGGCCCAAAAGCGTTTGACAATATAGACATTGAACTGAAAGTTGGGCTGATCGTCGGCGAAATAGCCGATGATGTTGAAGCCCTGCTGCTTGGCTACGAGATCGAGCGGCACGCCGACCGGAGCCGAAGAAATCTGCCCGGAAGTCAAAGCCTGGTAGCGGTCCGACGCGCCGCCGATATTAAGCAGCTTGTAGTCGCGCGGATACTCCATGCCGTGGACTTTCAAAACCAATCGCAAGGCGAAGCCAGTGCCGGATGTCAGCGTCTGCGTGCCGATCGTCGTGCCACGCAGATCGGCGTAGGTTTTATATTGCTTGCCGCCGATCATGCTCAGGCCAAGCCCGTTGATCAGACCGCCGATCATCGTGATATCCGCGCCGCGTTCGTAAGCGCTGATCAGCGTGTCCACCGTCGCATTGGCGACATAGATCGAGTCGGCAGTCAGCGCCTGAATTGTCAGCGGCGAGCCGCGCATGGTGACGATGGGAACATCCAAACCTTCCTTGTCAAAGAACCCCATCTTCGCCGCCACCCAGAGCGGTCCATAGCTCAAAGTCTTCGAAGACTCACCGATGGGAAAGCGAATCCTTTCCTGCGCCGCACAAGGCGCAATGAAGATAATCGCAAAGCTGAAAACTGCCAGTGCTCGCGCCATCCTCAATCCTCCATCCTCATGACCCAATCCCCATCACGCCAGTACTCCGATACTACAGCACACCAATCTTCATCGAATCGGCTTGATCACGCACAGCGTGTTGCGCCCCGTCCACATCGGCAGGAATACGGAATGACGGTGCTTGCCGCCGATGACGATTACCATGATGTCTTCCGCTTTGGTGGAAAGGTGAACCACGCCATCCGGCGTCATGTTGATCGATTCGCGCATCAGTTCCTCATCAGACTTGTGCCCTTTGCGCCGCGCCGGGATTTCGGAAAATTTTAGCGACGCGTGTTCCCAGAGATAATCTTTTACTTGTTTCTTGGTGATACCGTCGCGCGCCATGATCTCGGCGTCTTCGATACCGAGGGCGATCAGCGGCGTGCCGCCGCCGAAACTGCCGACATCGAGATGACTGACGCCGTGATGCATCTTGATCACCTCGGCCAACGACGCCAGCGCCTGCTCGCCGCGATTGCCCGCGGTGTGGATCGGTAGAAAGCCGTTGATGCCGAACACGGTCACCGTGCTCTCTTCGGGCTTGAAGCCAAATTCGACGTGATACGGCTCCCACGGACTCTTTTCCTGATTCTCGCCGAAGCACATGGTGTACTTGCCCGGCCAACCGAAGGTCGAACGGTCGGTGTCGCCGGGATAGCCACCGCCGACGGTAATGAGAATGAGACGAATGGCGCGGCCGATGGTCGCATTAGAGCGAAAGCCGGGCCCGAACACGCCGGAGTCGCAGTTCACATTCAATTCTTTTCGGATCGGCCCGTTGAGCAACAGCGCCGGCCCAACGTAGCCCGTGGTCGCCTGGACGCCGTAAAGATTGAAGCGCGGCTCGCAGATCCCCTCCACCGCCGCGATGAGCACCGGCAGATACTCCGGCAAACAACCCGCCATCACCGCGTTAACGGCGATCTTCTCAATCGAACAAGGCGCCCACTTGGGAGGAATAGGTCCGATGATTTCCGCCGGATCGCGCGTGGTCGCACCGAGCATCTTCTCCACCCGCTCCGCCGTCGGCGGCACAATCGGCAAGCCATCGCTCAGCTTCTCTTTCAAGAACCAATCATTAACCGCTTCCCAGCTATCTTCGACTTCGATCAAGTTCGAGGTGAGGTTCATGAAATTTCAGACTCCCGACTCAACAATATTAGCCCTAGATTTGAGGAGGCCGCTCGCTGTTCCCGATCTTCATCCTTGCCCCTTGCGGGGAAAAATCGAGGACGGGGGAGCTTTTCAACGTTTCAAATATTCTCTCAGTGACACCTTCGATGTTTCTTAGCACGTCATTGTTCCAAAATCGGAGAACTGTAAAACCCTGCTCGCGCAGCCAAACATCGCGCTGAGCATCGTACTCGGTTTGCTCCGCATGCTGTCCACCATCAAGCTCGATGATTCATCTTTTCTCTATAGGACGCTGCCTACGAAACTTGTGACCGTTGATCTGACGTAGTCGAAGATGCCGCCATAGCCGTTGTTCCGCATGCGTCAAATTGCTCCGTAACGCCCCGCGCCTTTTGGATAGCCGTTGTCATCCCCCATCCTGACCTTCCCCCGAATTCGGGGGAAGGAATAAGATTTCGCAGTGCTGGCTCAATCACATAAATTTCCGCAATTTTGTTTCCGTCACTTTCCTCCCCCGCGTCGCGGGGGAGGATCAAGGAGGGGGGATTATCCCGCCTTTGCCCGCTTCAAACTCCCCGGCGACTCCAACATCAGCTTCTCCCCCACCAACCCAATCGCACCTTCGGCATCCGCGCGATGTTCGCCTGCGCGCGCGCCGCCGCTCGGATGATGCGGGATCTCGATCAGCGGCAACTTCGCCAAGCCGAAAAACTTCGCTTCGGTGCGCGCCAGCTCCATGAAGATCGACTGGCACAGCGTCACCGTCGGCTTGCCTTGCTTTTGCAGTTCGATGGCGTCATGGACACTCCACGACGTGCACGACCCTCAAGCGCCTAAGCCAGTGATGACCGCATCGCACCGGCTTAGCAGCTCCTCCATGATTGGTTTCGGCGCGCCCTGCATATGCGTCGGCTTGGTTTTGAAGATCACCTCTTTGGCGCTGAGCCGCTCTCGCAGCAGCGTGGCCAGCTCCTTGAACATGTCGGTGGAGTTGGACTGACCGTTGTCGATGATGCCGATGATTTTGCCTTCCAGCGTATCGAGCCCCGGCTCCAACGGCCGGTCTTTCGGATTGACCGTCGCGCGCGGGTCGAGAAATTTGAGCGTGGCCATCAACTAAAACCTCCTTGGCGTTTACTGCGAGTTGCTACCTATATATGCGAAGAGCCCACGACGCTGCAACTGATGCTGCAACCGATTTGCATTGTAGGTTAATCCCATGTCGCGCTATAAACTGTAGGACGGGTAAACGAAGCCATAACATCGCGATCGTGGTAAAGAGTCGGCCATACGCAGGAGGAGCCATGCAGCCAATCATCGACGCCGATCACCTAATCACCGGCTCCAACTACGGCCACAATGATCCCGCCGAGCAAGCATAGCTCGTCAAGCAGATGCAGTCACGCGAAGACGTGTCCGCGGCAATGATCGAAAAGATATTGTGCGACAATCCGCGGCAGTTTTATCGGATATAATACGAAGGTGCGCTTTGAGTTCATGACCACACTGGAAGGTTGTTGCGTCGCTGAAGCTTTTTGGACCGTTCCCAGTGGATAGCCGCGGTGCGAGTTGACTTCACCAAATCAACAACCTCGCCGAGATACCCATTCATCTCTGCTCCAATATTCGCTTGTCATTGCTTGTCTGAGCGCGCTACTGGGCTCCCTCGATAGCGCAATCAACATCAGCTTTCCGGCGATCACCGCAGCGTTTTCCCTGGAAGTGACCGCGATCCAATGGGTGGTCGTCAGTTACGTGTTGACCCATGCGAGCTTATTGCTCGGCTGCGGTGTGCTTGCGGATCTGTGGGGTCATGGTCGGCTGCTCCTCTTCGGTTTGCTCCTCAGCGCTGTCGCTTTCGCCGCCTGCGGCTTGGCGCCTAGCTTCGCCTGGCTCATTGCCGGCCGCGTCGCCCAAGGCGTTGGCGCCGCCCTGATTTTCGCCACCGCTCCCGCTTTGTCGACCTTGGCGGTTCCCGCCGACGCGCGCGGCCGTGCACTTGGAATCTATCAGATGAGCGCTGCCGCAGGTTATGCCGTCGGTCCGTTGATCGGCGGCATTCTCGTCGACACCTTGGGTTGGCGCGCGACGTTCTTGTTTCGAGTCGCGCCGGCTGCGTTGCTTGCCTGGCTAGCAACTGTAAAGTTACCGGCGCGCAGTAAGCGAAACGAGATACAACGTTTCGACATTATTGGCGCGTTGACGCTTGCGGCAAGCGTAGCGGGATCCTTACTCGCTCTAAGTCGCAGCACCGCATTGGGATGGTCATCGCCACAGGTCATTATTCTCGCATTAGCTTCGATCACATGCTTCGTCGGGTTTCTCATTACCGAGACGCGATCACGGGCGCCAGTGGTCAACCTAAATCTCTTTCGAAATCCATCATTCATCATCGCCAACTTGCTCTCCCTGATCGCGAACTGTGCGCGATTCGCCATCGGCTTGCTCCTGCCTTACTACATGATCAATGTGCTGCGTTACCCCGCCACCACCGGCGGGACCCTGATGCTGGCGGCGTATCTAATGACAATCCTGGCCGCGCCAACGTCGGGGAGATTATCCGACCGCATCGGCACCGCTCGCCTTAGTTCACTAGGTCTCGCAGTGGAAGGTCTTGGTCTCTGGATGCTCAGCCGCCTGGATGGGCAAGCCGACAATGGTTCTCTGGTGATCGCGCTAGCATTCGTGGGCTTGGGTCTCGGCATATTCGAAGCGCCGAACATGAGCTTCATCATGAGCTCTATCTCACACACGCAACAAGGCGTCGCCGGCAGCATCGCCAACATGATGCGCCCTCTCGGAATCGTCTTCGGCGCCGCCGGATGGAGCATGTACTTTGACCATCGACGGCAATCTTTTTCAACGCGGACTTCTTTGCCAGCGCCGACCGATTTCCCCGAACTCGTTGCAGCGTTCCAGGACGTTTTCTGCGCTGCCGCTGGGCTTTGTGCGGTGGCGTTTGCGCTGTCGCTATTTCGTGCAGAGAAAACAAATGGCTCGACAGCGATCCGGCAATAGTCCAACGTTCTTAACCGCCTATAGAGTGAATCTAGGCTGACACAGTAGTTACACCTGAAACATGGAAAGAATCCCGAGCCCGTTGATTCGTCCAAGTCATAAAAGCCTGAGCCACGCCCTGATGCGATCGTGATTGGCAGCGAAGACAGCAGCTGGGAAATGAGAAGATTGATACAAATGTGATTCTGCTGAAAAACCCCGGTCAGCTTTCGACAGGGCTCAGGGCGAACGGAGAGGGAATTGAAAACGTTAAGAACTTTCCGTTCATGCTGAGCCTGTCGAAGCATTCTTAGGGTTTTTCAGCAGAATCAAATGTTATGTTTGACCCTTCGTCTGCACAATACTCGCTTTGTTGAGAAAGCAAGGCATGGTCCTGTGGCATGGCCCTCTGACGGGTTAGCGAGCGAAGGCGGGAGCATAAACTCGTGGTAGCGCAAGCTTGCGCGATTGGTCATTGGAGCGGCGTTTCTCATACTCAGAGTTCCAGCTTAGAAGTGAGTCAGAATAAGAAACAGTCACACTGAAATAAGGCGCGTCTTGGACCCGGTGTTCAATCTTTCGACGGCTCGGTCTTTTTCGCCTCTTGCTGAGAATTCACAAAACCTGCGGCGGAATCCTCCGGCGCCGCGGGAGCGGCGTACCATCGGGACTTGGGCACAACGACCGGCTTTTCGGGCTGTGCCTCGAAGTTCGGCGCCATGATCTGCGTGTCGAATTCATTGAAGGCGTCCTGAATCTGTGCGTGCAACTCGGACAGAATCGCGGCGCGGTTTCTCCCTTCTTCGAGGTGCGCTAGCAGCAGGTACTGCACACAAACCTCGGAAAGCTCCCGCTGCATGACCCGCGGCGGGGGTTCCCGGCGAAGACCCTGGGTGCGCGCTGCTCCCAACTGCAAGAGCGCGTGAACCTGGCGCCAGGGAACGTCGTAGCCGATCGTCACGGATGTGGTGACGGCCATGCCGTTGTTGCCGGCCAAGCGACTGTAATTCGTCGTCGCCGTGCCCACCAGAACCGAATGCGGAATCGTGATCTCTTCCTGCCTGGGCGTTCGCAGCTTCGTCGCCAAAAATCCCACATCGATAACTCCCCTTCGGCGTCGCCGACGCGAACGTAATCCTCGGGCCTGACGCTCTTGGAATAGACCACAAAGAGCCCGCTGATGACCTGGTTGATTATGCCGGTTGATCCAAGGGTGACCATGAGTCCGATAAGCACGCTCAAGCCTTGAAAAGCAGCGGTGCCCGAGCCGGGGATGTAGGGGTAAGCCGCGACCAGAGCCAAGAGCCAGACAACTATGATGATTAAAGCCTGCGTGGTCCGCGCGGTTTCGCGCTCCACCCACGGCAGCGAGATGCCTCCGCTTTCGACCTTGTCGAAAAAGATACTGATCAGGCGCACAAACCAGCGCGCGATCAACAAAACGATCACCACGGCGATCACTCCCGGTACCGCGCCGAGCGCGCCCCTAAAAAGGTCCACCACTAACGCAATCAGAAACTGTTCAAGTTGTTCGGCCCAAGCCGCGCTTTCGGGAAACCTGCCGAGGCAATAAACGAGCCAAATATAAACCAGAACAAGAATCATTGCGGCCCATGCTAAACTGATGAGGGTTTTTCCCGCCTGCACGATAAGCGGGTGAAAGTCCGCCGCCAGTCCGGGCACCAACCTTTCGGGCGGGAAGGTAATCTGTTCCAGCCGTCGGAGCAGCCAAGCTTTAATGCGCCGCAGAATCCAAACGATGACCAGCAACGCGACCGTTGCGACGGCAACATGCGTCAGGCTCGTGATCACGCCTCACCTCGATCTCGCGCGCGCTTGCGCGCGCAAAGTGTTTCGCGAAATTTCACCTCTGCCCCGTCTCTATATAAACTTTCCGCTCGCTCGTCCATCCTAAACTCGAGGGTGCGACATCAGTTCAATGTCTCGAATTCAAGGTCCGATCTTCGATCGAATCGAACCCTCTAATCATGAGTTCAAGCCGTTCAAACCTTTTGAATGTTTTAATGTCAAAGTGACCGCACAGGATGGAGCTCGCCATCGGTAACGTAACTTCCCCGCATCCCGACGGAGATTCTGAACCGTGCCAAAAATGACCCGCGAGTAGACAGCGCGGTCTTGCCATTTCCAAAGGGATATCTCATCTGCCGTAAGTGGTGAAAAAAGGGGCAAGATTGACCGGCAGTTTAGTCAGGCTGAGACTCAGGCTTGAGTTAATGCACAGACCTAATGCTCGGTGAACCGAGTTACCACATTGTTGAGCCGGAAGAGCTGACCGATGCGACTTTTCTGACGCGTCTTTCAAATAAACGGAGCATTTCACGTACGGGGTATTAACCCCCGCACGCGACCAAAGGGGATACTCGCCCCCTTTGGATTCCCCATTTAATTGGTGCCCGCAGCAAGCTGCGGGGAATTATAAGATTTAATTACACCTGGCTCCGAATAGTCCGGGGTAGGCGTAATATACGGAAGCATCTTTCGGCATTTGTCGTCACGCCGTGGTATCACTGTTCTTGAGATTTAATTCTCGAATTAGGAAAGTTATTATATTTGCAAAAGCTCAGTTGTGTCATACGGAAAAAGCAACGTGATATCCGGAACTAGATACCTATAGTCGTTGCCGGCAGGAAGGCAGACCGAATGCGCGGTAGGATGAGTGGGACGCCGTCGGTCCAGACTATAAAGAATTGCCTCGAGACGGGAGAAGACTACTCGTGACCCCGATTGAAATCACCTCGATCGTATTCCCGTGCGCGTTCAGTGCCGCGCTGCTTGGAATGTTCCTCCGCGGCGTTACGCCTGAACATCATCTCAACGCGGACTCCAAGGATGTCATTAAGCTGGGCATCGGACTGATCGCGACGATGACTGCCCTCGTTCTCGGACTGATGATCGCCACGGCCAAGAGTTCATACGACACGCAGAATGAAGCGGTCAAGCACACCGCCGCCAAAGTCCTGCTGCTCGATCGTATGCTGGCCAACTACGGGCCGGAAACGAAGGAGGCGCGTGAACTGCTCCGGCGGACCGTTGCCTCCAGGCTTGAGGCGATCTGGCCGAAAGATCGCTCCGAACGTGCAAGGTTGGATGCGCCTGAAGCGATGTTCACAGAACGAGGAATAGAGGCCCGGATTCTACAACTCTCGCCACAGAACGACGCCCAGCGTTGGCTACAGTCCCAAGCGCTGCGGGTCGAGGGCGATATCATGGAGACGCGCTGGCTCGTGTTGGGTAGCCTAGGCAGCTCTATCGCGCTGCCGTTCCTCGTAGTGGTGGTGTTTTGGCTTACGATCATCTTCGGGAGTTTCGGCCTTCTCGCCCCCCGCAACGCAACCGTTGTCGCGGTCCTGTTCCTCTGCGCGCTGTCGGTTGCCGGCTCATTCTTCCTGATCCTGGAAATGGACCGACCGTTCGAAGGGCTGATGAAAATCTCCAGCGCCCCATTGCGCTACACGCTCGCCCATCTGGGCCAGTAGACTCTAGATGCGAAGATTGAAAGAGGGCCCACGTCTCAACCTAGACGTCAACCGAACGCGTGGGGTTAGGTATCGGCGCGGTTTATAGTTTCTTGGCCGCGCATCGGTTACGCTGTCGCTAGGTGTGCGATTGAATCGATTTCGCCATCGAACAAATCTTGTGAATTTTGCCTGACGCGATCAGTTCAAACCTCGCCGAATTTGGCTTTTTCCCCTCGACGAATCTGATTTCCCTTCTGCCATAAATAATGCGTTTCGCAATTTCGCTCTGCGTGATAAGGAGGCTCTAGAACAAGGTGCGCAATTGACTGTCAGCTAACGTGTCGACTTGAACACTTTTCACTTGCGGCCGTTGGCAGTCGATTTCGGCGCGCGCCGGGCGGTTGCAAGCGTGCAACCCTAACCGCGCCTGGTTTCGAGGACCCCTTCTATGCAAGTGCTCTTTGCCCTTGGCTTTCGACCATTTTTTCTATTCAGTGGTCTTTTTGCGGTACTTTCGATCGCGCTGTGGGTTCCGACTTTTGTTGGCTGGCTCCCCCTGAATTCCTATTATGGCCAAATCGGTTGGCATAGCCACGAAATGATTTTTGGCTATACCGCCGCAGTGATTGCGGGCTTTCTGCTCACCGCCGTGCGCAATTGGACCGAGATGGCTACGCCGCAAGGGTGGACCTTAGCTGCTCTGACGCTTATCTGGTGTCTTGGCCGGCTCCTGCCATTTTTCCCTTCAGCCTTGCCCGCTGAATTGATCGCTCTGGTCGATCTGAGTTTTTTGCCGGCTCTTGCTATCGGAATCGGCGTGCCACTGCTGCGGTGCGGTGAAAGGCGAAATCTGCTTTTTCTCCCCCTCATCGCACTTTTCTGGGCGGCCAATCTTCTCGTTCACCTGGCGCTCCACGGCTTTGTGCCCCAGCTCGGCCATCAAGCGGTTCTCCTCGGACTCAATTTAGTCGTTTTGTTGATCGTGATAATGGGTGGGCGGGTCATTCCCTTTTTCACTGAACGTGCGCTTCAGGGGGTGCTAATCAAACGGTGGAGCGTAATCGAATGGCTCGCGATAATCAGTGTTATAGTCTTTACGATCACTGAATTCTTTTTCATCGATCCGCGCATCGCCGGTGTGTTTGCGGGAGTTGCCGCGATCGCCAACGGGATTCGACTTGGCGGTTGGTATACTCAGCGCTTTTGGCATGTCCCGTTACTTTGGGTGCTTCATCTCGGTTACAGTTGGATTGTCACCGGATTCTTATTAAAGACGGGCTCGGCTTTGGGAGTTATTCCGCCGCAATTTACTTTTCACGCGTTCTCCTTAGGCGGCATCGGCGTGCTGACGATTGGCATGATGGCGCGTGTGTCATTAGGGCATACTGCCAGGCCCCTCAAGGTCGGACCTGGGATGGCATGTGCTTTTGGTGCGGTTAACCTTGCTGCCGTGACTCGCGGGTTGCTGCCGATCTTATATCCGCAATGGTTTGCCCAATTAGTGATTGTGAGCGGAGTGCTTTGGCTTGCTGCGTTTGCGATCTTCATCGTTGTCTATGCACCAATTCTGACGCATCCGAGGGTCGATGGCCGCTCAGTCTGACCCTTATACGTCGCACTATGAATGCGGGATTCTAGAAGGGATTAGCCTAGCGGTTTCTCTCATATGTGCGTTGATTCTTGAATTGGGGCCTAAATTGGGTCATCCGTCATAGATAACGTGAAGTTCCCGAACCTAGTGCAAAACCCAGTTCGACCCAAAAAATAGGAGCGTGACAAAATGAAAGAACGACTTTATTCAATTGCCGCAGTGATGCTTGCAGCATGCCTGGTAGCTGGCAGCGCCCATGCCAACTATCAGGACGATGTCGACCAGGCTGTGACAATTATTGAAAACTTTCAGAATATCCCTGAACAGGCAATTCCAACCGCCGTCTTGCGCCAAGCCCGAGGTCTGGCGATCCTTACTGTTACCAAAGCAGGATTTATCGTTAGCGGCAGAGGCGGCAAAGGTATTGTCATCGCCCGAACCGAAGAGGGGTGGAGCGGTCCTTCGGCGATCGGTGCGGGAGGGATAGGCTTCGGCTTTCAGGCTGGAGCTCAGGTCTCTGAGATTGTGCTTATTCTCAATACACCTGCGGCGGTAGAGGCGTTCTCGCAAGGAGGCAACTTTACCCTTGGGGGCAACTTGAGCGCAACGGCGGGTCCCGTGGGGCGCGATGCCGAGGTTCGGGTGGGATTGCAGTCGGTAATGTATTCTTACAGCCGAAGCCAAGGTCTTTTCGGTGGCCTTTCCGTGGAGGCCTCGGTCATCGCCACTCGCAACGAAGACAACGCTGCGTATTACGGGAAACCGGTTTCAGCGAAAGAAATTCTCGCTGGAAAGGCAACGCCGCCGGAGGGGGCGCTGAAGCTGAGGCAAGTTCTATCGAAATGGTGAGCGATAGTCGGCTGTTCTTCTATGGTGTATAAGTCAACACCTGATCTGACAGTCGTTAGTTCAGTTTTTGTGGTCAGTTGTAGTTGGCTCCTCCAACTGACCCAGCGATCATCTTCTTTTTGGCCAGTGGGATGCTATCGATAAAGTTTTGCGTCGGAGTCTTTGGTCGCAGGCCGCTACTCATCGGGAAATGACGAGGGTAAAACTGCTCGACCAAGAAAAAACCGCGAGCGAGCATTACTTCTTAATCGACTCCGCGAAGTCACTGCTGGGCCAATTGCACAAAATATCGCTGATCAACAGCGAACATGGAAACTGCTCGAAGAAAAAAACCGAGCGACCATCGAAAGACTCTCGGCCTCTAAACTACCGGCTACATTTTGCAATAGAGTTGATCTGTCCTTTGAATAGAAACCGCTAGATTTGACTGTAGCGTCGCTCAATCGAATCCTAGGGTGAAATTTCGAGTTATCCCTTTTCCAGCGTCTTATTTTTTGCTCGTTCACAAAGCCCCGATTTGCCCTTGACGCCCGTCCTCAATTTGCCGTATTTTACGCGAAACTAACTTTGGCTGGGTCCTCGATGAGGTCACATCTTTGATTACATCACAACCCCGGACTGGATTTTCCCAGCCGGGCTTTTTATTTCTGGTGGCCGAGTGTCATTTGCAAATAATAAGCGTGCGAGGCAGAGGATAAAGGAGCTGGAGAAATAGTTTAAGGTCTAGATTCTCTCGCCTCACTTCTCTCACCAGACAAAGCAGACCGGTAATGACTGCCAGCCGCACGCGGGTATGAATCCCATCCAAATCATGGCTTAATCTTCTCTCTCGTGAATATGCGCTATCCTTTAAAGACCATCCTCGCGTCCGCTGTCTTGGCTGGAATTCTCGGTTTGTTATTTCTCGGCATCGGCGTTGTCATGTATGGCCGGACCGGAGGAAAAGAACTGGCGGAAAGGCTTGGAGTCCCTCGTCCCGCTATCATCGCGCACCGCGGCGCCTCCTATTTTGCCCCGGAGGAAACCGCTCCTGCTTATCTTTTAGCGCGTGAGATGGGTGTCGACTATCTGGAACTTGACCTTCAGCGAACTAAAGACGGTGTCCTCATTGCGCTCCACGACGACGATCTCCGTCGAACCACGAACATTGCCGCGGTGTTTCCTGGTCGGGAGATGGACACAGTTGACAAGTTCACCTTTGCCGAGCTTCAAAGTCTCGATGCAGGATCGTGGTTCAACATACGATTCCCGGATCGTGCAAGAGCCTCCTTTAAGAATGTCAGGATTCTCCGCCTTGAGGATGTGATGAATATAGCGGAAGGTGGGATCCATAAGCCAGGCCTGTACATTGAGACCAAATCAGCGCGACGCTTTCCAGGGGTAGAAAAGCAGCTTGTCGAGATCCTCACTGCTCGTGGGTGGATAAGGCCGCTACCTGGGGGTGTTTCCGAATCTCCACGGATAGAACGCGCCCGGGTTCCGGCAAGGGTCATTTTCCAGTCTTTTGAACCGGACAGTTTAGCCCTACTCAAAGATTTAGCACCACAAGTTCCAGCGGTGCTTCTGATCGATGAAACCATGATGAGAAAAGACGGCTGGGACGCGCTCTTGAAGACGGCAAAGCAGCTCGGAGTCGGAATTGGGACATGGGGATACCGGTGGTCGCGAGATCCCGGCTGGTCTATTAAGGATGCGCCCAACCGCTACCTCACAGCTTGGCCGTGGTACACTGGCCAAGCTCATGGAGCTGGACTTCTCGTGCATCCCTGGACCGTTGATGACCGTTGGGAGATGTGGATGGTGTCCCTCTCTGGGGCCGATGGGTTTTTTACCAACCGATCAGAATTGGCACTGCTCTTTTACGGCAGGGCAGATCACATAGACCTCAAACCGATGTGGGAGAGAATCGGATACTAAGCTTGCCTGGAGGGCTCTGAGATTGTCCGGACCGACGAGGCGCCGTTTACGTCGACAAGATCCTCAAACGCGCTAAGCCTGCAGATATTCCCGTCGAACAACCGATGAAGTTCGAGTTCATCGTCAATCTGAAGGCCGCGACGCAGATCGGTCTGACGATTCCACCGAACGTGATGGTAAAAGTGGATAGGGTAATTCGATGATGCTGAAATAACAAACTGCGACGCCAGGATTAAGCTGTATTCTCCATCTAACCAATCTTGTGAGATGTGACTGTAGTGTCCCTCAGTTCAATCCCGATTCTATTGGCATTGGCCGCTTTTTGTCATCCACGACAAACCCCAAGAGCTATCGATTAGGGTGAGGGCTTGGGTCACTATGGGTTTTCTTCGTAGGATTCAGGCTGGATTGGCAGTAGAAATTTGAATTATTCCCCCCAGCTTGCTGCGGGCACCATCAAATGGGGTTTCCAAGGGGGGCGAGCATCCCCTTTGGTCGCCTGCGGGGTTAATACCCCGCAGGCGAAATGCCTGGTTTATTCAGAGTCCGGAAGATGTAGTGCTCAGCCGGATTCGCGGTACTGTTGTTCGCCATGGTGCTCACCGATCTTCCAATTTCCTGCGATGTCTTACTTTAGGCCTTAACGGCGGTTCATGACTGCGGTGTTTCGCTATCACCGCAGATTATTTTTCTCACGCCACGGTTGCTACACGAGCCCTTTCGAACAGAAAAGGTCGGTTTTGAAAGGCGAGGCAAGCACTGAAATTCTCAAATGGTCCAAACATTACGAGAATTGTTCATGGCGCAATCTTTGCCCTTGATTACGGGAAACCCTTCAAAATTCAACTAAGGGCGCTGGCGTATGTAATAGACCGCTAGTAGGTCTGAGTGTGCTTCGGGCCCGGTGAGGTAAGATCACGATGATCAAAGAACCGAGCAAAATAGTCGCAGCGCGGGCTGCGCTAGAGAAAGCGGAAGAGAATCTCGCTAAGAAGCTGTTCCTGACACATAGGAACAAAGTACTTTCAGAAGTGAAGATCATCATTTCGATAATTTGAAAGCCATGGACGTTGATGTCCCGCAAAAGGAACTCCAGGCAGCCCGTCGACAAGACGACCTTTACTTAAGAATAGTCAAGGAGGTCCGAACAATGCCCCATGCCAACTCTTTGAGAGCTATCGGTCAGTCCCTGGAAATGCTCCGCCTTCGAGCATTTAGGTTAGAGAAAAAAGGAGACTCATATATAGTACGAAGCGAGTCGTTGACAGCGACCCATGAATGGATGTTAAGGAGTAATCTCGCCGAGAACAGTTTGGATACACGAGTACCTGACCAGAAAAGCACGCAGCTCACTGTGGGTGAAGGATGGCTGTGTTACGGACCTCTCGATATTGCACAACTGAATGCGCAGGAACGGAAAAAAAGAGACAATCACGATATCGAACAAACCCGTGAGGCGGATAAGCTGGCTCAGCTTTTACGCACTCTGGGTGAGCACCTGGATAGCAAGGAGGCGATTGCTTTTAAGATCTCGTGGGCTCCCGAATCGGTGTCGGTTGACTATCAAACGCCGAACGGAGTCCGTGAGCGCAAGGATTTTACTGTTGAAAAACTGCAACAACTTGCCTTGTACTCGAGATTCCGAAGGTCGAGCGGTAGCGTCTCAATCGGCTCCCGCTGAGAAATCCGCCATTCTTTTTAGCTTCACGCCCGCACCGACGCTCTTACAGCGCGGAAGGTTTAGCTCTGCGTTGGCGTCTGCTTGAATTGTTTTCTCCTACAAGCAATTTCTACGTGAGATCGAACTGATGCGTCGTTCAAATAAAGGGGGCATATCGCATACGGGATATTAACCCCGCACGCGACCAAAGGGGATGCTCGCCGGCTTTGGATTCCCCATTTAAATGGAGATGTCGGTATCTTCAATTGAAATGTGCCAGACCAACACGTCGCTTCAAAGAGGATTTGTAGATAATTTATCGGCCATCACCAGACAATTGATGAAGAGTTTCCCATCAGACATTTCTTTGCTTGATGGTTCCGAAAAAGCTGGATGCCGGTTTCATATTTTTTACCTAATCATGGCTCCGCCGACGCAGCGGGTGTCATTGAATATTTTATTGTTTGTCACTCTGTCTCTGCCAAGCCATTCGAACTCGACTCGGTTACACCCGAGAGATCAAGAAATTACCGATATATTCTAGGTCCAAGAATTGCTCCACAACCCCATCGGCGTTGATGCGATGAACTAACTACCCGACATGGTCACCATGGGGGTTAGGGAGCAAATGGTGAAACCGGCAACCGTCACGGCCTCCAATTTTGCCTTCCCTCTTCCGTGGTCTCCAGCGGTAAAGCAGTTTCGAATCTGCAAGGCGAGCGTCGACGGCCGCTTTATTTGTAATGCTTATGACTCCAAGGCATCTAAACACAGAAAGGACACACCAAATGAAATCATATATTTACTTATTGCTTTTTGCATTGGCACTCCCTTCCGTCCCCTTGGCAAATGCAGGACAGGCCGAAGACCCAGAATTGTTAATTGCCCGTTACGAGTTCGACCAGGCCCTTATTTGTGTTCCCCCGCCTTACGTTTTTGTTGAGTGCCTGACACTTTCCGGCGGCTCAGTCCAGACGACGTTTACTAAGATGTTTGGAGAACAGATCATCGCCCAAGCAATTCAAGATGGCTCATTTCCTAGAGAATGGCGTGTGCAGACCCTTCCAAACTCTTGCGGATTACCAACTGATAGAGGCAACTTCAATTCGATTGGCCAAGGATTTCATCCATGGAAACGCGACATTTTGGACTTCTGTACAGCTTGTGTGGACGATCCTAGCTGTCTAAGTATCCAGCCTTAGACATTAGGAGGGTATGGCTAGGCTTTTTTTCATCTAACGCGACAGTTTCAGCTCAGGCCACCGAGTCCAACGCCTGACGTACAACTTAAGCCGGGAGGAGTTATCTTCTCCCGGCTTTTGCTCGTACGGCCGATTACAACGATCAAAGAAAAGCTATCGTACACCTTAGCGGCGGTCAGCACGGCCGCCGTTTTGTTTTCTACCGCAACAGCCGCTTAGGATTGATCTGTTTTCCTCATCTGATCACTCTTGTGAGATGTGAGTGTAGTGTCTTACAGTTCACTCCTGCCGTTTTTTAGGGTGGTCTGGGCGGCAGGTCACGTAAGATTCCCATAAATGCCTCCTTGAGTGAATTTGATTCACGGAGGCTATCACTGCGCACAGGGACCGAGTCAAAGAAAAGATCGACGAAAAAGGAACAGCGGGTGGATTACCGCAAATGCTTCAATAAAAACGCCCTCTCATCCACCGCGAAGCGGTTTAGTCCAATTCTCCTACGACTAAATCTTGTGAAATGTGACTGAGGCGTCGTTCTAGCGAATCGCGGGAGCCAAACACGTTGAAATAAAAAGGGGCAGGATTAGCAATAATAAGTCAATACCCAGGCTCGACCCAACTGTAATCCTTCTTGACTAATGGTCGGGATCGTACGCCTGTCACTTCGGAACATCTTCAAATCCGGTGAAACCTTTCTTCTCTCCCTCCTTGAAAGTAGAATGGGGTCCGAGAACAATTCTCCAAACGCGGGAGAAAAAAATGTTCTCAGACCCCGATTCCGTATCAGTGCCTCAGAGCGTTATTGCACCGTTGTGAATGACCCACAAGTAGTTTCGTAGAATCGGGTCTGCATTAGCCGCAGCCCGTTATTGTCAAAATCCCAAAAATATTCCTGAAGCTGTGGGACGTTGAAGATCCAAACATCTTGGAACTGAAGGTCGCCGGTATTGCAGGTCAAACTGTCGTCCAGGTCAACGCATCCGGTAGCCCGGAACACATCCGAGATATTCTCTCTGTGGGGCTTGCCTTTCAACCTTGTCACGCTGAAGCCATCCTGTACGAGAGCATCGGTGCAGGAGCCGATGAGGTCGTCGATGATGCATTGAGCCTCGACAACCGCGTTGCCGTAAGGCTTCCCCAACGCAATGGCATACACATCGTAACACAAGTCGGTAAGTTCACTGCTAGGAACCTCAATCACAGCCACGTTATCGTCGGTCGCATTTCCATCTATGACGCGAAATTCACTTCCCGGAAGATAATAAATCTTCACTTGACGGCTAACGTCGCTGCCGCTTTGAAGCGGAACAAAAACCGTGTGCCTGTAGCTGCCGGTCATATCGGGAACGGTCTTGTCCCGAGGTACACCGATAAAATTCAAATTGTAGTGAGGCCCGTTCAGCCCCTGCCCAACCTGAGCGAAGGCTGGCACCACAAACGCGACGGCTAAAGCTACTGAAAGGTAAAAACTTAAACGCTTCATTGATTCCCCCCCTTTTGATTAAAATTGTTTTTCTACTGCGGCCAAACCACCTCCTTTCTTTTTTGACCGCCGTCTAGAGTGACATCTAATTCATTGACTGTGGACGACGGAAGGGAGAGCAAGACTCATGCCCCGCACTCGATTACATTTTTTGTTTATGCTTTACGCAGGAGCACGATCTAAAAGTAGAAAATTGTACGCCTTCAGATCGCAAGAAATGAAAGAGGACGCCCCAATTTATAAATTGGTTATGAATACCGAGATATCTTGAAAGGTCTACTTTGCGCAGCGTTTCAAAAAACGACCAATAGATCGCGAGAAATCAGGTCAGAGAACAATTCTTCTTGGGAGAAAGAAAAAACTACTGCGTCTTGTATCTGCCTATTGCTGTTGGGGCATTATCGTCAGGCATTGAAATATTGCAAGACGACTGAGTTTGTTTAAACATCCAGGCCTCGCCCCTTTCTCGTCGACTAATTTCCGTACAACTTTTTAATGAAGCCGCTGTCCTCGATATCTTTCAAAATCGACGGATCGATGAAGTCGCCGGGGTTGAGATTTTTCATTTGCGGGCGGGTCTTGGCAAGTTGATCGATGATGGTCTGAATGCCCTCGCGGTCCGGGTGAGGAACACTACGGATCAGTCTCTGCGACATCTCGTCATAAGCCACTTGTACCAGGGATAGATCGTCGAGCCGGGTATACTTTTTCAAGACATTCAGCGCTAGGGTCTTGTTCGTTTTGAAAACATAAATGCCCTCGAGGTAGGCTTTCATGAATCGGATGACGACGTCCCTATTCGCTTGAATGAAGCTTTTTCGCGCGCCGAAACCATGCATCGAATACTTCACACCAAGCTCGCTTAAATCAGCGAGAACGGCGGCACCCGACCGGATCGCCAACGTCGCGAAGGGCTCGGATAACACGACGGCGTCCACCGCCTTGTTTTGCAGCGCCAGAAGCTCTTCCTGCTCGCCCCCCACCTGGATAATCGCGACGTCTTTGTCGGGAACCAGGCCCCAGCGAGTCAGAGCATAGCGAATGGAAAAATCGCTGGCGCCGCCAAGCCGGGAAATGCCGACCTTCTTTCCCTTTAACATCTCGGGCTTTTTAAGCTCCGGGCTCGCCATGATCTTGAAGACAAAAGTATTGAGCGTCGCGGTCAGCCCGACGAAGTCAGCGCCGCTCATGTTGGCATTGATGTTGGCGACTCCGGCGCTGGTAATAAAGTGAATTTCGCCGGCCAGAGCAGCCTGAACCGCACGGGAGCTCACCGGTACGAAAAGAATTTTGGCATCCACGCCGTATTTCTTTGCCAGGTCGAGTTCCTTCATGATGTAAACCGGATCGAACTGGATGCCGATGGATGTGTAAGCGACGCGCACTTTGGGCAGAGCCTGACTCTGCGCCGCATCCGCGAATGCTACGACGCAACCCAGGCCGATCACCAATCGTTTTAGTTTCAACATGGTTCCTCGTCGCCTTCAGGGTAGCTCAAGTCTGCGCCGTCTCGATCGCATACGCGTAAGCGTCGATACTCGTGAGGGAATAAATAACCGTGGCAGCGCCGGAATTACCGGCAAAAAACCTTCAGCTTCGTCCAGCCAATCAGCCACCGCTTGGTTTCGCATTTGCCGTAGCGCGCCGGGTCGCCTTCAGCGTGACCATGATAATCCGGTTGGTACTGGTCTGATGGATCACTAGATTTCCTTCCGGCGTCGGCCGCATGTGCCTCAAGATACCCGCATGAATATTTCCCGACGCGATCGGCCAACTTTGAAATCTCTCGGTCGCCGGATCGAAGCGTACCAAGGCATCCGGACGCTGTCCTGATTCGTTGTACCAGACGATGCCATCGACCACAGCGATCGCGTAGGGATGCGACTTCGGTCCGCTCGGCGATGGCCACTCTTTATATTGGCCGGTCTTGGGGTCCATGCGGCCGAGACGGCCCAGACCGGAGTTGACGTACCAGATCATGCCGTCGCCAGCGATGTCGAGCCGGCGCACTGTAGTTTTTTCCGGCAAATTGAATTCCCGAACCGCCATAGACTCGGGATCGATCTTGAGCAAACAATTGCTACCATTGCAGGCAACCCATAACGATCCGTCTGCCGCCTGCTTGATGCCATAAGGACGGGACCCTTTTCTCGGCGACGTAATCAATTTGATCTCGCCGGTCGACGGCACCAAGCGGCCGATCATGTTGCTTACCTGCAAAGTGAACCATAACGTTCCTTTCGCATCGAAGATCGCAGTGTGCGGGTCCTTCGCTGCAGGGTCCGGCATCTTATATTCGGTGATCATGCCGGTGCGCGAATCGAGTTTGCCGATGGTGCCGTTGCCGTTGCCAGTGTACCAAATATTTCCGTCGCGATCCGGCGTAATGCTATGCGGCAAGGCTTTATCTGGCAGCGTATATTCCACCATTTCGCCGCTCTTCGGGTTGATCTTCCCTACGATATTGCCATACTGGCCGGCCCACCAGATCATACCGTCCGGCGTTTGCACCGGATCACGCGCGCGCTGGCCGAGCGTGGGAACCTTCCACTCGCGAAATGTGATCGACGCTTCGCCGCGCACCAGAGTCGGCTTCAATTGATCGTTCGCCGGGAAATGGGTCGCCAGATACTTCGTGATCGCGTCCTCGGTGGGAGTGCCGGATAAATTGATCATCGAGCTGATCAATTCGCGCCAATCCTCACGGCTATACCCGGAGCTGCGAGTAATCAGATTCAGGTCATGGCACGCGACGCACATCCCTCGGACCAACGCTTTGCCGTCCCCCTCGGGCAACTGTACCGGCGCCTGGCCGCTTTGCGCCGCCGTAGCCGTCATTGAGAAATAAACTCCAAGAATAAATCTCACAAGAAATTTGCTCTTGGCTTTTCTCCTATGATCTGCCGTTTAATTACTCCGCATGGGCAACGTCATGGATCATCATGACGAAATACTCTGCGCATCCGCTAGATAAATTCATACTACACTCCGTGGCTTAATAAAAAGCCCAATTGCGGATGCGCGGCGAACCCGCTACTCCCTTGCGCCTTTGGAACCGTTTGAAGGTTTTTGAATTTCTAATTTTGAATTGCTTTGGTCACCGACCTCGTCGAGCCGCCCTCGGGCGTGCTTTGCCCCCAGACGTGAATATACTGCGACTGCGAGCCGTCGCCGCCGGCAACGATAACGAGAATATCTTCCGGCTTGTCCGTAACTGGAATAACGCTTTCGCGCGTTAGATTGAGATCAGAACGGCGCTTGACGCGCTGGCCATAAGTTTCATCCGGCAGATCTTTCATCCGATACGCCGCGCGTTCCCAAACGAATTTCTGCACATCTTTTTTGCTGAAGCCATCGCCGGCAATGATTTTGGCATGTTCGGGACAAACCACCATAATCGCTTCTGGCCCCGACGGTCCTTCCATGCGTTGGGCGAAGTTAGTGAGAATACCGACCGCTTTCGTGCTGTCCAGATCCGATGCGCGAGTGGAAGCATCCGCACTGATCGCCGTCACCGTGCTTTGCTCGGCTTTGAAGCCGCGCTCGACGTGGAGCGGCTCCCAGGGACTTGCTTCTTCGTTCTCGCCGACGCAGATCGAATATTTACCTGGCCAGCCGAGCGTCGCTTTACAGGTCGTACCGGGATAGGAACCGCCGATGTTGCGCTTAATCAATTGCACAAAACGTCCGATGGTGGCGTTGGCGCGCCAGCCTTCGCCCAACGCATTGGAGCCGCCGTTGACGTTCAGTTGTTTGCGCACCGGACCGTTGATGATGATCATCACCGCCGGTCCGCCCGTGGTGGCTTGCAGAGCGTAGAGATTGAGTTTCGGATCGGTTATCGCTTCGACGCAAGCGATCAGCGTCGGCATATATTCCGGCTTGCAACCGGCCATCACGCCATTAATCGCGATCTTCTCAACCGTCGCCTGCGCCCAACGCGGCGGCACGGCGCCGATGGCTTCTACCGGCTTGCGCTTGGTCGCCGTCAGCATCTTGGCAACCCGCTCTTCGGTCGGAGGAATGATCGGTAGCCCGTCCGACCAGCCTTTTTCCTCGAAAAACGCCTGCGCCTCCCAGATGTCGTCCGGTATCTCGAAACGTTCCGCCTGCAATGCTGCCGGCGACATAAATCTCACCCTTCAAAAACTAACGAGGAGTTGGCTCCCATTCCGTCATTCCCGCGCACGCGGGAATCCAGGTTTTATGCCGAAGAACCAAAGACGAAGATGGATACCGGCCTGCACCGGTATGACGGACTTAGGAACAGATATATTACGAAAAAATCTCGGGCCTCGAATCACCGCTTAAACCCAAGACCCGAAACCCGAGACCCGAAACCAATCCGTTACGCAACCTTCGCTCGCGCCGCTGCGGGAGCGAGCAGAATGCTCACCAACTTATCGAACGCCGCGTCAGCACGCTTGTGCACTTCTTCCAGCTTGACCGTGCCGATCGGATGCTGCACGACCAGGACCGGATGATCCGGTGCGCCGAAAGCTTCTTTCTCAGACTTCGCCAACGCATCGAAGGCGTGGGTGATCAGCGTGACCGCGAAGCGGCCGCGCTTTTGAATCTCGATTGAGTCGTGGACACTCCACGACGTGCACGACCCTCAATCGCCCAGGCCGCTGAGCACGATATCCGCCTCAGCCGCCAACTCGTCAAGATATTTTTTTGGCGCGCCCTGCTGCGCTGTCAGCTTGCGCCGCGTGATCACATTCGCCACGCCGTACTTTTCTTTCAGTAACTCGGCGAAGCGCTCCGCCAGCTTGTCGGCATTGGGCTTGCTGTTATCGAGCAAGCCGATGACTTTGCCGCGCAGGTCAGTGAACTGAGGTAAACCGGCGACTTTTGCCGCCGAAGTCTGCGCTTTTCCTTCCGGACTGAGAACAATCATCGAATGTCCCCTTCCTTGTAGAATTGTCGTCACTATAAACGACCGCAACTCATGCTGTCAAAGTAGTTTTCAGTCTTCCGTGAGGGTGAGCCGGCACTGTCAACGTAATTTCGTTTACCACGAAGATCACGAAGGGTTCGAATGACACTACCACGAACTTCGTCCTCTTCGTGTCCTTCGTGGTGAATCCACTTCCACACGAGATGCAGCAGAACCAAATAGTTCAAACTCTCACAGCGCGTAAAACGCTTTCGGATTGTCGTAAAGGATTTTCTGGATTGCCGACTGAGGAATCTCGCCCTTGTCGGCCCGCTCCTGCAGGATTTTTCGAAATTCGAGCTCCATCGACGGATCGCGGTGCGTGTAGTCCGAACCGACCATCAAATTATCCTCACCGACGGTTTTGATGATATAGGGCAAGTCTTCGTCGACTTGGCAGGTGACGTACACGCGGTTGTCCCTAAACACGTTGGCCGCGATATTAAGCTCCGGAATGCCGAGCACGCCGGCGCTCTCCCGTCCCTGCTGCCTTAGTTGCTGGCGGCGTAGATCGTAGGCGACGAACGGCGTCCACATGGAGCCGGCCTCGATGCAACCGATGCGAAGTTTGGGGAACCGATCCGGAATCTTGTGCACGATGAGACCAAGCACGCCGTTGATCGCGGCGGCCTTGGTGCGCATGAACTGTCCGTGGGAAAATTCCCGCGCCGGCGAAAAGTCCGGGATACCCGAACCGGTGTGCAAGCAGATCGGCAAATCGAGTTTCTCGGCTTCGGCGTAAAGCTGGTCGAAGTAAGGATCGGCCGGATACTTGCCCGCTTCGCGGTCGCCTTTTTTGAGCACGCCACAAGCGCCGTGCTCTTTGGACCAGCTAAGCTCTTCCACCGTCGCCTGCATGTTTTGCAGCGGCGGCATGCACACCCAGCGTAGTCTGCCGCCGGATTGCATGCAGCGCTCGCCCAACCAACGGTTGTAACTGCGGCGCATCGCCGTATTGATCTCGGGCTTATCGGTTGCTTCCATCAAAAACAAGGTTGGATAAATGACCTGAACATCTGTGCCGAGCTCGTCCATATGCTTGAGCCGCGCTTTGACGTCGAGCAGCTCGCGGGTATCAACGGTTGTCCCGGAATCCTTGTCGCTCCGAACGAATCGAATCTGGCGTTTACCGTCAATCACCCAGTACCGCGCCGGTGGCAGCTTAGGATCGGGATTGGCCGGAAAAGCGGTCGTCGGCTTGTACTGAATATCCTTGCTTTCGATATGCTCCCAAGTCGCGTCAGTTTCGTCGATATGTGTGTCAGCGTCGATGATTCTCACTGCCAAACTCTCCTTCAGGTCAATTTATCTTAAATTCTTATTACGCTTCTGCCGAATTTTAAAGACCCGGAGCGCGTCGCTTGCTTAAATTCGATCGAACTGTTTTTTGCCTTTCATCTTCTCGTTCATCTCCGGATCGAGATAGATGGTCGGGCCGCCGAATCCTTCGGCGCGGTTGCCGAGCAAGGCCAGCACGCTATCGCCGGTATTTTTGATGTCGTAGTAAAACTTAGCCGGGATCAGCGCCACGCTGCCCTTTTCGATCTTGGTCCGGCTGCCGTCCCGGTGCACCACCTCGCCCGAGCCTTCGATCACAGTAAAGGTCTCGTCGGTATTGTGATAATGCAGCCCATTGGTTCCCGAGCCCGGCATGTAAACGTTTAACCAGCAGCGAAAGCGCGCGGTGCCCAGCAGGTCGAAATACATTTTGTCCTTGCCCGACTTAACCGTCTGTTCGATCTTGTCATGCAGTGTTGCCAGTTCCATGGATGATCGTTCCTTTCCATCAAGCGCGTCTGAGTAGGTTATGTAATACAAACCGAGGGGGCGGGTCAAAGCATCGGGAAAACAAGTGGGCGCGGGGGCTACTAATGGCCGTGCGTTTGACCAAATCGTACAAGATGGATGCCGGTTTTCACCGGCATTAAGGAATTTCAATTGAATGTTTGTCGTTAACGTCCTTCTGACAGCCGCACGATGAAACCGATTTTGTCGAGCTCGCCGATCAGGCTCTCGTCCATCACCGGGATCGGCCAAGAAAAGAATGGAGTGATGGGTTTCGGACCATCACTCCAACATTCCACTACTCCATCACTCCATTCTGTTTTTCCCTCATTTCCGCGTGATGTCCTTCAAAAGTTTTTCCCAGCGCAGCAGTTCCTTTTCGTAGTTGTCGGTGGTCAAGCCGTGCTCAGGTCGCCATTTTTTGAAGCCGTGGTCCTTGGTCGCGCTGCCGTAATAAAATTTTTCGAGGATGGCTTGCCCATCGGGACTGAGCAAAAAGTCAGCCATCAGCAGCGCACCATGCGGATGAGGTGGATTGGCTGATATTGCGGCGCTGCCGACGTTGGTCGGAACTACTTCCATCGGCACCCACTCCAGTGGCGCACCTTTCGAAGCCGCGAGCAGGGTATGAGTTTGAAAGATTGCCGGCGACGCGACGATCTCGCCGGACGCTATCACGTTAACCAATGCCGGAGCATCGATGGAATAGAGTTTAATCTCCTGTGATTTTAGTTTCTTGACGAACTCCTCGCCCTTCGTGCGGATCATGGCGCCGATGATCTTGCCGCTGGTCTCGCCGATGCTGATGCCCATTCTACCCTTCAACTCGGGGGTCAAGAGAGCTTCGAATCCTTTCGCGACGAATCCCTTGGAGACGAGCGATTTGTTGAACATGAACCCGACATAAGACTCCCGGGCGAGCGCCCAAAAATAGAGCCCTTTTTCCGCAGGCTCCTTGGCATCATCGGGGTAGGATTTGAGATGGAGCGAGTTGTACGGTTTGAGCAGCTTGCCGTCGCGCATGAACATCAAGTTGCCCTCGGTGGTTTCGATGGTGTCTGCGATATAGCGCCTGGCCTTGGTCTCCTCCTCCAGCTTGACGGTCAATTCACTCCCAGAAGCGCGGAATGCCTCGACCTTCACGCCGGCATATTTTTTCTCAAAAGAATCGGCGAGCGCCTTATACGATCCGCCCGCCAATGACGTATACCAGACGACCTTGCCTTCGGCTTTCGCGCCGGCATAAAGCACTTGCTCCCGGTCGGCGCCAAGATATCCCGCCAGCTCGGCGATGGACGCCGGCTTCTTCGGCTGCGCCCCCGTCTCAAACGATAGAAGTGAAAGAACCATGACGATCAATCCAACGATCTTCATTTCTCGATCCTCCTTTTTGGCAAGTCCGGTTTTTTTAAGCTCAGTGAAAATTCTCTCGGTTAAATCTCCTCGCGTCGAATAATTTTCACAGCAGTGACGATTTCCCGCACTTGGGTTCAATCCCCAGCGAGTTTCCTTCCGCCCATTTCCGACAGCCTCGCGGTCGGCGTGACGAACTCATAATCCGTCTCGACTTCGATCAGCGCCGAACGGTCGGCGGCCAACGCGCGCTTGAACGCTGGCAGAAACTCTTCATCACGCGTGACTTTTAGACCGAGCGCGCCATAGGCCTCGCCCATTGCTGCGAAGTCGGGATTCTCCAGGGCGATTCCGTACTGGCGCCCGGGATATTGGGCTTCCTGATGCATGCGAATCGTGTTGTAGCCTTGGTTGTTGTAAACGATGGCGACGATGTGAGCACCGTATTGTTTCGCCGTCGCCATCTCTTGGCCGGTCATGAGGAAGCCGCCGTCGCCGGAGTGCGAAATCACCACTCGATTGGGATGGGCAAACTTGGCGCCGACGGCGGAAGGCACGCCCGGCCCCATGCAGCCCAGCGTTGGTGAGATGTAGGAGTTAGGATGGTCAAACTCGAGATAACGTTGGTGCCATTGGCCGAAGCTGCCGGCATCCGTCGTCGTGATCGCGTTTGGCGGCACAGCCGATTTCAAATCCTTCATGACCCGTTCCATGGAGACCCACCGGGTCGGACATTCTTTAGGCGTCGCGTAATCCTTTTGTTTGGAGTGCAGCTCGGCGATCCATGACGCGCGGTTCTCATTGGGCCGAGGGCCGGGATGTTTTAGCGCGGCGAGCAGAGCCTGCTTGGCGTCGGCGACGATGCCAATTTCCGGCCGCGCATTTTGCCCGATGTAGGTTTCGTCCGCATCGATTTGGACAAACGACTGCCCCGGTTTGGGAAAGGCAAAGCCGCCGGTGGTTGGCTGATTGAGCCGGCTGCCCAACACCACGAACAAATCAGTTTCCTCTGACGCCAGCGCCCGGGTCGCTCGGTTGGCGTTGGCCAGATTGCCAGCGTAGTTCGGGTGACTGTTGGGAAACGCATCCTGGCGCTTGTAAGAAGTGAGCACGGGAATCTGAAATTTCTCCGCGAAGTCGATGACCTCTTGCCACGAGTTGGAATACTGAGTACCGGAACCGACGAGCAAGACCGGCTTGCGCGCCGAGTTGATGCGCCCGACCAGGTTTTCGATCGCCGCCGGGTCGGGGCTTGGCCGCACGACCTGAAAGGGATCGATCATCGTGATGTCGGCGTTCTCCTCGATCACGTCGCGCGGCAGCGAAACCACCACCGGCCCCGGCCTGCCCGTGCGCGCCAAATGAAACGCGCGCGCCAGGATTTGCGGGATTTGTTTGGGATCGTTGATCTCGATCACCCACTTGGCGATGGTGCCGAAAAAATGCGTGTAGTCGATTTCCTGGCCGGCTTCCCGGCCGCGCGCGCCGCGCCCGACTTGGCCGACCAACAGAACTAGCGGCACCGAATCATACTTGGCGCTGTGAATGGCGATGCTCGCGTTGGTCGCGCCCGGCCCGCGCGTGACAATGCAGACGCCGACCTGGCGCGTCGCTTTGGCGTAGCCTTCCGCCATGAACGCCGCCGAGCCTTCCTGGCGATTGGTGATGAGCTTGATTTCGGGATGATTAACTAAGCCGTCGACGACAGCGATGTAGCTTTCCCCCGGCACGCTGAAAACATGCTTCACGCCCTCGTTCTGAAGACACTGGGCTACCGCGTGACCTCCCAACATAAATCCGCCTCCTCGGTTGATTTTGATTAAGTGCTGAGACTAGATGCCCTATATTCCGATTCGCTCTCAAGTGTCAACGTTTTCGGCCAGGTAATTTGATAACTGCCTCGCGAAAGGAAATCACGCATTTCCCTGATCGATCGCGCGCGACGTTGACACTCGGCGCGAGCGAATGTTAAGCCACCAAGGAATCGCAATGAGGGTTCGGACCATGGAACTGAAGTGGTCGGCCAGGACTATCTCATGTACCCGAGGGATTTTCTCTACAAATGCCAAGCGCTTTTTAATCGACGGTATAGGACGTTCACCACGAAGGCACGAAGGACACGATGGTTAGAAATACAATGTTCGCAAATATTTCGTCGTGATTTAATATTCATTTGCGTACTTTGCGTTCTTTGCGGTTGAAGATTCTTTCTTAATCAGGAGGCCACATGGCAGGAATAATAGACGCCGACACTCATATCGCTGAATCGGAGAGCATGTGGAAGTATTTCGACCCAAGCATGTACCACCGCCGGCCGGTCCTGGTCTCGGCACCGGACGACACGCTATATCGGGACTTCAACGTTCTGTGGCTGATCGACGGCAACATCTTCCCGAAGGCCTCGGGCAAAGGCGGGTTTCGCATCATCACGCCCACCGCATCGAAGCGCGAAGCAGGAAGAACCGATATCAGTCTTGGTTGCCGCGAGATCACCGATGTCGCGGCGCGCCTCGTCGACATGGACAAGGCCGGTGTCGAAACCCAAGTGATATATCCCACGCTGTTCCTGATTCACGTCACTGATGACGTAAACTTAGAAGTAGCGCTGTGTGACGCTTACAATAAATATCTCGCCCAGGTTTACGCCAAGTCGAATGGCCGGCTGCGCTGGGTCGCCGTGCTGCCACTCCATTCTATAGAAGAATCGATCAAGCAGATGCACGAAGCCAAACAGCACGGTGCCGTGGGCATCTTCTTCAGCGGCATCATCGGCTCGCTCACTCTGAATAACCCGCATTTCATGCCGGTCTACGGAGCAGCGGAAAAGCTCGGCCTGCCGATTTGCATCCACACCGGCCAAAGCTGCCGCCACTTTCTCGATTTTTTCGATCTTGAATTGAACGGCACCTTCGCAAGTTCACATCTGCCACCAGTTATCGGTTTCCGCGACTTAGTCGCCCGCGAGATTCCCGAAAAGTTTCCCAACTTGAAATTTGGCTTTTTGGAAGTCTCGGCCAGCTGGGTGCCGTTTCTTTATCATCATCTGAAACGCTCGGCGCGTCCGCGCCCGAGCTTCCCCAATGCCCGCTGGAAGCACGCGTCGTGTAAAGACCTCTTCCGCGACTATCGCATCTACGTCGCCTGCGAAGCCGACGAAGACATCCCCTACTTGGCCGAATACATCGGCGAAGATAATCTGTTGATCGGCTCCGACTATGGCCACAACGATCCGGCGGAAGAGAAGGCGCTGGTGCAGACGATGCAGACGCGAGAGGATTTGGCGCCGGGAATGGTCGAGAAGATTATGGGCGAGAATCCGAAGCGGTTTTACGGACTCAGGTAATCAGGGAGCACTGATGATTCTCTCACTGCTATTCGTCGCACTTGTCTTGACCGGCACCGAAGCGCGCGCGCAGACCCCGTTCTACCAAGGCAAGACGGTCACCGTCATTGCCGCCGCCAGCGCCGGCAGCCTGTACGACCTTTATGCTCGGCTCATGGCGCAATTCCTGGGCAAGCATATTCCGGGGAATCCTAATTTCATCGTGCAAAATATGACCGGCGCCGGGTCGATCATTGGCGCCAATTACGTTTACAACGTCTCCAAGCCCGATGGCCTGACCATCGGCGCAATCCAGCCGTCGATCTATTTCAATCAACTGCTGAATCAGAAAGAAGTTAAATACGACTGGGCAAAGTTCGCCTGGATCGGCAGCTCGGACAAATCCGACTATCTCCTCTATATGCGCGCCGATCTTCCCTACAAGACGCTCGCGGATGTACGCAAAGCGAAGGAGCCGCCCAAATGCGGCTCGACCGGCGCCGGCACTTCCGGCAGCTATATGCCCCGGCTGTTAGAAGAAGTCCTCGGCACAAAGTTTACCATCGTCGCCGGCTATCAGGGCGGCGGTGAAATCGATCTCGCCGTCGAGCGCGGCGAACTCCACTGCCGCTCGTTTACCATCCAAGCCTACCATTCGCGCGAGCCCTACCACACCTGGAGAAAGAAAGGCTTCGCCCGCATCTTGATGCAGACCGGTCAAACACGCGATCCGCGCATAGCCGATACACCGACGCTGCGCGAACTCATGGACGAATATAAAACTCCAGAAAACGATCGCCGCCTAGTCCCCATGGTCCTGGCCGCCAACGATTTCGGCCGGCCCATCGTCGCTCCGCCCGGAGTGCCGCCCGACCGGGTTAAAATCCTCCGTGAAGCATTCTTCAGGACCATGAAAGACCCCGACCTGTTGGCGGAAGCAAAAAGAAAAAACTTTGACATCACGCCGTCCACCGGCGAAGAACTCGAAGCACTGGCGAAACAAGTCATGGCGCAAACTCCTGAAGTCGTGGCGCGGGTGAAGGCGCTCATGGAGCAGTGAACTCCGATGCAATTACTTGACAACCCGCACTTGGCGTTAATAACGTGAGGTCAAACGCAAGGAGGTCTCCCATGTTCGAAATCAAAGGTATCCGAACTTTCGCCATGAGCGCGAAGGATCTCGACAAGTCCGTCGAATTTTATACCAAGGTCGTTGGCGGCAAGATCGTAAAAACAGTCGAACCGACGGAGGAGCAACTCAAGGCCGGACAAGTCAAAGAAGTCGACGTTCGCCTCGGCAACTTCGAAGTTCATATCTTCGATGCGTCGAAGGGACCGCGCGCGGCCGATCCGCATCACACGTTGAACATTCCGTGGCAGGAGAAATATCAAGCGCTTAAAGCATTGCAAGATTCAGGTGCGATGGTGGAAAAAATTCGCCCGCACCGCGGCACCGACAACTATTCGATCAACGTCTTCGATCCCGACGGCAACCGCTGGGAGCTGTCTTTTGCGAAAGAAAACTAGTTCCAGTCGTTCCAAAGGTTCCAGCAGTTCCAACCGGTAAACTCGTCCGGATTTTCACCGCATGGAACGACTGGAACCATTGGAACAGGCGCCATTGCCTAATTGTATTTCCTTAGCACTTCCCTTGCGATGACCATGCGCATGACTTCTGAGGCGCCTTCGGTAATCATACGGCTGCGTTGATCGACAAACCACTTGGCTAGGGGCAAATCGAGCGTCAGGCCAATGCCGCCGTGGATCTGCAGCACGCGGTCGACCACGCGGAAGGACATCTCGTCGGCGAATAGCTTCGCCATGTAAGCTTCATTGCGGATGTCCTGTTTCTGATCGTTCTTCCACGCCGCTTGATAGACCATCAAGCGCGCCGCGTGCAGCTCGACGTAGGAGTCGGCGAGCTTGAATGTAATACCTTGCCGTTCGGACAATGGCTTGCCGAAGGTGATGCGCTGCTTGGAATAGCTCGCGCCCATTTCGATGCAGCGCTCAGCCACGCCCAAGGCGCGCGCGCCATGTTTCAGCCGGCCAATGCCGAGCCACTTTTGCGCTAATTTGAAACCTTCACCTTCTTTGCCGACGAGATTTTCCGCGGGGACTTTCATATCATCGAAGGTGATATGCCAAGGTTCCTCGCCCATCATCGTTTTGTAACGGGTGACCAGCGTAAGGCCCGGCGTTTTCATATCGACCATGAAGCATGAGATGCCGCCATGGGCGCCCTTCGCCGGATCGGTGACCGCCATGAGCTGACCAAAGTCGGCGTCGCCGGCACCGGTGATGAACCGCTTGGTGCCGTTGACGACATAATGATCGCCCTGGCGCACGGCGCGGGTTTTCATCGACGCCGGGTCGGAGCCGGCATCAGGCTCGGTCTGCATGAAGCAGAGCTTCTTCTCGCCGGCCAATACCGGGTCCATGAAGCGCTTCTTCTGTTCCGGATTGAGCGCGTAGAGAATCGGCCGCACCTCCGGCCCGAAGATACCTTGGCCGCGGGATGGCAGCGCAACGGTCCGCGACAGCTCTTCCCACACCAGCACCTGAGCGAGACTGCCGAGCCCGCCGCCGCCGTACTCTTCCGGCACATCGAACATCCACAGGCCCATGTCTTTGGTTTTCTTCTCTAACTTTTCACGGATGTCTGGCTTTAACTCCATGTTCTCGATCGTATGCATCTCGATCGGGATCAGCTCCTTGTCGACAAACTTCCGCACCGTATCCTTAAGCATCTGTAGTTCATCAGGCAGGTTGAAATCCATGCGTGTCCTCCGAAGCAATCCTCCGTACGTTCAATCACTGCACTCCGATCCCCCTCCTTCATCCTCCCCCGCGCCGCGGGGGAGGAAAAAGATGGGGGCTTGAACGATTTGAACGGTTTGAACTACTTGAACGCCTCTATTTTTTTTCTTCAACCTTATACGACCCAAGACCCGGACGATATTCCTTTCGCGCGAACTGTTGCAGTCCGGGCCGTCCGCCAATCGCCTGCTTGGCTTTGTCGGAGATCAAGCCGGAAATTTCATAAGCAACGTCTGGGGTGGAATAGAAAGTGTAGTACCAGGCTTCCTTAACCGCGTTCAACGCCGACGGCGCTTTCTCTTTCAAATTATTGGCAATGTCCACTACTTCCTTGTCTAAGTCCGCGCGCGGCACCGCTTTGGTGATCAAGCCGATTCGCTCCGCTTCCTTCGCGTTCATCGTCTTGCCGGTCAACGCATAATACAGTCCATGCTTCGGTTGCAGATGCTCGGTCAAGACGATAGTCACTTCACCCCCAGGGAAATGGCCGAAATTGACCTCCGACAGGCCGAACTGGACATCCTCGGCGGCGATCGCGATGTCGCAGCCGGTAACCACCGTGAATCCACCGCCGAAGACCCAGCCGTTGATCTTAGCGATCACCGGCTGCGGCATTTTGCGCAAAATTTCGTTACGCCACTGGCGCGACTTCTCGCGGACTTCATCGCGCACCCGTTCCGGCTGCGAATCCATTTCGATAAAATACTGCTTAAGGTCCTGCCCCGCGCAGAAGCTCTCACCGGCGCCGGTAATGACGATCACCCGCGTATCCTTGTCGTAGCGCAGGTCCGTGAGACAATCATACATGTCACGGTGTAGCTGCGGGCTCATCGCATTACGCTTTTCCGGACGATTGAGCGTGATCGTGGTCACGCCGTCTTTGTTGTCCACCAATAAGGTTTGATAAGTTGCCATGGCTCTTCCTCCTTAAAAATCGCTAAATTTAATTTCACATAAGGTCTTATTCTAGAAGTGTTGAAAGTGTCAATCGCTGCTAAGCCGGATACAGTAGTCAGAGATCGGCAGTCAGAAGTCGAAACCAATTACTCAACACGGTCTTAGCGACCAGCGGAGGAGCAAGAATTTCGCCTTCCGACTTCAGGCAGCGGCCACTCACTTGCGGGTCAAATCCCGCAGCAGTTTCTTCCAGTTTTCTTCGGCTTTTTCGTATTGCTCGAGGTTATAGCCTTTTTCCGGATACCAACGCTTGAAGCCGTAGTTTTTCGTCGAGGTGGCGAAGCGAAATTTTTCTTCAAAAATCTTCTGGCCCTCTGGGCTCAGCAGAAAATCGACGAACAACAGGGCCGCGTGGGGACTATTGGCCGACGCGGGGAAGGCAACGCCGCCGGCATTGGTTGGGCTCAAATCCAACGGCACCCATTCGGTGGGCGCGCCCTTAGGTTTAGCCGCAAGCACATGGTTGCGAAATATCGAAACCGACATCGGCATCTCGCCCGCCGCCATCAACTCATGGATCGCCCCACCGGAGATCATGTGCATCTTTATGTCCAAAGCGCGGAGCTGCTTTACGTATTCCTCGCCTTTGGCTTTGATCATCGCGCCGATGAAGCGCACCCCGGTGGTATCGCCGCTCACGCCGACCTTACCCTTGTTTTCCGCTTTAGCGAGCTCGGTGAAATTCTTGGGCACTTCGTTGGCCTTGATCAGATTGCGATTGTAGCCCAAGCCGACGATCGACTCGCGATCCGTCGTCCACAACACCCGCCCCTTGTCCGCTTCCTCCTTGGCGTCCTCGGGAAAATTGCCCAAGTGCGGCGAGAAATATGGCATTAGCAACTTGCTATCGCGCATCACCATCAGCGTCGACGGCGTAGTTTCTATCAAATCGGCGAGATTGCGCCGCGCCTGCGCTTCGCTAAGTAAGCGACGGGTAAGATCGTTGGGGCCGGCACGGTAGGTTTCAACTTTGATGCCCGGATATTTCGCTTCAAAGACGGCGGCGATGTCGCGGTGGGCGGTGAGGCTAGTGTACCAAACCATCTTGCCCTCTTTTTTCGCGCCGGCCTTGAGCATCTCTTCGCGATCCGCGCCACGGTAATTTGCGAGATCGGCGGTGGACTTCGTCTGCGCGGCGGCAAGAGTGAGCGTTGCGAATACCAAAACGATGGCCAGAAATAAATTTACCATCGTCGTCATTCCCTTCTGTTCATTCTTCCAACACTCCATCACTCCGGTACTCCAATTCCGCGCTATTCCAGCACTCCGTCCTGCCGATGTGCCGCGATCGTCGCAGCGTCGTAACCCACCACTTCGCTCAACACGGTTTCCGTGTCCCGGCCTAGCACGGGAAATTCCCAGCGGCGGGTCAATTTCGCATTGGTGAAGTGCAGCGGAAAATTCGGCAGCACCACTCGGCCCAAGCGGGCGTTGTCGACGCCGACGATAAAACCGCGCTCTTGCAACTGCGGGTCGTTGACTAAGTCTTCGCCGGTTTGGACGACCCCAGCGGGCACGCCGGCCTTTTGCAATTCGTCCCGTACCGCGAAAGCGTCCCGGGACCTGCTCCAACCAGCGATGATCGCGTCCAACGCAGCGCGATTTTGCAGACGATCGGCATTGGTCGCGAATTGAGGATTCCCGATCAGACCCGTGCCAATGGCCTTGGCCAGCGCGTTCCATTGTTGGTCATTCTCCGCCGCGATCACGCACCAGCGGTCATCGCCCTTGCACGGATAGCAGCCGTGCGGCGCGATGGACAAAGAGGTGTTGCCGATGGGCTCGGGATTTATGCCGCTGGACGCCGCTTCCATCAAATTCGCGCCAATCATGAACGCAGTCGCTTCGGACTGCGCCAAATCGATAAACGCGCCCTTCTTCTGGCGATCACGCTGCAGCACGCCGGAAATAATGATAATCGCGCACAGCACGCCGGAGACATAATCGGGATAGACCGTCTGCGAACCGACCGGTGGATTGGTGTTGCCTGCGTGATTCCACATGTAAGTGAGGCCGGTGAACGATGTGATGTTCACGCCGACGGTCGAGAAATGGCGTTTGGGTCCGGTCGTACCGAGACCGGGCATGCGCAGGTTGACGATATCGGGCTTCACCTTGCACAGCTGATGATAAGCCAAGCCGATGCGCTCGACGACATCGACGCTGTAGTTGTCGAGCACGGCATCCGCCTTCGCGACCAGATCGTGCAACACGCCCTGGCCTTTCGGGTGCTTCAGGTTGACCGTGAACGAGCGCTTGTTGCGATTGAACTCAAGAAAACGCGGCGATAGATTGGGATCTTCGCCGGTGCCGAAAAAGCGAAACGGGTCCATGCCCCCCTTACTCGACTCGACTTTAATCACATCGGCGCCCAATTCCGCCAAGATCGTCGTGCCATAGGGTCCGGCAAGCACATGGTCGAAGCTGACGATGCGCATGCCATCGAGCGGCCCGTTGCCGGTCGTCGCGCTGGAAATCGGCTTTCGCGGTGCATCCCGTTTCTCGCCGTTGTCCTGCCAACTATCTAGAATCGCCACGCTGCCCACCGCCGGCCGCGCGCCGTCGACCACGAAGGGCATCGCCGGCTGTTTGGTGTGGCCGAAACCGGCGTGTTCCACCGGCGCCATGAAACCACGCCCTTGTACATGCTCGTCGTTGGCGAAGCCCATCGGCGTGTTCACCGGCACGCAGGGAATGCCTTTTTCCTGGAGCAGCTCGGTGATCTCGGCCATGGTGAATTTGCTTAGATAAGCCTCGACGGCCGGATTGAGTTCATCCGCGTGTTCGCGCCGATAAACATTGTTGAGCCAGTCCGCTTTGTCGAAGACGGGCGGATGATCTTTCCAAATAGTTAAAAATAGCTTCCAATGCTGCCGCGTCACGTAGAGATAAACAAATCCATCTTTGCAAGGAAAGATTTTCGCCGGCGCCACCGAACCATGCTGGCTGCCGGCACGTCGGGCAATCTGTTTTTCATTGGCCCACAGCCGCACGAGATGCTCGTGCGTGGCCAGCGTTTCTTGCATCGAGGTGTCGATGTGATCGCCTTGGCCGGTGCGCTCGCGCCGGTACAGCGCGGCGAGCACTCCCGCGGTGGCGAATAGACTGGCGAAATAATAGGCCTGCGTCTCCGGCGGCCTGCACGGTGCCAAAGCCGGATCGCCGGAGATGTAAAGAAAGCCGCTCTCGGCCAACGCGACCAGGTCATTGCAGGCAAAATTTTTCTTCGGCCCGGTCTGGCCGAAGCCGGTGATCGATGCCATGACGATCCCCGGATTAACCGCCGACAAATCCTTGAAGCCAAGTCCTTTGCGCTCCAAATCACCAGGCTGAAAACTTTCCAGCACCACGTCGGCGCTCTCCACAAGCTTGCGGAACGCCGCCCGCTCCGTTTCTTTGTCCAGGTCTAAAACCTTGCTCGCCTTACCGGCATTCAGATGCGCGAAAGTCGTGCTCAGCTTGGCGCCGTTGGCCGAAGTGACGAAGGGCGCCAAGTTGCGCACCGGATCGCCGCCCGGCGGCTCGATCTTGATCACTTCCATGCCCAAGTCGGCCAGCATCCGGCCGGCCAGTTGGCCGCTCAAGCCGGTCAAATCCAATGCTCGGTAACCTTTGAGAAATCCTGCGCTCATAAATTCTTACCTTCGCAACTCTAACTGAAATTGTTTCGAGAACATTTTCCCGCAAAGGCGCAAAGACGCTAAGTTCGGAATGATTTTAAGAATTATCTTCGCGCCTTAGCGCCTTTGCGGGAGATATTCCTCGTCCTCTTACGCGCCTACATACCGGCTGCGCATGTCATTTAATATTTGCGACGCCTCGTTAACCATGCGGTCGACAATCTCCTTGGCAGGAACATTATTGCGCTCCTCGCTCAACATTCCGGCAACCTGGCCGCCAGGGACATGCAAGAGATCGACACGATCCGCCACTTCGGCCGCGCGCCGCACTTCGTCCATAGCGTTGCCCTGGTAGGGCGTCGGCATGGCCTCGAGCCCCGAGCCCATCCATGCTTTGATGACGTCGCTGCGATAGTGGCGCGCGTAATGGCCGCTGGTGTAAGCCGTGCGCACGAAGTCCTCCGAACTGCCGTTGAGAATCTGCTTCTTGTAGATGGGATTGATACCGCCCTCCCGGGTGACTAAAAAAGTCGTGCCGCACCAAACTCCAACCGCGCCCAAGGCCAACGCGGCCGCCACACCGCGCCCGTCGGAGATACCGCCGGCGGCAACCACAGGCTTCGGCCTCACAGCATCGACGATCTGCGGTATGAGCGGGAAGTTGCCAATCGTGCCGGTGTGTCCGCCCGCCTCGTAACCCTGAGCGATAATCACGTCGGCGCCTTTGCGTGCATGGCTGAGCGCATGCTTCACCGCGCCGGCCAAAGCCATCACTTTAATTCCGCGCTCATGGGCTAAGGGAACGACTTCCGCCGTATCACCAAGGCCGATAATCAGAATCGGTACCTTCTCTTCGAGAATGACCTTCAACTGCTCGCGCGTCGCTGCCGGCGTCTTGACCCAACTCTTGCGGTCGGGCGGCTGCGGCGTCAGGCCGAGTCTTGGAATCAGTTCGTCGTTGAACTTGGCGTGCTTGGGATACTTTTCTTCGATCTCTTTTTTCACTTCGTCGGGATCGGGAATTCGCACATCTTCCATCTTCGGCAGGGTAATATCGACGCCGAAGGGCTTGTCGGTGAGCTGGCGCACCGCGCGAATGCGTTCGCGGATCACTTCCGGGCGGATCGAACTGCCGCCGATGCAACCCAAACCACCGGCATTCGACACCGCGGCAACCAATGCCGGCGGCGTGGTCAGCCCTTCCTTATCCCAGCCCATGCCGGCTTGGATGATGGGATATTTGATATTTAGCAAATCACATAACGGAGTATGCAATGACATAATTATTCCTCCGAAATCAACCGGGCATTTCGCGATCGGGGTATGAACCCCGCTCGCGACCAAAGGGGATGTTCAACCCCCTTTGGATTCCCCAGGAATGTTGTGACCGCCGCAAGCGGCGGGCAATATTAGATTTAACAATCGCGTCATCTATGATGCCGCCGAAATCAGACCTTGAACTCTTGAACTTTGAACCCTTGAACGAACTTACTTTTTCCGATCCTCCGGCTTTACGTAGCCAGTCGTGCCACCGCCCTTTTGCGAATGCAGGTAACCTTCCACGTCGTTCAGCGGATTGGTGTAGTAACGCATCCGATGCGAAACTAAATCATCGGTCCTGAGCGCGGTGAGAAAGTCCATATCCTTCTGCATATAAGCGGCGATCTTGGCGCTTTCCAAGGTCACCGCGTTGCGGCTGCCCAACTCTTTGGCCAATTGCTCGACGTTCGCGGTCAACTGATCGTCCGGCACGATTTCCGAAACCAAACCGATCCGCTCCGCCTGTGCCGCGGTTAGATTCCTGCCGGTGAGCTGAATGTAAAAAGCTTTCTTGGTAGGAATGCCGCTATGAAAAAGCGTCGAGGTCGCCACCGCCCCATAGCTGCCGCGAATCACCTCCGGCATGCCAAACTTCGCCGACTCGGCGGCGATGCAGAGGTCATGGCCGTTGATCAAAGCCAGTCCGCCGCCGAGACACCAGCCGCGCACCGCCGCCACGGTGACTTGAGGCAGCATGCGGAGAATCCGCACAATCTCGTAAGTCGAGCCCGCGTGATCCCACGCCCGTTTACGCTTCCAAGACTCCCGCAGATCGTAAAGGTCGAGCCCGGAAGAATAGGAATCTCCCGACCCTGTGGTTACGATGCATTTGATCTTGTCGTTCTCCGCCAAATCCTTCAGCGCCTGAATCAACTCCGCCATGAACTTCTGACTCATGGCGTTCTTTTTCTCCGGCCGATTAAACGTCAACCACGCGACCCCGGACTCTTCATCGATCTTCTGTAGAACTGTCGTTAGTTCAGCCATCGGTCACCTCCAGACAAACATGCACTCTGAGAATAAGGTTTCTCATAGCACAATTTGAAAATAACTAGCGAGCGCGGAGAACTGAAAACCCTCAGCGCTTCTGAATATTCGAAATATCCACCATGTCGCGCTGGCCGCTGTTGCGGTAGAGTCGCTTGCCGGCACGCGGATAGTCGACCACATCTTGCGCGAGACGTTGGCCGATCACCAGGCACACAAGCGGCTCTGGGCCGTCGTTGATCGTTTCGTGCGCCGGGCCGCCGCCGGAAAAGCCCAAGAAATCTCCCGGTCCGATTTTGTATGAATCGTCTCCGATCATCGCCGTCCCACGCCCGGAAAGCACATAGATCGCTTCGTCTTCGTAGCGATGGCAATGAAACTCGGACGAGCGGTCGCCCGGCGCCACGGTCATCATGTGCACGCCGAGATTCTTGAGACCCGCGGCGTCTCCCAGCGACTTATTGATTCGCACGGCTTTCGGATTCACGAAATGAACACGGCGTTCGCCTTCCATGGCAGCGATCGTTTCAGCGGATAGGTACATAAACACCTCACGGTCAAGGTTCCAAACGTTCCAATAGTTCCAGCCGTTCCAATCGTAGGAAAGCAGGACTTCCCTTGTGCCTACGAAATTTCGCTGCGTTAGTCCGTAAACGACTGGAACAATTGGAACCAATGGAACCTTTGGAACCTGTTATTTAATCTTGAAGTAAAAACGGAACGACTACCTCCGCCAGCTCCTCCGGCTTCTCATGCGGGATGTGATGGCCGGCGCCCTCTATGGGAACTATTTTGGCATTGGGGAAAAGTTTCACGCGACCACCGCGCACGGATTTCATGAAATCGCTCTCTGTGCCGTAGACAAACAGAATCGGACATTTCAATCGGCGGATGAACGCTTCGATCTGCCCTTCCGACATCGCGGTCGTGGTCCGGTAGCGGAGAATCGGATCATGCTTCCAGCGGTAGCGGCCCCCTTTGGTATGTGTCCCGTGGCGCGCCATATGCAGCGCGGCGTTATTGGGGATCAGCGGAAACGTTTTCTGGATCGCCTTGGCCGCCGCTTCGAGGGTCTCGTGCGGAAATGGAATCTCGACGTAATCTCTCCCCTTGAGCCGCTCAGCCAAAATGTCGGGCACTTCGTCGTCGGAACGCGCGAATGGACCGAGCGATTCGAGCAGCACCATGCGCCTCACTTTTTCCGGGAACGTGCCGGCGTAAAGCAAACACATGCTGCCGCCGAGGGAGTGGCCGATGATCGTCAGCGGCTCCTTGTCCAAGTGCTTGAGCAAGCCGGCGAGATCGGTGAGAAAATCCTCATGAGCATAGCCGCGGCTCGTGCTCGGCCACTCGCTGTCACCATGGCCGCGTAGATCGAGGGCAACCGCGTGCTTGATCGGGACGCCGCGCTTGAGCAAAGCCTCAAGAAAATGATCCCAACTGCGTCCCTGATCGCGCACGCCATGGACGAACACATAGGTCTCCTCTTTCGGATCGCCCCATTCCCAGTAATGCAACTTCAAACCATCATGAGTGAAATGACGCCGGCGCGGTTCGAGGCTCATGAGCGATTTAGCCGACCTGGGTGCCACTTTGCGGGATACCGTGGACCTTGCCGCGCGCGATTTAACTCTATTCGTTTTGCTCCTCGATGTCTTAACCTTTTTGTTCATCTATTTTATTCCAACTCCTTCAACGCTACATCCGCGTGCTACTGATTAACAAATTTACATACCTTTACATCCGCCGACGTTCTCGCATACACTTACAATCGCTTACTTCCTCGCCTCCTCGACAAACTTGCGCACGAAATCGACCACTTCAGTCGGCGCTCTCAGCACTTTTTCGCGCAGTTTCTCACCATCCTCGCCCACCTCAAAGCGCGGCTGAAAGCGCATGACCTTTTTCGCCTCGGTGATGAACTCTTCGTCCTTGGCCAGTTGAGTAAACGCATGACGCATCGCCAGGATCGCTTCCTTGGGAGAAGCCGGCGGCAACAAGGCCACGCGGTTGAGATTCTGGCTCGCCATATTAGCGGCTTTAAGCGTTTCGTACTTGATTCCAGTTGGAGCCTTGCCGTGAATCTGCGTGTAGACTTCGGTGAAGGAATTCAGCTCCGGGTAATCCGGGCTCTTCGCCATCGTGCCATCGGGTCTGATGACATCGTGATAATAGAGTGGCGTCACCATGCCGGTCTTGACCATCTGCGGCTCGACCACGCCGCGGTAGCCGGGAATGTTTTCATCATGATACTGAATCTCGTTACGCTGCACCGCCAGACGCGCGTCGTTGCTGCTGTTATAGCCGGTGACGTAATCGTACTTGACACCGAGCACATCGAAGGCCAAGCGAAAGCGCAAATCTTTATTGCTGTCGAAGGACAAGCCGCCGGCCCTGAACCGCTCGGCTTTAGCGATATCCGTCGGTTTCTTGATCCCCGGCGCAACGTCGGAGCGAATGTAACACACCGTCACGCCTTGGACCGAAGCGATGAACGGCACCTTCATCAAGTCTACCCGCAAGGTCGAGCTCTTCATCATCTGATGATTGTACGGCCCGGTAAAGTAACCCAGCGTCAAGCCATCGTGTTTAGCGACTTCGCCGAGAAAATTGATACCGGTGACACCGCCGCCGCCGGACATGTTCTGCACGACGATCATCGGATTGCCCGGGACATGGCGCGCCAAATGGCGCGCGACGATGCGCCCTTCGATATCCGTCGGACCGCCAGCGGAAAAGTTGATGAAGAACGTAACCGTCTTGCCTTGATAATAAGGCCGCTCCGCCGCCGTTGACCCCGTGATCATGAAAATCAAGCCGATAACTAACCCAAACAAACTAGGTGCAACTAATTTCATGGTAAGGCCTCCTTACTGCCATCGCGTCAATTCCTTCGCATTAGCTATTTGATAAGCACTACATCTGCAACCAATTTAAGGTCAAGTCAGCACAGTAATTTTTCCATCGTAAGCTTTGGATATAATATGCTCTATGATTAAATTAAATAACGAAAGCACATAGTAAGAACATGAGGCAACCATGAGCAACATCAAGTTTGGCGTCGGACTCTACGGCACGGACAATGCGAGCGAATGCGTCGAGTTGGCGCTTGTTGCCGAAGCGCTCGGCTACGATCGCTTCTGGATCGGCGACTCGCACATGATCTGGCGCGAACTTTACGTTATCGCCGGCGCCATCGCCATGGCGACTAAGAAAATCGCCATCGGCCCCGGCGTAACTCATCCCGCCGTGCGCCACCTGACGGTGACCGCCAGCGCAATGGCGACGCTCCATGAGTTAACCGACGGCCGTGCCTTTCTCGGTTTCGGCGTCGGCGCTACCGGGCCGGGCAATATCGGCATGAAGCCGCACACCGTTCCACAACTCGCGGACGACATCCAGCTATTGAGAAAACTGCTTGCCGGCGAGAGCGTCGAGATGGGCGGCACCGATGTCCGCTGCTTGTTTCCAGCGCCCGACATGCCGATCTACATCGGCACCCGGGCGCCCCAAGGCATGATAATCACCTGTCGGCTCGCCGACGGATTCGTTTACACCGGCGAAGCCGTAACACTCGCCCCTTTGGTGAAAACGATTCGCGGCTATACCGAGCAGGCCGGGAGAGCCGCTCACGACGTGCAGTTCATCTATCGGATGCCCTGCGCCATCCACAGCGACGGCAGCCAAGCCCGCGAGCAGGTGAAAGGCATTGTCGCCCGCGCGGCATTCACCCATCTGGGCAGACTGTGCGATCGCGGCGCGCTTGATGATGAAGCGGATCGCCGCGCTCTCGAACATTTGCGGCAACGCTACGACACTTACCACCACATGGGGCCGGAGCATAATCATCTGGTGCGCGAAGCATGGGTTGACCGGTTTGCCCTGGCGGGAACGGCGGAAGAGGTCAGAGCGAAAGTGCGAGAATTTATCGACGCCGGCATCGATGAGCTGACCATCGTGCCCTGCGGCGAGTCCAAGAAGGCCGCGCTGGAAAGTTTCGCGCGCGATGTAATGGCAAATATTTAACTCGATGGCTCTGCGATTACACCATTTACCGTAGACCCGAGACCGCAGATCGCGAAGGCGCGGCTTGACGGCCCATAGCAATGGTGAAATAAACAGAGCGCTTCTGCTGTTGGCAACCGACCAGAGTCGCGGAGACGAACCCGAGCCACAAACTTTTATTTAGGTACGAGGCTTCATCATGACAACAGAGCACACCACGACTGGACTCATCGGCGCTTCCATACGCCGGGTCGAAGACGCGCCGCTGATTGCCGGCAAGGGATACTACACGGAGGACATCCAGCTACCGGGAATGCTTCACTTGGCTTTCCTGCGTAGCCCCTACCCCCACGCGAAAATAATTTCCATCGATACGAGCGCGGCGAGGGCAATGTCCGGGGTGATCGCCGTCGTGACTGGCGATGACCTCAGCGAGCGGTTGCATATCCCGGCGGTCCCAATGGTGCCCGGCATGAAGACACCGCCCCATCCGCTGCTGGCGCGCGGCGCCGTCCATGCGGTCGGCACTCCGGTAGCGGTAATCGTTGCTGAGAGCCGCGCCCTCGGCCAGGACGCCGTGAGCGCCATCGATGTGGAATATGAGGCACTGCCTGCGGTCGTGGACGCTGAGAAAGCGCTGGAACCCGGCGCGCCGCTTGCTCGTGAAGAGCTGGACAGCAACCTGTGCTACGTCGCGCGGAAAAGCGGCGGCGATGTGGATAAAGCATTCGCCGAGGCCGAGCATATCGTTCGGTTGCGGATCGCGAGTCCGCGGCTGGTTGCGATGACGATGGAGCCGAGGGGCATCGTGGCGAAGCCCGAGCCGACTGGCGATTTGACCGTTTGGCTTTCTACTCAGAGCCCTCACCGCGTGCGCACGGACTTGGCGCCCGCGATCGGATTTCCCGAGCATAGAATTCGCATCATCGCGCCCGATGTCGGCGGCGGATTCGGCGCCAAGGGACTGCTCTACCAGGAAGACGCCCTCGCTTGTCATCTCGCGCTTAAGCTCGGCCGACCGGTAAAATGGATCTCCACGCGCAGCGAGGATTTCGTCACCACCAATCAAGGACGCGACCAGGTGATGACATCCGAGCTGGCGCTCAAGCGGGATGGCACCATGCTTGGCTTGAAAGTGCGCGTGATCGGCAATCTAGGCGCCTACCTGAACTCACTTTCCGCCATACCGCCGCTGCGCATGATGGCGATGGCCCCGGGCTGTTATCAGATTCGCAACTGCGCCGTCGAGGTGGCGGCGGTCTTTACCAATACCGTCCCCACTGGTCCCTATCGCGGCGCGGGGCGACCGGAGTCGGTGCTCAATATCGAGCGGTTGATCGACAAAGCGGCGCGTGAATTGGGCATGGATCGTCGACAAATCCGCCGCAACAATTTTATCCGCCCCGAGCAGTTCCCCTACCGCACCGGCGTCAACGTCGAATACGACTCGGGTGACTATGAAAAGTCGCTCGCCGCGGCGCTGCGTTTATCCGAATACGAAAAACTTATTCGCGATCGCGACGAAGCGCGCCAACGTGGCGAGTTGGTCGGCGTCGGCCTCTCCACTTTCGTCGAGCCGAGCGGCGGTGCCGGCTTTGAGAGCGCGACGGTTCGCGTGGAGCGCAGCGGAGAAATTACCGTGCTCACCGGTTCCAGCCCCCACGGTCAGGGTCATGAGACCGTATTTGCTCAGGTGGCGGCCGAGAGGATGCGCGTTTCCATGGATCAAGTGGCGATCCGACATGGCGATACGCTGGTCGTCCAGCATGGCGTCGGCACCTTTGGCAGCCGCAGCGCCATCATGGGCGGTGGGTCGTTGGCCATCGCCATTGATCGCGTCGAAACAAAAGCTCGCCGGTTCGCCGCCCACTTGATGGAAGCCGCGGCTGAGGACATCGTTCCGACCGATGGCGGCTTTGCGGTGGCTGGAGTGCCCGACAAAAAAGTTTCCTGGCGCCAGATCGCCGTTGCGGCTTACGGCATGAACCTGCCGCGCGATTTGGAACCTGGCCTTCAAGAAACGGCGTTTTTCGACCCGAAGCGCGAAGCCTGGGGTTTCGGAGCCCATGTGGCGCTGGTGCGGATCGACCGGGAAACCGGGCGGCTAACGCTGGAAAAACTCGTCCTCGTAGACGACTGCGGCGTGGTCATCAATCCGATGATTCTCAACGGGCAGATTCACGGCGGCGTCGCGCAGGGCCTCGGTGAAGCGCTCTGCGAACAGATGATCTTCGGCGCGGGCGGCGAAGTGCTCACAGGCTCGTTGATGAACTACGCTGTGCCGCGCGCCAGTGACATGCCCGAGATGACATTGGGAGAGACGGTGACGCCAAATCCGTTTAACCCGTTGGGAGTCAAAGGCGTGGGCGAGGCCGGATGCAACGGGGCGCCGCCCGCGGTGGCCAATGCCGTCATGGACGCGCTGGCTCCCCTCGGTATCGACCATATCGACATGCCGTACACCGCACCCAAACTATGGGCCGCGATACGGAAAGCCGAAGGACGCTGACGCTCGAATACACGGATTTGCGCGCGCCGAGTCACGCCAAGGACGCCAAGTTCGGAAATCAATTTCTTTTCTTTGCGCCCTTTGCGTTCTTTGGGCGAGATACTCCGAGATTCGGGGTTAGCCCGCGGCAAACATTTCCCTCACTTTGACTTTGTTCACCTTGCCGACTTCGGTGTGCGGCAGTGATTCGACGAAGGTCACCGTCTTAGGCACTTTGTACGCCGACAGACGCTCCTTGCAGAACTGTTGCAACTGCTCGCCCGCAATATTTGCGCCGGGCTTCAGCACGATCACAGCTTTCAGTGCCTCGCCCCACTGTGGATCGGGCACGCCGATGACGGCCGCTTCGAGAACGTCAGGATGGCTGTAGATCACGCTCTCGATCTCCAACGGATAAATGCTGATGCCGCCGCTTTTCACCATGTCTTTCTTGCGGCCGGAGACGAACAGATAGCCGCCTTCATCGAAGTAACCGAGATCGCCGGTGTAAATCCAACCATCGCGGAAAGACGCATTGGTCGCTTCCGGGTTTTTGTAATAGCCATGGGTAGCGAGCGGACTCTGGCAAATGATCTCACCCACCTCGCCGACTTTCACCGGCTTGCCGTCGTCATCGACGATGCGCAGATCGACGCACCACACCGGCCGCCCGGCTGAGTTCGCCTTGGCCGTAGCGTCACCGGGCTTGGAAATCGCCATCTGGCCCGAGTCGGTAGACGCGTAAGTCCGATAAATGTTCGGCGTCAAATTTTCTGCAGTGATTCGAGCACCGCCGGATGAACCTTGCCACCGGTGATCGCCAAGCAGCGCAGCGAGCTGGTGTCATACTTTTTCGATTCCAGCACATGGAGCATGCGCTCGCACATCACCGGCACGGCACCGACGTAGGTGATTTTTTCCCGCTCGATGGTTTGCAAAACTTCTTCCGCGTCGAAGCGCTCGTGCAGGATCATCGTCCCGCCGAAGTAAATGATTCCCAGCGTGAACGAACGGCCGGCGTTGAAATAGATCGGTGACGACAAGATAGCTTTGTCGTGCGCGCCGAGCCCTTTCTCGATGGCGTTGTTGATGCAGTGAAAGACAAAGATCCGCTGGGTCGCGAGACAGCCTTTGGGAAAACCGGTAGTTCCTGAAGTGAGCAAGACCGCGAACGGATCGTCTTCGCTGACCGGAACAGTCGGCTCGTCAGCACTCTGGCCGTCGAGCAAGCCGCTGTAATTTAGATCCGCCGAAAGAGCAATCGTATTGACGCCGCTCAGTTCTTTTAACCCTTTCGCCTCGTCGAATTCGGCCACGCAGTCTTCTTGGAGAATAAAGAAGCGCGGCTCCAGCGCGGCAACGACGGAGGCCAGCTCCAGCGCCTTCCACTTCACATCCAAAGGAATCGCCAGCGCGCCGATCTTCGCCGTGGCAAAGATAATTTCCAAATGCTCGATGCGATTGCCCACCGACAACGCCACCGCATCGCCCCGCTTGACGCCAATCGAAAGCAAACCGTGAGCGAGCTGATTCACCCGCCGATTCAGATCGGCGTAATTGATCTCGCGAAAACGATCCTTGGCCGCGATCTTAACTGGAAATTTAGAAGCGTTACGGCGCAAGCCGTCGCCCATCAGCATCGGAACTGAACTGCCCATCGTTTGATTTTGGATTTTAGATTTTGGATTGTCGGATACGTGCCAATACACAAATACTAAGTGTGGTGTAGAACTTCTTGACCGATAATCCAAAATCGCAAATCCAAAACTCCTACCGTCCTTTCCACGCCGCCGGCCGTTTCTCGACAAACGCCTTCGGCCCTTCCTTGGCGTCTTCGGTCTGCATCACCATGCTCTGCAAATCGGACTCGTAGCGGATGCCTTGATCCAAAGGCATATCCAGACCTTTGTAGATCGCTTCCTTGATGTAGCGCAGTGCCAGCGGCGCGCCTTTGAGAAACGATTGGGCCATCTTTTCACCGGCGGGAATTAGCTGATCGTAGGGCACGAGCTGATTGACCAAACCGATACGATAGCATTCGGCGGCATCGTAAAGTTCGCCGGAAAGACAAATCTCCAACGCCTTCGGCAAACCGACCAGCCGCGGCAGCCGCTGGGTGCCTCCCGATCCAGCCATAAAGCCGAGCCTCACCTCGCTCACGCCAAGCCGTGCGCCTTCGGCCGCAATGCGAATGTCGCAAGCCAAGCTCATCAGCAAGCCAGTGCCGACAGTATAACCATGCACCAGCGCCATGGTGATCTTATTCATCGCCGCGATCACCGGCGCCGGCGTCCCCGGAATCGCGCCATGCTTCGCCTGGCGCGCCACCAACGGCGACACCGGCTCTGCCGTTCCCGCCTCATTGCTGCGCACGCGATCTTTGATATCACCGCCTACGGAAAACGCCCGCTCGCCGTTGGCCTTGAAAATCACCACCTGAACGTTGGGATCGTCTTCAGCGTCGCGACAATACCCGACGATCGCCTTCACCATGTCGCGATTGACCGCGTTCAAAGACTCCGGCCGGTTCAGCGTGATCCACGCGATCTTGTCTTTTACTTCGTATAATATTTTTTCGTCTGCCATTTGGTCTCCTCAAACCTTGTTTTTGGAATTAGATTAGCGCGGTTTCATACCATACCGGGAACCCAGCAGACTAATTCGCCACGAATTCTGTCGTCTAGTATTGGACTTGAACGTTCAGAGCCTGCTCGAAAAGTCTCGCCGCGTTGAACGAGCCGTCAACCGGGAGATCAGAGCGGCCCATTCTCAACTGGGGAAAGTGTTTTGCGAAGTTTATGATTGTCATGCCGACCACCTGTCCAGACTTCGGATGCAATCTCATGACGAAATCTTCGCCAACCTCAATCGTTTTTGCTTTCTGTGGTTTGCCAACCGATAGGTACAGTACATCGGCTTCACGGTCATAATGAAATTGAACTTCTTTTCGCATCGGCGTTACTTACCACCTTTCGTCTCGATGCCATAGGCTGTTTAGACAAACTTCCGAGCTGCTATCCTGACGACCACGACGAAATGTGTCAAACCGAACGGTAAACCCTCGACTGGGTGCAGATACTTGTACTTGTGCGGATCGATGGGGTCTTGCCTACGTCGTCCTTTGCGAATCGTATCGAGGACTTCTTGCAGAAAGTCTTCCAATTCAGGATGCCACTCAACAACATGGCGCCAACGTTCGTCCGTCAGTGTTATCCGATTTCCCCACCGATCCGTAACCTGTTCCAACGATTCCTCTCGACACCAGCGTTACGAAACAAACGCGATCACCTGATCACCTTATCCGCCTTCATCAGCGTCCACTGTGGTATCGTCAGGTTAATCTGCTTCGCCGTCTTGAGATTGATCACGAACTCAAACTTCGTCGGCTGCTCGACCGGCAGGTCAGCAGGCTTAGCTCCCTTCAGGATTCTGTCCACAAAGTATGCAACGCGCCGGTAGCTCTCCGCGACGTCCGCCCCGTAGGATAGGAGCCCACCAACCTCAATATCTTCCCCTCTGCCGAACATCGATGGCAACCGGCTCTTTAACGCAAGGCCCGCGATCCGTTTTCCGTTAGCAATCATTAGCGCACTCCCAATCACGTAGAGTCCATCCGGGCGCTGCTTGTTTAGCGCGGCGAATACTTTCTCTAAACCATCGGCACCTCGTACCTCCCAAGGCTGAATAGCCAACCGTAACGCACGCGCCGCGGCTGGGAGATATTCTTTCAGCTCGATTACAGCGGGCGGACTGGCCGGTTCGTAGAGAACCGCGACACGAACAAATTTCGGAACCGCTTCTTTGAGCAGCTCCAGCCGCTTCCCGCCTAGCTCTCTGTTAAGGTTTGTCAGGCCGGTGACGTTGCCGCCGGGACGGGCAAGGCTTTCAATTAGACCTGCCTCGACAGGATCGGTCCCACCACCCGTCATAACGATGGGAATCGTCTTGGTCGCATTCTTGGCCGCCTGAGTCAAGAAGTCCCCTGATGCCGCCAGGATGATATCAACTTTGAGACGCACTAGTTCGGCCGCGAGCTCAGGGAGCCGATCGCGCTTTCCCTCCGTATATCGGTACTCGATGGCGATGTTCTGCCCTTCTATATAGCCACGCTCGCGCAGAGCCAGCCGAATTGCCTCGGCACGGGCGGAATCACTAGCTGGATTGCCATTTGATAGATACCCTATCAGCGCGACCTTTTTCGGCTGCTGCGCCCGCGCTGAAACGGGAAGGGCCAAGAGCATCGAGCAAAAAGCTCGCCGAGTAATTTGTTTGTGCATGGAGTTTCCCTCACCCTTTCTCTCTCCCACATTCATAGGGCGAGGGGGAAACAACGGTCCGCCAATTCGAAAACGAGCATCGGCAATCATTCGTGGATTTTCGACCCTTCGACTTCGCTCAGGACAGGTTTTGGATTCCAACTCGAAACCCGAAACTCGGAACGCCAAACTATCTCCCCTTCCACACCGGTGCGCGCTTTTCGGCGAAGGCGCGCGGGCCTTCTTTGCTATCCTCCGTGGTCGCGACCATCGCCGAGAGGTCGGCTTCCAAACGCAAGCCTTCTTCGAGCGACAACTCAACGCCCTTCTTGATCGCTTCTTTGATAAACGCCACGGACATCGGCGCGCCCTTGAGAATCCTATTCGCTAAATCTTCCGCCGCTTTGTTTACCTCCGCCGCGCCAACCGCCTTGTTAACCAGGCCAAGCCGCTCGGCATCGGTACCGCTGACGTTGTCGCCGGTGAGACAAATTTCCAAAGCCTTCGACACGCCGACGGCGCGCGGGAGTCTTTGCGTCCCGCCAGAGCCGGGGATCAAACCACGCCTCACTTCGGCAAGGCCTAACTTGGCGTCTTCGGCGGCAACGCGCATGTCGCAGGCGAGTGCCATTTCCAGACCGCCGCCGACGCAGTAGCCGCGGATCGCGGCGATGGTCGGTTTCGTCAAGGCCTCGATGGCGCGCGACTGGGTGTGGATTGTCTGCGACAACTTTTGATTGCGCCGCTCGATCGGCGAGAACGAGGTCTCGGCCCGCTCCTTCAAATCCATCCCCGCGGAAAACGCCCGATCGCCGGCGCCGGTAAAAATCGCCACGCGAATCCCCGCATCGTCTTCGATCTGTTTACAAGCCTCGACCAGTTCCCGCGCCATCAGCCGGTTGATCGCGTTCATCGACTCCGGCCGGTTCATAATCACCCAAGCAATCTGATCGCGCACTTCAAATAAGATCGTTTCAAAAGCCATCTTCTTCCTACCTTTCACCAATGAAAATCCGAAATTCGAATATCGAAATCCGAAACAAACTTGAAGCCAAATAAATTCAAAATCGGAAATTTCCAAAACCCGTAATCCGAACGATTCCTGTTTTGAATTTTGTACTTTTAGTCATTCGAATTTGTTTCGGATTTCGAATTTCGGATTTCGAGTTTTTTGCTTTAATGTTTTGCGCCCTTTGCGCTCTTTGCGGCTAACCCCTCCGAATCCGAATACTACCGCGCCTTCGCCTTACGCTCCTGCGCCAATTGCTCGAGAAAAGACAAATCCAACAGCTCACTGACGTTCAGTTTCGTCCCGGCTAGGTTTCGATCGTTGGCGATGACGTTTTCCATCGCTTTCGCGCTGACGATCGGCAGCCCAGGAGTGACCTGACTGTAGGTGCGCCGGGTTTCTTCCAGCTCTTCGATCACGTTGGAGCGATAGTATTCGCCTAAATATTTGTGCACGCGATCCTTGTTTTTCTCGTCCCGGTAAAAATCCATGCCATCCGCCAGGCCGCGCATGAAGTTCATCACCGTCTCTCTCTCGGCACGAATAAAAGTTTTTGTCGTCAGCGGTCCGGCGATGGTGTACTCGAAATCTTCTTTCGAGAAGTCGAGGAAGACCGGGTAGTTCGCTTTGCGCGCCTTCAGCGTGAACGGCGATTGGAGCACGGTGGCGTGAATATGCCCCGCCGTGAGAGCAATCCAACGATCCCCCTGTCCGCCGGTGCCGACGATCTGCACATCTTTGTCGGGAGTCAGCCCTAAGCGCCGCGCCGCCAGGCGCGCGATAAAGTCAGTGCTCGATCCGATCTGGCTGACACCGATTCTTTTGCCCTTCAGATCTTCGGGCCGCTTTATCGAAGGATGCGCCGTCAAAATGTAGTCGAGCCGATTGCCGACCGCGCCGATAAATTGTAACTCCTTTGCGCCCTGCGCCCAGGCGGCCACCACGGTGGAGGCGCCTTGCAGCTGCAACAACAGGTCACCGGAGAGCGCCGCTTGAATCCCCATGAGCCCACCCCTGATGTAGATGGGCTCAATTTTCAGGCCGTACTTTTCGAACGAACCCGAGCGCTGCGCCACCCAGAAGTAACTCGTGGACCCGCCAAGGGGATAACCAACCTTGAGTTCTCGCAAGGGTTTGGATTGGGCGAGAAGAATGGACGGAAGCAGGACAAATATATAACAAATGAAAATTTGCAGCAGTCTGGCATTTACTTTCATATGCGGCGCCTCCACTAATTACAATTCTTCAATCACCCTGACCCTTCTTAAACCCTCGCCCTTTTAGGGAGAGGGAAGGGTGAGGGTCGCTCAATCCAAAATTACTTCATCGCCTCTTCAACCAAGCTATTATCGTAAAACTGCTTCACGTCGGCTCCCTTGGCCTTGGGGTGATCGACGAACTTCTGCGCGTTCGCCATCGCCTTTTCCTCGACTCTCAGCGTCCGAGGAAAAGCGTCCTTGTAGAACTCAAAGCTGCCTTGCAGGTCGGCGTCGTCATTGACTCGGGTGAATTTCCTGAGCGCCTTCTTGGTGACAGCCGCATTCTCTCTAGCCAAGATCACGCCCTCGCCGAGCGCGCGCAAAAAATCCACCGCCACCTTTTTATTTCTGGCGTCCTTCAACCACGAGTCGCGGGCGGCGATGGCGGCGGTAGGAAACAGACCATATTCGGTCGTTGACGGACGGAAGAGCAGCTGAAAACCGGCGTTCTTGGCGCGCAGGCCGTAGGGGTAGCCGATCATGCAGACATCGACGCGACCGCCCATGAGCGCCGCGAGCGACTCGCCGACGCCGCCGTTTTGGATAAAAGTTACCTCGTTCGTTTTAACCCCGCCCGACTCCAACATCGAAAGGCCGGCGAAATAACTCGATGCGCCGAATCGGGTCACGCCGACTCTTTTCCCTCTCAGATCGGCAACCGATTTAATTTCCGGCCTGGCCCAACCGTCGATGGTTAGCACTTGCAGCGGTGAGGCGATGGCGATCAGATCGCTGCCGCCGAGACGGCTGGAAATAATCGCGCCGCCGCCGGTGTAGCCGATGGGAAATTCCCCAGCGAGGATCGCCGAGTTGATCAGCGGCGAACCGCCCATAAAAATTCCAGCGACCTCGTAACCGTATTTCTGAAAAAGTCTTTCTTCTATCGCGATGAACAAGGGAATCGCCGCGCCTGAAATAGGCGTGTAGCCGACCGTGAGCCTTTGCAGCTCCTTCTGTCCCGCCTGTGCAGCCGCAAACCCCGCCAGCGTCAACACCAGGCCCCAAGCGCACACCCATTTTGAATTTTGGTCCGCGGGGCCGCTTTTCGATTTTGGATTGTCGGATCGAAGCCATCGAGTTACGGACAAAAATATTCTTGCCATGCTCTGGTCCTCCATTTGGGACTCCAATAGCCGCCCCTCAGACGTGAATCCGAAATCTTGATTTTGCTTTTTTAATTTTTACTTTTGCCTTATCGTATAACCTTATCCGCCTTCTGGAGCGTCCACTGTGGAATTGTCAGGCCGATCTGCTTGGCTGTCCTGAGGTTGATCACGAACTCAAACTTCATCGGTTGCTCTACCGGCAGGTCAGCGGGTTTAGCGCCTTTCAGAATCCTGTCCACGTAATACGCCGCGCGCCTGTACTGATCAGACTGGTTCGTTCCATAGGTCATGAGACAACCTTCCTCGACATACCCAGTTCCCTCGCACATCGACGGCAGTCGACTCTTAATGGCTAAGTCAGCAATCCTCTTTCGATAACGACCGATCAGGGGATTCTGAATCACGATAAGCGCGTTGGCCCTGCCTTTCGCGGCCGCTCGAAACGCTCCGTCAAGATCTGGCTCCGGGCCGCGTACTTCTAACGATTGGAGCTGAATCTTCAGCGCCGGCTCCACAGCTTTGAACTCTTTAATAGCAACCGCCGGCCCTGGTGCGTTGGCGTCCCAAAGGACGGCGACGCGCGATATCCCGGGAACCGCCTCCTTTAGTAATTCAAGCCGTTTTCCGCTTAACTCTCGGCTAAGCGTAGAGAACCCGGTGATATTTCCGCCAGGGCGTGCCAAGCTCTTAACTATCCCTGACGCAACCGGATCTATATTGGTCACCATGACAATGGGAATCGTCTTGGTCGCATCCTTAGCCGCGAGGATTCCTGCGACAGGTCCGGGGATCAAGACGTCGACCTTAAGTTGCACGAGTTCGGCGATGAGGCGCGGCACCCGGTCAAGGTCTCCTTCAGCGTAGCGGTACTCGACCTGGATGTTTTTCCCCTCAACATAACCGCGCTCTCGCAGCCCTTGCCGGAATGCCTCGACACTAGGCGCGTGAAATTTTGGATCGCCGCTCCCTGATGACACAAAACCAATCCGCGGAACTTTCGCCGCCGGCTGTGCTCGAGCTGATATGGGCAGCGCCAAGAGCATCGAGCAAAAAGCTCGCCGAGTGATTTTTTTGTGCACAGAGTTTTCCCTCACCCTTGCCCTCTCCCGCAAGCGGGCGAGGGAATAAATCTACAAACCCGACTCCCCGTTTCATCTCCATGTCTTAACCCTCGCCCTCTGAGAAGGGGGAGGGCTTCACCCTGCCAGCTCAAAGCACGGCAGCTTGATCTCCGGATTATGGGTCTGCTCGTAGCGCACTTTGACCCGGTCGCCGATTTTTACCTTCTCTTTGTTGTCACCGAGCAGGCGGCTCTCGATGATGACGCCTTCGTCGAGAATGACGTTGATATAATAAATCGGCACTTCTTCCTTGAACGCCGGGTTGCGCGGCACGCGGACGAGCGTGAAGGTGTGGATTTTGCCGGTGCCCTTGGCTTCGATCCAATCCAATTCGCCGAAACAATCGACGCAGGCGACGCGCGGAAAGAACTGCACTTTGCCGCAGCTCTGACATTTTTGCAGGAGAAATTTATTTTTCGCCGCGCCTTTCCAGAACGGCGCGTCTACTGGATTGATTTTCGGCAAACTTTTTTGCGGTGCTCTTGCTTCAGCCATTACTTTCTCCTTTCCATCACCAGCGCGGCGGTGGTGCCGAGGTTGCGTCCGTAGTTGAGCCAGCCGATGCCAGTGACCAGCGCGCGCTCGGCTTTCTTCACTTGATGGCCGTCGGCCTCGCCGCGCAATTGGCGTAGCGCTTCGACGACGTGGAGAAAGCCGCCGGCAAGTCCGGCCTGACCGACGGACAACTCGCCGCCGCCGGTGTTTACCGGAAAGTCGCCTTTGTACGTCAGATCGTGACCATCGACGAACTTACCGCCGTCGCCCTTCTTGCAGTAGCCGAAATCTTCAATCTGAATCATCACAGCGATCGGATAGTCATCGTAGATTTCGAATAGGTCGATATCCTCGCGTTTCACTTCGGCGAAAATTTTCTCGCCCACCGCTTTCATACCGAAGGTTGTTTTCTCCGGCAGCATGTTGGCGACCTGATAGTGCACCTTCTCCGCGTCGGTGACCAAATAGACCAGCTTGTCGGAAATCTGTTTGGCCTTTTCTTCGGAAGCGAGAATCAAGCACTCCGCTCCCGAACAAGGCATGACGCAGTCGAACAGACGGATCGGGTCGGAGATCATTCTGGAATTGAGATAATCCTGCATCGTCATCGGCTCGCGAAACAGTGCCTGGGGATTGTTCTCGGCGTTGAAACGCTGCGCCACAGCGATCTTGCCGATCTGTTCTAATGTAGTGCCGAAGTTTTCCATGTGCAGGCGCTGGATCAGCGCCATTAGCGAATTCGGCCCGCCGTAGCCATAGACATCGACGAAGTTGCCGCGCTGGTATTCGAGCGGCCGCTGGTGCGCCACGCTTCTGTCGAACGAATTGCCGCCGACCAGAAGCGCGACATCGAGATGGCCGCACTCGATGGCGTCCGCGGCGCGCCGCACCGCGCCGACGCCGCCAGCGCCGCCGTAATCGGCGTTCAAAACCCAATCCAGCTCGAATCCCAACTGCTCCGCCACATGGGGCGCGGTGTCCGGACTCGCTTGAGTGGTTATCGACAGGCCGTGAATATCTTTCTTCTTGAGCCCGGTCTGGTTCAGCGCCGCGCGGATCGCCGTCGCGTAATGGCCGAGCTGCGATTCCTCCGACTTGCGCGAGTACTCCGTCGAACCGTAGCCGACAAAACAAACTTTCTTGCGTCTCATTGTCGCTCCTTTCAATCGCTCGCGGGCATTAGGCAATAGGCATTGGGCAATAGTTAAGAGCAGCGCGCTCCAGGCTGGGATCCCTTACTACTGCCTATTGCCTGTTGCCAATTGCCTTACGAATTTTTCCCCTGCCGCCCGATTCATTTCCTCTTCGCGCCCGTAGAGCAATCGCATCAGGCGCGCTTCGCGATAGAAGCCCTCGAACGGAAACTCTTTACAGACCCCGTAGCCGCCGTGGATCTGGATCGCCCTATCGGCGGCGTGGAACGCCATCTTCGCGGCGCGTTTCTTGGCTAGCGCCGCCTCGTCAAAATAGGTCTCGCCGTTATCGGCGCGCCAGGCCGCTTCCAGCGTGAGCCAGGTGCAGGTGCGAAGATCGATGGACAGATCGGCGAGCATCCACTGAATCGCCTGGCGCTCGGCGAGCCGCCGGCCAAAGGTCACGCGGTTCTGCGCATGTTCTATCGACGCCGCAAGACAGCGCATAGCGATGCCCAGGGAGCGCGCCGCGATCCTTAACTGCTCGGCGGCGATGATCGCACCCGACTCGTATTCGTAGCCAAGCAGCTGTTCGTTGGGGACACGGCAGAGATGTAAGTTCAGCCGGGCGACGGTGGCATCGGTGGTCAGATCGACCTCATCGGCGATGTTGACACCGGATGCTTCGCGTTCGAGCGCGAACAGTCCGAGCCGCTGGGTTCCCTGTTCTCTGGCGGGAAACAGAAATAAATCGGCCTGACAATCGAAAACGTCAATCCGCGCATCTTGCAGGATCGCGCCGTCGGGCTCTTGGCGATAGAGATTTTTGAGTTGAGTTAGATGGCCGGTCTTATGCGCCGCGTCGAATGCCAACGACAACGACAGCGCGCCGTCGGCAAGCTGCTGGCCGTATTTGGTTTCAAACATGAACCCAGGAATCGTCACGGGAGCGAAAGGCAACGCCGAACGGCCGAACTCGCGGTGAATCAGCACGCGCATCAACGCGCTCATCGCCGAACCGCCGAATACCTCGGGCAACTCCAAACACCAGAGGCCGACTTCACGCGCGCGCTTGGTCAGCTCTGAGCGTATGCCGCTGTCGAGCTCGCGGCGCGCCGGCGCGCCCGGCGGCAGGAACGCTTCTGTCTGTTTGAGAAACGCGCCCTCACGGGCAATCAGTTCCCTGTCAACAAACTCCGCCGCGGTTTTTTTGACCAGCTTTTCTTCTTCAGTAAGTTTCAGGTCCATAAAATATACCTGGGAAAAAATACCTAAGAGTATTTAACCGCAAAGAACGCAAAAAAGAATTTGCTTCGGAAAATTGTTTCCGCTTTTCGTACTTTGCGTTCTTTGCGGTGAAATATCCGAATCCGCGTGAGGGCCGGTTTATAACCCGCCGCCCTAATATCTTTGTGGTTAATTCCAATTTTCTCACTGCAACTCCAGCAGCCCGGCGCCCTCGCGGAACAGCGCGCGTTGAATGATGTGGCGCTGCACCTCGGACGGCCCTTCGACGATGCGGCGCGCCCGCGCGTGGCGAAACGCCCGGGCGATGACATGCTGTTTGCGCAGCGCCGCTGGACCGGCGGCTTCCAAAGCGAAGTCGATCACCTTGTGAGCCAGCTCGGTGCCGAACAGTTTCACTTTGGCCGCGTCGAGCCGGACATCCAACTTCTGATCGGCGCGCCAGGAGGCGGTATAAGTTAACGTCTTGAGCGCTTCCAGCTCGCCGAGGAAGTAACCCATGCTACCAACGTATTTGTCCGCTTCCTGGGCATCATGGCGCAAAACTTCCGCCAGCGCGCGCAGCACGCGCTGGGCCATGCCGTGAGCGTGAATGCCCACCTGAAAACGGCGCGCGCCCAACCACGCCTGATTCAACGCCCAGCCATTACCCACCTCTCCCAGCACTTGAGACTTGTGTACCCGGCAGTCCTCGAAGACCAATTCGCACGGTTCGGTGCCGGCGATAGTCGCGATGCTGCGCACGACGCGATAGCCAGGCGTGCCGCGATCGATTAAAAAACAAGTGACGCCCTCCCGTCCCTTGGTGCCCGGCAGACGGGCGAATAATTGGACGAAGTCGGCGACGTCGGCAAAGGTCGGAAACATTTTCGTACCGTTAATGGTGAAATAATCGCCGTCCGGTTCAGCGCTGGTTTGCATCATCGACGGATCGGCGCCGGACGCCGGCTCGCTCAAGCCGAATGCCGAAGTTTTCTCGCCGCGGATGCAGGGCCAGAGATACTTGTCGATCTGCTCGCCGGTACAGTTGAAAAGAATGTTCGAAACATGGTTGCCGAACTCGAACGGAACGGCGCATTTCTCCAGCTCTTCGGTGACCGCGATCATCGCCACGTTACTGACTTCCATGCCGCCGTAGGCTTTCGGCACATCGAGATGCCAGAGTCCCTTGGCTGCCGCTCGTTGCTCGAGATCCTCCATGATTTTCAAGTAGCGCTGGATTTCCGGGTCCTGGCTGGACTTCACCCGGCTCTTCCAACGACTGCCCTCAAAGATGTCGGGCGCGTGCTCGAACTCCGGCTCCAATGGGATCAGCTCGTCCTGGACGAACTCAGCGACTACCCTACGTAACTCTTCTTCTTCGGGTAAAAATCGAAATTCCATCCAATTTATCCTGTCCAAGGAAATTGCATCGCGGCAGTGCTTCACTTCGGTCCATAGCACACCTTGCGTCACCAACAAAAGAGCAATACCCGCTTATCATTGACCGGCCGAATCGGGCTGTGATATGCGATGTTCGAAAAATAATTTGAGGTAGATCACGCTGTTTTGAGCGTGGAACCGTTAAACGGGTTTCCAAAGGGGGTTAGCGTCCCCTTCGGAATATTTTAATCAGCGACGGGAGCATCTCATGTCGAGCCCAAACTTGGCGAATGTGAAAGTGATCGACGCCGATGGCCATGTTCGAGACCGCGATGCGGCGCTGCGCAAATTTATGGCGGAGCCCTACTGCCGGCGCCAAGGATCGCTGTTGCCAAATGACGTCTGGGACTCCAGCATGTATGGCAAGCTCGGCCTGCGCGTCGACGACGTGCCGACCCGACTGCGCGACATGGACAAGGAACGGATCGATGTTTCCGTGCTCTTTCCCACCAGCGGCTTCGCCGTAACCCAACTGCCGGAGAAAGATTATGCCGCGGCCTTCTGCCGTGGTTACAACGATTGGGTGGCAAGCGTTTGCGCCGAAAGCCCGCGATTGAAGGCCGTCGGCCTGGTGCCATTTCAAGACGTAGACGCGGCCTGTAAGGAAATCCAACGGGCCATCGGCCAACTCGGCCTGGCCGGCATCACCGTCGGCACTTTTGGCTTGAAGGATCATATCGGCCAACCGCAGTTTTGGCCCATTTACCGTGAGCTGGAGCAACTCAATCGGCCGCTGTTGATTCACAACTCCCGTCAGGGCCCGGCCGGCGAAAACCGCTTCGACACCTTTTTATTTCGCCATACCATTGGACGGCCCTTTGAAACTTTGCTAGATTGCGCAGCTCTGGTGTACGGCGGCGTGCCGGAAAAGTTTTCAAAATTGCGCGTAGCATTTTTGGAATGCGGCTGCGGCTGGGTGCCTTACTGGATGGACCGCATGGACGAAGAATGGGAGAAGCGGCAGGCCGAAGCGCCGCTGCTCAAGAAGAAGCCCAGCGAGTATTTAACGGGCGGCAATTGGTTTTACGCCACCGAACCGGAAGAAAGCACCTTGCCCTACTGTTTGGAAAAGGTCGGCGAAAATGTCATTTTATTCGCGTCCGACTATCCCCATTGGGACGGCGGCTTTCCGTACATGACGTCTACCGTCGACGCACGGCGCGACATTACGGCGGCGCAAAAACAAAAAATCATGCGCGACAACGCCACCAGACTTTACGGCTGGAATTAGGAAGGAGTTTCCCGTGAAAATCAGACCGGCAGCGATTTTTAGTTTCTGCGCCCTGGTGTTCTTTTGCGTGTTCGTTTATCAGGCCCAGACCTGGCGCATGCAAGCCCGTCTCTATCCTTATGTGATCGGCATTCCGATGATCATCCTGGCGCTCATTCAGGTCATCCTCGACTTGAAAGGTTACGAGCCGAAGCAAGCCGATGACGCCGCGCCGGTGGATATTCAAAGGACCACCACGGTCGCTCCCGAAATCGCGTTCAAGCGTACGATCACCACCTTTGGTTGGTTTTTGGGATTTTTCGCCGGCATCTGGCTGGTCGGCTTTTCGATCACCATCCCGGCGATGGTATTTTCCTACATGTTTTTCCAAGGCAAGGAAAAGCCGTTGCTGGCAGCGACCCTCACCGGGATCGCCTTCGTATTCTTCTGGATGCTCTTCGTCAAATTACTCAATCTGCCTTTTCCTGATGGGCAGGTGCAGACCTGGTTGGGCTTGACGTAGAGTGAATTTATCAACTTGCGACGAACTTTTGATTCGATCCCTGTGCATCCGCTTGTGAGCGAGCGGGTAGCACCATACTTTTCAACAGCCTTTCAATTCGCCAACGACATCCTTAATCTCGCCAACGACATCCTTAATCGACAGCCGAGGAGGTTGTGCGCATGACCCTGAATCACCTAATCGTCAAACCCCTCCTCATCATTGGACTGTTCGCAGCGGCCGCGGCGAAGGTCGATGGCGCTCAGTCCGAGCTTTTTTACAAAGACAAGACCGTCCGGGTCGTCGTTGGTTTCACCCCCGGCGGATTTTATGATCGTTGGGCCAGGTTGCTGTCGCGCTACATGCCCAAGTATCTTCCTGGCAACCCGAGCTTTCTGGTGCAAAACATGCCCGGCGCCAGTTCAGTGATCGCCGCTAATTATGTTTACAATTTATCCAAGGCCGACGGCCTGACGCTGCTCGTGCCGATCAATAGTCTCTATCTCGATCAAGTGGTTGGACGTAAAGAAGTGAAGTTCGACGTGCGTAAATTCGAATTCATCGGCACCCAAGAGAAAGCGCCGACGTTATTGTACTTTCGCAGCGATAGTCCGTTTAAAACCTTAAGCGATATTATTAACGCCAAGGAGCCGCCGAAGTGTGGCTCCACCGGCACGGCGAGCACCGGCTACCTGCTCGCCAAGATCATGGACGAAGCTTTCAAGGCGAAGATGACCACCGTAACCGGCTATCAGGGCGGAAGTGAGATCGACATCGCCGTCGAACGCGGCGAAATCGTCTGTCGCGGCATGGACATTCCGCCGCACTTCGGCCGCGAGCCGTTCGATAGTTGGCACAAGAAGGGCTTTGACCGTCACATCCTGCAGAGCGGCCCCAAGAAAGATCCGCGCATGGGCGACGCGCCGACACTCTTCGAGTTCATGGATCAATTCAAGACGCCCGATGTCGTGCGCCGCGCTGCCCGCATCATTATGGCCAGCGGTGATTTCGGCCGGCCGATGGTCGCCGGTCCCGGCAATCCACCTGACCGGATCAAACTCCTGCGCGACGCCTACGCCAAAGCAATGCGCGATCCTGGCCTCATCGAAGAAGCCAAAAAAAGCCAGATGGACATGGAATACACCTCCGGCGAGGATCTCCAATCACTGATGAAGGAACTGATGAATCAGCCGCGTGAGGCGATCGAACGGGTGAAACAAATTCTTGCAGACTGAGGTGCTTATGAAATTCAAAAACCGGGGCAAAGGTTCAATAGTTCAAGGGTTCAATCGGATTTTTTTGGGCGTTCTTTTTCTGACGCTTGAACTGTTAAATCCTTTGAACCTTGAACAGGCGTCTGCCCAGACCCCCTTCTATCAAGGTAAAACCATCCGCATCATCGTCGGCTTGACGCCGGGAGGCTTCTACGATCGCTGGGCGCGGCTGCTCGCCCGCTTCATGCCGCTTTACATACCGGGCAATCCCAGCTTCATCGTGCAGAACATGCCGGGCGCGGGCTCGATGATCGCGATGAATCATGTCTACGGCGTTGCTAAAGCCGACGGGCTGACCCTCGGCATGCCCAACTATGGTGTCTATCTCGACCAACTGGCGGGGCGTAAAGAAATTCGCTACGACATCACCAAGATGTACTACATCGGCTCGCCGGAGAAGAGCGATATTATTCTCTACGCGCGTGCGGACGCCCCATTCAAATCAGTCCAGGACATGAGAAAGCTCGCCGAGCCTGCCAAGTGCGGCGCCACCGGCACCGCCGGCGCGGACTACCTGATCGCGAGAGTTCTCGAAGACACACTTGGGGTCAAAACCAACACGGTCGTCGGGTATGCCGGCGGCAGTGAAATCGACATTGCCGTTGAGAAGGGCGAAGTGCAATGCCGGGGTATGACCATCGCGCCCCACTTCGGCCGCGAGCCGTTCGATAGTTGGCATAAGAAGGGCTTCGATCAGCATATCGTTCAAACCTCGGAGAAGCGCGATGCTCGCGCCGCTGACGTGCCGACGCTTTACGAAATCTTCGACAAAGAAAACACCGCTGATGAGAGCCGGCGGGTCGCCGATGTGATTTTGCGCGGCGGCGACTTTGGCCGCCCCATGCTGGCGGGCCCCGGCACGCCGCTCGACCGGGTGAATATGCTGCGCGAGGCGTACGTCAAATCGATGAACAATCCCGAGCTCATCGCCGAGGCGAAAAAAGCTCGTATGGACATGGAGCCGGTCACCGGCGAACAGCTGCAAGCGCTGGCGAAACGAGTCATGAACCAACCACCCGCCGTCCTCAAGCGCGTCAAAAAAATTCTGGAATAGATTGAAGCCATGCCAAACCATCGCCGGTGGTCAGCGGCCCGGACGAAAAAAGGAGCACCTATGAGAGTCGCAATTCTAACGCTTTTTCTGCTCGGTGCATGGGCACCTCATCTGTCGGCGCAGACCCCTTACTATCAAGGCAAGCAAATCAAAGTCATCGTCGGTTTCACCACCGGCGGTTTCTACGATCGCTGGGCCAGGCTTTTGTCTCGATATATGCCGAAACATATGCCGGGCAACCCCGAGATGATTGTCCAGAACATGCCCGGCGCCGGATCGGTCATCGCGACGAATTACGTCTACAGCGTCGCCAAGCCCGACGGGCTGACCATCGGATTCCCAAGCAATGCCATTTACCTCGATCAGCTGATTGGCCGCGGCGAAGTCAAATACGACGTGCGAAAATTCGCCTGGATCGGCTCGCCGGTGACCGAACCGATGATTTTCTACGTTCGCTCCGACTCACCGTTCAAAACCATCCAAGACATCAAGAACGCCAAGGACCCCGCCAAGTGCGGCTCCACCGGCACGGTCAGCAGCGACTACATCTTAGCGCGACTGCTCGAAGAAACCCTGCCGCCGACCAAGATCAACACCGTACTCGGTTACCCTGGCGGTGCCGAAATCGACTTGGCGGTGGAAAAAGGCGAAGTGACCTGCCGCGGCATGACCGCCTCGCCGTTCTTTGGCCGCGAGCCGTTTCTCAGCTGGCAGAAAAGGAACTTCGTCCGGGTGTTATTTTTTACTGGCAGCAAGCGCGATAAGCGCTTGCCTGATGTACCAACACTCTACGAGATATTCGACCGCGAAAAAGTTTCCGAAGAGCGCCGGCGGGTCGCTGAAGTCATTCTAGCGGCCGAGGACTTCGGCCGTCCCATCGTCGCCGGGCCGGGAACAGCAGGCGATCATTTGAAGATTCTACGCAATGCCTTTAATCAGGCGATGAAGGACCCAGAGCTGCTCGCCGAGGCGCAGAAACAGAAAATGGATGTCGATCCGGAAAGCGGTGAAACGCTGGATAAGCTCGTGGCCAGAATCATGCAGCAACCACCCGATGTGATCGCCCGGGTCAAAAAGATTTTAGGCAACTAGTTGAATCGCAATACGACAATGTTACTTATGGTGGCAATCGATTTTTAGGAGGATTTTAAATGTTAAAGCCCGTCGCAGCATTGCTATTGACGCTACCCTTCTTGGGCGCCACCGTCCAAGCACAGACGCCGTTCTATCAAGGGAAAGCCATCACCATCATAGTCGGCACCAAAGCCGGGGACGCCTACGATTTGTATCCGCGCATGCTCGCTGAGTTCATGCCGAAATACATCCCCGGCAATCCGAACATCATCATCCAGAACGTGCCGGGAGCTGCGTCCATGATCGCGGCAAATCAGGTTTACAATATCGCTAAACCGGACGGCTTAACGATCGGCGCGATCTATCCGGCGCTCTATTTCGAACAGCTCACAAAAAAACCCGAAGTTAAATTCGATTGGACGAAGTTTGGCTGGATCGGCAACCCGGTCACATCCAACCACCTGCTGTATATGCGCGCCGACGCTCCCTACAAATCGATGGACGATATTCGTAACGCGACGGCCGCGCCCAAATGCGGTTCCAACGGGATCACGTCGACGGGCTACTACCTGCCGAAGCTCATGGAAGAAACCCTCGGAACGAAATTCGACATCGTTTTGGGATATCAGTCGGGCCAGGATGTCGATCTGGCTGTCGAACGCGGCGAAATCGCATGCCGCGCATTTACCATTACCGCTTATTTCGCCCGAGAACCGTTCATCTCATGGCGCAAAAGAGGTTTCGTCAACACGCTGATGCAGAGTGGTGAGAAGCGCGACGCCAGGCTCAAGGACGCGCCGACAATCTATGAACTGATGAATAAGTACAAGACCAACGCTGCCGGCAGAAGTCTGGCGAAAGTTGTTTTGGCTGCCGGCGAATTTGGCCGACCCTTAGTAGCTCCTCCGGGTATGCCTGCGGACCGGTTGAAAATTCTCCGTGACGCATTCGATAAGTCGGTCAACGATCCGGCGCTCCTGGCAGCCGCCGAAAAGCGTCGCTTGGAAATGGACCCCGCGAGCGGCGCTGAGATTGAAGCTCTAGCGAAAGAGGTAATGGCGGCGACGCCTGACGTGGTGCAGAGAATGCAGAAACTACTGGGCGGCGAGAAATAGCCAGTCGTCCGGCGGTCCCTCAAGGTTGCATCGAATCAACCTTGAGGGATATGCTTGCGCCAAATTTCGGAGCGCGGGAGAAATAGTCATGATTGTGATTCTCGTCTTATTGTTGGGTCTTGGATGGAGTTCCATTTCACTCGCTCAAGCCCCCTTCTACCAAGGCAAGACCATTAGACTCGTGGCCGGCACCCCCGCGGGAAGCGTCTATGATCTCTACGCGCGCATGGTCGCTCAGTTTATCCCGAAACATATTCCCGGCGCGCCCAACGTCATCGTGCAAAATATGCCGGGCGTCGCATCCATGGTTGCCGCCAATTACATCTACGAGGTGGCCAAGCCTGACGGGCTAACGATCGGGTCTATCCAACCAGCGCTCTACTTCGATCAGCTCGTCGGACGGAAGGAGGTCAAATTCGATTGGCAAAAGTTTACCTGGATCGGCAACACCACCGTGTCGCATCATTTGCTTTACATGCGGAGCGATACACCGTACAAAACCATCGAGGATATCCGTAAAGCCGCCGTGCCGCCCAAATGCGGCGCCGAGGGAACAGCGTCATCGGCCTACTACCTGCCAAAACTGTTGGAAGAGACCATCGGCGCGAAATTCAACGTCGTCACCGGTTACAACTCCGGCACGGATGTCGACCTCGCGGTGGAGCGCGGCGAAGTCCAATGCCGTGCCTTTACCATCGCCGCCTTCTTTGCCCGCGAGCCTTTCCATACCTGGCGCAAGAAAGGATTCGTTCACGTCATCGTTCAAACTGGAAAGAGAAGAGATGCAAAGTTGCCTGAGGTTCCAACTCTGCCCGAGCTCATGGACCAACACAAAACCGCCGATTCGGCGCGGCGCTTGACGGCAGTAATCTTGGCCGCTAACGAGATTGGCCGTCCCATCGTAGCCACTCCGGGCATTCCAGCTGACCGGGTGAAAATACTTCGCGAGGCCTTCATGAAGGCGATGAAAGATCCGGAGCTTTTGGACGATGCCAAAAAGAAAAAACTAGAGTTGGATCCTGTTTCAGGCGAGGAATTGGAAAGTCTCGGAAAGGAAATCATTGCCCAACCGCCGGACGTCATTGACCGGATGAAAAAATTATTGGGAACTTAGAAAACAAACCTCGGCGCTACGGTGAACGATAAAAGGAGCATCCAACATGAACATATTTGCATTCGCCCTATCGGTCCTATCCGTCCTATTCATCCCTCGGCCAAACTTGCATGCGCAGACTCCCTTTTACCAGGGTAAAACGATCACGATCATTGCGGCCGCCAAGCCGGGCGACGTCTATGACCTTTACCCACGCCTCGTCGCGGAATTCATGTCCAGGCACATTCCGGGAAACCCTAACATCATCATTCAAAACGTTGCCGGCGCGGCGGGGTTGATCGGTACCAATCAGGTTTACAATATCGCCAAACCTGACGGTCTAACCCTCGGCGCGATTTATCCCGCGCTCTATTTCGAGCAGCTGGCCAAACGCCCCGAAGCCAAATTCGACTGGACCAAGTTCATCTGGATCGGTAGCACGGTGAGCTCCAACAGTCACATGTACATGCGCGCCGATACCCCGTATAAAACAATCGAAGACGTCCGTACTGCAACGACTCCGCCGAAGTGCGGTGCAACGGGTGTAACGTCGTCCGCCTATTACATGCCGAAACTCTTGGAAGAGGCGATTGGCGCCAAGTTCGAAGTCGTCGCAGGTTATGTTGCGGGGTCGGATATCGACCTCGCCGTCGAGCGCGGCGAAGTTCAGTGCCGGGCCTTTACGATCAACGCCTTCTTCGCCCGCGAACCGTTTATCACCTGGCGCAAGAAAAATTTCGTGCGTGTACTCTATCAGACCGGCAGCAAGCGCGATGCACGGCTCAAGGACGTGCCGCTGTTCACTGAATTGATGGACAAGTACAAGACGGCTGAAAGCGTCCGGCGACTAACCAAAGTAGTGTTGGCAGCCGATGAATTTGGTCGTCCGATCGTCTTTCCTCCTGGCGTTCCCGCCGACCGGGTGAAGATCATTCGCGATGCTTTCAACAAGACGATCAGCGACCCGGCTTTTTTGGCGGAGGCGGAAAAGCGAAGACTCGACATTGATTCGGCAACCGGCGAAGAGCTCGACTCTTTGGCCAAAGAAGTCATGACCGCGACGCCGGACATCGTCGAACGGGTGAAAAAAATGATCGGCTTGTAAGTCTGACAAGGTTCGAACGGAAAGGCTCTAATGGCGAAGATTCATCAAAGAGCGAAGTGGAGAACTTCGCTCTTTTTTTTCACCGTAATCTTGCTCAGCGCGGCTCATGACGCCGGCGCGCAAGCGAATTTTTACCAAGGCAAAACCATCCGCATCGTCATCGGCTCGTCTACCGGCGGCGGCTACGATCTGTGGGCACGCGTGCTGGCCCGCTATTACGGCAAGTACATTCCCGGCAACCCGACGATCCTGGTGCAAAACATGCCGGGTGCCGCGTCGATTGTCGCGACCAACTATCTCTACAACGTCGCCAAACCGGACGGACTGACGATCGGCGCATTGCTGCCAGCGATCTATTTCGATCAACTGGTCGGCCGGCCGGAAGTGAAGTTCGATTTCGCCAAGATTCCCTGGATCGGCTCGCCGGAACAAAACACGATCCTGCACTACATGCGCGCCGACTCGCCCTACAAGTCCATCGAGGAGATTCGCAAGGCCAAGGAGCCGCCGCGCTGCGGCAGCTCGGGAACCGGCACTACGGGTTTTTACATTCCACGACTGCTCGACGAAGTACTGGGCACCAAACACACCATCGTCAGCGGCTACCCCGGCGGCTCGGAGATCGATCTCGCTGTCGAACGCGGCGAAGTCCACTGCTGGTCGCCGCTGATCGCGACTTACTTCGGCCGCGAGCCCTACATCAGCTGGCAGAAGAAGGGCTTCGTTCGAGTGATCGCGCAGTTCGGCGTCAAGCGCGATCCCCGCTTGGGCGACGCGCCGACAATTTACGAGTTGATGGAACAATTCAAAACTCCCGACGCCGGCAAACGCCTCACCCGCGTCATCTTGGTCGCCGCCACCCTTGGCCGGCCCATTGCCGCTACGCCGGGCATCGCGCCCGACCGGCTGAAACTATTGCGCGAAGCCTATCTCAAAACATTGAATGACCCCGATCTCATCGCTGAAACCAAGCGACAGCGTTGGGACATTGATCCGCTCAGCGGCGAAGAAATGGAACAGCTCTCAAAAGAAGTGATGAGTCAACCGAAGGATGTCATCGAACGGATGAAGTGGGTACTGGGGAACTAACTCAAATGAATTTTGGATTTTCGTCGGCGGGGCCGCTTTTGGATTTTCGATTGGGGAACAAAGCGCACGGCGGACGGTTTTTCGCCGCAATTTTCCCTTCATTGCTCTTCGTCCTGACCCTTGAACTCGTGAACCCCTTGAACCTTGAAAGGGCATCTGCCCAGACACCTTTCTATAAAGGCAAAACCATCACCATCGTCGTGGCGTCGACCGCGAGCGGCGGCTACGATCTTTGGGCGCGGCTTACGGCGCGTCATATTGGCAAGCATATTCCCGGCAATCCGTCGATCGTCGTGCAAAACATGCCGGGTGCCGGTAACATCATCGGCGCGAACTACGTTTACGGCATCGCTAAGCCCGACGGCTTGACGCTTGGCGCGGTCAATCCCGCGCTCTACTTTGATCAATTAGTCGGACGATCCGAAGTGAAGTTCGATTGGGCGAAATTCAACTGGATCGGTTCACCGGAAAAAATGACATCGTCTCCTACATGCGCGCCGACCAGCCGTTCAAATCTGTCGACGATTTACGCAACGCCAAGGAGCCGGCCAAATGCGGCAGCACCGGCACCGGCTCCACCGGTCATTACATTCCGCGTCTGCTCGAAGAAACCCTCGGCATCAAAACTCAAATCGTCAGCGGCTACCCCGGCGCTGCCGATATCGAACTGGCCATCGAGCGCGGCGAAGTGTTCTGCTGGTCGCCGCTGCTCGCCACCTACTTCGGCCGCGAGCCGTATCGGCGCTGGCATAAATCCGGTTACGTGCGCGTCATGCTGCAAACCGGCGCCAAGCGCGACGCCCGTTTGAAAGACACGCCGACGTTGAATGAGTTGATGCAGCAGTACAAGACTGCGGAATCTGGCCGCCGTCTCGCCAACGTGATTTTGACCGCGGCCACGCTTGGCCGCCCGATCGGCGTGGCGCCCGGCACTCCGCCGGACCAAGTGAAGATTCTCCGCGACGCTTATGCCAAAGCGATCGCCGATCCGGAGCTGCTCGCCGAAGCCGCCAAACAAGGATGGGACGTCGATCCGACCAAAGGTGAGGAGCTGCAAGCCTTGTCGAAAGCAGTCATGACCCAGCCCAAAGAAATTATCGAACGCATGAAATGGGTGCTGGGGAGAGAGTGATCCCATTTTCGATTTTGGATTTTGGTCTGCGGGGCCTCTTTTCGATTGTAGGAAAAACTTCATGAGCGAAAGAATTCGCAATCAATCCTTGGATTCCGACTCCGATAATCGAAAATCCAAAATCGAAAATCTAAAATCGCAGCGGCTTGCCGCAGGCGCCGCTGAGAAGCCCGACTCGCTCCAAGCCCGCGCCGACGAGCTAGTGCGGATGAAACTTGACGTCCTGGTCGCGTCTTCGACGGCCGAAGCTTTAGCATTCAAGAAAGCTACCAGCACAATCCCTATTGTTTTCATCGTCTCGACCGACCCGGTAGCGGATGGATTGGTTGCAAGCTTGGCGCGGCCCGGTGGCAATGCCACCGGGATCACCACCAATGTGACGGAGTTGGCCGGCAAGCGGCTGGCGTTGCTCAAGGAGTTCATTCCCAAGCTAACTAAGGTCGCCGTGCTGTGGAACCCGCAGGATCCAACCTCCGGTCAAAATTGGCGGGAAAGCCGACTGGCGGCACAAGAGCTGGGCTTGACGTTACATTCCATGGAGGTGAGCAGCGTTGACAAATTCGAGGCTGCGTTCAAAGAAGCCGTCAAGGCGGGAAGCGCCGCTGTCGCGGTGATGCCGAGCCAGTTGGTCAGCGCGCATCCAAGACTCATCGCGGACATGGCGAAACGACATCGGCTGCCGTCAATTTTCGATCGGCGCGAGTTTGTCGCCAACGGCGGCGTAATTTCCTACGGACCAGACGCCACGGAACCCTACAGGCGCGCGGCCCTGATGGTCGATAAGATTATCAAGGGCGCCAAACCCGCCGACATTCCAGTCGAACAGCCGACCAAGTTTGAACTCGTAGTCAACCTCACAGCCGCCAAGCAGATCAACATGACGATCCCACCCGCATTGTTGTCGCGAGCGGAAAAGTTGGATAAGTGAAAAAAAAGATGGCGTGATCGGACGATTCGATCTATAGCGTTACTCCAGCGCTTCATTTCCGATAGCTTGAGCAAGGGCGAAGCGTATCGAACATGAGCGCTGCGGGAGAACACTGTGAAAAATAAATGGCGAACTCGATTGCCGGATTCTCCTTCCAACAATCCAAAAGCCAAATCCTGTCCTGAGTTTGGCCGAAGGATGAGAAATCCAAAATGGACCCAGCTTATCGCCATCGCTGTCGTGATCGTGCTGTACGGGGCCGTGGCCGAGGCGCAGCAGCAGGCGAAGGTATTTAAGATTGGCTGGCTCGTAACCGGTTCTAAACGATCATCCCCAACCGGGTTTTTCCACCGGGAGCTCCGTGCGCTCGGCTATGTTGAGGGCAAAAATATTTTCATTGAGTATCGATTCGCGGAGGGTAAGGTCGACCGCTACCCGGCCCTGGCAGACGAATTAGTCAGTGCAAAAGTCGACGTAATCTTCATTTCCTCGATACCTGCTGCGCGAGCGGTCAAGAATGCTACCAGGACCATCCCCATCGTATTTCTCTCCGAAGGTGATCCTGTTGTCGCGGGACTGGTTGACAGTCTCCCTCGCCCCGGAGGAAACATCACTGGATTTACCACCATTTCGCCGGTGATTGCCGGCAAACGACTGGAGTTACTCAAGGAAACCGTTCCGAAACTCTCCCGCATCGCTGTGCTATGGACAACTGGAAGGTCTGATCAATCATGGAACGAAAGTCAACTTGCCGCGCGAGAACTGGGTCTGCAAATTCATTCCATGGAGGTAAGCAGCGCCGATAAACTGGAGAGCGCGTTTAAGGAGGCAGTTAAGGCGCGCAGCGGGGCTCTTGCCGTCACGCCCTACTCGTTGACCAACTCCAAGCAAAATTTGATCGCGGAGCTGGCGGCAAAAAATGGGCTGCCGGCGATAGGTCCTCGAAGAGATTTTGTCGAGAGCGGTGGCCTGATGTCTTACGGGGCCGACCGAGACGAACCCTACAGGCGCCTGGCGGTTTTTATCGACAAGATTCTGAAAGGAACTCATCCCTCGGAAATTCCCGTGGAGCAGCCGATGAAGTTCGAGCTGGCAATCAATCTCAAAACCGCTAAGGCTCTCGGCCTGACGATTCCACCGATCGTGCTCATGCGGGCGACGAGGGTGATTAAATAGGCAAGAGGCATTGGGCAACAGGCAAAAAGAAGAATAATATTGATTGCACTTGGTATCGACTCCGCGATATTTATTACCCGCGCCATCGACTCTACGTGGTAAAGAGGTACTTCATGACGCGTGGAACAAACGATTCGTTCAAACGTTCAACGGTTCAAGCGTTCAAGATTCTCGGACTCTTGCTCTTTTCTGTCCTTGAACTCTTGAACCCCTTGAACCTTGAACGAGCATTCGCCCAGGCGAATTTCTATCAGGGCAAAACCATCCGCATCGTCGTCGGCAACCTGCCAGGCGACACGCATGATTTATTCGCGCGCGCTTACTCGCGCCATATGGGCAAACATATTCCGAGCAATCCCGCGATCATCGTGCAGAACATGCCGGGAGCGGGCGGCATGATCGCGGCGAATCACGTCTACAACGTGGCCAAGCCGGATGGTCTGACCCTGGGCTCCCCTTCTCCGGCGCTTTATTACGCGCAGCTGGTCGGCAGCAAAGAAGTCAAGTTCAATTGGCCCAAGTTTAACTTTATCGGCGCGCCGGAGCGCAATGGCCATTTATTATTCATGCGCGCCGATGCGCCGTACAAAACCCTCGATGATATCCGCAAGGCCAAGGAGCCGCCGCGCTGCGCCGCCACCGGGGTGGGCACCAGCGGCCATGACGTGCCGAAGCTTTTCGATGAGATGATCGGCTTGAAGTTCAATTTGATCACCGGTTACCCCGGCGGCGCCGAGATGGACTTGGCGATCGAGCGCGGCGAGGCGCAATGCCGCGCCATCACCATCGCGGCGTTTTTCGCCCGCGAGCCATTTGTCACTTGGTATCGCACCGGCGTCGTGCGCATCATGCTGCAAACCTCGCGGCAGCGAAATCCAAAGATCCCCGATGTGCCGACCTTGTTCGAACTGATGGAGCAATATAAAACGCCGGAGGTCAAACGGCGCCAGACGCTCGTCTATCTCGGAGTCGGCGGCTTCGGCGCCTGGCCGATCCTGGCGACGCCGGGCATTCCTTCCGAGCGCGTGACGATTCTTCGCGACGCATTTAGTAAGACGATGAAAGACTCAGACTTCCTCGCCGAAGCGAAAAAGGCCGGCTGGGAGATCCGCCCAACCCGCGGCGACGATTTACAAGCCCTCGCCAAAGAAGTCATCGAGCAGCCGCCGGAAGTGATCGAGTGGCTAAAAAAATTACTGGCAAAATAAGTTCGAGAGAGAAATCTTACATGGCACCGCACGCAAACGGTTCGTTCAAGAGTTCAAAATTTCAAGGGTTCAATCTTCTCGCATTCCTGATTTTTTCTGTCTTTGAACTCTTGAACCCCTTGAACCTTGAACCGCTATTCGCGCAAGCGAATGGCTACCAAGGAAAAACTATTCGCGTCATCGTCGGCTATCAAGCCGGCGACTCCCACGACCAGTGGGCTCGCACCTACACGCGTTACCTGGGGAAATACATACCCGGCAATCCAAATTTTTTGGTGCAGAACATGCCCGGCGCCGGCGGCATGATCGCCGCCAATTTCATCTACAATATTGCCAAGCAAGACGGACTGACGATGGGCACCATTGGCGGTGCGCTTTATTTCGCCCAGCTGATCGGCCGCAGCGAGGTGCAATACGATTGGAACAAATTCACCTGGATCGGCACCCCGGAGCGCAGCGGTTTTCTTGTCTTCATGCGCACCGACGCGCCTTATAAAACTCTGGAAGATATCCGTAACGCCAGCGAGCCGCCGCGCTGTTCGGCGACGGGTGTCGGCAGTAGCGGTTACGATATCCCACGCGTACTCGAAGACACTCTCGGTTTGCGCTTCAAAGTGATCAGCGGTTACCCTGGCGGCGCGGATCAAGACCTCGCGATGGAACGGGGCGAAGTGCACTGCCGCGCGTTTACCATCGACGCCTTTTTCGGACGGGAGCCGTTTCCGACTTGGGTGAAAAAAGGCTTTGTCCGCGTCGTTATCCAGATGGAACGCAAGCGCCATCCCAAACTGCAGGATGTGCCAACGATTTGGGAATTGATGGATCAATACAAAGTGCCGGAAGCGAAACGCCGACTGGCCACCGTCTATCTCAACAGCGGCCAGTTCGGCTCGCGCCCGATCGTTTCGACGCCGGGCCTGTCGGCGGAGCAAGCGAAAATACTACGCGACGCTTATATTAAGACTCTCAAAGATCCGGAATTCTTGGACGAGATCACCAAGCGAGGTTGGACCGTCGACCCGGTGAGCGGCGACGAATTACAAGCACTGGCCAAAGAAGTAACCAGCCAACCGCCGGAAGTCGTTGCCTGGCTGAAAAAGCTCTTGACGAAATAGATCCGCTAAAATGAGGTCGGTCATGGGTAGACACTCATTCACGAGTTCAAAAGTTCAAGGGTATAAGGTTATCTCGCTGATCACTCTTTTGCTGACCCTTGAACTCTTGAACCCCTTAAAGCTTGAACAAGCATTCGCGCAAGCGAATTTTTATCAAGGCAAAACCATCCGGATCATCGTCGGTTACCAACCGGGCGACAATCACGATCAATATGCCCGCACTTACGCCCGCTTCATGGGCAAGCATATTCCCGGCAATCCGACTTTCGTCGTACAAAATATGCCCGGCGCCGGTTCAATGATCGCGGCGAATCATATCTATACCGTGACCAAGCCGGACGGACTCACCCTCGGTTCCTTCGGCGGCGCGCTGATCATGGCGCAGATCACCGGCCGAAAAGAGGTCCAGTTCGACTGGCCGAAATACGGCTGGATCGGCACGCCCTACCGCGCCGGCCATTTGCTGTTCATGCGCAACGACGCGCAGCCTAAGACATTTGACCAATTGCGCCAAACCAACGATCCGCCGCGCTGCTCGGCCACTGGCGTCGGCAGCACCGGCTACGATGTGCCGCGCCTGCTCGAAGATGCCCTCGGCTTAAAATTTAAAGTCATCAGCGGCTACCCCGGCGGCGCCGATCAAGACCTGGCGATGGAACGCAATGAAGTCCAATGCCGCGCCATCACCATCGACGGCTTTTTCGGCCGCGAGCCGTTCATCAGCTGGCACAAGAAAGGCTTCGTGCGTATCTGGCTCCATACCGAAAAACAACGCCATCCAAAAATCCCCGACGTGCCGACCGTCTTCGAACTGCTGGAACAGTACAAGGCCAGCGAGGCGAAGCGCCGGCTGGTGCATACCTACTTGGGATTATGGGGCTTTGGCTCGATGCCGATCGTGACCACCCCCGGCGTGCCCGCCGAGCAACTCAAAATATTGCGCGACGCCTACACTAAAATGTTTGCCGACCCAGAGTTTCTAGACGACGCCGCAAAAAAAGGCTGGGAGCCGCGGCCGGTGAGCGGCGAAGAGCTGGGTTCCCTCGCAAAAGATGTAGTTAACCAACCGGCGGAAGTGAGCACGGCGCTCAAGCGTATCTTGAGCCAATAATCCCATTCATCGAAACGTGCGCAATCACAAATTTTGCGGCAAAATCAGTTGACGCTGGCGCGTGGATGCGGTAATGAGCATGAGCCGCTTAACTAAGAGCGGCAGGAGTTTTAAATGCTTGAAGCTTTTATTAGCGGATTTTGGCAAACCGTCGCATGGCCAGCCTTCGGTTACATGCTGATCGGCATCGCCATCGGCTTTTTCGTTGGCTTGTTGCCCGGCATCGGCGGATTATCGACGCTCGCGTTGATGTTGCCGTTCTCTTACTCGATCAAAGAGCCCATTTCGGCCTTCGCATTTCTCCTCGGCATGCTCGCCGTCACAGGCACGACCGGCGATCTAACTTCGATCTTGTTTGGGATTCCCGGGGAGGGGTCCTCAGCCGCCTTGATACTCGATGGCTACCCTATGTCCAAAAACGGCGAGGCGGGCCGCGCCCTCGGCGCGGCGATAACGGCATCGGTGCTTGGAGCGGTCATTGGCGCTCTGTCGCTAGCGATTTCGATCCCGATCATGCGCCCGCTCGTGCTGCTCTTCGGTTCGCCGGAGCTGTTCGTCATCGCGATCATGGGCATTACCTTTATCGGTACCCTCGCCGGTCCGTCGCTGATCAAAGGCCTCCTGGCCGGCGGGCTCGGCCTGATGTTAGCCGCCATCGGCGTTGACCCACAAACCGGTTCGTTGCGCTACACCTTCGGCACACTTTACTTATGGGACCGGCTCGATCTAATCCCGGTGGTCGTCGGCTTGTTCGCGATCCCGGAAATCGTCGATCTCGCCGTCCGAGGCACCAGCATCGCCAGCGGCGAAACCGGAAAACTCACGGGCGTGATGGAAGGCGTTAAAGATGCCTTCCGCCACTTCTGGCTCGTCGTTCGCTGTAGCCTCATCGGCGTCTACTTCGGCGTGTTGCCGGTGCTCGGCGCCAATGTGGCGCAATGGATTTCCTACGCTCATGCAGTGCAAGGATTGAAAGATAAATCGCGCGCCGGTAAAGGCGCGGTGGAGGGTCTCCTCGGTCCGGGCGCCGCGAATAATTCTACCCGCGGCGGTGATTTGATTCCAACCATTGCGTTTGGCATACCCGGCAGCGGCGCCATGGCGCTGTTGTTGGGCGCCATGTTGATCGTCGGCTTGAATCCCGGCCCCGAGATGCTCAAGTCGCGCCTCGACGTAACCTTCTCGATGGTCTGGGTGCTGATCATCGCTAACATCATCGTCGCTGCGCTCTGTTTTATGATTTTGAATCATCTCGCCGCCTTGACCTTTATCCGCGGCACTTTGCTCATTCCATTTCTGCTGTTCTTAGTTTTCATCGGCTCTTTCACCGCCAACAACGATCTCGCCGATATCATGGTTACCCTGCTTTTCGGCGCGATCGGTTATTTCATGATCAAGTTCGGTTGGCCCCGGCCACCGCTCATTCTTGGGCTGACCCTGGGCAAGATCGCCGAAAACTATTTATGGATCTCGACGGCGGCGTACGGCGCCAAATGGCTCCTGTTCCCGACCGTCTTGGGTCTCATCGCGCTGACCGTCTTCACCGTAGCGTATCCGACCATCAAAGAGCGCATGGGCAAAGCAAAGTACGAACGGCCCGAAGACGCAGTCTAAGAGTTTCGAGTATAGCGTTCCGAGCTTCGGGTTAAGAAAATTCCCGGAACTCGGAATCTTCCCTACCGCCTTAGCGAGATTCAACATCTAACGACGATTCGGCAATTTAGTTGCCGTCCGCGATTCCAGATCTGATCAATCGTTAGAAGCACGCGACCGCGACTCACAATCACCGCGAGATCCATCATTGCCGATTATCCCGAATCTCGAAACGCTTTCTAAGCGGTGACTTCTAAGTAGTTGACAGAAGCGTTAAATCGGTGGGATAAGGAACTATTCCAAGCGCTCAAAGGGAGGACACCCAATCATGGCTCACGATTTAGTGATCAAAAACGGCACCGTGATCGATGGCACCGGCAGCCCTGGCTATCAAGCCGACCTCGCCGTCGACGGCGATAAGATTGTTGCCATCGGCAAGAATGTTGGCGCAGGTAAGAAGGAAATTGACGCCAAGGGCCATGTCGTGGCGCCCGGCTTCATCGACTCGCACACCCATATGGATGCGTTCGTCGTGCAGTACCCGAACGGCAATCCAGTGGTGAACTACGGCGTGACCAGCATCGTTATCGGCGATTGCGGCGCTTCTTGCGCGCCGGTGCCGGCCGGGGCCGAGCCGCGGAAAGTCTTGGTGGCGTATCTGCGCCGCGTCCTCGACAAGTATGTCGACGACAAGGACTGGAAATGGAATACCTTCGGCGAGTATCTGAATTATATCGAAGGTAAGATCGCCATTAACGTGCTCCCGCTCATGCCCCATTCACCCGTGCGCCTGACGGTCATGGGTGAAGCCGCTTATCAGCGCGCCGCCAATCCGGACGAGCTGCAAGCCATGAAAGCGATGGTGCGCGAAGGCATGGAGCTTGGCGCCATCGGCTTCTCGACCAGCCCGCGCGGCGGCCCGGCGATTCATGCCGGCACGCCTAGCACTTTCGCCGAGCATGATGAAATCATCGCGCTCGCCAATGTCGCCGCCGAATACAACGGCTGCTTCCAATTCAATGGTTTTCAGATGATCCTACAGCCGGAGTCCGGCGTGCCGGAAATGCTGACCAAAATCAAAGCGCTGCAAATCGGCAATGAATTTCGCGTGCGCCCCGGCGCCAAAGCGGCCGGCATGCAGTCGATCAAATACATGGAAGAGGCGCAAAAGCGCGGTCAAGATCTGTGCGGCGTCGTGATTCCCTATCAGCATATTCGCCGCTTTAATTTGGACGATTGCTTCCTATTTAACGGCCTGCCGACTTGGGAGGCGATCAAGAACTCAAGCGATCTCAAAGCCAAGTTGCGCGACCAAGACGTGCGCAGAAAAATCGAGCAAGAACGGGTCGCCTGCGAGGGTAAACTCGAATTCCCCGAATGGCTTGGCTGGGACCGCGTGGTGTTCGAACACCTGGAAAAACCGGAGCTCAAAAAGCTTGAAATGAAAAACGTCGAAGAGATTTCGCGGCTCACAGAAAAAGCGCCGGTGGATGCCTTCTTCGACACCTGGCTCGAAGACAACCTCAACTCGGCGATCTGCTATCACGGCCTCGCCAACGCGCACCCCGAACTACTGGCGGAAATGATCAAATCCGACACTAGCCTAATCGGCACCGACGTGGGCGCCCATCTGGATCGCTTTTTCTGGCACGGCGCGCCGACCAAAATTCTCGGCTACTGGCGCCGCGAGAAGAACCTATTCAGCCTCGAACAAGCCGTGCACAAACTGACCGGCTATCCGGCAAAAAAACTGCGCCTCAACCGCGGCACGCTTAAAGAAGGACTGCCAGCGGATATCACGGTATTCGACGCCGACAAGATCGACGATCTGGTGAGCGCCAAGCTACCGGATATGGTTGACGCCAACGAAGTGAAGCGTCACCCGCCCGGCATGAAGGCAGTGGTCGTCAACGGCAGCACCGTCGTCGAAGGCGGCCAATGCCTCGACGCCTTCCCCGGCAAAGTGCGCCGCCAGCAGCTTTGCATTAATTGAGATCAGAGCCCTGAAGATTCGTTCCGATTCTCCCCTCTAATCCTCACCCTCTCCCATTTTGGGAGAGGGCTGGGGTGAGGGCAATATTTTCTATACGAAGGACCGAAGTCATTATGAAGACCTGCGCCATCGACGTGCATCATCACTACGTCCCCGAAAGCTTGCTCGAAGAAGCCAAGAAAAACGCCAAGCACCTCGGCATTGAACTGACCGAAAAGGACGGCAACCGGTCTTTGTCTTTCGCCGGCGGCCCGCCGTTCCTGCTCCATCCCCTGCTGCCGGCCATCGACGAGCGGCTCAAAATGATGGCGGACTCCAAGCTCGCCATGGCCGCCTTGGAAGCCCACACCGCCACCCTCGGCTATCGCCTCACCGGCGAGCAAGGCGAGAACTGGTGCAATGTCTATAACGACGGCATCGCGGAACTGGTCAAAAAATATCCCGATCGCTTCGTCGGCATGGCGTCTGTGCCGCTGCAAGATCCCGCGCGCGCGGCCAAAGTGTTAGAGCGCGCCGTGCGCGACTTGAATTTCCGCGGCGGCTATATCGGCACCAACGTCAACGGCAATTACTACGGCACGACCGACTTCGATCCGTTCTGGGCCAAGGCGCAGGAATTGGATGTCATGGTCGTCATGCACCCCGAAGATGTCGCCGGCGCCGATAAGATGAACCCCTACGGTTTAAAACTGATCTGCGGCAACCCCGCCGACAGCGCGCTCTGTTTTGGTTTTATGACCTACAGCGGCGTGTTCGACCGATTTCCAAATTTGAAACTTTGCATTCTCCACGGCGGCGGCTTCTTTCCGTACCATCTCGGCCGCTTCGACCAAGGGTGGGCGGTTCGCGCCGGCGCGCGCGCGGCCAAAGCGAAAATGGCGCCCAGTGCTTATCTCAAAAATATTTACTACGACAACATGATCTACCGGCTCGACACGATCAAATATTTGATCGGTCTCGGCGGTATCGACCACATCATGGTCGGCACCGACTATCCCTACGATCTCGGCGATTGGGACGCGGCGAAGAAAGTCGAGCAGCTCGATATTCCGGACACCGATAAGCTGCTCATGCTCGAAGGTAACGCGAAGCGTTTGTTCAAGCTCTAGCGGGCTGCAGAAATAAGCTTCGGAATGTTTCGCGGGCTTCAGTATGAACGGAAATTAAATCCCCCGTTCGTCCTGAACCCGGTCGAAGGACCCCGAGAGGATTTTCTCAACAATAATCCGTTAACCCGCGCCCGCCAGGATGCGTAGATCAATTTCGGCCTGTATGCTCGCCGTCGCGGCCGTGCCGCGAAAATTTCCCGATACCGGCGCCGCCAACGCTGGCGTTATGCTTGCGGCCAGCGCGATGTGGCGGTCGCCGACGGCGAGACCGTGGGTTGGATCGTAGCCGCGCCACCCTGCCCCTGGCAAATAGACCTCCGCCCAAGCATGGAGGTAACGTTTTTCTTGATCCGGTTCCCCTTCTTGATAACCGCTAACGAAACGCGCCGCGATCCCCTGGGCGCGGCAGGCGGCGATGAAAAGTACCGCCAAATCCCTACAGGAGCCCTGTTTTTCCGATAAGGTAAATTCCGCCGGCAGTGGATCGCCCTGTTCGCGAATTACGCAAGCCGACGTCTGGTAAATGCGCTGATTGAGCTCGGCGAGAAACGTCAGCGTTTCGCCTTTCGCCTGGCGCGCGACCGCGCCCGAGAATTCGGCCACGGCCTCATGCACTCCGGCGGATGAACGATACGCGGCGACTAAGGGCTCGATGGCATCGCCATACATGATCGGCAAGCGAGTCGCTGCAGCGGCGTCGAGTAGATAGTCGAACGGATTGCGGCGCAAGGTTTCAACCTCAAATACAGTGGCGATCCGCAGCGCGTCGGTCAAGCCGTCGAACCAGCAGTGAATAATCGAATTGCCTTCCAGATCGTTGCATGCGATCGATCCGCTCGCGTGCGGTTCGATTTCGATATCGAAGCTCAAGAGCCTTTGCGCGGCGTCACAGCGCGGGCACAGTCGGATCACGTGGGGTTCGAGAAACACCGGCCGGTCATATCGGTAGACCGTCTCGTGCGTCACTCGAAAATTCATTCGCAATGTTCCTATCGTTATTTTGGCTAGCCGGCCTAAGCCGGGCCGGGCCCGCCGACATTCGCCAATTTCGCGAACAAAGGCTCGATCCAATCGATCGACAAATTATTTACCGAACCGCGCAAGCGCTCCTGCCAAAACAGCGACAAGTCCAGCAGGTCTTCCTTTTCGTAGCGGTGTTGGACGATCCGGTAGCTGTCGCGCGCGTACAACACCACGTCGATGGGCAAGTCGACGTCGGTGGCGCTGATACGAGTCGAATCGAAGGCGAGAAAACCGACCTTCAGGGCAAATTTCATTGAGTCATGATACTTGAGCGTGCGGTCGAGGATGGGTTTGCCATATCCGGTCGAGCCGATGATTTGATAGGGTGTGCCTTCGCGAATCTCGATCCAGTTTCCCTCGGGATAAACTAGATAAAGACCATGCCGCTTGTCGTTCTTAAATTGTCCGCCCACGAGGCAATGAATGTCGAAAGGCAGACCGCTTTTCGCCAACGCCTCTTTGTCCTCGTCAGCGACCCGGCGGATTTGATCGGCAAGCGCGTTGACCGCCTTGAACAAGCGGTCGAAGGGCTCCTCCCGCGCCGTGATGAACTCGTCGAAATAAGTGAGAGTCTTATCGCTCAAGGAGCGTAAACCTGAAACCATCATGAACATCGAATAGTGCTCGTTCTGGTAGACGGTCACTTTACCCGCGGTGGTGCACTCGTTGCCCGACAATACCCGCGTATCGGCGATGCCGACCAACCCCTCCTCTAACTTGATCCCCAAACAAAACGTCATGCCAAAAACTCCTTCATTATAAACGAAACCACTTCGCGACCCGGGTATTGACCCCGGTTTTGACCCAAGGGGATGCTCGCCCCTTTTGGAAACCCCAATTGATAGTTCCACGCTGAAATCAACGTGGTCAACAACAAATCCATCAGGCCGCAGCCGAACCCTCGCCTGCGCCTTGAGGCGAACCTTCCGTGGCGAAAAAAGTCAGCGCAATGGAATCGCCGGCGAGATTCAAATCGCGCTGCAGGCGATCCAAAAATTCATGCAAGCCGTTGGCGATAATTTCTCCGATCTGAGCGTAACCAAGCTCGGCGCGAACCTGGCCCAGTTTGCGCTCGGCCGGATTTTGGAAGGCCCCGAGCGGCGTCCCGGTGATCGCGTGCAGGGACTCATCGGCATTGACCACGCAATACTGTACCGAGCGCGGGAATTGCCGTTCCAACAGCAGAAAGTCAACGATCCGGTCCGGCGATAGCTCCGCATGGCGTTTGCGATACATCTCGAAGCCGCTCGTGGAGCGCAAGACCGCGGCCCATTGGATATCGTCGAACGAGCTACCGACATCCGCCGCTGACGGCAGTAAAAGAAAATATTTGACGTCCAATATCCTCGAAGTCTTATCGGCGCGTTCCAAAAGTCGTCCGAGCAGGTAAAAATACCAGGCTTCGCCATGAGACAGGGTGGTCATGGCGATGCCGTCGAACAAATGACTAGCTCTCTTAACTTCGCTGAAAAATTGATACGGCGCTTCCATCGAGCCGGCTTGGGCCGCCATCGTGTTGACCGAAAAGTAAAATTGATTGACCTGCTCCCACATCTCTGAGGAGATTGTTTCACGAATCGAACGGGCGTTTTCCCGCGCCGCGTAGAGACAGGATAGAATCGAGTTGGGGTTGCCGGCATCGAAGGCGAGAAATCGGATGACGTTGTCCCGCGTGAACCCGCCATAGCGCTCCATGAATAGCGCGCGATCGCCGGTGGTCAGCACCAGCGGCTGCCATTGTTCGCCGCCCACCGAAGGCAAGTCCAACAGCAGATGGTGGTTGACGTCGACGAAACGCGCGACGTTTTCGGCGCGCTCAACATAACGGCTCATCCAGTAAATTGACTGGGCGACTCGACTCAACATTTGGATTTCAATCCCTGACTCACGGCGTCAAGGGGCTTGCCGAGCTCGTCTGGGCGGAGACCGCATTCCTGACCGGCGCCATGACCCAGGTATCTTTGCTGCCCCCGCCTTGGGAGGAATTCACCACCAGCGACCCCTTCGTCAGCGCCACTCGAGTCAACCCGCCGGGCAAAACATAAATCTCCTCGCCGAAGAGAATATAGGGTCTCAAGTCCACATGGCGCCCTTCAAAATGATCGCCGACGATCACCGGCGCGCGCGACAGCGCCAAGGTCGGCTGCGCAATAAAATTGCGCGGGTTGGCCTGGATCTTCTCGGCGAATTCGGCGCGCATCTCCGCCGTGGCATGGGGGCCGACGAGCATGCCGTAGCCGCCCGACTCGTTGACCGATTTCACCACCAGATCAGCCAGATGTTCCAAAACATACTTGCGCTGTTTGCCATCCGCGCAAACATAAGTTGGCACGTTCGGAATAATAATTTCTTCGCCGAGATAGTATTTGACCATCTCGGGAACATAGGCGTAAACTGCCTTGTCATCAGCGATCCCGTTACCCGGGGCGTTGCCCAGCGCGACGCGGTTCTTTTTGTAAACTTCCATCAATCCCGGTACTCCCAACAAAGAATCGGCGCGAAATACCGTCGGGTCGAGAAAATCGTCATCGATACGGCGGTACAGAACGTCGACCCGCTGCAAACCCTTGGTTGTGCGCATCATGACGAAGCCGCCGGCAACCACCAAATCTCTGCCCTCGACCAATTCGACGCCCATTTGCTGCGCCAGAAAGGAATGTTCGAAATAGGCCGAGTTGTAAGGTCCGGGCGTCAACAGCGCCACCGTCGGCGCCTGGACGTTTTCCGGCGCTAGATAACGGAGCATTTCGAGCAGCCGAATTGCGTAGTCGTCCACCGGCCGGATCGAAGAGGCCGCGAAAATTTGCGGGAACGTGCGTTTCATCACCTTGCGGTTCTCCAGCACATAGGAGACTCCGGACGGACACCGCAGATTGTCTTCCAACACGTAAATCTGACCGTCGCGGTCGCGCACCAGGTCGGTGCCGGTGATGTGGCACCAGATGCCGTGCGGCGGACTGATGCCGGCGCAGGCCGGGCGCAACGAATTGGCCGAGCGCACGACCTCTTCTGGAATCGCTTTGTCCTTGAGAATTTTCTGTTCGTGGTAAATATCGTCGATAAACAGGTTCAGCGCGCGCACGCGCTGTTTTAAGCCGCGCTCGATCCAATTCCATTCGGCCGCCGGGACGACGCGCGGCACGACATCGAAGGGGAAAATTTTTTCCGTCGCCGCTTCGTTGCCGTAGACGTTAAAGGTGACGCCCATCTGCATCAACGCCAGCTCGGCCGCCTGTTGGCGCTGCGCCAGCTCACCGAGTGAAAGCGCCTCGATTTTTTCCTTGAGCAATTCCGTGCCGGGACGAGGCGAGCCGTCAGCCGAGATCATCTCGTCGTAGAATCCGCCAGTATCGTAAGCGTCAAACTTCATTCGCGATCTCTTGTTTGCAACACCCTGAAGTCATCGTCAGGTATCCGCCAATGGCTAGCGTTGTCATGAGAAATATAACAACGTACGGCTCTTTTAAAGATCGCCCTCGCGGCTGCCCTGCTGACGAACCCATGCCAGCATTGAGAAAAACGGCGGGTAAACTAACGGCTTGCCAATGTTGCGCGAAATTTTTGATCGACCCCGGCTGTGCGGGCGAACCCTTCGATGACGTTGCCATCGACCCGGCCGGTAAAGTACGTCTTGCCGCCTCGGAAATTCACTTGATCGCCGCGCACTCGGCCGCTAACCAGCACTTTACCTTCGCCATTCTTTAGTGAGCCGGAAAACGTTTGATAGACTTGCTTGAGCGTCAGTTCGCCTTGGGACATTTTCCAGATTCCCGCGACTTTCGCCGGCACGATCCATAAACGCGCGGTGCAAAACTTTTCGCAGCCTGCTTCCACATTGGCGATTTCGTCGGGATTCCAATCACCGATGGCGAAAGTATTGGCGACCACGCGGGCGCCAGGCTTGAGACCCAACAGCTTCGGACGCAGCCGAATGTTCATCTCCGGGGTCAGGAACAACACCACCACCGTTGCCTTGGTAAAGTCCGCGGCGAATACGTCGCCGCGCTCAAAGGTCGCCCGGTCGCCGACCCCCTCCTTCGCCGCGAGCCGCTTGGAGAAGTTGACCAAGTCCGGATCGAATTCAATGCCGTGGGCACGGGCGCCCCGCTTGGCGGCGGCGATCACATTGCGACCATCGCCAGAGCCGAGGTCGACGACATAGTCGCCCCTGGCGACTGTCGCCATGTCGAGCATTTTTTGCACCATCGCTTCCGGGTTTCCCATCCAGACAACATCTTTGCCTGGCTGGCCGGATTTCGGTGCGTAGTCAGTTTGCGCCGCGGCATCTCCACTGGCGGCGCCGATGGCTAGCGAGAAAAGCAACTGAACGATGAATGATGGATGTTTCAATAATCGGTTCATCAGGCCTTTGTCTGGATAAAGTGCCACGTCCAGTTTACTTTGTGCACCACGAAGGGATGGTTCGACGGGGCGCACCACAGGATCCGGACACGAAAGTTTCAGATAATTCTTACTTCGAACTTCGCGCTCTTGGTGTTCTTCGTGGTGAAAACATCTTTACAGTAAACTCGGCAGAACCTATTAATTACCCAAGCGCGACGCTTTCCATTGGCCACCGGAGCTGATCGATCCCTCCATGCTGCTGTCCGCCACTCGTCCGGTGTAACGCAAGGCGCCGATGCTGAAGCTGATCTGATCGCCATTGAGCTTAGCGTTGGCGATCGCCGTGTTGGTCGCGCCGCGGCGCAAGGAGCCGGACAGCATTTGATAAGTTTGTTTGAGCGTCAGCTCGCCGTCACCGAGCTGCCAGCTTCCCTCTACCTTGGCCGGCACGATCCAGAGATGGGCGGTGCAATAGGACGCACAGCCGTCCTTGACGCTGGCGGTCTCATCGGCGGACCAGTCGCCCATGGTGAAAGAGTTGGAAACGATGCGCGTGCCCGGTTTCAAGTCGAGAATCTTCGGGCGCAGACGAATATTGATGTCGGGCAGCAAAAACATAGTGATGACCGTTGCCTGTGAGAAATCACTCTCGAACAAGTCCGCCTTAGCGAAACTCGCTTTGTCGCTCACGCCTTCTTTGGCCGCATTGCGCTTCGACAGTTCGACCATGTCAGGATTGTATTCGATGCCGAGCGCCTTGGCGCCGCGCTTGGCCGCGGTGATCACCGTACGGCCATCGCCCGAGCCGAGATCGATGACGTAATCCCGCGACGTGACCTTGCCCATGTCGAGCATCTTATTCACCAGCGCCTGCGGCGTCGGTACCCAGATGACGTCTTTGCCTTCCTGGCCAACCTGCGGTTGAAATTCGCCCGCGCTCTGCTGTGCGGCCATTGCCGGTGACGCGCACAGAAAGGCCGCTAGCGCCGCTGCCACTAAACTCGTTGTTTTCATGACAAACTCCCCCTCAAATCTTGTGATGCCATTTCTCTTTGACAGTCGCACGCGAGGAACCAATTGTCCAGTTGATCCCGGCCCAACCAGCCGAGCTTATCCCGGTTGCTTCACCAACTCTTTCGATGATAAATGAAACAGAACCGCACGAACTTCTCACGCTAATTTTTCCATAAACTTCAACGGCGAGCACCGAGGAGGACTATGCCATGCGCCAGCGATCCGACTATCCGACTTTTTCCAACGAGGAGCTGAACCGGCGCCACAAGGAATTCTATACTCTGATGGAGCAGGAAGGAGTCGACGCGGCGCTGATCTACGGCAGCGGCCGTTACGCTTCCGATATTTATTGGCTGAGCGATTGGCCGAGCAGCCGGGAAGCCTACCTGCTGATGCAGACCGGCAAAGAGCCAGTGATCTTGATGCAGTTGTTCAATCACTTTCCGATGGCGCGGGTGATGTCGTGGATCCAAGACCTGCGCTGGGCCGGCGCCAACACCACCAACAGCGTCGTTGATTTATTTGCCGAGCGCGGCTTGCAGTCAAAGAAAATCGGCCTGGTCGGTTCGATCTCTTATCAGGTCTACGACAAGTTGCGTGAAACATATCCCGGCGCCACTTTCGTCGACCTCGGCGGCAAGTTGCGCATGATGCGCACGATCAAGAGCCCCGCCGAAATCGAGCGCATCCAGACCGCCTCCAAGCTCACCGATCAATCGATCCATGCCCTCGCGGGGGGTTTAAGAGAAGGCATGCGCGAAGACGAAATCCCAGCGATCATCGAGCCCGTGTATCTTAAGGCCGGCGGCTACGCCGGCATTCATTTCATGAGCAGCATGCCGATGCGAGCACCGGATTTTTGCGTGCCGTCGCAGTTTCATTCCAACAGAAAATTACAGAAAGGCGATGCGCTTATTACGGAGATCAGCGGCGCCTACTCCGGCTACAGCGGCCAAATCCACCGGACCTTTTCCATCGGCGAGGGGCCGACGCCCGAGTGGCAAAAAATGCACGACGCGGCGATGGAAGCTTTTGACGTTTTATCGAAAGTAATTAAAGACGGCGCCACCACAACCGAAGCCGAGGAAGCGGCGGAAGTGATTCATCGGCGCGGCTACAGCACCTACGACGATCTAGTCCACGGCGTTAATCAATACCCGCCGATCTTTCAAACCAAGACCCGCAAACGGCACGACTCCCGGGAAATCACCTTTCGCGAAAACATGGTGATCGTCATCCAACCCAATCTAATGACCTACGATGAAAAAATGGGCCTGCAGTTCGGCGAGACCTTGGTCGTGAAGAAGCACGGCTGCGAGAGCCTCAACGCCTACCCAAGACAGTGGGTCACATGCAAGAGCTAACCCGACCGCGAGAGCGATCTGCGGCGGGAGCGCTTGCCTTTTTTGAGCAAATCCTCCGCCCCAATACTATCGTTCGATCTCCCGCATAATAGCGTCGGCAAACTGCGCCGTGCTGCTCCGGCCATGCAAGTCGGGCGTCAAGCGCTCGCCCTTGAGCAGGACGGTTTCAAGGGCGTCGAAAATACGTTTCGCCGCTTGCCGTTCGCCAACGTGATCGAGCATCATCACCGCGGCGAGAATCATCGCCGTTGGGTTGGCGATCTTTTGGCCCTTGATATCCGGCGCGCTGCCGTGGACCGGTTCAAACAACGCGTGAGTGTCGCCGAGATTGGCGCCGGCCACCACGCCCAAACCACCGACTAAACCGGCAGCCAAATCGGAAACGATGTCGCCATAAAGATTTTCCAAGAGCAACACGTCGAGCTTGGTCGGATCGAGCACCAGTTGGAGACAGGCGTTGTCGACAATCAGATCGCCGAAGCCGATCTTGGGATACTTCGCAGCGACGTTTCTGGCACACTGGAGAAACAAGCCGTCGGTGAGCTTCATGATGTTGGCCTTATGGATCGCCGCGACTTTTTTGCGGCCGTTGGCGCGCGCGTAGTTAAACGCAAACTTGGCGATCCGCGTCGAGGCTTTTTCAGTGATGATTTTTAAGCTTTCCATGACGCCAGGGACGACTTCATGTTCGATGCCGGAATAAAGCCCCTCGGTATTTTCCCTGACAACGATCAAATCAACGCTTTGATAACGCGCCGGCACCCCGGGTAAATTTTTGATCGGACGGAGATTGGCATAGAGGTCGAAGCTCTGGCGCAACTCGACATTGACGCTGGCGAAGCCTTCGCCGACCGGCGTGGTCACCGGTCCCTTGAGGGCTACTTTGTTGCGATTGAATGAATCCAAGAGTTTTTTCGGAATCGTCGTGCCATGTTTCTTCAGCGCCTCGGCCCCCGCTAAACCAGTTTCCCATTCGACATCGACACCAGCGGCCTTGATGAGTTTGAGCGCCGGCTTGGTAACTTCCGGACCGATGCCATCACCTGGGATCAGTGTAATATTGTGCTTCATGTGATTTCCTTTCAACGAAACGACCCAGCCGTAGGCTATTTGAAAACTCACTATTCTTATACACGATCCTCAGCGAAATCGAAGTCGGCGTAAATTCACCGCGCCACGTTGACAGCCTGCTTCGCTGTCGGTTAGTTTGGCGAAGACCGCAGATCCCAACGGTATCTCACCAGCCGGCTCTGCTACACACGCACTAACTCTCGATCAGCACATGTTCAATCATTTACACCAACAGTTCGCCGGCATGTTCTACGGCTGGCGCATGGTCGCCGCCGGCTCCGCCATCCGCATGCTCGGCGGCGGCTTTCATCTCTACGGTTTTACAATTTTTTTCTTGCCGATCACTAACGAGCTCGGTCTCTCGCGCGCCGCCACGTCACTGGTTTTTTCCCTGGCGCGCGCCGAAGGCGCCATCGAAGGTCCGCTCGCCGGTTACGTCATCGACCGCTACGGGCCGCGGCCAATGATGATCGCCGGAGTATTGCTTTCGGGTCTCGGCTATATGTTGCTCGCAACGGTGCACAACTACACGGCCTTGCTCGTCGTTTATCTTGGCGTGATCTCGCTCGCCTTTTCCGCCGGCTTCATGCACTCGCCGATGGTTTTGGCAAACTCATGGTTTATTCGGCGCCGCGCCATGGCGATGACGCTGATCAGCAGCGCTATCGGTATCGGCGGCACCTTGATCACGCCGCTGCTCGCGTTCACCGTACAGACTTGGGGTTGGCGCTATGGCGCATTCATCGCCGGAGTGAGTTTGATCTTAACCGGCATTCCGATCGCGCTGTACGTGAAGCGCTCACCGGAAATGATGGGTCTGGTCCCCGACGGCGTGTCATCAGGGTCGGAAAAGAAGCGCGAAGCGCCAGTTAACGCCAATCCGCTTTCCGAGCACGAACACGAGCCCGACTTCACGCTCAAGCAAGCACTCAAGTCCGCGGCCTTCTGGAAACTGATCTTAGCGACCACCACTCGTGTCGGCGTGTATAATTCGATCACCGTGCACTTCGTGCCGATCATGGTTTGGCGTGGCGCCAGTGAGCCGCGCGCCGCCGCCATGCTCGCCACCATGGCGTTGATGAGCCTGCCGTCCCATCTTTTTGTCGGCTGGATCGCCGATCGCGTCCACAAGCCGACACTGATGGCGATCTGCATGTTCATCGGCGCCGGGTCCGTGGGAATATTGGCTTACGGCGAAAGCGAGGGATCGCTTTGGATTTTTACTCTACTCTTCACTTTTGTCGAAGCCCTGTTCCCGGTGAGCTGGGCCACCGTCGGCGATTTTTTCGGCCGTAAACATTTCGCGACGATCCGCGGCAGCATGAGTTTTTTCTATCTCTGGGGACCCGCCCTCGGTCCGGTGATCACCGGCTGGGTCTATGACCGCCACCAAAGTTACGCACCACTGATGTCAGCTTACATCGCGATTTCAGTGATCGCCGGCTTGCTCTACGCGACGCTCCGTCCGCCGAAATCAATTTAATTCGCGAGCGGGGTTTGGACCCCGCTCGCGACCAAAGGGGATGCTCGCCCCCTTTGGCAACCCCATTTAATTGTGCCCGCCTCAAGAGGCGGGGTTTACTTAGAATCGAACTGAAGCATGCTGCGCAGAATTCAAATCAAACTCGCCGGCCTTTTTATCGGCTGGCGCATGATCGCCGTCAGTTGCGCCATCCGTGTGCTCGGCGGCGGCCTGCACGCTTACGGGCTTTCGGTTTTTTTTCTCCCGGTGACCCAAGATCTCGGTCTCACCCGCACAGCGACCTCCTTGGTTTTTTCTCTGGCGCGCGCTCAAGGGGCACTGGAAGGGCCGATAGCCGGCTACTGTATCGATCGTTACGGACCGCGCCCGGTGATCGCCATCGCCATCGCCCTCGCCGGCATCGGTTATCTGCTCCTAGCCGGGGTGCATAGTTACGCCGCGTTGTTAATTGTCTACATGGGCATCATATCGCTCTCGTATCAGGCCGGCTTCATGGACGCGACAATGGCCGTAGCGAATTCTTGGTTCATCCGCAAACGCGCCCTGGCAATGTCGATCACCAGCGGGTCCATTGCCCTAGGCGGAGCGCTGTTCACACCCCTTCTCGCCTACGCCGTGCACAGTTGGGGCTGGCGCGCTGCGTCTATCGGCGCTGGGGTCACGTTCTTAATCGCCGGCCTGCCGCTGTCGCTGTTCATTCATCGTTCACCCGAAAGTCTCGGCCTGCTACCCGACGGCGATCCGCCACAGCAAACAGCGAACGATCTGGCACAATCGCACCAACCGGCGAGCCGAGCGCTCGATCTAGAATTTTCGCTGGGCCAAACCCTGCGCACGCATCAGTTCTGGCTCCTCGCCTTTGCCACTAGCTTTCGCGTTATCTGCTCCAGTGCCGTGCTCGTGCACTTCGTGCCGATTTTGGTTTGGAAAGGCTACACCGAGCCACAAGGCGCTTTCTATCTCGGTGTCATCGCTATTTGCGGCATGCCGACTCATCTCTTGATCGGCTGGCTCGGCGACCGCATATTCAAACCCCGGCTGATGGCGGTATTCATGATGCTTGGCAGTGTGTCGATTTACTTTCTATTTCACGGTAGCGCGGCTTGGCAGTTATGGATCGCCGTCTTGCTCTTCAGCGTCTTCGAAGGCTTGTTCCCCGTCACCTGGGCCACTGTCGGCGACTTTTTCGGGCGGAAAAACTTCGCCAAGGTTCGCGGCAGCATGAGTTTTCTTTATACCTGGGGAAGCGTGCTCGGCCCAGTGTTCGCCGGCGCGATATTCGATCGCACGCAAAGTTACGCCGCGCTATTCTGGGCGCTGTTCGCCCTGTGCTGGTTGACGGCGCTGCTCTACTTCCTGATGTTCCAACCCGAAACTAAACCTAACTGATCGATGCACAACGCCGCGCAGCACCATCTCATACCCATCGTCAAAAACTGGTGGCCCGCGGTCACCTGGATGGGTGCAATATTTTTGTTCTCCAGCGATCTTTTCTCCGACTCGAACACATCATCTCTGCTCGGCCCATTAGTGTCGGCGCTAATTCCGTCACTCACCGGTGAACAGATCGACCTCCTCCATGTCGGCCTGCGCAAGCTCGGCCACTGGTGCGAATACTTTATTCTCGCTCTGTTGCTCATGCGCGCTGTCAAAGGGCAATTCCCTTCGTGGAATTGGAGCAGTCATTTAATCTGGAGCCTCGGATTGGCAACGCTCTACGCCGGTGGCGATGAGTGGCACCAAAGCTTCGTCCCAAGCCGAAGCGCCAGCATCTTAGATGTGCTGATCGATAGCTTCGGCGCCGTCTGCGGCGCGCTGTGGTTCGAGCGATGCAAGAAGAAGCCAGAGGAATCTGCCTAGGAAACGGAAAAAACCTTGACAAGCAACGGCCAAATCGGGAGGATATACAAACAATCCGCGCGTATTCCAAGTCAGCGATGAAATACCTGTACCCCCAACCGTTAAAGGCGAAGCGAGTCAATAAACGAAGCCACTTGGCGGCCGGGGTATTGACCCCGGCGCTATTTGAATATCGCAAAGGGGATGATCAACCCCCTTTGGAAACCCCATTTAATGGTTCCACGCTGAAATCAGCGCGGTCGATCATAAATCTTTTATTTGCGCTCGGGGTCGCCGCCCTGGCTCTAGTCGGCTGTGCTAGCGCCAAAGCGCCGGTGGGCCAGCTTTATTCACCTCCGCCATCGCTCAGCGGCACAGCAACTCCGGTGGTCGCGCGCTCGCAGTCCGCCATGGAAGCGATTAGTCGTGGCGTTGCCGCGGTCACCCCACCGGGCGCGGCGTTACAAGATGTCTATTTTCAATTTGACAGCATCGATTTGATCACCGAAGCCCAAGAAATATTAAAGAAAAACGCCGAGTGGATGAAGGCGAACCCGAAAAGCCGAGTCGAAGTTGAAGGACACTGCGATGACGTCGGTTCAGCCGAATACAATCTCGCTCTCGGCGCCAAGCGCGCCCAAGTCGCCAAAGATTTTCTGATTAGCCAAGGAATAGCGCCCGACCGGCTTGTCACAATCAGTTACGGCAAAGAAGCCCCAGCCTGTTTCGAGGAGACGGAAGAATGCCGCGTGCAAAACCGCCGCGCCCGCTTCGTCATGTTCACCGAACTGCCGACTTCGTAAATTCTCGGGATATTCTAACCGCAAAGAGCGCAAAGACGCCAAACGCGCCAAGTTCGGATTTGTTTTCTCCCTTTGCGTCCTTTGCGGTTAAACAATCCGAATTTCATTCATAGCCGATCGCCGTGACGATGGGCGTTGCGGCTGCCTGTTTGGCCGGTCCCCAACCAGCTAATGAACTTAGCAATACCGCGGCGAAGATCGACAGCACCGCGATGTCGTACGGATAAAAGAACTGAAAGGTCCACCCGGTGAGGAGTTTCGTATTATAGACGACGTGGTGATAGGCCATGACTGAGCCGGCACAGAGACCGAGCACGCCGCCGATCAAGCCCAACCATGCGGCTTCCATCACGATCATCCGCCGGATTTGAATTTGCGTCGCGCCGATGGCGCGCAAGACGCCGATCTCGCGGGCCCGGTCCAAGATCGACGCCAAGAGCGTATTGATCACACTGAAGATCGCCACCACCACCGCGACGATCTCGACGGCGTAATTGACCACGAAGGATTGCTCCATGATGCGCACGACGGCATCCTTCAGCTCGCGGTGGGTGCTGATGAAGAGCTGATAGCGCCCGCCGTAGTCCTCTTTGATCTTTTGAATCACCGCCGGCATATGCGCGCCGGGCTCCAACCATAGATCGAAGGCGTCGACTAATTCGTCGCGCCAGTATTTTTTGTAAAGCGCCCGGTCGATCAGTACGCTGCCGATGTCCGACGAATAGTCGATGTAAATCGCCAGCACTTTGAAAGTCACCGGCCCTGAAGGGGTGACGAGTTCAATGCTGTCGTTGATGTTCTTGCCGAAGCGGCTGTGAAAACTTTCACTGATAATCGCGCCCTTGCCCTCAGCCATTTCGCGCAGCGCGCGGCTACCGTCACCCTCGGCCATCGGCAGCGTGCGCACATGCGCCGACGCCACCGCGGAGAACGACTCGACGACGATCGGCCGGCCATTATAATTCGCGCGCACGAGGCGATAAAGATCGATGACCCTGACGCCGGGCAATGCCGTCAAACCCGGCAGCGGTTCTTCGGTCAACGACACGTTTCTCGGCCCGGCGGTTCGCGCGCCGGAACTGATAATGATGTCCGCCGTCACCATCTGATCCACCCACGCCAGCAGCGAGCCACGCACGCTATTGACGAACGCGGCGATGGTGAAGATCGCCGCCAGGCTGATGATCATGGTCGCCACCGTGATCCCGCAACGAAACGGATTGCGCCGTAGGCTGTCGGACGAAAGCCGCGTCTCGGCCCAGGAGACCCCCGGAAGCCGCAGTGAAGAGCGCCACAAATTTCGAACCGCAAAAACAATGATCAAGGGCGAGAGGAATGCCAGACCGAGCAAGAAGACCAGCATGCCGACGACGCCAATGCTAAATTGCCGCACCGGACCCGCCAGCATCGGCGCGGCGGCAATGAGCGCCGGCGCAACCACGAAACAGAGTATGCCAAGCCGCGTCGCCCAAGATTTTCGCCAGTCAAACACCGGCTGCCACGCTACCTGCAGGGCATTTTCCAACGGGCTGATGCGCATCGCATCGAGCGCCGGATGCAACGCCGCAAACAGCGCGACGCCGATGGCGCTGATGAGCGCCAAGCCAAGCTCGCGAGGTGACAAGCTACTACCCGTGAGGCCGATGGACGAAAAAAGATTGCGCACGGTCTCGCCCACCGCCAATAACGCGGCTTGCGCCAGCGCCCAGCCCATCAGGCAACCGATGGCGGCGCCGAGGATTGCTAATATCAGCGCTTCGACAACGATTAGGCGCAGCAATTCGACACGACGCATGCCCAAGCAGCGTAAAGTGCCGATCTCCCGTTTGCGCTGCACCACCGAGACCGCCACCGTGTTGTAGATCAGAAAAAAGCCGACGAACAGCGCGATCAGGCTGACGAAGAACAAACCGACGCGAAATGAGGTCAGCAGCGACTCGATTTGTTCGCCGCGCTTCTTGGGACGCTCGACATCCGCCAAGCCGCGCAAGCGCTGGCGCAAGCGTTCTTGCACCGCTTCGATTTTTTCTCCGGCCTCCACCGTCAGATCGACGATGTCGAGCTTGCCCGCTTTACCGAAAGCAGCTTGAGCCACCGGCAGATCCATCAACGCAAAGTTGCCGCCGAACACCCGTGCGGTTCCTTCTTCTTTTAACAAAGCCCGAACGGTGTAGCTTTGTTTGCCCCGGCTGGTGTTGAGCGCGATCGTCGAGCCGATCTTCAAATCGTAGCGGCGCGCAAACGAATCGGTTAATGCAATGGAGTCCGACTGGGCGAGAAAATCAAGCGCATTGTCGAAGCCGAAACCATCGCCGACGAACTGATGATCGCGCAGGGTAAAATCGGTGAGCAAGTCGACGCCGTAAACGTAAAGCCGTTCGGAACGCACTCCGCTCACCGGCAAGAAGCCGTCGACGGCGGCGGCAACGTCGCGCACTCCTTCGGTGTCGCGTACGGTCGGGAATACCGATTCCGCCATGCCGCTTTCGCTGTTGGTCACCTGCAAGACCGCCTTGCCGGCGATCTGTTCAATGGTCGATTGAAACGAGGTCGTCAGCGTCCGATTGACCATCGCGATCGCTACGATCACGGCGACGCCGAGAGCCATGCCGAGAAATGTCAGGCAAGTTCTCAGTCGATGGTGCCGCACATGGCGCCAAGAGATCGTCGATAACAAACGAATCATCGCTGTTTCACCGGATACACGAGGTCAGAAGTCACAGATCAGAAGTCAGCCGTCCGACCTCTAACTGCTGACCTCCGGCTTATGACCTCCGACTTCCCCACCCTGACCCTCGACCCGCTCCACCCGCCCATCACGCAAATAAATCTTCCGGTCCGCGTAGCCCGCTGCTTCTTCGCTATGCGTCACCATGACAATAGTGCAACCGTCTTCTTGGTTGATCTGGCGCAATAGATTGAGAATCGCCGTGCCATTTTTCGAATCGAGATTGCCGGTCGGTTCGTCAGCGAGCAAAAGCGGCGGGCTGAACGACAAGGCGCGCGCGATGGCGATTCTTTGAATTTCACCGCCGGAGAGTTCTTCCGGTAAATGATCTTTGCGCTTATCGAGGCCGACTTTCGTGAGCAGAACCGCCGCTCGCCCGTCAGCTTCGGACTTGGCCCGGCCGTCGAGCACGAAAGGCAGCGCGACATTCTCCATGGCCGTCAGGGTCGGCAGGAGATTAAAGAATTGAAAAATGATGCCGATCTTATTACGCCGAAGTAACGTCACCTGATCGTCGGCCATCTGACCGATCAGCCGGCCATCTACCAGTAATTCACCGCTCGTCGGCCGGTCGAGCCCGCCGATCAAATGCAGCAGCGTGCTTTTCCCCGAACCGCTAGGTCCCAAAACGGCGGCGAACGAGCCTTGCGGAATCACCAACGACACCCCGGCCAGCGCGGTGATTTGGTTATCGCCCTGCTGGTAGAATTTACAAAGGTCGCGGCAGCGGATCATGCAGTCGTGCTAACTCGGATTATTCATGCTACGAGGGAAACTCACGACAATGCGTCGATCGAGGTGTGACCCTGGAGGAACGAAGGCACCGGCGCGAATGTTTCATTTTGTGCTCGGCGCTCGGCACGATGTTTGACCTTTTCGCTGCTGATTTCATAAGCAACTCACCCCGCTTGCATCTTCAAGGCACAACAGCATTGCCTTCGTTACGGAGGGGTTGCACCTCGATCGCAGTTTCACCACAAGTAATCAAGGCTCCTAGCAGAGCAGAGTGATGGTTGGGGGCAGTAAAATATCGGTCGTGTTGGGCTGGCCCGTTTCAAGCTGCGCCAGGTTGGCGCGCACGGCCGCGATCAGAGACTCGAGGTTGATACCGAGATATACCGGTCCGAATGTTTCGACCTTCTCGATCCCGGTGCGCCAGAGTTTGATCGCCCCCACTGGCACGCCTTGTTGAAGTTTATAATAACCGGCGGCGATCTGAATGATGCCTTGATAAAACTTTTTGTCCTCGCCGTGCTCCTCGAGCCAAATCTCTTCGAGGGTCTCATGGCACTCGAAAAAGAGCTGCTGGTTAAACTCGTCGATGCCCTTCAGAAATCTCGGATCGTCTTGCGGTTCCATAATTATCCGGTCCAAACGGATGCGGAAAAATTAACCGCAAAGAACGCAAAGTACGCAAAAAAAGAAATCGGAGCGCGAGATCTTGACCCACCTTTGATCGCATTTGGAGAATTTGTCCGCACCGCGAAAACTTTCATGCCCAGTTTCGTAGGCTGACTGGAACCCAGCGATACCCATCCTCTTAACTTTGTGCCCTTTGCGTTCTTTGCGGCTAAATGTTCTTGTTTCTTTGTCAGGACCACATGCCACACACTAACGCGAAAACCCGGCTCACGCTAGACCGTGAGCTTGAGATCACAGCGCTCGCCTACGGACCTTACGGTATTGGCCGTTTGGACGGCAAGGCAATGATGATTCCTGACACGGCGCCGGGCGACAAGATCGTGGCGCGGGTTATCGAATCCAAGGAACGCTACGCCGTCGGTGAAGTCGTTCGTCTCATCGAAGCCTCGTCGCTGCGGCAAACGCCGCCCTGCCCCTACGTCGGCCGCTGCGGCGGCTGCTCATGGCAACATCTGCGCTATGACGCTCAGTTGAACGCAAAACAGCAAAGCGTCGTTGACGCACTGCGCCGCATCGGCAAGCTGAGCGATTTTGAGCTTAAGCCGATCATTGCAGCGCCGGAGCCATTTCACTACCGCCGGCGCATTCGCCTCCAGGCGGGCACAGCGCGCGGCTTAGGATTCTTCGCCGCCGGTTCCCACAGTGTCGTCGAGATCGACTCCTGCCTGATCGCCGATGCCCGCTTGAACGCGACGATCGAACCACTACGGCTTTGGCTAGGGGAGATTAACAGTGCCATGGAACATTTGGAGTTGGTCGCGGGAGACGAACTCAATGAGATCGTCGTGGTTGCCGAGCCGGCCGACCCATTCCTGGCCAGCGACGAAGCGGCTTGCGAGCGGCTGGTGGGCGGAAACAACCCGATCAGCGGCCTCATTGTACTGGCGCGCGCTGGCCGCAAAGTTTATGGACGGACTCTGATTACGGTCAAGCTCCAAGACGATCTCACCCTCCAGGTCGATGCCGACGTCTTCACTCAAGTGAACGCCGCCGGAAATCGGCAGATGATTGAGCAGCTTCTTGCCGCCGGCAATTTTCACGGCCACGATCGGGTCCTGGAGCTTTACTGCGGCGCCGGTAACTTCACCCTGCCGCTGGCTCGACGGGTCGCCCAAGTCACCGCGGTCGAAGGCTATCGTCAAGCACTCACGAGCGGCGAACTCAACGCTCAGCGTTACCAATTGGAGAACATCCGCTGGCAATGCGCCGATGTGCCCCAAGCGGTGGCGCGCTTCAAAAGACAAAGGCTCAGTTTCACCAAGATCGTGCTCGATCCGCCGCGCACCGGCGCGAAAGGCATCGACGCGGACTTAGCCGCGCTCGGCGCGGAAATGATCGCCTACATCTCTTGCAATCCGGCGACCTTGGCCCGCGATCTTGCCGCCCTGACCAAGCGCGGATATAAGCTGGGTATCGTTCAGCCCGTGGACTTTTTTCCGCACACGTTTCATGTTGAAACCTTAGCCCTACTGACGCAATAGGAAGGAGCCCGACTATGTCAATGACAACCCAATTATCGATCTTCACGCCGCTCACACTGTGCCTCCTGATATTCGCGGCGAAAGCCGCTGCCGCCGCCGACCGGCTGATCGGCCTCCACTCGGCGCAGGTGATGTCCCAGTCGATGCCCTGGATCGCCCGGGAGGCCGGACTGTTCAAGAAATACGATCTCGACTTCAATTTGGTTTTCATTCCCTCATCGCCGGTCGCCACCGCCGCGACTCTGAGCGGCGATGCCGAGATCGGCGTGACCGGCGCCGTCGGCAACGTACGCGCCATCGTGCAAGGCAACACCGATCTCGTTTTTATCGCTGGCATGAAGAACTTTTTGACCCACAGCATCATGGGCAAGGCCGACATCAAAAGCCCGCAAGATCTCAAAGGCAAAAAGGTCGCCGTTGGACGGTTCGGCGGCAACACGCACTATTTCGTCATACAAGCTCTGCGGCGATTGGGCATGGACGCCAGCCGTGACATTCAGACCATTCAAACCGGCGGCGGACCTGAGACGGTCGCGGCCCTTTTAGGAGGCAACGTCGACGCCGCGGGCTTGGTGGCACCGGGGGACTTTCAAGTCGCGTCTCGGGGCTACCGCTACGTCGTCAACGGCTTCGATCTTAAGATTCCCTACGCCGCAACCTGTGTCGTCGTGCTACGCTCACTGATCAACAAGCGCGGTCCCGTCATCGGCCGCTTCATGCGCGCCATGGCCGAAGCCTCCAAGCTCATGCACAGCGACCGAGCTTTACTTTACAAAGTGCTCGGCAAATATCTCCGTATCACCGACCAGAAAGTTCTCGACGCGTCGTATAATTCCGAAATCGCGGCGATGGAGCGACGGCTGGAGATCCACGAGGCGGCTCTGCAAGCGAGCCTCGACGAGATCGCGCCCACCGACCCGCGGGCGAAAGCGATCAAGCCGGCGGATATGATCGATAGGCGCTATTTGCTCGAATTGGAAAAGAGCGGCGTGTTTGGAAAGTAGTGACGAAGACCAGCGAATGCAAGCGATCGACGTTCATCACCATTATGTGCCGAAGCAGCTAATCGAGGAGACCAAACGCTACGGCAAAACGCTCGGCGTCGAAGTCAGCGAATCGAGCGGCAGCTACGCTTTATCATTTGACGGCAGCAAACCGCATCGGCTGCAACCGCCGTTGATGGACGTCGACAAACGGATCGAGGTCATGGACCGAGGCCAAGTCGCTTTGGCAACCCTCGAAGCGAATACCAACAGCCTCGGCTACCGGCTCACTGGCGAACAGGGCGAAGGATGGTGCAATCTCTACAACGACTGCGTCAATGAATTGGTAAAAGCTCGGCCCGATCGATTTGTCGGCATGGCCACGGTGCCGCTGCAAGACGGCGCGCGCGCGGCGAAAGTATTGGAGCACGCGATCGTCGATCTCAAATGTCGCGGCGCGTTCATCGGCACCAACGTCAACGGTCAATATTACCACGTCAAGGATTTCGATCCGTTTTGGGCCAAGGCGCAAGAATTAGATATCCTGATCGTCATGCATCCCGAACATATCGCCGGCGCCGAGCGCATGACCGAGTTCGGCTTAAACGCGGTGTGCGGCAACCCCGCCGACTCAACGCTATCCCTCGGCTACATGCTCTACAGCGGCCTATTCGATCGCTTTCCGAACTTGAAAATCTGCGCGCTGCACGGCGGCGGCTTCCTGCCCTACCATCTTGGCCGCTTCGACATGGAGTTCACCACCGGCCAAAAAGTCCGCCCAGCGCAGTCAAAGAATCCACCAAGCGCTTATCTCAAGAATCTCTATTTCGACACGCTGGTCTATGACGTCGACACGCTGGAATATCTCAAAGCCAAAGTCGGCAGCGACAAACTCGTCCTCGGCACAGACTATCCGTACAGCCTCGGCGACTGGATGGGAGTGGAAAAAGTTCAAGCTCTCAAATGTTGCGAGGCTGAAAAAGACGCGATCCTAGCAGGCAATGCACGGCGACTACTGAAACTGTAAGCGAATGTCCACATCCTCAGCCTTTCGAAAAGGACCCTCACCCTAACCCTTTCGCGGGCGAGGGCATCGGACCCGCAGGCCAAAATCTTCGTTTTGCCAATTTACTTTTTACTTTTGCCTTATTGGATCACCTTATCCGCTTTCGTCAGCGTCCACTGGGGAATCGTCAGGCCGATCTGCTTCGCCGTCTTGAGATTGATCACGAACTCAAACTTCATCGGCTGCTCCACCGGCAGCTCGGCTGGCTTGGATCCCTTCAGAATTCTGTCCACGTAGTATGCAACGCGTCGGTAGCTGTCCACGAGATCCGCCCCGTAGGATATGAGCCCACCGGCATCTACAAATTCTCTGCTGTTGTACATCGACGGTAACCGGCTCTTTAAGGCAAAGTCCGCGATCCGTTTTATGTTAGCAAGCACTAGCGGGCCCGAGGGCACGTAGAGTCCGTCCGGGCGCTGCTTGTTTAGCGCAGCGAATGCCCTCTCGAAACCGTCCGCAACTCGTACCTCCCAAGACCGAATAGTCAACCGCAGCGTACGCGCCGCGGTCTGAACTTCTTTCACCTGGAGTACACTGTTCGGAGAGGTCGGATCGTAGAGAACCGCAACACGCGCAAGCTTTGGAACAGCTTCTTTGAGCAGCTCCAGTCGCTTACCGCCTAGTTCTACGTTGAGGTTTGTAATGCCGGTGACGTTGCCGCCCGGACGAGCAAGGCTTTCAACCAGGCCTGCCTCGACAGGATCACGCCCGCCGCCCACCATAACGATGGGAATCGTCTTGGTCGCATTCATGGCCGCCCGGACCATGAGGCCCCCGCTACTATGATGATATCGACGTTGAGACGCACCAGCTCGGCCGTAAGCTCAGGATACCGATCTTGATTCCCCTCCGCATATCGGTACTCGATGGCGATGGTCTGTCCTTCTATGTAGCCACGCTCGCGCAGAGCCAGCCGGATTGGCTCGGAACGGGTGGACTCACTAGCTGGATCGAGCGTCGAAAGATAGCCTATTCGAGGGACTTTCTTCGGCTGCTGCGCCCGAGCTGGAAAGGGAAGAGCCAACAGAATCGAGCAAAACGCTCGCCGAGTGATTTTTTTGTGCATGGATTCTTCTCGATTGTTTTTGCCCTCACCCTTCCCTCTCCCGCAGAGCGGGCGAGGGCATCGGACCCGCAGGCCAAAATCTTCGTTTTGCCTTTTTACTCTTTGTAACAGCGCTCCAGCTCGCCCACGTCGAGCATCGGCAAACGGGAGAAGGACAAGAAACGCTTCGGATGCTTGGCATGGGCCTCGGCAAAAGCATCGTTAAGAACCTTGCACAACTTCAAAGCCTTTGGCCGGCCGCCGACTTTCTCGATCCTGCCGCCAGTGTTGGACAACACGCCGATGTCGATACCGTACTTGTCCATCACGTTCAAATATTCCTGATGATCGAGGGCGTGAAACCCGACGCCTCTCACGTCATTTTTCGCCTCGGGCAACAGCTCGAGAAACTTGCCGGGAAACGCGTGAAGATGGGTATCGATAATCATCTATTTTCCCCTTTGCTCGGATATTCCTCCCGCAAAGGCGCAAAGACGCTAAGTTCGGATTCTTTTTTTTCTTTGCGTACTTTGCGGTTAAAACTCCGAATCCGAATCTCTTCAGTCTATGTGACCCTTGTGCCCTTTGTGGATGTCCCTCCTTACGCCCTTTCACTTGCCCTGCTCGCCGTAGAGCCGTTTGACGAAGCCGCTGGCCTCGATCTCGCGCAGCAACCGGCCATCGACGAATTCTTTCGGGTCGGAATTGCGCACTCGCGGGTTTGTTTCAGCGACTTGGGTTAAACCCAACTTCATATCCTCGAGATCCGGAAACGGCACTCGCTCGAAGGCCGCAGCATAGACACGCTGAGTTTCTTCCAGCATCGCCCGGTCGGTGGTTTGAGTGTATTTGCCGATGACTTTCATCGCCAGCTCCGGATCGGTCTTAAAGCGATGGACGGCCTCAATATGGGCTTCGAGAAATCGCCGCACCGCCGACTCCTGCGAGCGGAGCAGCCTCTGGGTCACGATCACCGTCGATAACGGATAACGGTATCCCGCCGTATTGTAATCGACCAGCACACGAAAGCCCGCGGCACGCGCATGGAGCACGGCGGGAAAGCCAAATGTCCCCCCATGAATTTGTCCGGCTTTGAGCGCGGCGACAATTTCCGGCAAACCGCCGGCCTGCCGGATCATGACATCTTTATCGGGTACCAAATTATTCTGCCGTAGATATAATCGTGTGAAAAAATCAGTGACGGTGCCGATGCGGGTAACACCAATGCTTTTGCCGCGCATCTCCTCGATGCGTTGAATCTGCGGCGCGGCGACGGTAAAGACCAGCACACGGTTGACCGGGATCGCGACGTAAACCGTGTCCGCTCCCGCCAACTTGGCGTCGACGCCGGCCGGCCCACCGATCGCCGCAACGTCGATGCTGCCGCCGACCAGCGTCTGCACGGCGCGCGACCCGGAGGCGATGTAAACCAGCTCGACGTCCAAACCGTGGCGCTGAAATATCCCAGCTTCCTTGGCGACCCACGGGATCGAAAACGCCGCCGTGATCGCCGCATAAGCGACGCGCAATTTCTGCGGCGCATCGGCGCCACGCACAGCAGCCGCGGTGAAAACAAATATCAGGCAAATTGCCGCGCCAAGGATTTTCCGTATCGGAAGCGAGAAGCTTGTCATGCATTCCTCCTGTCTCCGCGCGTTAGCAGTTCCCGAACAGATAAGAATATCTCCCGCAAAGGCGCAAAGGCGCGAAGGTAATAAGAAAAATGATTCCGAACTTGGTGCCTTCGCGCCTTTGCGGGAGATTGTCCGAGTTCTTTTTTTGCGTACCTTTGCGTTCTTTGCGACTATTCTTCCCCGCATCAGTAATGCCCCTCGTCCCCGCCGGCGTCGCCGGGATCGGTGTCGACGAACAATTCCTCGATCGGCATTTGCTTCTTGATCAGGCCTTGCTGATGGCAATAGTGAATGATCGTCTGCAGATTTTTCCGGTTCTGATCGCCCAGGCCGTACACCCACGGGTCGGGTCCAAGCGCTTTGCGTTCCTCATCCCACTGATGCGAGAACCAGGCTAGAGGAATAACGCGCGGATTGACCACGCGCTGGTAGCAAATCTGCTTCGCCTTCTCGAACGCCTTCGCCAAACTCACCGCCGCCCATGGATATTTATCGACGATCTCTTGCTTGATCACGGTGACGTGCATGATCGGGAAGATGCCGGTCTGTTGAAAATACTCGCGTTCGACCTGCTTGTAGTCAGGAAACAGCCGCGTCACGCGCGGGTCGTTATTGACAATCGGTCTGGGTATGTAGGGATTGATCATCGCCGGGATCTCGCCCTCGGCAAGCATGGTGTCCATGTGTTTCCCTGGTGGAATCATTTCGATCTTCAGCCCCGGCGGCGGCGTGAATTCGACATCTTCGCTCCGATCGACCACCCAAGTGATCGACTGATGTGGCACGCCGTACCGCTCTTCGAGAATACCGCGCAGCCAAATATTTCCCGCCGGTTGAAAATTTGTCCCGCCCACGCGCTTGCCGATCAAGTCCTTCGGCGTCTCGATCCCGGCCTTGACGTTGACGAAAGCAAAACCATGGCGGAATCTTCGATGCAGAAACACCGGTAGCCCGGTAATCGCCACGCCATGTTCCCGCGCCATGAAGTACGCGCCGACGTTGAACTCGCAGACATCGTATTCGAGATTGCGCGCCATGCGCCAATGACGCTCGCGCGGCCCATGGCTGGTCAAGATCACCAGTTCAAGACCGTCGGCTTGCACCGCTCCATCTTTGAGCGCGCGGATGATCTCATAGTCTCCGCAGGCGACGGATAATCGCAGCTTGGTAGACATGATTACGCTATTCTCCACCGTTCCCAATTCAACCGTAGGGGCGACCCTGCGTGGTCGCCCGTCCGACCGGGCGGACACACAGGTCCGCCCCTACAACAATTTCGCCCATTTCCCGCTATTATCCCCCGTACAGTTTCTGCACGAAGCCTTCCTTCTCGATCTCATCGATCAGGCTCATGTCGATAAAATCAGCTGGGTTTTTCTGTCCGGCGTCTATGGAAGTCAGAATATTCTTGATCCCTTCAAGTTCGGTGCGCGGCGAGCGGGCCAAGCGCTTGGCGAAAAATTCGTATGTGCCCTCGACCGCCTCGGTGTCGGTAATCTGCAGATGCTTTCGCAGTATTTTCAGGCTGCCTTCTTTGTTGGTCTTGACGTAGTGCATACCCTCGATCTGACCCTTGAGAAATCCCTTGATCTGGGCTCGGTTTTGTTGCAGATAGCTACGCGTGACGATGTTCGACGTGTTGGTGAAATAGCCGAACTCGCCGACGTCCGCCAACACGTTCATGCCCAGTTTGCGCGCCTGATAAATTTCCGGATAGGACTGCACGGTCGCATCGACGCGCTTGGTCATCAGCGCAGCCATGCGCGCCGACGTGCCACCGGTCTGGAGCATTGAAATGTCTTTGGGATCCATCTTCCACGCCTTGAGCGCCATCAATATCGCCGCGTCGTTAGAGCCGCCGAAGCGGTTGATGCCGATGACCTTGCCGCGCAATTGCTGCGGCTCTTTGATCTCAGGACGAGAGATGAGTAACATCGGCAACCGATTTTCCAGCGTCGCGACGATCACCACCGGCGCGCCCTGGTTCGCGCCGATCACCGCCGAGGACGCTGCCGTTTGCGTCAGTTGCAAGCTGCCGCCGAGCAGAGCTTGAATATTCGGCGAACCGGCCTGGATCAAAATAATCTCCAGATCAACGCCGTACTTCTTGCTAAAGCCCAATTCCTTGTTGACCCACAAAGGCAGCTGGTAGCCGGCAGTGCCGCCATAGCTGACGAGAAAGCGCGTTGCTTCGGCGGCCAAACCGACCCCCGTGAGCGTACCCATGGCTAAAGCCAAAACTGTCGCCCCAATCAGTGTTCCTTTACGTCGTCGCGTATTCATACATCTCACCTCGAGACCGCCAGAATTCTGTTGCCGATTGGATAACACTTTGTCCTTGACGTTGTCACGGCAAATCCACAATATTTCTCGCATTAGTCCCCACCCCTTACACCTTATCATTGACCCTATAACTATACTCCCTAACGCCTCTGCCATCTTTATTTTGCCTTTTTACTTTTTACTTTTGCCTTATCTCACCACCTTCTGCGCCCGCGCGAGCACATTCGGCGGGATCGTCACGCCGATCTGCTTAGCCGTAACTAAATTGAATGCCAGTTCGACATCCTCGATGGTCTCCACTCTCAACTGAGCCGGCGGTGTGCCGGCGAGCACGCGTTGCACGTATTTGGCCGCGCGCCGGCCGATCTCGAAGTAGCTCTGCCCGTAGCTTGCCAGTCCGCCGCGCGCGACCACGACCTGATCGTGAAACATGCCCGGCAGTTTCCGCGCACGCAGGAGATCCACCACCCGCTGCGACTGACTCACCACCATGGGGTCGGGCATGTACAGGTAGGCGTCAAATTCCCCGGCCTTCAGGGCATCGAGTGCGTCGTTTAGTTCACCAATAGATTTCACGTGACGCTCTACCAGTTTGATTTTGAGACGCGCCGCTTCCTCGCGACCGAGCCGCGCGCCCTCGACCGGAACCGGATTGCCGGGATCGTAGAAGGCAACCACCTGCCGCATTTTCGGCAGAAATTCTTTGAGAATCTCCAATCGCTTGGCGGTGAGATCGCGCGCCAGGTATTGAATGCCGGTGAGCCGGCCCCCTGGTTGAGCAAAGCTCTGGATGAAGCCCTGAGCTACCGGATCGGTGCCGATGGCGAACACGATCGGCACGTTCTTGGTCGCTTTCATGGCTGCGGTAGTAACCGGTTGAGTGTTCGTAAAGATGAGTTTGACCTTATCCCGCTCAAATTTTTCCGCGACGCTTGCCGCAGCTTTGGCTTCGCCCTTAAGATCCTGAATATCCAACGCCAGGTGCTTGCCTTCTTGCAGCCCCAGTTCTTTCAATCCAGCGCGCAACCCGTCGACTACCGTAACAAACACTTCCCCAAGATAAATGACCCCGATGCGCTCAGGCTGTGCCGCGACTGCCATTCCACACCACGCGAAGGTAAGGCCGAGTGCGATAACGGCAGCCCATTTTAAATTCTCGTGAGCGGGGCTGCTTTTCGATATTGGAGTGTCAGAACGAAAGGTCAAACATCGCATCGAAAACTTACTATTCATGATTTTTCTCCGGGCAGAACCAATCCTTGTTGCCTTTTCTCTGTTCCTTTTGCCTTTTTAATTTTTACTTTTGCCTTATCTTATGACCTATCCGCCTTCATCAGCGTCCACTGTGAAATCGTTAGACCGAATTGCTTCGCCCTCTGCAAGAGGTGCCCTTACCAAAAGAAAACTCGCAAATATCACGAGAAGACTTTTTAACTTCATGGCGGTCCTCCGATTCTTTACCGACATCTGACCGCTGGCCTCTGATTTCATTCACCCACGAGCGTGAATTCCCGCGCCGGTTAAATAATCGTACAGATTCGCCGCGTTCAACTGCATCACCCGCGGTGCCATGCCGTCTTGCTCTACGTCCATCGGATAGCGGTCGGTCAATGCGGTGAGGTTGGCGACGCACTCCTCCTTGTTCATACCTCGTCCGACGGCGCCGCGCACGTAGTCGACCCATTCTTGAATGAATGCGCCTTGCTCATTCAAATAACTCTTATCACATACCGGACCGTGTCCGGGAACGAATGTATCTTCGCTGAGCGCGCGCAGCGATTCGAGCGACTTCAGCCAATCGTCCGGCTGGCCCTCTTGGATCCAGGTGTGCACCTTGCAGAAAATATTGTCGCTGGTGAACGTCACGCCTTCCTCTTCGACGATCACCGCGGCCTGATACGGCGTGTGGCCGGGCATGCGGACCATGCGGAAGGTGTGATTGCCGACGTGCAGCTTCATTTCATTTTCGAAGGTAATCACCGGCGCGTTAGCGTGGTAATTTTCCAAAAGCTTCGGCTCTTTCGGTCCAAATGAAGCGACGCGCGCCCGGTGAGTCGCGGCATCGGTTTCGAGTATGCGAGAGCGCACGCCGCTATGCGCGACCACGGGCACATTGAAAAACCCATTGCCGGTCCAGTGATCGCTGTGCGGCTCGGTGTTGATGATGTAGCGCAACCGGCCGCGCCGCGCGATCTCCGCGCGCAGCCTTACCGCGTCGGTCGGCTTATGCGGTGTGTCGATCAAAACCAGCCCGTCCGAAGTCGTCACGAGCCCATGATTGGCGCCCTTTTGCTGGGTTTCGACGAAAATATTTTTAGTGAGTTGCTGCATAAATCACCTTGGTTAATTCGGAGAAAAACATTCTCTCGCCAAGGCGCAAAGACGCCAAGGTATGAACCGATAAGAATCGGATTCGGATCGATTAACCGCAAAGAACGCAAGGTACGCAAAGCTAAATTGAAACAATTGCGAACTTAGCGTCTCTGCGCCTTGGCGAGAGATATTCTGAATCATTTTTCTTCTGCCCGCAGCTCCGTGGTGGCCCCGACATCCAACTCAAACTTTCTTCCCTCTTGGCGTATCACCACGCCATAATCACTGCACGCAGCCTCGATCGAAACGTAGCCCGAACGCACGTCGGCGAGCACGCGGGCGGGATCACGCTCGAGCGCGTTCCAAAATCCACCGCCGCCGCCGACTTCGATCAAAAAGCCATCGCCTTCATTTAATGGAACAATGCCTGGCGTCTTGCCGGTACTCATGCTTTCGACCGAACCATCGTTGCGCACCACGGAGAAACGATTCGCCAGCGCGGCGTTGCCGCCGTGCAAACCCCATGGCGGACAGAGCGCGCGCTCCATCGCCGACAGCACGCTGCCCGCCGATAGCAAGCGCACTTCCTGCGATACCCCGAGACCGCCGCGAAACTTTCCCGCGCCGCCGGAATCCTGCCGCAGTCTTTTGTAAGAAACAAAGATCGGCGCCCGTCCCTCGCCCGCTTCCACCGGCGTGTTATGGGTATCGCCGTCGTTGATACAAAAGGTCGCGTTCTGGCCGTCGCGATCGCTGAGGGCGCCCCAGCCGCCGCCGGATAGCATCGGCGGGAAATGAAACGACCGACCGCTCTTCGGGTCGAGTCCGAAAGTCCTCGGCGCGGCGAGATCGGCGTGATGGCCGGCGAGTACGTTGTCGGGACAAGCCGGCGCTAGGGCTTTGAAAATTGTATCCGATACGGTCATCGGCACGGTCATCCAAGTGCGCACCGGCGCCGGCTTGGTAGCGCTGACGACGCGGCCGGGAGGGAGAATGATTTTCAGTGGTCGAAATGAACCTTCGTTGATCGGCAGCAGCAACGGCGTCGTGAGAAACTTGAACGCAACCTCCGAAGCCGAACGACCAGCCGTCGCGCCCGAATTGTACGGGCCGGCCACCTGAGGGCTGACGCCGCTCAGGTCGACGGTCATCTCGTCGCCACGCACTTCGACGTGCACTTTGATCGGAATATGTTTGCCGATATTGACGCCGTCGTCATCCATGAACGACTCGGCTTCGTAAGCCCCATCAGGGATTTTCTGCACCGCGGCACGCGCCAGTTTTTCACTTTGGTCGAAGATCAGCTCGATGCTTTGCTTGAACGTTTCGGCGCCGTAGCGCTCCAGCAGCCGCGTGACGCGACGCTCGCCAGTGCGGATCGCCGCGATCTGGGCACGAAAGTCGCCCATGGCGAACTCCGGCAGCCGGCAGTTGGTGCGGATGATCGCCGTCAACTCCTGGTCCTGTTTGCCATCCTTGAAAATTTTCACGAACGGCATCTGCAAGCCTTCGGAAAAAACATCCCGCGTCACCGCGCCGAGCACGCCGCCGACATCCTGCCAGTGGCCCATCGACGAAGAGAACGCGATCAACTCGCCACCGTAAAAGATCGGCAGCGAGAAAATCATGTGATTCAAGTGGCTGCCCATCACCTGCGGATCGTTGGTGAGAAGAATATCGCCGGGATGAATATTCTCCTTGCCCCAGTGCTTGAGCTTCGCCTTGATCGCATCGGATAAACCGCGGATGAACATGGGCAGGCCGAGGCCGATGGAGATCGTATTGCCGTCGGCGTCGAAAAGACCGACGGTAAAATCCTCCGCCTCGTAAATAATCATATTGTACGCCGTGCGCATGAGATTGGTCTTCATCTCATCGGTGATGGCGACAACCGAGCTGCGAATCACCTCGGCGGTGAAGGCGTCCAATTCGGGACTACCGGCCGCCGGTGTCACTTTGTTTCTCTCTTCATTTTGCATTTCGCAATCCGGCCACGAAATTAGCCCAACTTTCTCAACTCGTAACGAAATAAAAATATTTTACGGGTTTGAGTGCGAGAAAGTTTTGTAATTTCAAGGGGTGGCCGTTTCAAAGCGGGTGTAGTGTAGACCAAGTATCTTTT